>JAABUU010000290.1_pt1 | contig 122282 bp, 113 predicted proteins | sample 5559301 | NCBI WGS metagenome assembly JAABUU01 (sample SAMN10711884, study PRJNA513360) | rock metagenome | isolation source: Antarctica rocks | place: Antarctica: Victoria Land, Richard Nunatak white | reverse complement strand
TACTCACCCGTCTGCCACTGGAGTATTGCTACCCCCGTTCGACTTGCATGTGTTAGGCACGCCGCCAGCGTTAATCCTGAGCCAGGATCAAACTCTCCATAAATTATGGAGCCGTTCGTGGCTCTAAAATCGCTGACTAAGCGAACTGCAGGCGAACCCGCAGTTCATGGTCGCAGACCCTCCAGGGCCGGCGACCGGTCAATCTTTGTTCGGTCAATCACGTGATCCCGGAGAACCGGTGGAGCCGGGTCTCGGGCGCGAGCGACCATTAATCTCTCTTCGAAGGACAACAAAAAACGCGGCTTGCGCCGCGCACTTGCTGTTGCTCCGATTGGAGACCCACAGACTTATGCGCTACTGTACTGCTCAGTTTTCAAGGAACGAACACGAACGTCAGGTCCAACGCGGACCGGATCACTGACCGCACCGGAAGGGCGAGACGTCAGAGTCACGGCGATTAGTCTACCATCCCCGGATTAGAGAGTCAATCGTTAAGGGCGTCTTCGGGTACTGCCGCTAGTTGACCGTGACGCGGAATTTGACGCTGACCGACTGGCCGGGGGCGAGCGCGCCGCCCGCGTAGGCCCAGGCGAGGACGCCGGATGTGGGACCGGATGCGCTACAGGTCAGGCCGGACGGCGTTGCAACGCAGGCGGCGCTCGAGACGACGTACGTCGTATTCGGCGGGATCGTGTCGCTGAGCCTGAAGCCACCCAGCGCCGCGTTCGTGTTGTTCGTGTAGGACAGCACGTACTCGAGAGTGTTGCCTGGCAACGCCTGGTCGCTCGATTGCGTGGGAGCCGTGTTCTGGGTGACGTTGGCGACGGTCTTGGTCACCGAATTTGCGATGACCGCCACGCTCGCACTCGCGCTTAGCGTCGCGCTGTTCGCGGCGGTCAGTTGTGCGGTGTTGGTAGTAGTCCCGACGCTCAAGCCGGCGTCGCGGCCGAAGATTTTGAGCGTCGCAGAGCCGGCGGCCGGGATCGTATTGACGGTCGTGCTCACCGTTTGTCCGCTTACGGCCGGGGTTGCGCACAACACGCCGGCCGTCCCCGAGCACGTCGCCGTAAGGATTGAGATGCCGGTCGGCAGCGGATCCTGCAACGTCAATCCGTAAACCGCGTCCGTGGCTGCGGCAGCGTTGGACGCCACGATCGTATAGTTGACCAGTTCCCCGGCCGCAACTTGAGACGGGCCGTTTTTGACGAGCGACGGCTGCGGCACGAAGGGGCAACTCGCTAAATCGTCGAGGGCAACGCCTTGGCTACCATCGCTCGTCAAAGCGCCCGTCGCTGTGTTGATCGCGTACAACGTACCGCTCGAGCCTGCCGCGGCGTACATCGTTCCGTCGGCTCCGAATGCAACCGAATAAAGATCGGCCGTCGTGTACGGCTTGCCGCCGAGAGTGATCTGCCCGACCGGCGAGAGCGACGTGCTACCCGTCGAAAACGTCACGCGGTAGAGATAACTGATGCCGGTCTTGTTATTCGAGAGAATCGTCCAGCCGTTGTTCGCCTGATCGAACGCCAAGTCGCCGGAGTTGAACGCCGATAGGGCCGGGCCGCTCGTCGTCGCCGGCGCAGGTAGCGGCGTAATCGTCGACGGATTCGCGTCGGTGAACGAGAACGACTGGGTCGATGAGAGCGCATAACCGACGCCCGCCTGATTGAAGCCCGAGGCATAGACGAACGCCGTGTTCGGAAACGTTCCGGCTTGCGTCGTCGCGCTGGTAGACGTGTTATAGAGGTAGAGTGGGGAGTTGGCTGCCGTCGGCGCGACGAGGTACACGTTGCCTGAGAAACTTCCGCGGGAAATCGTGCCGGAGCCCTGTCCGGGACTCGCGACGAGCGTCGCCGTCGCGCTCGGCGGCGTGAACGTATAGAGTTTTCCGTTCGTATCAACGCCGTAAATCGCTGGGCCGCACGCGAGCGCGAATGCCGCCGTTGCGTACGCCTGAAAGGCGACGGCGCCTGCGCACAGCGCGACGATGAACCGCCCCCTCCGAAGGCAGCGCAGCAGCAGGCGGCCCATTAACGCTGCGTTCCGCTCCAGCCCGAATCTTTGCCCCAACCAAAAATGCTATCGATGACACTCGTGACGGTCGCGTAGAGACCGCGCCGCGCGGGAGCCGCGGCAAGCGATGGATCGGCAGCGGTGGTAAAATTGTAGCCGCCGGCCAAACGCATTGCGTCTCCCAGACGCAGGCCGCCTTCCAACGCGAATCCGGTCGCCCGCGCGCCCGCGACGTTGCGCGCGTCGAGATACCGCGTTTCACCGGCGAGATCGAAGCGCGAACCGAGCCGCTGCACCGCGCGCAGGTCCAGCAGCGACGTTTGCGCCGGGTAATACGTGTCGCCGTCGAGTTTATAGGCGTAACGCGCCGCCAGTTCCAGGCGGTGCGTCGGCCGGTACAGCTGCTCGAGCGACAAGGTGTCGGCGCGCGTCGGGAGCGGTAAAAGCGATCCGCTTTTTTGTTCGTAAGATAGTAGCGTGACGCCGCGTTCGTTCTGCGACGGGCGCCACGCAAGCCCGAGACGCGCGTCATCGTACGAAGTACCGTAGGCTCCCGAGTAGTTCGCCGCTGCGAGCACGGAGATGTCGGGGGAGAGCGCGCCCGCAACTCCAAGGAGCAACGTTGAACCCGGGCTCTGACCGGTCCGCAGTTGATAGGATGTCGTTCCGCGCAAGCGTTCGCCCGCATCGCCGTATGTCGCGCTGAACCCGTAAATGTTATAGCCGGCGACGTTCGCGCCGACGGCGCTCGCGTGCTGCATGAAGAACTCGCCCTTGATCCGCTTGGCGAAGTCGAAACGCTCCTTTACGCCCATCGCCGAGAAAACGTCCGTACCGCTGCCGGTCCGTTCGACGACGTACTCGTCCTCGAGTGACGTCGCAGCGCCCACGGTGCGCTCGACGCCGATGGCGGTCGAGCGCGTCGCAAGCGCGGGCGCCGTGAGGGCCGTCGTCGAGGCAGCGAAACTCTGCGTCGGCGCTGACGCCCACAGTTCGCGCACGTAGGCTCGGCCCTTCTTCGAAAAGTCGATAGTCAACTGCGCGGAGGTCTGTGCTGGTTGCGATGCGATCCCGGCGCCGCCGACGTCGGATATCCGTTCGGCGGCGAGCCCGACCGTCGGCATCAGTTTCCAATCGAAGCCGAACTGCGCTTGCGTGACGTTCCCCGCGGCGGTGTAATTCGAAACGCCGCCATTGCCGGCGCCCGGTGCCGCGGTTGCCGCCGCGCTCGGTACCGGCGCCGGATTGAGCGTATCGGTCGGATTGATGAATGCGGTCGCCGCGCCGACGGCCGCAGAGCTTGCGCGCCTATCGACGCCGACATGAAAAGTTAAGCGCTTGTTGATATTTTCGCGCAGGTGCACGCCCAGATTGGATTGCGCGTTTGCAAACCCGAACCCGTCGTTTTTCTGATGGTCGTACGTCAGGCTCAGTTCACCGCGTTGTTCCGGCAACGTGCGCGCGTAGGCGACATTGTAGTCTGTCAATCCGGGTGTCGCCAAGCTACCGAAGGGGTCGTTGTAACCGGCTGACGTCGCATCGTAGCCGAACGAAAAGCGATTGGACCCGGCGACTTCCGAAAGGGCCGCGTGATAGGTGTCGCCTGCGTTCGAGGCGAGCGCCGAACCGGATCCGAGACCGCCGAGCGGCGTGACTCCGATTGCGCCGCGACTCGCGAAATGCGCGAGGGACCACGAGCCGCCCGGCAGCGCCCCGCCCACATCTTCCCCGAGCAGTGTGAAATTGTTCATGCCCGTCGCATCGTTGACGTAACCGATGCCGGCGCGCGCTTGCTGCCCCTTGCCGAACGCCGCTTCGACCCGGCCGCCGAGCGTTTCGGTCGCCGAGCCGGTGCCGTCGTATTCGTATTGCACGAGAATCTGCTGCGGATTAAATGCATCGTCGAACGGGAGCGGGATGTTGATGAAACGCAAGAGGCCCGTCGCGTAGTCGAGCGTGTAGTCGACGTTGCGCGTCAGCACCGTCCCAAACGCAACCGCGCCGGTACGGCGCTCGAGTGCAACAAGCGTGACGATTTCGGAGCCGACCGCGATGTCGGGGTGTAGTAACTGACCGATGGTCGAGAGTCCGGTCGGGGCGTAGACTTGGCGCGCGTATGCGACGTCGTTCTTCGCTTTGAAGGCGGTCGCCTTAACGTTCTGGTTGCCGACTTCAAGTTTGGCGCCGGAGACGAGCAGATTGAAGCCTCCGACGCCGCCGCTCGGCGCAGTCGAACCGGTCTGCGCTTGGAATTCGCCCCACATTGCAGAGTTGCGCCCGTTTTCGAAGCGCGCAAAGATGTGATCCCGCGACAGCGCATCGTCGCGGCGCGTGCTCGCGTCTCCGTACGTCGTGTACGGCCGGTCGTTCGGATCGTCGACGAACGGCCCGGTTACCGTCGAGCTGCGTAAGTCGTCGGCCGTTTCGTAGGCAACGGTGCCGAGGGTGTTCTTCGCCACCTGACCCGAAGCGAAGAGCGCGATTCGCGCCCGGCGTGCATTGCTTTCGCCGGGATCGCCAGGCGACGTGCCCGGAATGCCCGGCACCGCGCCCGCGCCCGCGGTAACGAGGCCGCTGATGATCGGCGCGCGCACATCGGGTGCGAGAAAAAATTGAGTTTGAGCGCCGACGCCGCCCGACGTCAAGGCGACGTGCACGTCACCCGAGCGCAATCCCGGGACGATTGGAACATCGAGTGCGCCGTGATTTCCGAGCGGCAGTTCGAGCATCAGTGCGGACGTTACGACGTCGCCCGGGGCTCGTGCAGCCAACGCGTCCGGCGCCGCGCCGCTAGCGCTACTATTTATTGCGCCGCCCGGTAACGCGTTGATTGGAGTCACAAGCGCAGGTGTCGCGACCGTGGGCGTTGTCGCGGTCGGAGTGGCGAGCGTGGGCGTTACCACGCTCGGCATGGCGACCGTGGGCGTTACCAGGGCAGAGGTGGCCACCGTGGGCGTTCCCACCGTAGGGGTTACCACCGTGGGCGTTGCCACGGTAGGTGTGGCGATCGTCGGCGTTGCCACGGTAGGCGTAGCGACCGTAGGCGTCACGATTGAAGGCGGTACGATGGTAGTCCCCGCGTTATCCGACGAATCGGCAGAAGATGTCCCAATTACCGGTAGCGCGATCGCGGACGAATCGGTAATGCTTGAACCGACGAGCACATAATGCCGTAGCGGAGTACCGGGCGCCGTGCCGGCTGCGACGGGCATACCGGCCGCCACGGCCGGCACGACGTTTGTTTGGGTCGACGGCACGGTCGCCGGCTGCGCCGGTGGTACGACGGTCGATTGCGCCGGCACGCTAACCGCCGGCACACTGGGCGGGCCTTGTGACGACGCGCCCGGCGTGACATCGTGCGAGCGCACGACTGTCTGGAAATGCGCGTCGCCACTCGTGATGAGGAGCCGCACGACCGCGCCCGGCAAGGCCGGATGGCGCCACTCGTCGGTTGCGGTGACGTGCAACATGTCGACGCTGCGCCCGTCGGCGCGTAGTGCGCCGCTGACGTGCGCGGAAAGCGATGTCGGATGCCCGGCTCCGTACACCGTTTCCGACACGCTCGGGCCGCGGTTACCGCGGGCGCCGAGCGGCGTTACGACGAGCTCGTTCGGGCCGGCCCGCAGCGGCACGCCGTAGTACGTATACGTCGTCGACTGCGCTTTGCGGTCCACGACGCGCTTTCCGATCTTCGAAAACGGCACGGCCGCGCCGTCGACGCGGATCTCGACCCCGGCACCCAGCCCCGTTGCGACCTCGACGCTCGTCGCCGCCGATTCGGCCGCGCTGCCGGGCAGCGGTGCGATCAACGTCGCTGCCAAAGGTCCAAGCGCGGAAAACTCAAGGTGTGAAAGGTCGCCGAGCGCTTGCGTCCCCGCAACTGCGGGTACGTTCGACGACGGCGAAGCCGCGGTTGCCGCGGTTGCGTTCGAGGACGACGGCGCCGGCGACGTGCGGCTCGGGTCGCTATCCGGCAGACCCGCACGAACCGGCTGCGCTGCACCGGCCGCTGAGCTCGGGGCCGGCGGCGCATCGGCCGCGGCGCTGCAGGGAAAGCCGACGAACTGCGCGCCGAGCGCAAACGCACCAAGTAAAGACAGCAGCCGATGCATACGACGCGCGCATCCCAAGCTTCTCAGTCCAAAGGCGCACTGCTGCCGACGCATCAGCGCAGCGGCTCAAGCGCGAAGTTGACGTCTTGAATCGTCGTGCCGTCGAAGAGCCCGTGCACCAGACGGCGCACACCGCGTTCGCTGTCGTAGCTGCGCTCGCCGTACGCGCGCACCGTCGGCGGTAAGGTCGTCGTATCGAGCCGCAACACGTGCATGCCCGGACGTACGCACGGAAACGAGAAGCGTCCGAACGTATCGCTTGCGACCGACTCGCCGCTCTCGAGGTAAACGCGTACGCCTTCGACTCCCAAGTCGCCGCGCTCGAAATAGCCGCTGCCGTGCAGGTCGGCGTAGACGCGTCCGGTGATCGGCGCGCACGACGAGAACACACCCGCGATCACCCGAACGTCGGCGCTCGCACTCGCGTTTGCCGTCACGCCCGGCGACCCCGGAACCGCCGCAGCGATCGTCGCATGATTGGTAAGGACCGTACCTTCGGAAATTCCCGGCGACAAGACCGATGCGAAGATGATCTCGTGCTGCGTGCGGTCGAGCGCCGGAACGGTCCATGTCAACTTGCCGCCCAAAACGACCGGCTCGCTGCGCGCGCCGTCGACGCGCCCGGTTCCGGCGGCATAGTTTATCCCCGCGGGCAAGGTGTCGACGATGGAGCTTGCACCGAGCGTCGTCGCGGTCGCATTGGAATACTGCAACGTCCACACCAAACGATCGCCGCCCGACGCGATCGGGCGATCGACGCTTTTGACCAGCGTCACCCCGCGCGTCGAAAAGAGCGGGACGTTCCCGAAGAGTCCGAAGACGTCGCGCAGGGAAACGGGACCACCGGCAAGCGCAAAGCCGCCCGCGACCGCGAGCGGTTGGCCATCGAGCGCTTTCGCCCTCACATCGTACAGCAGACCGCCGGCCTCGGGCGCGAGCGTCAGCGCGATCTTTCGATTCGCATAGCCGGGTGCGGAGATGAGCAGATCGTACGTGACCGAGCCCGCCGCGGAGCCAAGTTGATTCGGCGGAAGCGCAAAGGCGTACGCGCCGCCGCTCGTGGTGACGAACGGATCGGCGTTGCTCGGATTGACGCCGATCCCCGAACTTCCAAGCGCAAGCGGCTTGCCGGTACGCGGATCGACGAGCGCCAGCCTCGCACCCGAGACCGGCGTTCCGGCGCTCGAATAACCGTCGTAGACAACGTTGCCGACACCGACCGAAAGGGCGGCCGGCAAAGACAGTGATGCGGCGGGCGCATTGTCGGCGGCAAGCGAAGCGACGTTCACGTAACTGCTGCCGAGCGGGGCGCCGCTCGGCACGGTGACGTTGAAGTTGACGCTGTGCACGACGCCCGGCGGGAGCGTCCCGAGCGCAAGCTTCAACACTTGACCGTTCAGCATGGCGCTCACGCGCGCCCCGTCGAACGTAACGCTCGCCGGGTCGACGGTCAGCCCCGCTGGAATCGGATCCGAAAACGCGACGTTTTTGAGCGGCACCGCGCTGAAATCTTCGAACGCAACCGCGTACGTCACCGAGCCGCCGCCCGCCGCCGCCAGGAACCGAGCGCCGTTGACGGTTTTGTTCACGGGCGTGCCGGGACCGGCGACCCCGCTGAATGAGGCGCCCGGCACGACGATGATGCACGCGCTACCGGTATCGGACTGCGCACCATTCGAGGTCGCGCTCGCCGTCGATCGTGCGGTAAGCGCTACGGTTACATGCGTTCCGACGGAGACGCCGGTCAAATCGATAACGACTTGCACGGCCAGGTTTTGGCCCGGCTGCAGCAAGGGCGACGTCGTCACGCCGACGGTCACCGCCTGCGGTCCGCTCGGCGCGATGAACGCGATGCTGGTGATCCTGCCGGCGCTCGCATGTGCGGCCGCGATCTCGTAGGCATCGGCCGTGTTCCCGGTGTTTGCGATCGCGAACCCCTTGGTGGCCGGAACGCCGCTTGCAGCGCCGTCGGCTGCGGGATCGCAGGCAATTTCTTTGGGCTCGACACTGAGAGCGCCGACAGCGCTAACGGTTGCCGTCACGGTGTTTGATACGGTCGTGTAGTTTTGACCGGACGCACTCGAATAGGTGGCGCTCGCCGTGTTTTCGATGTGCGTTCCGCTCGGCGTGGCGGCATCGCTGCGCGCCGACGCGCCGAGCACCGCGATCGCGGCGATGCCGACGAACGTCAAGCCGCGTGATGTTTTCGGGCGCAGCGTCGCGGCTCGTCCGGTTTCCCCGCGTAGCGCCGGGGGTCGTCCGGTTCCCCGATGCAGTGCGGGGAACCGGAGTTTCCGGCCGTTCATCGGCAGGCACAACCGTCGTTATTTGACGGTGACGTTGAACGAGATCGTGCCTTGCGTGCCGGGGCCCATCACGAACGTCGCCCCGCCGACTTGGGCCGAGAAACTGGTCGACCCGACCGTGCCGCCGGTGAAGACGGTCTGGGCCATCGTGTCCGTCGGCGCGGCGTTGAGGCCGTTCGTGTACGTCCCCCAATTATTAGGCGCGACCGTCCCGTTTTCGGCGATCGTAAACGTGCCGGCCTTCGTCGTTCCGCCGATCACGCTCGACCCCGTGCCGAGCGACGCGCCGCTCGGAGCGATGTCGCGGTAATCGATCGCGTAGGCGATCACGCCCGAAGGACAGACCGTTCCCGCCGGGGGCGCCGGTGCGGCGCCGGCCGGACAACCGGAACTGGTGATCGTTTGCGACTTCGTGAGGACGACGTAGCCGCCGAGCGTTACTTCGTTATGAGTCGTGTTGGTATCGGTCGTCGTCGTATTGTTGGTGGCGACGATCGTCGCGTCGGAGGGCGAGAAGCACTGTACTCCCGCCGGCGCCGCGTAGACCGTGACATAGTTGTAGGTTTGACCCGCATTCACGGTAATCGATGGAACGGTCGCAGTCGCGGCCGCTGCGCCCGAGAGCGATGTGCCGGTGGCTACGCCCGCGGCGTTTGCGGCGAAGATTTGCACCGTCCAGCCGGCGGGGCCGGCCGGAGCCGTCGCCACGAGCTTGTAGGTCGTGTCGATGTTGCTGCCGTTTTGGATCGTGCCGGGAACGTTGATCGGACCGGTCGCAGCCGCCGTCAGGCTCCCGGCCGGTGCACCGGGCGTGCCGCTCGTATTGGTGCACGTGCCCGATGGATAACCGATCGCGGTGAAGTCGTTCTGGTTGGTGACGGCGACGACGCCGTTGTAGCTGCCCGTTGCGCCCGGAGCGTTGAGAGGTCCGTTGAGGAGCCCGCCCGTTCCGAGCGCCTGATTGGAGGTCTGATTCGATGCGCCGCCCGGTGAGGCGCCTGGGGTCGTGTTGTTGATGCCTTGGCCCGGCGTCGTGATCACGGTGGCGGACGCTGAGTCAGCCGTGTTTGCCGGGATGCCTGGTCCGACGATCTGCTCGGGCGACTGACCGCCGCCGATCACGCTGTCGGCGATGTTCTTGACCGAACCGGGGTTGCCCGATCCGTTACCCGTCGGTTGCGCGATCGTGAAGCCGATCATCACCTGCGGTGCCGGCACGTTGCCGTTCGTCGAGCCCGGGTTCGAATTGAGTTCGGAACCGCCGGCCCCACCGGACAGAAAGACGCCGATGTATGCCGCGTTGGCGCCGGGCGTTCCACCGGGCGCAAGCGTCCAGCCGCTGGCTCCGGTCGTGTCGGTTGTGTAATAGACTTGGGCGGCGCCCGCAATGTAGCCGTTGGCGGCATTGGTCGTAACGGTCACCGCGCCGCTGATCGCAAGCGGCGAGCCCGCCGGGAACTGCGGAATCTTGTCGCTGATGAGGATGCCGGGCACGCCCGTACCGAGGAGTGCTTTCACGGAGAGCAGGTCTTTGGCCGGCAGATTGCCGCCGTTGTTGGCGTTGATCGTGTAGGTGATCGCGCCCGTGGTCGCGCTTTGCGTCGAGGTCTTCTGCAAGTCCAGGCGTGCATCGGCGACGACGTTGTCGGTGACGGTGCCGGTTGCCGGCGCCGAGGTGACTGCTTGCAGCGTGCCCGCGGCGGCTTGCGTCGCGCTTGCCGTCAGGGTCGTCGTGACGGTTCCCGGGGTCGTCGCACCGGCCGGTACGGTATACCAGACCGCAATCGAAATCGTGCCCCCGCTCGCGGTCGCCGGAGCAGCCGCGAGGGCGGCGTTGAGCGACGTGATGCCCGCCGTCGTGTTGGGATACGTAACGCCGTTGAAATTGAAGTTCGTGATCGTCGCGCCCGAACCGCCCGTGATCGTCGCCGGGGTCGCGGGAACGGAGAAGTTGGCCGCGCCGTTGCCGGTGTTCGTTAACGTAAAACATCCGACGCCATGCCGCCCGGCGCCACGTTGCGCGGGCCGGGAGGCGTGATCGTCAGCGACGGCGCGTTTTGGACGGTCGTCGTGACGGTGTTGGAATTGGTATTATACGTGTTGCCGCTCGCGTCTTGATACGTCGCGGTTGCCTGATTTTGAATCGGCGTGCCGGCCGCCGTGCCGGCGGCTTGCGCGGCCTGCCCGTGAACGAGGGCGCCGCCGACGGCGACGAGCGCACAAAACGTGAAGCGCGCACATGCGCGCTTGATGTCGTTGGTTGCGTGCATCACGATGCTACTTAATCTTCACGTCGTAATGGTACGTTGCTGAAGTTCTCGGGGCGAGCGCTCTCGCAGAAACCCAACGCAGCGCGGTATAACTCCCGGGACTCGCTACCTTTTCCACCGAGCCGCTCGGCGTTTGCACGCGCACGAGCGGTTTTTCGGCCCACGTTTTACCGTTGTCCGTCGAAAACTCGACCCGCGTCTGGGCACTGCCGGACGCGCTACCCGCCTTGTACGACGTACCGGCGGGAATGCGGCCGATCGGCACGAGCCGCTGCGCCGGATCGGCGCCGGCGTTGGCGACGCGGATGTCGTACCGCACGAGTTCGCCCGGCCGCAGCGCGGCACGTTCGACGGGCGTCAACGTTTCCGCACCCCGCGCGTCGTGTCCGACGACGGCGCCGTGCAGCGCAAGCGAGACGACCGGACGCGCATCCGCTGCAGTCCCGAACATGGAAAAGACGGTCGCACATGCAAAAGCGATCGTAAGACGTTGCAAGGAAGAACCTCCGGCACAATAGGGGATCGGTGCGACTCGCATGCCGCGCCGCCGTCATGTCCGATGCGTCATGCATCGGATCACGCGGCCCGCTTTACTGCGCACGTCATTCTCGGTAAGCGTCGGGCACAAAAGCGGCAAACTTTAGAGACACCGACGTTGCTTCAAAAACGGCGCTACCGCGTCGCCGGACGGCGCTTCGGCGGAAGTGTGATCTAGCGCAACGTAGCGTTTACGCACGGCGTCAGCCGAGAGCGGGCGACAATTACGCTATAGCGCTACGAGTACCGCGGTCGGCGCAGCGCGTTACGGAGCGAGGAAAAAATCGAGCATGACGTCGCTCGTATTCGGGCCGGCGGGATACGTGTACGAGCCGCGCGGGCTGCCCCCGCTCCAAGCGTGACCCATGTCACGAACCGTCCACGATTCGATCCGTATGCCGCCGGCATCGCGCAGGCGGGCTACGTGAGCATTGGTGCCGTGCGCGGACGTTTCGACCTGCGCCACATCGAGCCCGAGCAACGTCGCGAATTGATGGACGAGCGCCGTCGCATTGGTGGGCGACACCGTGGAATCGTTCGTTCCCGTCCACACCATAACGCGCATTCGCCCGAAATCGCCGGACGTAGAGCGCACGGCAGCGGGGTTGTCCGACGCGTGTTGCAGCGGAGCGGGTCGCTCGCTAACGGCGGCGCCTCCGGCTGCACCCGGAAGCCGCAGGTTGCCCAGTGGAAGAGAAGACTTGGCCGCAAGCTGCGCGACGAGCGGATGCAGGGCCGGTGTGGGAACGCCCCCGTTTACCGGAAGCACGGTCGACCGCGCTCGCGTGCCCGTTGTCGTCTGTTTGCCCGCCATCGCTGCAAAGGCGCTCGGGATGTCGTGACTCGCGTGCAGCGCGACGCCCGCCACGATGCCGACGCCGGCAAAGATCTCCGGCGCTTGTTCTGCGAGAATGGCCGCCATCGATCCGCCGGCCGAAAGACCGGTGACGTAGATGCGGGTTCGATCGATGGCGTGCTGCTGCGCGACGAAATCCATGAGTCGCAGGATCGCGGCCGGCTCGCCGCCGGTACGCGTCTGATGTTCGGGAAGAAACCAGTTCCAGCAGCCCGACGTGTTCGCCGTTTTTGTTTGCTCGGGGTACACGACGATGGCCCCATATCGCTCTGCGACTTCGTTCAAGCGCGTTCCGGCAGCGAAGTCGGCAGTACTCTGCCCGCAGCCATGAAGCGCGACGATCAGAGGGGCGAGACCGACAAGCCCTTGCGGGACAAATATCTCATGCGGCATAACGCCTTTCGGCCGCCGCTCATCTCCGCCGGCAAAAGCCATCGGCACGGGCCGCGGCACTGCGATGGAGCGAATGAATTTCAAAGCTTGATCGTTTCCGTCAATGCCGCGCCCGGCTACGAATTATCTTGCGGCGCGAACGCGGCGCTTTGCAACGCCCGCACGACGTTTGACCGCGGAAGCGGGCGTCTTTTTGTGCGCTACTTTCCGCGAAGCGACCGTCGTCGGAGCGGCCGGTCGCGACGACTTTCGGTCCTCGCGTACGTCGGACACTGCGGCTTCGCGCACGGCAATCACCGCCGCGGCATCGCGCTGCGGCATCGCCGCGGCGACTTCGCGCCCTGGACCCGCTGCGGCGGTGTCGGGCTCCGCGATCGCGGCCGCGGCACCGGTGCGCGCGGCGGCGACAGGGAGCGGATACGGCTGCCCTGCGAGCGTGGTCAGGAGTTTCGCGTATTGCTGCAGCACCTGATTGGCCGCCACCCATGCGTCCACATACAGCGACACGAGCGCCGTTCCGGGTGCCACGCTATCGCGCGCTTCGGCATCGAAGTTCTTCATCGGCCATATCCTTTAGAAAGTCCCGACATGCGCATCGGCCACGCCGGCTTGGGTCAGCATAGACCATTTGCACCTAGATAGCAACCGCTTCTAGCGGGCTCGGGATTTCGGCCGGCTCAGGTGGCGGGCTTACTCACCCCCGGGCTTGCCGTTTTCTGCGGGAGCGATCTTCTTCGACACCGTCTTCGCTTGTGTGAACAACAAGAGGTAATCGTAGCCACCGGCCTTCGAGTCGGTCCCCGACATATTGAAACCGCCGAAGGGATGGCCGCCGACGAGCGCGCCCGTACACTTACGGTTGAAGTACAAATTGCCGACGTCGAAAGCGTCGCGCGCACGTTCGAGCTTCGCATCGTCGCGCGAGTAGACGGAACCGGTCAGTCCGAACTCCGTGTTGTTCGCAATCGCGAGCGCGTCGTCGTAATCACGGGCGCGGATGAGCGCAAGCACCGGCCCGAAGATTTCTTGTTGTGAGATGGTGGCTCCGGGCGCCACGTCGCCGATCACGGTCGGTTCGACGACGTAACCGTTGCCCGGCACGCGCTTGCCTCCGGCGAGCAACGTACCGCCTTCGCCGACACCTCGCTCGACGTAGCCGAGGATCGACTTCATCGCAGCCTCGTTGATGACGGGTCCGAAATTAACGCCGTGCTGCGCGACATCGCCGATCTTGAGCTGCGGGACGCGCTCGACGATTTTTGCCGCGAGCGCATCGTACACGCTCGCGTCGATGATCGCGCGCGAACAGGCCGAACACTTCTGGCCCTGAAAACCGAACGCCGACGCGACGATCCCGTCGGCCGCGGCGTCGAGATCGGCATCGGCGGCCACGACGATCGAGTCCTTGCCGCCCATCTCGGCGACGACGCGTTTGATCCAGCGCTGACCCGGTTGCGGCTTGGCGGCCAACTCGTTGATGTGCAGACCGACTTCCTTCGAACCGGTGAACGCGATGAAACGAGTTTTCGGATTCGCGACGATCGGATCACCGATCTCGCGACCGGAGCCCGGCACGAAGTTGACGACGCCGGGGGGTAACCCGACTTCGTGCAGCAGATCGACGAAGGCCGCCGCGATAACCGGCGAGTCGCTCGAAGGTTTGAGCACAACCGTGTTGCCGGCGACGATCGCGGCCGTCGTCATGCCCGCCATGATCGCAAACGCAAAGTTCCACGGCGGAATCACGATCCCGACGCCGAGCGGAATGTACGTGAGGCGATTATCCTCGCCGGGCACGGGAGTCAGCGGCGGAGCGTGTGCGTACCGAAGCGCTTCACGACCGTAAAATTCGAGAAAATCGATCGCTTCGGCCGTGTCGGCGTCGGCCTCGATCCAGCTTTTACCAACTTCCAGCACGAGCAGCGCGTTGAAGTCGTCGCGGCGCCGCCGCACGAGCTCGGCCGCTTTGAAAAGATAGTCGGCACGCTCCGCCGGTGCGACGCACCTCCAGCTCTCGAATGCGCGCGCTGCCGTTTCAACCGCTTCAGATGCTTGCGCCAAGCTCGCCGACCCGACCCGTCCGACGATTTCCTCCGGACGGTACGGATTGTGCGAGGCGATCGTCACCTCGGTTTGGAGACGCTTGCCGCCGACGATGACGGGATGCGTGGCCGGTCCAACGGCGCGACGACGCGCGATGGCGGCTTCGAGCGACGCAGCCTCCGCTGCATCGGCGAACGTGCGGATCGACTCGTTCTTGAAAGGTGAGATTCGTTCTGCGGTGTGCACGCCGCGCTCTTCCTCCGCCGCCCGCAGATCTACTGCGGCCGCGAAAAAGTCCTTGCCCGAAAAAGTCCTTGCAAGCAAGGCCTTCTTCGAAGAATATAGTGACATGATTTACGATATCGCGGTGGTCGGCGGCGGCATCGTGGGCTTGGCCACCACGCGGGAACTGAAGCTCCGCTTTGCGGCGTTGAAGGTCGCCGGCGTCGAGAAAGAAGACGCCTTCAATCAGCACCAAACCGGCCGCAACAGCGGGGTGATTCACTCCGGCATCTACTACAAGCCCGGCTCTTTCAAAGCGAAACTCTGCGTTGAGGGCCGTAAACTCGCCTGGGCCTACTGCGATCAAAAGGGCATCGATTATAAAGGGGTCGGCAAGCTGATCGTCGCGACCGACGAGAGCGAACTCGGGCGCTTGCAAGACTTGTGGGAACGCGGACAGCAAAATGGGGTCGAAGGTCTCGAGATGTTGGGCGCGGCCGGGATCGCGGAACGCGAACCGCATTGCAAGGGTATCAAGGCCATCTTCTCGCCGGTGACCGGAATCGTTGATTGGGGGCTCGTCTCCCGTACGTATGCCGACGACGCGAAAGCGGCCGGCGCGGACTTCTATCTCGGTTATGAAGTCACGAACATAACGCGACGCGGCGGCGTCACGGTCCTGACGACGCCGCGCGGCGAGATTCAAGCGAAGTACGTGATCACATGCGGCGGTCTCTATTCCGACAAACTCGCGAAGATGACCGGCGGCGCGCGCGATCCGAAGATCGTTCCGTTCCGTGGCGACTACTTGATCCTAAAGCCCGAAAAAGCGCACCTCGTCAAAGGCAACATCTATCCCGTCCCGGATCCCGAGTTTCCGTTTTTGGGCGTCCACTTCACGCCTCGCATGAACGGCGAGATATGGCTCGGCCCCAATGCCGTGCTCGCATTCGCACGCGAAGGCTACTCGTTTTTCGACATCAACCCGCCCGAGTTATGGGACGCGCTGACGTATCCCGGTTTTTTCAAACTCGCAACGAAGTATTGGCAGATCGGCTTCGGCGAAATGTATCGCGATCTCGTGCGCAGCGCCTACGTAAAGGCACTGCAGCGTTACATCCCGGAGTTGCAGCCCGAAGATTGTCTTACTGGGCCGGCGGGCGTACGCGCGCAAGCGATGGCTGCCGACGGCTCACTCGTCGACGACTTCGTCTTCGAGGGAGCGGAAGGCATCGTTCATGTGCGCAACGCGCCCTCGCCCGCCGCGACCTCGTCGCTTGCGATTGGGAAGTACGTCGTCGCCGACGCAGAAAAACGGTTCGATTTGGGAAGAGCTGCCGTTACCGCGTAAGTCGCTTCTGTGCCGTGATCCTATGCGGTTACGGTCGCGCCGAGCTGTTTCAGAATCGTCGCTGCCCCAGCGCTCGACCATCTTACCGTGTTTGTACCCACTAAGGTCCGGCTCAGCCCGAGTGCACGCTCGTCTCCCAGAGCTTGGGGCACAGGAGCGTATCGGTTTTCTCGGTCGCAAGCCCGTCAAGGTTGTCTTCGGTCACGGGAAAATCAACGGTGTCCGGCCATCCCGAACGATGCGTCGGGAATTGCATCGGCACGCGCACGTAGTGATGGAGCCCCGTCGGCGTTCGCAGGCGCAACGCTACCACGACGCTGCTTCGCGCGTCGAGCACCGGATCAGAAAACATCGACACATAATACGCGTCCGGATCATTTTCGACGCCGATGTGCGACGTCAGGGGCGTTCCGACCGGCCCATTGCATGTGACGCTCCGCTCGAAGAGCACGAACGTCGGCTTAGCGTACAAAAACGAAGGCGGAGCGGCCCCCTCAAAGAGTGCGTTGGGCAGGGGCTGCGGCGCCGCGCCGTCACGCAACGTCTCGCTGATCGTGCGGTTGCGATCCTGCAGAATCTCGACATAGTCCGAGCCCGTACACTTGTACTTCGGCACGTCGAAGCGCAACCGGTAGATGCCCCGCGGGAGGTCGAACTCGACGATGGCTTCCTGATCGTCTCCGCGCTCGAAACGGAAGGTTTGATCGAGCTGCGTATCAGGCTCCGCGCCGCGGACGGGATACGTCGCTTTCACGTGCATAGCGATCATCGCGTCGGGCGACAAGCGACTGACCGCACTACACAACCCGACATGTAAGAGCACGTGCGAGAGTCCGAGCATGGCACTCGTGTGTTCGCTTCCGGCATCGGCCCTTCATTTAGCGCGTAAGCTCCACTACATTGCACGCTAACTTGGCAAGGTTACCGGCGCGCCGTGCGAAGGTCACGAGATGACTGAACCCTTCGTCGATCTCGCGTGGCTCCAAATGCATCGCAGCGACGCAAACGTGCGGCTCGTCGATACGCGAAGCAAACCACACGGCGTGCCCGATCTCGTTGCCCCGACCGGCGCAGAACAGTACGCCGCCGGTCACATCCCGGGCGCCGTACATCTCGACTACGCGGAACACCTCAAGGATCCGGCCACGCCGTATGCGTTGCGCGTAGCTCCGCCGGAGCGCTTCGCCGACGTGCTCGGCGCACACGGGATCGGCGACGACACGACCGTGCTCGCGTACGACGACGGCGACGTGCCGTACGCGGCACGCCTCGTTTGGATGTTACGTTACTACGGTCACGACGACGTACGCATCCTCGCCGGCGGCTTCAAGGCGTATGTTACGGCGGGCCTTCCCACGACGTCCGAGGTGCCGACCTTTCCGCCGCGACGTTTGACGCCGCAGGTCCGTCCGCACTTGCGCGCGTCGCGCGACGACGTACTTGCGGTTGCCGAAGGTCGCAGCGACGTGCAGCTTCTGGAAACTCAGCGCAATAAAACGTATGCGCTACGCAACGACGACATCAAAGGCACCGTACGGCTCTCCGGCAACGAACTGCTCGACGATGCCGCGGGCGGTCGAATCGTACCGCGCGCGCGCCTTGATGCCCTTATCGCCGAGCGCAATCTCGATCCGGGTAAGCGAACCATCGTGACGTGCGGGAGCGGCGTTTCGGCGTCCGGTGCCTATCTCGCGCTGCTCGAAGCCGGGTTTACCGATCTCGCGGTCTACGACGGGTCATGGATGGAGTGGTCACACGACAATCTCCCTACGATGCCCAAACGGGCGGCGAGCGCGTAGGTCATGCCTCTGCGGTAAGCGAGGTGACGGCACGCGTGCGAAAGCGCTGCGCCATGGTGTTGGCTGACGTCGCGGGGGCGGCTTTGACTGCGATGCCAGGCGCTCGAGCAGCATGCGGGCGAGCGTTTTTGAACGGCCGAGATCGAACGTGTCTTCGCGGCGCACCGAGGCTTCGATGACCGTCGCGCCGCGACGCACGTACAGCGCGGCTCCGGTTGCCGCGGCGGCGTCGCCGAGATCGTCGATCGGTGCGGCTCCCGCGGTTCGCGCGGCGTAGTAAGCATCGGCCGTTTGCGCCTTGGCAAGCGCGTTGTACGTCGCGCACGCCAAGGCGTTTGGGGCGCTGGGACGCACGCCGCCGCAGCGGCGCACTAAGAGCGTGAAGTACGGGCGGCGCCGGGCGACTTCAACGGCCGTCACGACGGCGTACGAAACGTTTCCATCGGTACTGAGCGAGCGCGACGTGAACGAGCAGATGCCGCCTTTGCGCGATGTCGCGTCGGCGTCCTCGACATCGGTCCCAAGTAACGTGCCGGCTCGCTTGGCGTCGACGAGGGTGCAGTCGGATGCCTGCGCGGCGGCGGATGGCTGCGCAGCGGGGGATGCGCTGGCGGCGGATGGCTGCGCAGCGGGGGATGCGCTGGCGTCGTTTTGTTCGGCGAAGGCGCGGATCGGAAACAACGTCGCAAGCGAGAGCGCGCAGAGTGCATAGACGACACGAGAGCGCGTCATCGCGACGACCACGGCGTCGCGGCGGCGAGTTCTGCCACAAACCCGCGCGCTCGCGTGACGGCCTGCATGCCCTCCGTTCCCGCGTACACATCGATGAGGGCGCTGCCGACGATCGCGCCGTCGGCGATCGCGCACGCGCGGCGGACGTGCTCGGCCGTCGAGATGCCGAAACCGACCGCAAGCGGAACGGGACTCGTCGCGCGTAACGATGCGGCGCGCTCGGCGAGCCACTCGAAGTCCGGCTCCCGTCGCGCACCCGTTACGCCGAACCGCGACACGAGGTACGTAAAGCCCGTGCTACGCGAGGCGATCGCCCGGGCGCGAGCCGGCGGCGTCGATGGTGCCACGAGCAGTGGCAGCGCGAGCCCGCGTCTCTCGAACGCAACGCGCAATGCGTCCATCTCCTCGAGCGGAACGTCGGGGACGATCGCGCCGCACATATTGGCCGCGACGAGCGCATCGGCAAACCGCTCGACGCCGTATTGCGCGACCGGGTTGACGTACGTGAACGCAAGGATCGGCGGCGCGCCGCCGCGTCGAGCGCGAGCTGCGCACGCGAGCGTTGCTTCGAGCGTCGTGCCGGCTTCCAGCGCGCGCTGCGCGGCAGACGCAATCGTCGGTCCATCCGCAAGCGGGTCGCCGTATGGGATGCCGAGTTCGATCAGGTCGGCGCCCGCCGCGCCGGTCGCAGCCAGGAGCGTTTCGGTCGTCGCTAGATCCGGATCGCCCGCGCAAAGATACGGGATAAGCGCGCCTCGCTGCGCCGTTCTCGCACGTGCGAACACGGCCGCGACGGCGGCGGCGCCCCCCTCCCTGACGCCGGTCTGCGAGGCACCGGTGTGCGGGGCGCCGGTCACCGCGACGCACGTGTTTCCGCGCCGTCGCGCTCGCGTTCACCGATTTGGCGCACGTCCTTGTCGCCCCGGCCGCTCAGATTGACGAGAACGCATCCTTCTGCGCCGCGTTGGGGCGCAAGCGATTGCGCAAAGGCGAGCGCGTGCGCGGACTCGAGCGCCGGCACGATACCCTCACGCTCCGCGCAACGGTGAAACGCAGCGAGCGCCTCGTCGTCGGTGACGGCCACGTATTGCGCGCGACCGCATTCCTTGAGGTATGCGTGTTCCGGCCCGACACCGGGATAGTCGAGGCCGGCCGAAATGGAGTGCGTGTTCCGCACTTGGCCTTCGGGCGTCTGCAGCAGATACGAGCGCGAGCCGTGTAAGATGCCGACGCTGCCGGCGCCGAGCGACGCGGCGGTATCGACGGCGCACAGTCCGTGGCCCGCGGCTTCGACGCCCCACAACCGCACATCCCCATCGGAAGCGAACCCCGCGAAGATGCCCATCGCGTTACTGCCGCCGCCGACGCACGCGACCACGTCGCTCGGAAGACGCCCGTACCGTTCGAGCATCTGCGCGCGTGCCTCGACTCCAATCACTTTTTGAAATTCGCGCACCATGTAGGGGTACGGGTGCGCCCCGACCACGCTACCGATCACGTAGAACGTTTCGTCGGCGCACCCGGCCCACTCGCGAAACGCTTCGTTCGTTGCGTCCTTGAGCGTTTGTGTGCCGCCCGTAACGCAATGAACCGCCGCACCCAGTAGCTTCATGACGTGCACGTTGAGCGACTGACGTTCGATGTCGAGGGCGCCCATGAAAACTTCGACCGGAATGCCGAGTTTCGCCCCGATGGTCGCCGTCGCCACGCCGTGCTGTCCGGCGCCCGTCTCCGCGATGATCCGCTTCTTTCCCATGCGCTGCGCCAAGAGTCCCTGACCGACGGTATTGTTGATCTTATGGGCGCCCGTGTGATTGAGGTCCTCGCGTTTGAAAACGACGGTTGCGGCAGCGTCGACTCCGGTAAAACGGGTCGCTTGCATAAGCGGCGACGGACGGCCGACGAAATCGCGCAACATCGCATGGTAATCGTCCCAGAACGATCGGTCTGCAAAAGCGGCCTTCATTCCGGCTTCCAACTCGACGAGCGCCGCAACCAGCACTTCGGGAACGAACCTGCCGCCGAACGCCCCGAAGTAGCCGCGAGCATCGGGCGCGATCATGGGAACCAAAACCTCACCGCGCCCACTTCGCTGCGTTGCACACATCTTCTTCGGTAAGGGCGCACGCCGGCCGGCGAAGGCGGCGGCGGCTGTGCCCTTTCGCGAAGCGCGACGGAAAGGTTGGCTGCGAGACGCTCGAAGAGCGAGCCATGCCCAACCTTTTCGTCGATCTTAATTTCCGGCAGGAGCGCCGCAACCGCACGTGACGGCGACCGTGCCGGAACCGACCGATGACCTGGCGGCGTATGCGCCGTTCGTCGCGCGGCTCGAAGCCGGCGAGACGCTTTCGGATCACGCGAATTTGCTCGTCGATCGCGCCCTCGCCGCGTGGCTTCGGCCCGGCTTCGAAGAGTTCGTTTGTACCTCGCGCGTGCACTTCGAACCGTTCGCGTATCAACTCTCCGCCGCCAAACGGGTTCTGACGCGGCTGCGCGGTCGCGCGATCCTGGCCGATGAGGTCGGACTCGGAAAGACAATCGAAGCGTGTCTGGTATTAAGCGAACTCTTCTTGCGCCGCCTGATCGCGCAAACGTTGATCCTCGTGCCACCGGGTCTGGTCGAGCAGTGGTGCGAAGAGCTCGAACGCAAATTCGCTCTGCCCGTACTCGCGCTCGGCAGTGACGCTTGGGAGCGCGCGCTGCGGCCTTGGCAGGCGCCGATCATCGTCGCGTCGCTTGCAACGGCGCGTCGCGCCTCGTGGCAGGCGACGATTTCAGCGATCGACTGGGATTTAGTGATCGCGGACGAAGCGCACCGTCTCAAGAATCCCAAGAGCGCTTCCGCCCTGCTCGTCAAATCGCTCCGCACGCGACGTTTGCTGCTGCTGACCGCGACGCCGGTCGAGAACCGGCTCGACGATCTCTTCTCGCTCGTCAACCTCGTGCAGCCCGGACTGCTGGGAACGCCCAAAGACTTTCGCAAGTCCTACGGTGCCGCGGCGGCGAGCGGCTCGACTGCCAAACTCGAGCCGTTGCAGAAACGGATGGCCGACGTGATGGTGCGGCACCGGCGCAGCGAAGTCGCCCTCATGCTGCCGCGCCGCTTGGCGGAAACGTTGCCGGTTCCCCCAACGGCCCAAGAGGCCGAACTGTACGCGCTGCTCTCGGCGCGCGTCCGCGAGTCGGGCCGCGCGGCATCCTCCGCGCAGTTGTTCGGGCTACGCAACCTGCAACGGATGGCCGGTTCGAGTCCGCGCGCCGCGCTCGCGAGCCTGGAACGCGCGGGTTGGCACGATCTCGCCGACCGCGCGCGCGGCATTGCGTCGAGCAAAGCCGCGGTCTTCGTGCAATTGCTCGAACGCTACCGCGCAAGCGGCGAAAAAGTCGTGGTCTTTACCGCATTTCGCGAGACGCTGGCGCAGCTCGCGGAGATGGCCCGCGAGGCGGCGATCCCGGCGGTCGTTTATCACGGCAGCTTGACCCGGCACGAAAAAATCGAAACGATGAACGCCTTTCGCGATGCGGCGCCGCTGCTGCTGACGACCGAAGCCGCGGGCGAAGGCCGCAACTTACAGTTCTGTCACGTGATGATCAACTTCGATCTGCCGTGGAATCCGATGCAGATCGAGCAGCGCCTGGGACGTATCCATCGCATCGGCCAAGACCACGACGTCGTCCTCACGAATCTCGTGGGGATCGGCACGATCGAAGAACGCATCTTGCGCGTGCTCGAGAGCAAGATCAACCTCTTCGAACTCGTGGTCGGAGAATTGGACATGATCCTCGGTCGCATCGACGACGATTTCGACTTCGAGACGTTCGTCTTCGCCAGTTACGTCGCGAGCCGCGACGACGCGGAGTTCGACGAGCGCGTCGCGACGCTGGGAGACGATCTCGCTCGCGCGCGACACGAGTATGTGGATAGCCGTGCAATGACCGATCGACTGGTCGCGGGCTCAAGCGGATGATCGCCGACGGCCCGCTACGTTTTTGGCTCGACTACATCGAACGCGAAGGCGCGTTGTGCGAGCGCAATGCTGAATTTGCCGAAGTCCTCTTACCCTCAACGCTACAACTGTCGTTGCAGTTGCCGGAATCGCTGCGGGTGACGAGCGATCCCGAAGTCGCCAAGGACGAGTCCGCACTGCTGCTGATTCCCGGGCATTCCGCGCTCGATGCGGCCGCGACCGAGGTCTTATCGCGAGGTGATGTCGGCCGCGGTTACGTGCCGTGGCCAGCATCGGCGGCGCCGGCGCTCACGACGCTCATCACGCAGGCGCGAGAGGGCGTCGGCATCGAGCACGGACGAATCGACCCCGAGCGCGATCCCGCTCCCGGCTACTATCCGTTCCTACGCGTCGGTGCACTCGTTACCTACACGCTCGACGACCGCTTTCAAGAACGCGAGGAGGTGTGCGTCGATGCCCGCGCGGCCACGCTCGCGACCGAAGAGGTGCGCCGCCGCATCCTCGGTGCGTCGCTTCTGGCTGTGCCCGACACGCATCACCCGACGCTCGGGCCGGAATTCATGCGAGCCGTTGCGGCTGCTCATGCCGCACTGCGCGAGCGCACGGCGCTGCGTTCGCGCAGCCTCGAACGTCAAGCCCAAAGCGCGCTACGCGATGAGTGCGTGCGCGTCGACGCATACTACGCCGCGGCGCTCGCGTCGCTTGCCGCGCGGCGGGAGAGCGCCGAACCGCGACGGCAGACGCTCCTGGATGCTCAAGCCGAAGCGACGCGGCTCGAACATCGGCGGCGCCTGCACGAAATCGAATTGAAGTTTCGCGTCACGCGCGAAATCACACCCTTCCGCCTACACGTCGTCTTCGTCCCCGCGCTCGCGTTGCACGCCGTCGTTCGCCGTGGCGAACGACGCTATCCACTGCGTCTTGATTGGCTGCTCTCCGCAGGCCGTTTCGCAGCCCCATGCTGCCCTCGCTGTAGCAGCTGCGCACCGCTGGTCGCGGGACGCGCGAGTCTGCATTGCCGCAGTTGCGCCACGCTCGGAGGCGACGCGGCGGTTTAGCACTCGAACGGTCTCGCGTGTGCGATTGCGGAGCTACGGGAGGAGGGAAGTCGACGTTGAGCGTCCACGTGGTACCGACTGCATGTAGAGCGTTACGGCATCGGGAGCAGTGAGCGGTGTATTGACCGCGCGGGTCCGGCGATCATGGTTCGCGCGTGCCGGTGTCGGGCTGCTGGCCGAGTTGTGAGACGATCATCATCATCTTTACGTCGCTACCATCGAAGCGAACGTCCAGCACCGGCAGTCGGGTCGCGAAATCGTTTTCAGAGCGCGGGTGCAGGCGCGCACGAAAGACCGGCATGTCGAAGCTGACGATGAGCCCGTGGTCGTCGCGCGTGACGACGCCGGTGGAGCCGTCGCTGAAGCGATAACGTCCGACGTAGCGCCGCAGCACGCCCGCATCGAGTCGAACGTCCGACTGCGGCGTAGGGGGAAGCGGCACGTCGGAATCGAGCGCATGCAAGCCGAGTGCGTCGACCGCGTCGATGAAGCCGTTCGCCAGCACGACGATCGCGCGTTTGTGCGGGCGATCCAGTCCGAGGAAAGTGCGGAAACCGGCCGTGCCGCCGTTGTGCCAGACGATGCCGTCGGGTAGCGTAATCCAGGCGAAGCCGATGCGACGCTTACCTTCTGCCGCGCGCACCGGATGCTGCGCGAGCTGCATCGCCGCCGCGAGCGGGCCGCGCGTATCGTCGAGATTCGCTCGCGCGTAGCGCAACATATCGTTCGGCGTGGAAACGATCGCGCCGGCGCCCGCCAGTGCCGCGAATTGCCAGTTTCGCGTCGCGTCGCCGTCGGCATTGTGGCCGCCGACCGTATGAACGATCCGATCGCGTGTTTCGACGACGGTATTCGACATGCCGAGCGGCTGCAAGATACGCGTGCGGATTGCGGTGGCGTAGTCGACCCCGAGTCGACGTGCAAGCAAATAACCGAGCAGGCCGAATCCGAGGTTCGAATACTCGAAGGCCTCAGCGGGCGCCCGCGTCAATTTGTACGAGGCTAAAAACGCCAACAACTTCGCGTCGTCGTAGTCGTACGGATCATCGGAATTCGCAGGCATCCAGTTCGTCGGCATGCGCGGCAAGCCGGAACTCTGCGTCGCGAGTTCGGCGAGCGTGATGTGCCGCCCCTCGAACGTTGGCACGGTCGCGACCGGCGGCAGGTAGCGTTCAATCGGATCGTCGGGCGCGACTTCGTGCCGCACCACCATATCGGCTAACAGCGTCGCCGTAAACGTCTTCGTGATTGAGCCGATTTCAAACGGCGAGTCGCCGTCGAAGGATACGCCGTAAGACCGTACATCCGAGCGTCCATCGTCAAGGGTGGCGACCGAGATACCCACCGAGGGTGGCGCACCCGTCAACTGAGCCCGTACCGCATCGGGCGCCGGCCCAAAGCCCGTCAACAGCGCTGAGGCGAGTACAGCAAAACACACGTTGCGGCCCGAAGCAAAGGCAGTTCTTCTCACCGGTCACGCGGTTCGCTACTGTGCATACGTATCATCGTCGGCGGATGCGCGTGGAACCGGACCTTGGCCTCGAACGGTAAGCGGGCGAAGACAGCGGCGCAATCCCGTTCGAAGGGCATTCCGCTCGACGAGCTGCTCGCCGCGCATGTCGCCGGCGGCGATGGCTCAGCAAACTCGTCGGCCGTCACGGAGACACTGCCCGCGTCGGCGGTCACGGCGCCCGCTCGAACGGCGAAAACGACCGGAAACGGACTCAAATAAGCCCCAGGACAGCGCTTAGCTCGATCGCGCGACTCCCACAGGTCATCCCGATCGACGAATCGCGCCTGGTTGGCTATGCACGCGTCTCGACGGACGAACAAACGACGGCATTGCAACTCGACGCGCTGCGTACCGCCGGCGTCGACGTCGTTCATGAAGACTCGGCGCCGGGCGCATCGCGATCGCGCCCTGGTCTCAGTCGCGCGATCGAGGATCTCCGCGCCGGCGACACGCTCGTCGTCTGGCGCCTTGATCGGCTCGGCGCGACCTGCTCGATATTGTCGAAATGCTATCGGCGCGTTTACCACGTACGGCGGTTTCGCGGTTGCCGAAAACGGCGCTCCGAAGGCTGGAAACGTCGAGCTCGAATGGCTCTCCCACGACGTGCACATCTCGGGCCGGCTCGGCTCGACTCAAACCACCGCGCAGGTTCATCCCGGCGCCTTCACCGCGGCGATGATGCGCGCAGCGCCAGCGCTCGGTGCCGAACTGCGTCTCGGACGAGTTACGCGCGTCGCCAAAACCGCGGGGGAATCGCCGTTGCGAGGCGTCGAGGTCGACGGCGACATCATCGGGAGAGATGCCGCCGTCATCGCGATGGGGCCCTGATCGATATCGGCAGCGGGATGGTTATCGCTGCCGGGAGTGTTCGCGCATAAAGGGCACAGCCTCGTCTTTGATACCGGGTCGGCGATACCGGCCGAGGTGCTCTTCCTGGAGTATCGCGAGGCGAACGGCGCCGTGCTCAATCCCGAAGTATTCTCACGCACGGACGGGACCACGTACGTAAGCGCCATCAACAGCGAAACCGCGCTGCCTGACGATCCCGCCCAGGTCGTGCCGGATCACGATGCGATCGAACGACTACAAGCAATGTGCCGACGGTTGTCGCCCGCGCTCGCCGAAACGAACATCGTTGCGCGGCAAGCTTGCTACCGTCCGGTCACGCAAGATGGTCTGCCGCTGATCGGTAAGGTGCCGCATAGTGAAGGAGTTTACGTTGCAACCGGCCACAGCGTTTGGGGCATTCTCAATGCGTCGGGTACCGCCGAAGCGATGGCGGAACTGATCGTCGACGGCGTCGCGCACAGCACCGATCTGACGCCGTTCGATCCTCGACGATTGCGCCCGCTCGCTGTGGCGCGGGCTGAGTCACCGGCCAACGACAGGCCGAATGGTAGGCCAACGTAACACGATTTCACGGCAAGCTTCTTCGATGTCGCGCTATCGCCGGGTGCTGCTTTGTCCAAGCTGCCACACATCTCCGGTGGCGGGTTGCCAGTATTGCGCACCTTTGGGCGCCGTTTCGTGGCTTCTTTCCCGGGCCTTGCTTCCAGCCGGATGAGCAGCGCCACGTTACGAGTCTGAAACCATCTCTAAGCTCCTCAACGCATCACGACGAACAGGGTGGTTGTCGCGTCGTGCGTAGACGAACGTCCTTTACCAAAAGAGAACCACCGTCGACAGGCGGCGCTCCAAAGTCTGCCGGGGCGCTTACACTATCGCTTTGCCGCGCTCACGCTGTCTCCCAACATTGTCGGCGGAGATCACTCCGGCAGCCAGTTTACCCGAAACCATGCTGCTTGGGCTTATCGACGAGCCGTCTGATGTCGAGGAGCTCGACGGGGTGGCCGAAGAATCCGACGAAGCGCAGGTTTCGCCCGACGACGGCGGTTCGCTCCTGCGATAGTAAAACCGGCCAAATTTCAAATGACGCGACAAAGGGAGGCCTGAGATGAGCGAAACGCACCGCATAACCGTCGATTCCAAGCAATGTGGCGGCCGTCCATGTTTGCGCGGCTTGCGCATCCGCGTCAAGGATGTGCTCGACCTGCTAGCCGCCGGCGCCGGCCGCGATGAAATCCTTGAAGATTACCCGCTCGTCGAAGCCGAGGACATCACTGCGGCACTCGAATATGCCGCTCGGCAAAGCGACCATCCGGTATTGCGAATCGCCTGATGCGATTTCTCGTCGACGCGCAGTTGCCGCCCGCGCTCGCGACGTGGCTTATCGCAGAGGGCATGAGGCGGAGCACGTCGCTGAAAGGCAGATGGCGGCGGCTGCCGACGCCGCGATCTGGAACTATGCGCTTGAGGCGGCAGCGGCGATCATCACCAAAGACGAGGATTTTGCGCAGCGCAAGGTGCTTCCTAACGAAGGTCCGGTCGTGGTCTGGATCAGGTCGCCGAACACGCGGCGGCGCAAGCTGCTCGCGTGGTTCGAGGTGTTGTTACCCGACGTTCTTTTGGCCATCGAGCGTGGCGAAACCCTGATAGAGCTAATGTGAGGTGAACGACACGATCACGAGGTGGTGCAGCCGGACGCGAGCGGAACGCCTGTCGGGCAGTACCAGAAGGACGAGGCCGCTTCGGCCGTTCGGTCTCTCGCGGGGTGACGGGCAGTCGATAATCGGATCGCCGTGCAAAGCAGCGTGAAGCCCGGCGACGCCAAAGCGGAGATTCGGCGCGAGTTCGAGCGTACGGCGGCCGTGGATGCGAACGGCATCACCGCGGACACCGAGGGCGACGGTCAGTTCGTCCTGCGTGGCCGTATCCGTCTTGGGCGGAGCTCGACGAGACGGCGCGCCGCATGGTCGGTGCCCGGCGTATCGACGTAGATAACGCCTCTCAGTCGGAATGTAACTGGTCCACGACGGTACTTGGGTCGCGTACGCAGGCGTTGCTTATGCGGCGCTTCGGCACCGGTGTTTCGCGCTGTCGCGGGCGCGCCCACGATTATCTCAGGCGCATGACGCAGCATCACACAGGGGAAAATTATGCACGAATTCGTACGGACCCATAGCAAAGCTGGGCTCCCTCGCGCGACCTGCTCTCGGCTTGGCTTATCGCGACGCGAGGCACAGATATTCGAACTGATCGTCTCGGCCCGAAAACCCAGGGCGATCGCCGCGTTGTTGGCCATCAGCGATGCAACGGTCCAAAACAGGTCGTCGCTTGAATGATCTGCGTCCGCAAGTCTCAATTCACGTCAACGAGTGGCTGCGCGACGATGAACAAGTCGCGCGACGTGGTGGCCGCTTCAGCGGAGACATCCGGACACTGGGCCTCAGAACCGGCTGGACTCAACCTTCGTCCGCCCGCCTCACCGCTTCGACGAACGCGCGCATTTTTTCGGGGTCCTTGCGGTCGCTGGTTTCGATGCCGCTGCGTACGTCGACGGCGTACGGACGAACGGTGCGCACGCATGCTGCGACGTTGCTCGGCGTCAGGCCGCCGGAGACGGTAATTGGGCGCCGCTGCGCCAGCGGCCCAAGCGCGGTCCATGCGAACGGAATTCCCGTGCCGCCGCGCTTTTCTCCGACGCGCGAATCGAACATCCAGAGCGCCCCACGGTAGCGCTCGAACGCCGCAACATCGAGGCTCTCGACCCTCGCATCGACGGGTAGGTGAAACGCCTTGATGTATGCGGCGTTGTCCGCGAGTCGCGCACAGTCCGCGGGAGATTCTTCATCACTGAACTGTAAGGTGAAGCCGAGAGCACGTAAGCGGGATGCGACGGCATCGCCCGGCGCGGTAACGACGCCGATCCTGGCGACGAACGGCGGAATTGCGTCGGCCAGTGATGCGAGGGCGCCGGGTTCAACGTAGCGCGGACTCGCCGGCACGATGATCACACCGACGGCATCAACACCCGCAGCGACGGCGAGCGCGACATCCGAGGCGCTCGTCATCCCGCAGAACTTGATGCGGGTGCGATGCACGATGGGTTCCGTTAGAGGCGCGATGCGGCCGCTTTGAGTTCGTCGACGAACGCCGAGGGGTCTTCGGCGCGCATGAGGGCTTCGCCGATCAGAAAACCGCGCGCTCCCTTTGCGTGCAAGGTCGCAATGTCGCCCGGCTCATGGACGCCGCTCTCGCTGACCACGAGGGTTCCCGGCGGCACATTCGGCAAAAGGTGTTCGGTGATGCCGAGATCGGTTTCGAAGGTGCGCAAGTCGCGGTTGTTGATGCCCACCACCGACGCACCCAGCGCAAGCGCCCGCTCGAGTTCTTCTTCGTCATGCACCTCGACGAGCGTGTCGAGGTCGAAGCGCGATGCCTCGAGTGTAAGCGCACGTAAGGTCCCGTCGTCAAGTCCCGCGACGATCAACAATACCGCATCGGCTCCGTGCGCGGCCGCCTGCGCGATGTGATACGGCGTTGACAGAAAATCTTTGCGTAGAACGGGACACGTGCAATGGCGGCGCGCGATGTCGAGGTACGCGAGGTCGCCGAGAAAATGGTCGGCTTCCGTCAACACGCTGATCGCATCCGCCGCTTGATAGCGTGAAGCGATGGCGGCGGCATCGAAGTTGCGCGCAATGAGACCGACCGACGGCGACGCGCGTTTGATCTCGGCGACCACGGCTGGTCCGCGCGCGCAGCGCAAGGCCGCCGCGAACGGACGCCGCTCGGAGCGCCGCGCAAGCCCGCGCGCTTCGACCTCGGCGTAGCTTTCGCGCGCCTCCTCGTCTGCCAAGGTCGCTGCCTTGGCCGCATAGAGGCGTGCGAGAAGATCGCTCAAGCAAACTCCCTTTCCGTTCGGCGACGGAGACGATCGAATACTTCACGTGCCGCGCCGCTGCGCAGGCTTTTCTGGGCAAGGGCGAGACCTTCGCGCACATCGGCGGCGCGTTCCGCGATCACGAGAACGAGCGCCGCGTTGAGCGCGATCACGTCGGCACGCGGTGACCGTTCGCCCCCGAGAATCGACGCGAGCGCGAGCGCATTGTGCGCCGGGTTGCCGCCGGCAATCGCGCCCGGCGGCGCGTGCACGCCGAAGACGGAGGGCTCAAGCACCCAGCGACGCACGCCGCCGGCGCTAAATTGATAGACGTGGGTCGGTACGTCGCCCGTCACCTCGTCGATGCCGTTCTCCGCGTGCACGACCGCACCCGCAACGGCGCCGAGGGAGGCCAGCGCTTCGCCGACCAGTTCGAGGTGCGTGCGACTCGAGACGCCGATGACTTGGTGCGTCGCCCGCGCCGGATTGGACAGCGGCCCGAGCACGTTGAAGATCGTGCGGACGCCGAGCTCGCGGCGAGTGGGCGCGATCTCTTTGGCCGCCGGATGATACTGCTGCGCGAACAGAAAGGCGAAGCGGTCCTCTTCGAGATGCCTGCGCGCGGCTTCGGGCGGTGCGTCGATCGGCACGCCTGCCGCTTCGAGGACATCGGCACTACCGCAGGCGCTTGAAGCGGCACGATTGCCGTGCTTGGCGACGTGCAGACCGCAGCCGGCGATCACGAATCCGGCGATCGTTGAGACGTTGATCGTCTGCGCGCCGTCGCCGCCCGTACCGCAGGTATCGACGACCAGATCCAGATCGTGTTCGACGCGCAGCGCGCGCTCGCGCATCGCTTCGGCTGCGCCGACGACTTCAGCGGGCGTCTCGCCCTTGCAGGCCAAGGCCGCGAGAAAACCCGCGCTCTGCGCGGGCGTCCACGTTCCATCCATCATGGCACCGATCGCGTGTACCATTTCCGCCGGGTCCAGATCCCGTCGCGCAATCAGCGCTCGCAACAGCGCCCGATAGTCCGTCACCGCGAAGGAGCGCCGGAGCCTTCGAGAGCCGTTAACGCACCAGTTCCAGCAACGACAACTCCGCCGCATCACCGGGACGCACGCGCGTTTTCATGATGCGCGTGTAGCCGCCGCTGCGCTCGCGCAGCGCCGGCGCGATCTGCTCGCACAGCTTCTTCGTGACGGCGGGTTCGAGCAGATACGCCCCGACCAGCCGGCGCGAGTGCAGGTCGCCGCGTCGCGCGGTCGTGATGAGCCGGTCGACGACCTTCGAGATCTCCTTCGCTTTCGTCGTCGTCGTTTCGATTTTTTCGTGCTTGAAAAACGACGTAGCGAGACTCCGGAGCAGTGCCTTACGGTGGCCGTCGGTGCGTGAGAGGCGCTTTTTCGCGATCTGATGCGGCATGGTTGTTTATGCGGCTTCTCGCAGCGATAGTCCGCGTTCTTCCAGGACGGCTTTGATTTCGTCGAGCGACTTCTTACCGAAGTTGCGCATCTTGATAATTTCGTCTTCGCTCATATCCAACAGTTCGGAGACTTTGGAAATTCCGGCGCGCTTGAGGCAGTTGAAGGAGCGCACCGAAAGGTTGAGCGACTCGACCGGGATGTCCCACTCGCTCGTCGGCGCCGACGACGGGGGCTTCTCTTCCTGAATCACGTTGACGAACAGGTCGAGTTGATCTTGCAGAATGGTCGCGGCGGTCGAGAGCGCATCGTCGGGAGTGATCGAACCGTTGGTGTCGATCTCGATCGTCAGGCGATCGAAATCGACCGACTGCCCGACGCGCGTATCGTCGACGCTGAAGTTGACCTTGCGGATGGGCGAGAAAATAGAATCGAGCGGAATGAGCCCGATCATGTGTTCGACGTTGCGCTGCCGGTCTGCGGTTACGTAGCCGCGAGACTTCTCGACGCCGATCTCCATCGAAAGGCGGGCCGACTTCGCCGTCATCGTCGCGATGTGATAGTCGGGCTCCAGTATCTCGACATCGGCGTCGGGAGTGATGTCACCTGCGGTCACTTCCTTCGCCCCGCTGACCGAAAGCGTCAGAACCTTGGGCTCGTCGGACTCGAGGCGCAGCGGGAGGCCTTTGAGGTTGAGCAGCAGATTGGTCGTATCTTCGACGATGCCCGGGATCGTCGAGAACTCGTGCAGCACACCGTCGATTTTGACGTATGTGACGGCCGCTCCCGGAATCGAGCCGAGCAAAACCCGCCGCAGCGAGTTGCCGAGCGTAATGCCGAAGCCACGCTCGAGCGGCTCGATGATGAACTTCGCATAGTTGTCGCGCCGCTCGCGAACGTCGATGTTCGCATCTTGCGCATGGTCGATGACGGTCATGGTTCTTCGTTGTTTCCTTTGCTGCTTGCGTTATCCGTCGGCATCAACATAATGCACGGCGATCGGACGTCTAGCGGCGAGTTGGGGAATCTTATCTGGAGTAATACTCGACGATGAGTTGCTCGTCGACGGGGGTGTCGATTTGCTCGCGCGACGGCATCGCGGTCACTTTGATCTCGAGGTCGGGTTCGTTCAGTTCCAGCCACTCGGGATGCGGACGATTCTTCGCGTACTCGGCATTCGCTTGAAAGACATTGCTCGACTTCGAGCGCTCACCGAGACTGATGACGTCGCCTGGTTTGACGAGAAAACTCGGGATATTCGTGATCCGGCCGTTGATGCGAAAATGCCGGTGCGTGACGAGTTGGCGCGCTTGCGCGCGGCTCATCGCGAGATTCATTCGGTACACCACGTTGTCGAGGCGGCGCTCCAAGAGCTGCAGGAACGTCTTACCGGTCTGGCCCGGGACGCGAGCGGCCTCTCTGAAATAGTTCTCAAACTGCGTTTCGAGCACGCCGTAGTAGCGGCGCATTTTCTGCTTCTCGCGCAGTTGCCGTCCGTACTCGCTGATTTTCTGCCGGCTCGGCTTCCCTTGAGTTTTCTGCCCCGGCGCCGTACCGCGCCGCTCGACGGCGCACTTTTTGGATAGGCAACGGTCGCCTTTAAGGAACAGTTTGATCTTCTCGCCGGTCTTGCTCGCCGCTGTTTCGCGACGACACAAGCGGCACACCGGACCCGTGTAACGCGCCATCTCTGCTTTCCTAAACCCGGCGCCGCTTCGGTGGGCGGCAGCCGTTATGGGGGATCGGGGTAACGTCCTTGATCAGCGTAATCTCCAGGCCCGTGGCCTGCAGCGACCGGATGGCCGCTTCGCGACCGGCGCCGGGGCCTTTGACGTAAACGTCCGTCGATTTCATGCCGTGGTCCATCGCCTTGCGAGCCACCGCTTCGGCGGCCATCTGCGCGGCAAACGGCGTCGACTTCTTGGAGCCCTTGAAGCCGAGATTCCCGGCCGACGCCCAGGCGATCACGCTGCCTTGGTTATCGGAGATCGTCACGATCGTATTGTTGAAGGATGAGTGTACGTGGGCGACACCCGAGCCCACGTTCTTGAATTCACGCTTCTTGCGCGTCTTGGTCTGCTTCTTGGCGGCCAATGCTTCTCCAACGTTTATCTTGCCCCGCGTCACGAAGCGGGGTGTCGTCGCCTCGACCGGCTTCCGCCAACATGCGACGGTCCCGGTCTGGTTTCGGACGAACGGCGATGGCGTCCGACGCGCGTGGGCGCGAGGCGGCTCTTGTGACGAGCCGACGAGCGAGTATACCGAAGAATGGCTCTCAGGTCAAACGCCTCCGTCGAAAACTATGCCTTTACCGCCAATGAGCGACGTCAAGGCTCGGACCGCGCTTACCGCCGCTCAGGCCCTCAGTAGCAACTCCAACAGCGCGTGTCGCGACGTTGCGAACGGATTGACGACGGTGACGCCGCTCCAGGTGAACCCTTCTTGGAAATCCTCGCTTAGCAGAAGTCGACAGCCCGCTGCAGCGGAGACGCTAAGAATCACCGCATCCCAGATGCGGAGTTCGTGTGCGGCCGAAAGATCGGAAGCGGCGACCATGGCACCGGACGAGGTCTCAATGAGCGGAAAGGCATCGCGCCAACTCAAGATCGCGGCGCGCGCACTATCGCGACTGCGTTCGGCCTTCCGAACCAGAACGTTGAAAAGTTCTCCAAGCGCTTGAACCGGAACGACGATCGCCGCCTGGGGAAGAGCGCGTAGAAGCGTGAGCGCGAGCTCCTGACGTCCTGATCCGTTTATGCCCTCGGCATAAGCTAATACGTTGGTGTCGAGTGCTGCCCTCACGGCGCATCATCGTAGAGTTCGTCGCGTGTCCATTGAACGCTGATTGGCTCCGCGGCCGTGAGCCGCTCGAAAAGCGCACTACGCGCGGCAGTCGCATCCCGGACTGCGACGTCGACCGGGACCAGCTTCGCGACCGGCTCACCGTGCGAAGTCACGACATAACTGCGACCTTCGCGAACACGCCTTAACAGTCGGGAGAAGTTCCGATTGGCGACCGCTGCGGCGATTGACTCATCCATCTGTTCGCCTTTTCGGAAAGTAGGTATTGTAACTACTTTTCCATGAAAACACAGAAAAGTCAAACGAAGTTGGAGGCGCACCCCAAGAAATCGTGACCCGTATCTCGCTCAAGACGCCGCCGGGCCGGCAGGGCCGGTGCGGCCTCGTACATCTGCGCCAAAAGTGTTGACCCGCTAGGCCCAAAGCCGCATGCTGGCCGAGACGGGCCTTATCGCCTGCGCCGTTTCACTTTTTCCCACAGCGAGAACCAAACCGATGTCGACCGCCGCAAGGGTGCTTATGAGCACCCTTGGCTTCGCCTTTGCCCTCCTGTCACCGAGCATCGCACATGCCGCAGCGCGCGGCGGCGACGGTGGGGTCGTGATCCTGGCCGACAGCGGTCCGGTGCACGGCATCGGCGCCGGGACGATCGTCGGCGTCGACGGTGCCCACGTCCGCATCGTGACCGCCAAGCACGTCGCGACGTTCGGAAGCCTCCGTGTACGGCTCGACGACGGCACGCAGTTTCCGGCGCACGTCTTCGCGCTTAGCACGAACCACGATTTGGCGGTCGTAGAGGCCGATCTCGACCCCACGATTGCGGCGACTTTGCATGCCGCTCCGATCGCCCAGCCGCGTTCGAACGAACCCGTCTATGCCTGGGGGAGCGGCAATGACGGACCGGCGTACGAACCCGCGGCGACCCTGCGCGTGGATGCCGCGATGCCCGACGGCGCCGCCGACGGCCGGTACGCGCTCGCCTGCAACCTGTGTCACCGCGGTGACTCGGGGGCCGGCATCTTCGACCGGCGTGGTGAGCTAGTCGGCGTCTACATCGGTTATTTCGAGTTCGAAACCGGCCGCTTGTCGGTCGCCGAGCACCCGCTCGACATCGTCACGCTTGCGATGCTGGGCAGCACGCCGAAGATCGCCCGCTCGAACACTTCGCCGACCCCGGCGATCGTCGCATCGTCGGGCGCAGTCGCGCCGACCACGGCTCCGCGCAGTGTTCCGTCGATCAGCGCCAGCAGCGCCACGGCCAGCGCATCGGGCCGTGGGACCGATATCGTCCCGGCTGACGCGAGCGCGCGCAAGTAACGCGATAAGCGCGTCATGCGCTCCCGCTGCCGCTCGATGCGCCGCTCGCGTAGCCCCGCGTCGCTTTCAAGCGCCTCAAGGTACGCGCGCAAGAGCGCCGGATGCTCGCGCGGCGTAGCAAAAACGGCGCTTACCCAAGCGCTAACGCGCAACCGTTCTGCCGCAACATTCCCGAAGGGCGGTTCGAAGTCGGGCGTGATCCGCGCGAGCTCGTCGCGTAAGCGTTCGATCGCCGCGGCGAGCAGGGAACGCTTATCGGAGAAATGGCGATAGAACGTCCCGTGGGCTAAGCCCGCTTCACGCGCCACGGCGCCGGCGCTGACGCGCGCGTACGGCCGCTCTTCGAGGATTCGTTCAAAGGCGTCGATCAGGCGCTCGCGCGTGTTCGTCGGGCGCGGACTCGGCGTTCTTCCGGCCGGCGTCGGCGCTTCGCCGGCGCGCCCGAGATAGGTCCAGTGCGCGCGAATTTTTTTCGTGGCCGGGTCGCGGTAACTTTCGACGCGATACCGGTACGCTCGCAAACCGACGTGCTTGACGACCTCGTAAGGCATTCGTGGTATAGTGACTTCAGCATCACCAGCGCGTACCCTCTACGACGGACATCCGCAGGAGTTTTTGTCATCGCATCCCCCGCGCGCTCGGCCGCACTGAACCCGACCCTACCGCCGCGCCGCCGGGGCACCGCGGCCACTGTAGGGGCCGCATCGGCGTCCCGCCGCGGCGACCCGCCTGTGGCGCTGGTGACGGCGACCGTCATGCTCGGGGTCATCATGGCGATCATCGACACCTCGATCGTCAACGTTGCGCTGCCGAACATGGCGGGGAACCTCGGCGCGGCAACCGACGAGATCTCGTGGGTCGCGACCGGCTACATCCTTGCCAACGTCGTCATCATGCCGCTCAACGGCTGGCTGACCGCGGTGCTCGGGCGCAAGCGCTTCTACGCCGCCTCGCTTCTGATCTTCACGGTGAGCTCGTTTCTGTGCGGAACCGCGCACGACGTAACGACTTTGATCATCTGGCGCATCATTCAGGGCATCGGCGGCGGCGCGCTGCAGCCGACGGCGCAAGCGATCATGTTCGAATCGTATCCGCCCGCCAAGCGCGGTTCCGCGATGGCGATCTTCGGCATGGGGGCGATGGTCGGGCCCGCAATCGGACCGTCGCTCGGCGGCTGGATCGTCGACAACTACTCGTGGCCGCTGATCTTCTTCATCAATATCCCGATCGGCATTCTGGCCTTCGTGATGACGTTGCTCTTCATTCGCGATCCCGCGTACATCCGTAAACGGGAACGTGGAGCGGACTTGATTGGCCTGGGCGCGATGACGATCGGGATTGCGTCGCTGCAATACGTGCTCGAACGCGGCCAGCGCGACGACTGGTTCGATTCGGCCACGATTACACTGCTCGCCGTCACCGCGGTCGCCGGCCTCGCGTTCTTCATCGTTCGTGAGCTGCGCGATCCGCATCCCTTCGTCGATCTGCGCGTTTTCGCGTCGCGCTCGTTCACGGCCGGGACGATCATCGGCATCGTCAGCGGGTTCGGACTGTACGGGCTCAACCTCGTGCTGCCGCTCTTTTTCCAGAACGTCCTCGGATTCGATGCGCTGCAGACGGGTTACGCGCTCTTGCCGGGAGCGATTGCGACTGCGATCTCGATGCCGATCGCCGGAAGGCTCACGAGGGTGCTCGATCCGCGCGTAGAGATCGGCATAGGCTTAGCGCTGTTCGCGCTCGGTGCATGGCTGATGGGCGGACTCAATCAATACGCCGGCTTCTGGGACATTTTTTGGCCGCGCACGTGCCAGGGTTTTGCACTCGGCTTTTTGTTCGTGCCGCTGACGACGACCGCGCTCTCGGGGATCTCGCGCGGCGCGATGGCGAACGCAACCGGCATTTATACGCTCGTGCGTCAGCTCGGCGGTAGCCTCGGCATTGCGGTCCTCGAACTGATCGAGACCCGTCGCGAAGACTACGCGCAATCGATCTTCGCTGGCAATATTACGCTTTCGCGCGTTCCGGTCGCACAGATGATGCAAGGTGCGCAGGATCGAGCGCACCAAGTCGCAGCCCTCGCGGGGATGGTCGTGCAGGACGCGACGGTGGTGGCGTACGACTACGTCTTCCGCTTTTGTGCGATCGTCTTCATCGTATCGATTCCGACGGTGCTGCTGTTGCATAAACCGAAAGTGGGCCGGTCCACCAATGCCGCGGCTCTCGTCGAGTAAGGCGACATGCGGTCACGTTTGAAACTCACGTGGCGTTTTCACGTAAAGGCTGACGATGCACGAGCTCGAGATCAACGGCGTTGCGAAACGGTACCGTGGCGGCGTTGACGCCGTAAGCGGCGTTGACTTGGTTTTAACCCCCGGAATCACCGGATTACTCGGGCCCAACGGTGCCGGAAAATCGACGCTGATGCGGATTATCGCGACCGTGGCTCGCCCGACGGCTGGAACCGTACGATGGGACGGAGCGGATGTGGTACGCAACCCGTTGCCGCTACGGCGCGTGCTCGGCTATCTGCCGCAAGATAGCGGCGTTTATCCGCATTTGGACGCGCGAGAGTTTCTCAGCTACATAGCGGCGCTCAAAGGCCTGAGCGGGCGGCATACTCGGCGTCAAATCGAAGAATTACTCGCGCTTCTTGAACTCGAGCCCGTGGCGCAGCGGCCGCTCGGAACGCTGTCCGGCGGCAACCGGCAGCGCGTCTCGATCGCGCAAGCGCTGCTCGGCGATCCGCGAGTGCTGATCGTCGACGAGCCGACCGTCGGCCTCGATCCCGAGCAGCGGATGCGCCTTCGAGGACTCTTCAAAAGCATGGCGCGCGAACGCGTCGTGCTCTTTTCGACGCATATCGTCTCGGACGTCGAGACCGTCGCCGACCGAATCGTCATCATCGCGCGCGGTCGCGTCATCGCCGACGGTTCGCGCGCGGACGTCATCGGCACGAGCGAGACCCTGGAGTCGGCATATCTCTCGAGGGTCGGCGGTACCGGGTGAGCGGCATCGTTTCGGTGGCGCTGGCAGACCTGCGCGAACGAACCCGCACGTTTGCGATGTTTCTCGTCATCGCCGTCGCGCTTCAAGTCGGCTTCCTTTTCGTGCCGGACGCATCGGCGCCGTACGCGACCGTCGATCTCGGCGGGTGGCGCGGACTTTACAACAGCGCTTGGATGGGGACAACGACCGCAATCTTGACGGTGGCGCTCCTGCCACTGGCGGGATTTTTCCTCATTCGACCGGCGCTTCATCGCGACGTACTGCTCGGGACGCACGAACTCGTTGCGGCGGCACCGATTGCCCGCGTTCGCTTCGTTCTCGGCAAGTTCGTCAGCAACGTTGCCGTGCTGGCCGGCGTTGCGCTCGTCCTCATCGTGGCTGCGGTCGTCATGCAACTCATACGCGGCGAAAGCCGGACCGTCGAATTTGCGGCGTACGCCCGGCCGTATTTGATCGTAACGCTGCCTACGTGTGCGCTCACAGCAGCATGCACGATCATCGTGGATACGGCGCGACCGCTGCGGGGCATCGGCGGTTCGGCCCTATGGTTCTTCATCTGGATTTCTCTGCTCTCCATTCCGCTCATACTAACACCCGATCGCGCCGGCGTGGCGGCGTTCGATCCACTTGGCTTCACGATGCTGACGAGCGCCATCGCAGCCGGGTTGCATCAGAGCGTTCCGGGCGCGAATCCTCATGACGCCATGTCGATTGGCATTGCTCCCGTCACCGGACACCTCCGTACATTTTCATTCGACGGCATCCGTTTCACGAGTGCGGCGGTCCTGACGCGCCTTGGATGGTTGGTGGCGTCAATCGCATCGTGCGCTCTGGTCGGGGGGCTCGCGTTCGACCTGAGTGGCCGAGCGGTCGTGGCTCGCCCGCAAACGCGCTTCGCGGGCGTCGCGGCGCGGTTACCATTACCGCTGCTCGGCCGCATCGAGCTAACGCAGGCCCTTGGGACCGCGGGGACGTGGTGGACCGTCGGGATGCTCGCGCTTGCGGGCGCGGCGCTCGTTGTTCCCGTCGACATGCTGCAGCGCATCATCGCGCCGCTGATTTGGGTTTGGCCGGTGGGCCCGGTTGCCGCACTGAGCACGATGGATGCGCGCAGCGGCATCGACGATCTGCTGCGGGCGACACCAACCCCTGCGCTCGTGCGCATTTTTTGGCGCTGGCTCGCCGCGCTGTCGCTCGCAATCGTTCCCATTGTAGCGCTCGCTGTCCGCGATGGTGCGGGCGGCGTTGCACTCATCGCAATCGTCGCTGCGAGCATCGCTTGCGGGATCGCGCTCGGCGCACTCACGCGTGCTCCAGTTGCTTTCGAAGCACTGGCGCTCGCAGCATGGTATCTGGGCCCACTCAATCGCGCGCCGATCCTAGATCCCCAAACGGCCGTTCGCGCGCCGCTCGTCACCGTCGGCATCACCACGGCCGTTGCAATCGTCGCGCTCGGTACGGCGGCAGCCCGGTCGGCATGGCGATCATGAGCGGTAACGTACGGTCACAAAGCGCAGCGTCGTCGAGGCAGAGAACCGGATACGGACGCCTGCCGTGCTCTCAGTTGGTTCGAGAAGGGCGGCGGTGAGAGCAGGTTAGCCTTGTTGTTAGCTAGCCGCTTTGTTATCATATCAGAATGGCTAAGACGGTGAACATGCTCGAGGCGAAAACGCGGCTTTCCGAACTCGTGCGGATGGCCCTCGGCGGTGAAGATGTAATTCTTGCAAGCGACGGCAAGCCCGTGGCGCGCCTCATTCCGATCCCCGATGCGCCGCAGCGTGGCCTTGGCGCTGATCGAGGTAGCGTATGGATCGCCGACGATTTCGATTCGATCCTTGAGGACGAGGCAGCGGCCTGGGGGTTGTGAGGTATCTGCTCGACACGCACGTTTTTCTCTGGGCGAACGCGACCCCGGAGAAACTGAATGCGGAGACCCGCGAACTCTTCGACTCCTCCGATGCCGTGTTGTACTTCTCTGCGATCAGCGCATACGAGATCGCGCTCAAAGTAAATCTCGGAAAATTGCGCTCCCGCAGGCCGCCTCGGTGTACATCACCGAGCGTATCTCAGACCTCGCCCTAATCGCGCTGCCGATCCAAATGCACCACGCCGCCGAGGCGGCCGCGTTACCTAGGCAACACCGCGACCCGTTCGATCGGATATTGGCAGCACAAGCTCGCTCCGAAAAGCTTACGATCGACACGGCCGACCCGGCGCCTGCGACTTTGGGGGCTCGGGTGCACCAAGCCAGCTGAGTCTCGCTTGTAGCAACTGCTGATCGCGGACGGTGACGTTACGGAAGAGTGAAGCTTACGACTGTATTTTCTCCGCGTAAGTTCGTCCAAAAGCGTTCGCCGTCGTAAGCGAGACCGCGACCCGTTATGGCTAGCGCGGCGAGTTCGGTCTCGCGGGGTTCACCCGCGCGTGGGTCGAGTCGCACGAGGCGATAATCATCGACCTCTTTGCTTTCGGTCGTCATGAGAAAAAAGCTGCCGTCGACGATCGTCATCCCCGTGGTCTCGCGCTGCACGGAGATCGAGCGCCGCACGGTGCCGACACGGTCCAACTCCAAGATGCGGTGCTCAAAGCGCTGGCTGAGAAAAAGCGCGTCGCCGTCGTGCGCCAACCACGATCCTGTGGCGTCGGGGCACGGCAGCATCTCGGACGTGAAACCCTTCCCTACGACGAATCGGGCGATCGAGCGATCATCACTTTCCGCATCGCCGACCACGACGCGAAGCTCGCCGTCAAACGCGACGAGTCCGTAAGGCGTACCTTGAACTTCCCATTCTTCCGACACCGAACCCGTGCGAGCGTCGGTGGCATAGAGACTATCGGTTTCAACCGAACCGATCCACAAGCGCGAGCCGTCGTAGGCGATTCCGATGGGTGCCGGAGCCGGCGCCGGCATACGCCTTACGTTCTCTACAGACGGCAGCAGATTCTTCATAGCACTGCGGTTGCGGTCCGGAGTGCGCGCCGCCCTGCCGAAATCCCGTCGCAGGACGGTGAGGCGCGCATACTAAGAAAGGCGCATCACTTTATGCACAACGCCACCCTCTCTTTAGGGGGCGCGCCGTCCGGCGGCACGAGGATCGGGGTTCGCCTGGGATGCGGGATGGCGCTTATCGTCGGGCGCGGAGTTGGGGTTGCGTGCGGCGTGAATGTCGGCAGTTCGCCGGGCGGTGGCGACCACGAAGCGAACGGCGTGGGCGTTGAAAGGGGCGGCGGCGGTTGCGTTTCGATGTCGAGCGTACGTGTTGCACGGTGATATGTAACGTAGGCGCCAAGGGCCCGTGCCACGGCGGCGAGCGGGATTATCGGCTCGTCGGCGCGCAGGTACGGCGCGATGGGTAACGTTACGGCGGCCGTACCCGCGAAAGCAATGCGGGAGCCGAGTGAAATGGCAAGAGTGCGTCCGCCGCGCTCGAATTTGATCCGGCCGCGCTCTTGCGCAGCAACGGTCGTCGCAAACGCGCGCGCGTACGGATCGAGCGGCGCCGCGACGACGCCGTGACGCAGGTAAGCATCGCGGGTCCCGGCGACGAGCCGGCCGTCGACGACCACGGTAACGGGGAGGAACGGCGTCATACGGGCGTGCGCCGCCTTATCGAAATCGTGCGCTGCGCGGGCGTTCGCTTCTCGGCCGACGGATGCGCTTTTCTTGCCCAGGCGCTCGCGTTCAATGCAATCTTCGCCGTGTTTCCCATGATCATCCTAACGATCGCCGTGCTCGCGTTCATCTACGGTAACGCCTACGGCGAAACGCGAGCGCTTGGGCTCGTCGGCACGCTCGCGCCGGCGCTCAAGGTCATTGTTTCGGACAACCTGCAGCACATCGTTCAATTTCGCGGCATCTCGGGTGCGATCGCGTTCATTGCCTTGATCTGGTCGGGCAAAAATCTCTTCCAGGGGCTCGCGTACGCGCTCAACCGCGCACTCAACGTTCCCGCGGGACGGCCGCTCGTCACCGACATTCTCGTGGCGCTCATCATACTTCCGGTCCTCGCCGTCGTCTTCATCATCGCGACGGCCGTGCCGCTCGTGATCTCGCTCATCGTCGTGAGATTCGGCGCCTTTCCGCATGCCGCAATCCTGACCCAAGTCGCGGGTTACGGCACCGGCGTCGTCTTGATCTTCGCCATTGCGCTCGTGTTATACGATTATCTGCCCAATCGCAAAGTTAAACCCGGCTTCGGTATTCCGGGAGCCATCGTCTTCACCTTAGCGTGGGAACTTGCTCAGATCGCGTTTGCGATCTACACGACGCACGCCAACTACACGCGTGTGTACGGCGCACTTGCGGCATTTGCGATCCTGCTGATCTGGTTCTACTATATGGCGACGATCTTCTTGTTCGGCGCGCAAATCAGCGCTCAATGGATGCGTCAGCACACGCCGGCGGAATGACGGCGGTCGCCTCGATCTCGACGCAGGCCGCCGATTCCAGGAGCCCCGCCACGACGACCACCGACATCGCGGGAAAGTGCCGCCCCATGACTTCTCGGTACGCCGCACCGATCGCGCCCCGCGCTTCGAGATAGCCGTTCTTGTCGGTGACGAACCACGACAGCCGCGTCACGTGTTCGGGTAGCGCGCCCGCCTCCGCCAAGATCGCGACGATGTTGGATAACGCTTGACGCGTCTGGCGGGCGATGTCGCTTGCCGCAAAGCGTCCCGCGGCGTCGCAGCCAATCTGACCGCTCACGAAAACCAGTCGCCCCGTGCTGACGATGCCGTGCGCGTACCCCTGCGGCCGCGCCCAATCCGCCGGTTGCAACAGGCTCACGCGCCGGCCTTCGCCGTACGCAGCTTGAACCGCTGCAGTTTGCCCGTCTCGGTGCGCGGCAACGCCGACACGAACTCGATCGCGCGCGGATACTTGTACGGCGCGATCCGCGCCTTCACGAATTCTTGCAATTCGGCTGCAGCCGGAGGCGCAGCAAAGTGGGCGAGGGCGTGCAGTACGACGAACGCCTTGACGATCGTGCCGCGGGCCTCGTCGGGAACGCCGACAACCGCGCATTCAGCGACGCACGGATGCTCGAGCAGGACTGCCTCCACTTCTGCCGCCGCAATGTTGTAGCCGGACGAGACGATCATGTCGTCCGTGCGTCCTTGGTACCAAAAGTAGCCCTCCGAATCCATCATGTATGCGTCGCCCGTCACGTTCCAACCATCTTGCACGTAATCGCGTTGACGCGGATCGTCGAGATATCGGCAACCCGTCGGACCCTTCACCGCGAGCCGGCCGACCGTCCCGGGCGGCAGAGGCTTGCCTTCGTCGTCGATGATCCGCGCGACGTAGCCGGGCACAGCCTTTCCGGTCGCGCCCGGACGAACATCATCGCCCGCCGCGCTGATGAAGACGTGCAGCATCTCGGTCGAGCCGAGGCCGTCGATGATGTCGAGGCCGCTCGCTTCGCGCCATAAGCTGCGCGTGGCGACCGGCAGCGTTTCGCCGGCCGAAACGCAGGCCCGCAAGCTCCGCACAGAATGCTGCGGCGCGAGCGACGCCATGGCGCGATACGAGGTCGGAGCCGTAAAGGTGATCGTCGCCCCGAACCGCGCGATCGCGCCGAGCAACGCCGCCGGTGACGGCCGCTCGATGAGCAGCGTCGCAGCACCTGCACGCAGCGGAAAGAGCAAGAGACCGCCGAGACCAAAGGTAAACGCAAGCGGCGGCGTGCCCGTGTACAGGTCATCCGGCCGGGTGCCGAACGATGCCGGCGGAAACGTGTCGCAAATCGCGAGCACGTCGCGGTGAAAATGCATCGTGCCCTTGGGATGCCCGGTCGTGCCTGAGGTGAACGCGATCATGCACACGTCGTCGGCGGCCGTGTCGACGTTCTCGAACTCGGGCGAATGCGCCGCCATCCTGGCGGCGAGACCGCTCGGCGCATCATCGTGCGAATAGATTACGCGCGAGCAGAGCGACGTGCCGTCGAGCGCCGCTTCGAGATCGGCCGCGACGCGTCGGTCGCAGATTGCGAAATCGATCCGAGCGAGCTCGACCACCTCGCGCAACTCCTTGGCGCGAAGCAGCGGCATCGTCGTGACGACCACGCCGCCTGCCTTGACGACGCCGAGCCACGCGGCAGCCAATACTTCGTTGTTGAAGCCGCGCAAGAGTACGCGGTTACCCGGCACGAGGCCGAGATCACGGCGCAACACGTTGGCGATCCGGTTCGCGGCGGCCAGCAACTCGGCATAATTCAACATGCTGGACTCGGTGACGACGGCACGTCGCGCACCGTGACCCTGCGCGACGTTCGCATCGACCAGCTCCACCGCACAGTTCAATCGCTGCGGGTAGCGGAGCGTCGGGGGCGTCGGGAGAAACTCCGGCCACAGCTCGCGCGGCGGCAGGTGGTCGCGCGTAAAGGTATCAGCGTGCGCGCTCAGCGTCATGGTCATGCCGTTGCCTGACGAAAGCGCGCAAGCGTTTGCTTCGCGACGATCAGATGCTGCACTTCCGTCGCGCCTTCATAGATGCGCAGCGCCCGAATCTCACGGTAGAGCCGCTCGGGAATCGTCCCGCGCATGACGCCGAGCGCGCCGAAGAGTTGAACCGTTGCGTCGATGATTTGCTGCGCCGTCTCGGTGGAGGTCGCTTTGGCCATCGCCGCTTCACGCGTTGCGGGCTCGTGCGCGACATCGCGCAGCCACGCGGCACGATAGGTCAAGAGCGCCGAAGTATCGATGCCGGTCGCCATTTTCGCAAGCGCGACTTGCGTAAGTTGAAAATCGGCCAGCACTACGCCGAACATACTGCGATTGGTCGCACGCGCGAGCGCTTCGTCCAGCGCACGCCGCGCGAGTCCGAGCGCTGCCGCTGCGACGCTCGTGCGAAAGACGTCAAGGGAACGCATCGCAAGCTTGAAACCGTCGCCCTCGTCGCCGAGCCGATGCTGCGCCGAAACGCGGCACGATCGCAAACGTAAGGAGCCAAGCGGATGCGGGGCAAGCGACTCGATGCGTCCTCCGATCTCAAGCCCCGGCGTCGCGGCGTCGACGACGAAGGCACCGAGTCCCCGACTGCCCGGGGCGTCGCTCGTGCGCGCGAAGACGACGTAGAAGTCGGCGATGCCGGCATTGGATATCCACGTTTTGGTGCCGTCGAGCACGTACTCGCCGCCGTCGCGGCGCGCCGTCGTTTTTAACGCCCCGACGTCGGAGCCTGCGTCGACTTCGGAGAGCGCGAACGCGGCGATCGCCGTCCCTGCGCAAACGCCGGGCAGGTAACGGTGCTGCAGTTCGGGCGCACCGGCAAGCGCAAGCGGAACGCTTCCCAAGCCCTGCATCGCGAAGGCGAAATCGGCTAAGGCGTTATGCCGCGCAAGCGTTTCACGCGCGAGGCAGATTGCACGCGCGTCGAGGCCTTCGAAGGCTCCGCCGAACGCGGCCGGGACCGCGTAGCGCAACCATCCATCGTCGCCGAGCGCACGCACGAGCGATCGGCAACCGGCGTCGACGTCCGCGTACTCGTTGTCCGCAACGTGCTCTGCAGCCCAGCTATCGAGCCGCGGCACGAGCGCGCGATGCACGTCATCGAAAAAAGGCCACGCGAGGTAAGATGCGTCGCTCACCTAGAATCTGTCGGGCTTTGCCCGACCTCCGCCATGTACATGATTCGGCGCGGCCGAATCATGCGCCGAATCATGCACGGATTCAGCATAGCTGAATCCATCTAATCGCCTTCGAAAAGCGGCGGTCGTTTGGCAGCGAACGCATCGTACGCGCGCCGAAAATCGTTGGTTCCCATGCAAACGGCTTGCGCATCCGCTTCGGCATCGAGCGCCTCCTCGATGCCGAGCGACCATTCGCGATGCAGCATCTGCTTCGTCATCGCGTGCGCGAACGTCGGTCCATCAGCGAGCGAGCGCGCGAACTGTTGGGCCTCCGAGAGAACGGTCTCTACCGCAAGAAGTCGGTTGAAGAATCCCCACTCGCGTGCTTCTTCCGCCGGCAGCACGCGGCCGGTGTAGAGCAGTTCGGCGGCACGTCCGGCGCCGACGACGCGCGGAAGCAACGTGCATGCGCCCATGTCCGCTCCCGAGAGCCCCACCTTCGCGAACAGAAACGCGACGCGCGCCGCGGGCGTACCGAAACGCACGTCGCTCGCGAGCGCAAGCATGGCGCCCGCGCCCGCGCAGATGCCGTCGACCGCTGCGACGATCGGCTGCGGGCAGGCTCGCATGGCCTTGACGACGTCGCCCGTCATGCGCGCAAACCCCAGCAATTCGGACATTGCCATGCGCGTCAGCGGGCCGATGATCTCGTGCACGTCGCCGCCCGAGCAGAAGTTGCCGCCCGCACCGGTGATGACCACCGCAGCGACGTCGTCAGCCCTCACAAGCGCGCGAAACAACTCGCGTAATTCGGCATACGACTCGAACGTGAGCGGATTCTTACGCTCGGGCCGATCGAGCGTAAGGGTTGCAACTTTCGCATCGACCTGCCAGCGCACGTGCTGCGTCGCGTAGCGCGACATCGAACGGCCGCCAAGAACGCTCATAACACCGCTGTTCGCGTGTCGGTCAGTCGATCGATGCCGTAACTCACCGCGCGATCTCGCCGCCGTCGATGCCGATCGCCTGCCCCGTGATTGCGCCCGCGGCCGGCCCGCACAACCATGCGACCGTTTCTGCGACCTCTTCGGGGCGCACGAACCGTCCGAGCGGGTTGCGCCCGAGCAGCGCCCCGGCGGCGGCCTCGCGCGTGCGACCGGTCGCCGCGACGATGTCATCGAGGCTGCGTTCGAGCATCGCCGTCCGCGTAAAGCCGGGACAGACGGCGTTCACCGTAATCCCATGCGACGCGAGTTCGCTTGCAAGCGCGCGTGTCAAACCGACGACGCCGTGCTTGGCTGCGGCGTAGGCCGTGATGTACGGACCGCCCGCGAGCCCCGCGGTGCTCGCGATGTTGACCATGCGGCCGCTTCCGCCCGCGAGCATTCCGGCCACCGCCGCACGGCAGCAGATGTACGTGCCGGTCAGGTTTACGGCCAGCATCGCATCCCACGCGGTGCGATCCATCTTCGAAAACGGACGCGCAAGCGCGGCGCCCGCATTGTTCACGAGAACGTCGATCTCGCCGTGACGCGCGCGCGCCGACTCGAACGCGGCATCAACGGCCGCTTCGTCCGTGACGTCGGCCACGACGCACAGTGCGCGCGCACTGCGCGGCAGGCTCGCCGCATGACGTTCGAGCACGGCGCCGTCGCGTCCGAGCACGGTGATGCGCGCACCGTCGGCCGCAAGCGCCGTCGCAATCGCGGCACCGATGCCGCGGCCGCCGCCGGTAATGAGCGCGTGCTTCACCCGGCCACTTCGGCCGCCGCGGCGGCGCGCTGTAGCGTGCGCCGGTATTGGTCGCGTCCGGTGAGATATTGCTGCGGCCACGGTTGCGCATCATAGCCGAGCTGCGCTGCGGCATGTAAGGTGAAATAGGGATCGGCCAGATGCGGGCGCGCGAGCGCGACGAGGTCGGCACGACCGGACGCGATGATGCTGTTGATCTGATCGAGATCGGTCACGTTGCCGACCGCCATCGTTCGTATCCCGAGTTCGTTGCGGATGCGGTCGGAGAAGGGCGTTTGAAAGAGCCGTCCGTAGACGGGCTTGGCGCGCCGCGACGTTTGGCCCGCGGAGACGTCGATCAGGTCGGCGCCCGCTACGTCGAAGGCGCGCGCGACTTCGACGGCGTCGGCCGGTTCGATGCCGCCCTCCACCCAGTCGGTTGCCGAGATCCGCACCGACATCGGACGCTCGGCCGGCCACGTAGCACGCAACGCCGTGAAGATTTCGAGCGGAAAGCGCAGGCGGTTCTCAAGATTCCCACCGTACTCATCGGTGCGTGCGTTGCAGAGCGGCGTGATGAAACTCGAGAGCAGGTAGCCGTGCGCGCAGTGCAGTTCGAGTAGGTCGAATCCCGCCTCGGAACCCATCCGTGCCGCTCGCACGAATTCCGCTTTGACGCGCTCCATGTCGGCTCGCGTCATCGCCGCCGGAAGCTGATTGCGTTCACCGAACGGCAGCGGCGACGGCGCGATCAGCGGCCAATTCGCATCGCTCAGCGGCTCGTCGGCCTCCTCCCAACCGAGCTGCGTCGAACCCTTCGGGCCGGCGTGGCCGAGCTGCAACGCGATCTTGGCCGGTGTGTATGCATGCACGAAATCGACGATGCGCTTCCAGGCAGCGAGATGTTCGGGCGCATACATTCCCGCGCAACCGGGCGAGATGCGCGCGTCGGCCGCCACGCAGGTCATCTCCGTGAAGACCAGGCCCGCGCCGCCTTGGGCGCGCGCGCCAAGGTGAACGAGATAGAAATCATTCGGCGTGCCGTCCGTGCAACTGTACATCGCCATCGGCGAGACGACGACGCGATTGGGCAGCTGCAGTTCGCGCAGCCGTAGCGGCAGGAACATCGGTGGGACACGCGTCTGCGCGCCTGCGCGCTGCGAGAGCCACATCTCGATGCCCTCGATGTACGCCCGGTCGCGCAGGCGCAAGGTGTCGTGCGTCAGACGCTGGCTGCGGGTGAGGAGACTGTATGCGAACTGCTCGGGTTCGAGGCTTGCGTAGCGGGCGACGTTTTCGAACCATTCGGTGCTATTTCGGGCAGCGTTCTGCAACCGCAAGACTTCGATGCGCCGTTGGCTTTCGTACGCTTCGAACGCTTGCGTCCGATCGGCATGCGCTTCGAGCGCACGCGCCAGAGCGATCGCATCCTCAAGGGCCAGCTTGGTTCCCGAGCCGATCGAGAAGTGCGCGGTGTGCGCGGCATCGCCGATCAGAACCCGAGCGCCGTCGTGCCAGCGCGCATTCGAAACCTGCGCAAACACGAGCCACGGGTTGGCGAGATGCGCGGCGTTGGACTCGAGGGCGTGGCCGCCGAGATACGCGCCGAAGAGTCGCTCGCAGAACGCGCTCGAGTCGACCGTGCTCATGCGGTCGAGCCCGGCGGCACGCCAGGTCTCCTCGCGGCATTCGACGATCGCGGTTCCGGTCGTCGCATCGAACTGATAAGCGTGCATCGCAAACCAACCGTGCGGCGTCTCTTCGAAGGCGAACGTGAACGCATCGAAACGCTGATGCGTGCCGAGCCAGATGTAGCGGCAACGGCGGGCTTCAGTGGTCGTTCCGAAGGCGTCCGCGTGGCGACGCCGCACGGCGCTGTTTGCCCCGTCGGCAACTGCGACCACGTCGGCATCGATCGCGTCAGCCTCGCTTGCTTCGGTGCTAAAGCGCACGTCGACGTCGAGTTCCGCGGCTCGTTCGTGCAGAATCTGCAGGAGCCGCCTGCGCGCGATTCCCGCAAAGCCTTGGCCCTCGGCGCGAACGCGCCGGCCGCGGAAGTTGACTTCGATTGCGTCCCAGTGAACGAAATCGCTCGCGATGCGCTCGTGGGTCTGCGGATCGGCGGTGGCGATATTGCCGAGCGTCTGATCGGAAAAGACCACGCCCCAGCCGAACCCCTCGCCGGGCGCGTTGCGCTCGAACAGCACGACCTCGGCCTGCGGTCGCGCCTTCTTCATCAGGATCGAGAAGAACAGCCCCGCCGGACCTCCGCCGATGCAGACGACGCGCATTGCCGACTTGGTTCGGCACGAGAGCGGGGAGCGCCCGTTTGGGAACTGCCGGCGCAGTCACTTTCGTTGCCGCGACGTCACCGCGCGCGCCGGCGACGGACTCGCCGCGCGATGCGACGAATCACAACGGTAAGGTGTCGTTCTCTTCCATGCGCTTTCGATCGACGTTTCTCGTACTCGCCTTCGCGCTGCCGCTCTTCGGCGCGGCGCCGTCCGGTTATGCGCCGCCCATCGTCGTGGTCTATCCCTTGTCGTCCACCGGCGGCGCGACCCGCAATGAGACCGGTTCCGATATCGCCGTCCTACTGGCTACGCGGCTGGCGCAACTCGGCGGCCTGACGGTTAAACCTCCGACCCCCGGAACGCAACGTAGCGACTTTCTGAATGCAGCAATCAAAGAAGGCGCCGACTATTACATCACGGGCTCGATCGCTCCGGTCGGAGCGGAAGTTTCCGTGATCGCGCAGGTGGTCTCGACGTACTCCGGGACGATCGTCTACAGCTCGAGTACGCTCGCGCGCACGTATTCCGATGCCGTCTCCGGCGCCGACGATATCGATCACGCAATCCTAAGCCACGCCGGCCGCAGTCTCGCCGCGCTCGACGCGCCGCCACCGCCCGCACCATCGCCGACACCCAACGTTACCAACGGCGTCGGCGTCAACATCTTGTCTGTTCTCGGACGCCACAAGCGCGCCAAGGCGACGCCGTCACCGACCGCGTCGAGCACGGCGAGCGTGGGCGCGAATCCGACATCCGGCAGCGTGGCCGTGGCCGCGGCTTCGAGCGCGCCCGTCGCCACAAGAGCCGGCGCGCCAGTCGCGCCCTCGGCTTCCACAACCGCTACGCGCGCACTCGTGATCGCGACCGGCGGAGATGCGAACGGTGCCCAGCGCCAGCACGCCAGCGACGCGCTCGTCGCGGCCTTCGCCAAAGCGGGCGTCCATAGCGCCCTGCTTCCGGTCAGCGCGGACACCGTTACGGCTCACGCGAAAGATCTCTGTGCCGCCAATCCCGGTGCATCGACGTTCTACGCGGGGACGTTGGTGCTCGGTCACGATGCCAAGGGCAGCGCCAACGTACAGTACGACGTCACCGCCTACGACTGCGCGGGCACCGTCGTTCGTCAGCAACACCAAAGCGAACTCGCGACCAAACGCGGCGGCATCGACGCCGCGATCGCAGCCGCAGCAACCCACGCCGCAAGCGCCTTCACGCGCGGCACGAGATCGTAAGAGACGCGCTTCGAAAGCCGCTATTTAAGCGTTGAGTAGACCCTCGGGCAGCGCCGTCACGATGCAGCCGGCCGCGACATCGATGCGTTTGATGAACGCCTTTACGAGCGGCACGAGAGCGCGACCGGGTTCGACGACTAAACAGTCCTGCGCGGGATAGTGCTCGACGCCGATCACGCGCGCAAGTTCTCGGCCTTGCATGTCGATGAGCCGTAAGCCGACGAGATCAGCGTCGAGATATTCGTCGTACGCGAGTTCGGGGTCGCTGCGTTCGGCGTACAGTTCGGCTCCGACGAGGAACCGCGCGTCTTCCGGTGTGTCGATGCCTTCGAAGCGTAACAGCAGCCGTCCGTGTGCCTGCCGGCTGCTCGTGCAGCGAACACGTCGTTCGATACGGTCGCCGACGAGAACGAGCGTCTTTCCGGCAACGAGGGTTTGCGCGTCTGCCGCACGGCACCGTAACTCGCCCCGAAGGCCGAAGACTCCCGTAAGTCGGCCGACGGCGACCCGGCTCAAAGACGAACCGAGAGTTGCTACGGTTCTTGATATTCCGTCGGCTCGGAGTCGGGCACAACGGGCCCTTCGAGCCGCACGTCTTCGGCTTCTTCGCCTTCGATGAGGGCAGATTCGTCCTCGGGCTCGTCGTCGTCTTCCTCGGAATCCACGATGTCGATCGTCACGCGCCCTTCCGCCCCGGCACGCACGAGGGTACGGAGCGCCTGCGCCACGCGACCGCCGCGGCCGATCACTTTGCCGATATCTTCGGGATCGACTTCGAGTTCCAGGACCGCACCGCGGGCGTCGGGGTGAATGTCGACGATGACCGCATCCGGCTTGGCGACAAGTTTCCTTGCAAGAAACGTCAGCAGTTCGACGGCGCGCGGATGCCCGATCTCCGGCGGCAACGGATCGCGCTTGACGGCGGCCCGGCGGCGCGACCAGGGCCGGCCGGCCTCGCTTTCAACGCCGGTGGTCTCCGGAAAGCCGCCACGCGCTCTACGCCGCGCCGGACGCTCGTCTTCGGGTTCGATCTCGTCGATGACCGTTTCACCCGACGCGATCGTTCGCGCGCCGAGGGTCGAACGGCGTTCGTCCTCTTCGCCCGGCGCCTCTTCGCCGAACAGGCCGAATTCGTCATCGAACGCGCTCATCGTTAGGTACGGCTCGCCTTGGGCGGCCGCTTCGTTTCGGATATCGGGCCGCGTTCGACGAGGCCACGTTCGGCGAGCAGCCGCCGAACCGGATCCGAGGGCTGCGCGCCTTTGGAGAGCCAGTTCTTGACCTTGTCCTCATCCAGAACGACCGTTTTCGGTTCCGTGCGCGGATTGTAGTGACCGACGATCTCGATGAAGCGACCGTCGCGCGGTGAGCGGGCATCGGTCACGACGAAGCGATACGTCGGTTGTTTCTTGGCGCCCATGCGGCGTAAGCGGATCTTGACCATCGGGATAGTGCTCTTTCGTATATGCTGCAGTGTACCGTCGCGCGTAGCGCGACGGAAATCGTTAGAATCTGTGGCCGAGCCGAATCATGAACGGGTTCAGGAAAGCTGGATCCATTAGGGGCGACCCTTCGCGCCGCCGAGCGCCGGAATGCGCGGTCGCTTACGACCACCGCCGCCGAGCTGTTTCATCATCGTGCGCGAAGCGTCGAACTGCTTGACCAAACGATTGATGTCGGCGACGTTTGTTCCGCTGCCGCGCGCGATGCGCCGGCGGCGGGAGGCGTTGAGAATCTCGGGACGGCGCCGCTCCTGGCGGTTCATCGAGCAGATGATCGCCTCGATGCGGTTGACGTCTTTCTCGTCGATCTCAAATTCTTTAGGCACGAGCTTCGACATGCCCGGAATCATTTTCATGAGATCGGTCATCGAACCCATCTTGCGAACTTGCCGTAATTGGCCGAGAAAATCGTCGAGGCTGAACTCGTTCTTGCGAAACTTTTGCTCGAGTTCTTTGGCTTGTTCGAGCGAGTAAACGTTCTGCGTTTTCTCGATCAGCGTGAGCACGTCGCCCATGCCGAGAATCCGCGACGCGAGCCGATCCGGATAAAACGCTTCGAGCGCGGACAGCTTTTCGCCGACACCGACGAATTTGATCGGCGCGCCCGTAATACGGTAGATCGACAGCGCCGCGCCGCCGCGCGCGTCGCCGTCCATCTTCGTCAGAACGATGCCCGTGATGCCCAAACGCGCATCGAAGCCTTTGGCGACGGTGGTCGCTTCCTGACCCGTCATCGCATCGGCCACGAAGAGTATCTCACTCGGCCGCGTGCCGGCCTTGATGCGCTCGAGCTCCTCCATCAGCGCGTCGTCGATCTGTAAGCGGCCCGCCGTGTCGATGATGACGGTCGGTATGCCCAGGCGCTTTGCTTCTTCGACGGCGTGCGTCGCGATCGCGACCGGGTCGCGCGAATTTTCGACGTAGACGGGCAGATCGATCTGCTTGCCGAGCGTCTGCAGCTGTTCGATTGCAGCCGGACGGTAGACGTCCGCGGCGACGAGCAGGCTGCGGCGACCTTGCTCTTTGAAGCGCAGCGCGAGCTTACCCGCGTGCGTCGTTTTTCCCGAGCCCTGAAGGCCGACGAGCATGATGATTGTCGGCGGTGCGGGCGAAAACTGAATGCGGGCCTCGGCGCCCCCCATCAGCGTCACGAGTTCGTCGTGAACGATCTTGACGACGGATTGCGCGGGCGTCAGAGATGCCAGCACGTCGGCTCCGACGGCCTTTTGCTTGACGGCGTTGACGAACTCTTTGGCGACGGAGAGGTTGACGTCGGCTTCGAGCAACGCGACGCGAACTTCGCGCGCGACCTCGTTCACGTCCGACTCCGTCAGCCGCCCGCGATTGCCAAGCCGCGCAAAAATTGCGCCGAGCCGTTCCCCCAGAGCTTCTAGCAAGGATTACGCCTTGGGGGCGGTCTCGTCGATCTTTTTGACGGCATCGCCGACGGTCTTGATCGTTTCCGCCTCTTCGTCGGGGATGTCGATGTTGAACTCGGTCTCGAAGGCCATCACGAGCTCCACTTGATCGAGCGAATCCGCGCCGAGGTCGTCCGTGATCGAAGCCTCGGGGGTGACCTCCGCTTCGTCCACGCCGAGCTGATCGACGATGATCTTCTTCACCTTATCGAAGGTCGTACCAGTCGCTTCCGCCATGCCTCTCCTACGCGCGCTCGGGCGCGAGTCACATCAAAAATCCGCCGTCGACCACGATGGTCTGGCCGGTGACGTATCGGGCGGCGTCGGAACACAAAAAGGTCACGACACCGCTTACGTCTTGGGGTGTGCCCGCACGTCCGAGCGGGATCGTTGTCAGATAATGGGCTCGCGCTTGCTCGGGCATCGACTGCGTCATCGCGGTTTCGATGTAGCCCGGCGCGACGGCGTTGACTCTTACGTTCCGCGAGCCCAATTCCTTTGCTACCGACTTTGCCAAACCGAGCAAGCCCGCCTTAGACGCGGCATACGCCGCTTGCCCCGCATTGCCCGCCAGGCCGACGATGCTCGAGAGCAGCACGATCGACCCGCCGCGTTGCTTCATCATCGGGCGTGCCGCGGCGCTTGCGAGGTAGAACGCGGACTTCAGGTTGACGTCGAGCATGCGGTCGAGGTCGGCCGGCTTCGTGCGCACCAGCAGCCCGTCGACGGCCTGGCCCGCATTGGCGATTGCATGGTCGATGCGGCCGAACTCGCGTAAGACGGTGCCGACCGCGGCATCCACGGCCTGGGCGTCGCTGACGTCGGCGATAAGCGGCAAGGCTCGCACTGCGGCCCGCGCGGCACGCACGGCGGCGACGGTCTCTTCGAGGCTCTCCGCGTTACGCCCAATGAGCGCAACGTCGGCTCCATGACACGCGAGGTCGATCGCGATCGCACGCCCGATGCCACGGCTCGCGCCGGTGATGAACGCCACGCTTCCGGCGAGCGATTCGTTCACGCGGCGCCTTCGCTCAGGCGTTGCACGAGCGCGAGCACGCCCTTCTCGTCGCCGACGTGCACGGTCGGCGGAGCATTCGGCAGCCGCTTCATCAGCGGCGCAAGCACCGGCGAGCCGCCGAACTCGACGACGAGATCGAGACGCTCGGCGAGGAGACGCTCCGAAGCGGCATGCCAGAGCACTTCTTCGGTGACCGAACGGGCGAGGTTGCGGCGAATCGTCGCGACGTCGCGGTAAGGCTGCGCGTCGACGTTGGAGATGACGGTGAACGCGGGCAGTACGATCGTTGCGCGTTCGACGAACGGCGTGAAGCGTTCGCGCGCCGGCGTCATCAAAGCGCTGTGCCAGGCGCCCGAAACGTTGAGCGGTACGACGCGTTTGGCGCCGGCTTCGAGCGCCAACTCCCCGGCGCGTGCGACGGCATCGCGATCGCCGCTGACCACGATCTGCGCCGGCGCGTTGAAGTTCGCAAGTTGCACGCGTCCGGCGGTCGTAGCCGCCGCCACGGCGTCACCGACCCGTGCAACGTCGAGACCGAGAATCGCCGCCATCGCGCCCGGGGCCGTCTCCGCGGCGGCTTGCATCGCGAGCGCGCGGTGGTGCACGAGTGCGAGGGCATCTTCGAAGGTTAGCGCGCCCGCGAGCGTCAGGCTGCAATACTCGCCGAACGAATGGCCGGCGCTCGCGACCACCCCGAGCGCGTCGCCCGCCGCAGCTGCAAGCGCATAGTTGACGACGAAGATCGCGGGCTGGCTATAGCGCGTCTCGCGCAACGTCTCTTCGGGACCGTTGCGCACGATCGCGCCGAGGTCGTAGCCGAGCACGCGACGAGCGCGCACAAAGAGCTCGGCCGCGACCGGATACCGTTCGGCGAGCGCCCCGCCCATGCCGATGCTTTGCGAACCCTGTCCCGGAAAGACGACGCCGACGCGCGTCATCCGCTCCACCTCCACGCAATCGCCCCCCACGAAAGGCCGCCGCCGAAACCGGTAAACACGATGAGGTCGCCATCGTGTACGTCGCCGCGTTCGATCGTCTCCGAGAGCGCGATCGGAATCGTTGCCGATGACGTATTTCCGTAGCGCTCGATATTGACGACGATCTTCTCGCGCGGCACGTCGAGCCGTTTCGCGGCCGCTTCGATGATACGCAGGTTCGCTTGGTGCGGGATGATCCAGTCGACGTCGGCTGTGGTATAGCCCGCCGCCGCGAGCACGTTCTTGGAGGTCTCCACCATTTTGTTGACGGCATAGCGGTAGATCTCGCGCCCGTTCATCTCGAGCTTATCCTTCTTCTGCGCCAGCAGTTCGGGCGTCATCGGATTACGCGAACCGCCGCCATGCACGTAGAGCAGTTCCGGCGCCCTACCGTCGGCCCCGAGCTCGCAGCTCAAGAATGAGTCCCGCTCAGCTTCGGTGCGTTCGACGATCGTGGCGCCCGCGCCGTCACCGAAGAGAATGCAGGTGCCGCGGTCTTCCATGTTCGCGATGCTCGAGAGCGTTTCGACGCCGATGATCATCACGCGCCGAAACACGCCGGCCCGAACGAAACTGGCGGCCACCGGAAGGCCGTAGATGAATCCGCTGCACGCGATTTCGATGTCGAAGGCCGGCTTGCCGACGGCGCCGAGATTGGAGGCAACGATGCAGGCCGTCGCGGGAAACTGAAAATCCGGCGTGACGGTTGCGACGATATAGCAGTCGATGTCGTCCGGGCGCAAGCCCGCGCGGTCGAGAGCGTGCCGAGCGGCTTGCGTGCTCAAATCGCTCGACGCTTCGCCGGCTGCGGCGTAGCGGCGCTCGCGCATGCCGGTGCGCGTGACGATCCAATCGTCGGAGGTGTCGAGGATTTTTTCTAAATCGGCATTGCGCATCACGCGCTCGGGCACGTAATGCCCGACGCCGCTGATACGTGCGCCGAAAGACGGGTTAATGGGTGTGGCCGGCCTGCTCGTCCTTGGGCTTGATCACTTGGCGGCCATCGTAGAAGCCGCAATGTCCGCAGACGAAATGCGGCCGCTTCGGCTCGTGGCATTGCGGACACGCGACCGCCGTTACCGGCGATAATTTCCAGTTCGCGGCCCGCCTGCTACGCGTTTTCGAGCGCGGGGTCTTCCATTTGGGATTTGCCATCGTGCGTTTACTCCGGGTGTGGGCAGCGGCTGGTTCCGTCGCGTTTGCGGCCACACTCCGGACAGAGCCCCGGGCAGGTTTCACTGCACGCGAGCGTTAGCGGAAGCGCCGAGTCGATCAGTTGCCGGATGAGGTCTGCCACGTCGAGTTCGTCGCCGTGGAGAACGTTGTTTTCGCCGAACGGGTCGGCGGCTCCGAGGGCCGGATCGAACCGTTCCTCGAGTTCGAGGTGGAGCGGAAGTTCGACGGGTTCGAGGCAGCGGGCGCACTCGCCCGCGACTCGTCCGTCGACGGTTCCTTTGAGTTCCAGACCTCCTCCGGCGCGCCGGATCGTAAGGGCGACGTCGACGGGGAGCGGAAACCGAAAGGCTGCGAAGTTCGGTAGGGGAAGCGCTTCTCGAACCGCGAGTTCGCGCCCGGTTTGTAGAACACCGCCGATATCGACGGCCGTTGACGAGTTCTTCGTGCGGTGTGCCGTGCTCCGAGCCCCCGAGGACAACCTCTCGATAATAGAGTCGGCCTCGTGCCTTGTCAACGCGCTTCATCGGCGGGTACTGGGTCAGTCTCCATTTGCCCGACGAACCATCCCCGTTCCGACTTGCCGTGAGCGCGTTGTTCGGGCGGCACGGGCTTGTCGACCGTTGCCGTCGTCGCGATTCTCAGGCGTATCGGTGAGCGTCAATGGCGAGCGGCGGTTTTAAAGCACGGCGATGTCGCCGCTGAGCTACGCCGAGCAGGAGGGGATGGCGATGCAAGAACTCGGTGGAATTCGGTTTGGGTCGCAAATCGTCTCGGCGGCTCGCTCGCACGGCCTCGACCCAAAGTTACTGGCGGCGGTGGCCGCCCAGGAAACCGGCGGTCCCGGCGCATCGTCGGGCAACAATGTCGTCGGCGATCATGGCCACGGCCACGGTATCTTTCAGATCGACGATCGCAGTTGGGCCTTTGCCCGCACGGCGGCCGCGATGGACCCCGCTCAGAATGCCGACAAAGCGGCTTCCATTTTGGCCGACAATCTCGGCCGCTACGGCGGCGATGTCCATAAAGCGCTGTCTGCTTACAATGCCGGGTCGCCGACGGCCACCGGCACAGTGACGACTTGGGGCGACGGCCGAACGCTCGGCTACGCCGACTCGGTGCTGCGTCACTATGCCGAACTGGGCGGCGAGGCGCGCGAGCAACTCGTGGCCGACCATCGCGAGACGAGCGCAGGCGTCAATGCGCTAGCTAACCGGTTCGGAGCTTCGCAGCCCTCGCCCGCGTATCAGACGATGCCGGCGTTTTCGAGTTCCATTCCGTCGCCCGATCCCTCGACGCTCACGGCCTTGCAGAGTCCCTTAGTTGCACCGCCGGCGTCGACGCCGACGGCGACGCAATGGCGCTCCTTCGCTAATCTGAATCAAGGGGCGGGTGATCCGGCCCAAGATGCTGATCGCTTGGTCGCCGATCTCGTGGGCGCGAGCATTCCCGACGATTCGGATGCATCGGTCTAAAATGTCTGTCCGAGGGGACGACGACGGGGCGCCTTGCGCCGATTCGGCTGTGCCGAGCCGGACGAGCACCGCAAACGCGACGAATTCGGTGAACCGTCGAATCGTATGCGTTCGGCCGTCGGCCGATCCGCCGTCGTCGGGTCTCGACCAGAGTAACACCCCCTAGACGTTCTTACGCGAGCGCGTGATGGTCGGTCAACACAACCTTTCGGTGGTAGCAACTTCACGGACACAGAGGAGCGACATGGGCAATTTTCTCGGCACGATTATGGGCGGACTCGAGGGCGCCGCGACCGGATTTATCGAGGGTGGTCCGGCCGGCGCTGCCGCAGGCGGCATCGGCGGTCTCGTCATGGGCGCCGGCGGTCCAAGCGGCGTCGGCAATATCCGAGCGGGAACCGACTGGACGATCCCCGCCGGCCAAGGTATGGATAAGGCCTACGAAACGGCCAATCTCGGCTTGCAAGCCGAGGAGCTGCGGCATCAATACCAGATGCAGGTGCAATCGCAGCAGTTCAACGACGTCGAAGATGAAAAATCCGAACAGATGCGCGAGATGAACACCTTGCGCACGGTCGCGATGAAGCAGCGCGAAGCGGACGACAAGATCGTTCAGGAGTTCATCAAGACCGCGGGCGGCCAGTAAGCGCCGTGCTTGCTGTCGATCCGAGCGTCACCTCTGCGCCGGGCAGCTCTGTCGAAGGCCGAGCGTCCAGCGCGCCCGCACCGACGCCGCCTCCCTTTTCCTACGAGCCGAATGCGACGCCCCTCGACGACACGGCCGAGACCGTCCCCGACACGGCAGCAACGTTCGCTCAAGCGTTCGCGCGGCGCGCCGAAGTCTTGTTGCTGGCGCAGCAATCGCAGCAGCAGGCCATGCAATTACAGATCGATCGCGTGAAGGACGACTTCAACGCGACTCAGGAAGAACGGAGCGAACAACTGCGCGAGATGAACGCTCTACGCGACATGGCGCTCGCTCAAGCCAAGCAAGATGACGAGGTCCTCAAGAAATATATCGCGATGATCTGAGCAGCTTCACACTGCCTTGACCTTGCAGGGTTAGTGCCGCGCTCCGTGAAGCAACCGGCGAACCGCGCGGGCACGTAGCTTAGTCGGTAAAGCACCAGCTTGATAAGCTGGGGACCGATGGTTCGAGTCCATCCGTGCCCAGGAACGACTCAAGTTCGAAGTTCCGAGCCCACCGGATGCCTGCCCGTTGATTGTTTCGACAATCGTGTAGCCGAAGAATCACCGCCGCGCTGCCGATGCCGGCCGGCACGAGATAGATTTTCTGCGATGACGGCTCGTAGCCAGCGAGAAGATCGACCTCCAATGCCGTGTAATGCCCGCGACGAGCCTTGTAGCCAATGCTGCATGCGTCGAACGTGAACGCTAATCGCCCCTCTGTCCCGCAAACATCCCGCCATCGTCGATGTCGAGCATCTCGAAGAGTGTGGTCTGCGGCGGTAACGTCGTGACGAAGGGGTATCGCTCGACAAAATCCGGGCGGTTTAACCGGTCGCCGACGATCTGATTCGCTTGCTCCGCGTTGATGCCATCGTAGTTTGCGGGGTTCGAATGCCTTTGCACCCACGAGGCGACGTCGTCGTCGCTCGTTTCCCGAGCGACGACATCGCGTAAGGCGTCCTCTGGAGTGCCGAGCTTCTCCAGTAACTGCGCGCTGAATCCCGCGATGCGATACGAGCCCAGATTCCCGCCCGGCAAGGTGGCGCGCAGTTTGTCGATCGTTCGCGCCAGCATGTAGAGACCGCCTAACTGAACGTGCGGGCTGCGCGGTGGCTGCGTTTCCAAATCTAATGGTTCCATCGCCATCACATTCACCGCGCGCCCTTCTCGATGCTCCCGCCGGGCACGCGATCCCGCCAGCCGCGTTCGTGAACGGACCCATAACATCAGAAAGGCTCGCGATCGGCAACGCAGAAATCACTAATCTCTTGGGGATGTAGCTCAGTTGGTAGAGCGCCAGCTTTGCAAGTTGGATGTCAGGAGTTCGAGCCTCCTCATCTCCACCAAGCGCGCCGACCGTCGGCGCATCGGCGGTCGTCGTCGTCGATCCAACTGCGATCTGAACATTGCACGCAGTTCACGAGCTAACTGCCGTCGGAAGGATCGCGGTCGTTTTTGCCTGAGAGTCCCGTCGATGGCCTTTAGGCTTCGGCCGCTTGCGTTCTTTCTGACGATCGTGGCTCTCAGCGCACCCCCGCAGGCGTCATCCGCGACGCATGCCGGCGTCGGTGCCGCCGCCGGATGCCGCGGCATGGCTGCCGCACAGCGCAAGGCATGTAAGAGCCGCGACGCGCGTGCGATGTACTGGGCTGATCGGGCCGGACTGGATGACGGCGCCGACGACCCGCCTGCGACGGTCGAGGAGCTGCTCGATCTCGTGCAAGCCCATCGCTACGGCCTCGCGTCTACCCATACGAGCTTATGGCAATCGCTGCGTGCGAAGCTCAGGGCGAGATCGCGGGAATTCGGCTTGCCGTTCATCGCTCCGGAAAGTAGTGGAACGCGGCACTTCGACGCAGCCGTCATGGCACTGACGAAACGCTATACCGAGCTTGCCGCCAAGCAAGGAACGTCCGCGTCGCCCAACGACCAAACCGCCGGCGCGAGGTGCCCCGTTCCGGATGCTAACGTGCGCATCAAGGGTCCGGCCGCCGTGCCGTATTATCCTGACATTGCACGCCAACAAGGCGCGACCGGAACGGTTTTCATTCGGGTAGATGTCGACCGAACGGGTGCGCCGATGGCAGCGAACGTCTACAAATCGTCAGGTAATGCCACGTTGGACCAAGCCGGGATGAGTGCCGCGCGCCGAACGGCTTATCTTCCGGCCTACAAGAACTGCCGCGAAGCTGGAGGCAGTTATCTGTTCGAAGCGGACTTTACCGGTCAATAACTACGCGTCGGCACGCTGATCGCGAAGATGCGGCAAGTAGAATTGGAGCGTCTTTCTGCGCCGAGCCGGCGAATACAATTCTTCGACCGTACGCCGTGCCGCTTTGCCGACGGCTTCGCGCAGTCCGTGGTCACTCCTGAGGCGAAGCATTATCCCAAGCGCTTCTGCTTCGCTTTCGAAGAGGAAACCGTTGCGGCCGTTTTCGATGAATCGGGAATAGCCGCCGGCGCGGTGGCAGACCACGGGCAGTCCGCACGCCATGGCTTCAACGACGACTCGCCCGTACGTTTCCACCCACTGATCCGAGGTGCGATAGTAGAAACAATCGAGGTCCCGCAGAAATCTCGCCGCGTCTTCCTCGAAGGTTCGAAGCAACGCAATGGAGGCTACACCACCGAGTGAGGGTCGCAAGCACGTGCCGCCCATAATTCTCACGCGACAGCCCATGCCGGCTAGATGCCGGTACAGCTCCGAATCGCTCGGATGATGCTTTTCAATCACGTCTCGACTCAACCGGCCGATTGTGAACGGTCGCGTAGCGTCCTCCGACTTCCGAAAGCGGGCGGGAGCGAACGCGTCGAGGTCGATCGGCGACGGTTCCACGACACCGGGGTATCCGGCGGATTGCTTGGCGTCTTCCGACGCATACACGACTTCGACCCGTGGAAAGCCGAGTAGCGAGAGACGACGAAGATGGAGTGCGAGAAGCTGCGGCTCGAACGTATTGTATACGATGATGATGCGTTGCGGGCGCGTGAGATAGATCCACTTCCCGTACCGGAAGTACACGCCGACGAAAACGAACGTACCGCTCTTGGGAAATTCCAGCGCAGATGCAGAAATTCTCCGTATCGCGTATCGCTGTGAGAGCTCGGAATCGGGTCTGTACCCGCTCCACAGATGCGGTTCACAGTGGGCTTTGAGCTCCTGAAAAAGGCTGAGCGTGCGCCACTCGCTTCCACCGCTGCAATCCCATAGCGGATTGATCAAGTGGACCTGCGGCACTGCGCGACGCGCCGTCAGACTGCGTCTCTGCGCATGAAGTAACGGTACGGCGTGTCGGGACGCGGCAATGCTGCCCAGTTGCTGCATCTTCATGGGCGCGTTATTGACAGCGCATCGGCGCAGCGTTGAGGGGCACGCCGTGGATTCACAAGAACCTCAACGCTACTGGAGCGGCGTGCCCGCCTCGGTGAACGTCTTCGAAGACCGTCGGGGCGCCACCGCAGCGCTCGAACCCTGCGCCGGCTTTGCATCGGGCACACGCCGCCGGGGTGTCCGGACAACGGAAGCAACGAGTCCCTTCGTGTGTCGCAAGAGGCGGCACAGAGGATCGCCAAGCAAAAATTGGCGGCGCCGGTACCCCGTCCAATAGAGCTTCATGCTCAGCACCTCGTTATCGGTGCGAAGGTTCCATTTCCGTGCGAAGTGAGTCACGCTCGCGACGCTTTTTTCGCGATTCCACCGTTGTAAGAGGAAAGGCGCGTCTCCGAAGCCGCGCGGTAACGGCAGGGGCAGAAATTGATTGACGAGAGCCTTGGGCTCGAAGAACATCTTCGTGCCTGCGTGTGTAGCCGTAAGACCAAAATCGTCGAGCTCGAGTGTCGTCGTCAACGCTTCATCGAACGGAGGCAAGCTGCGAAGCACACTCGTGCGCCCGAGAAAACAGTGAAACTCGACATTCGTGACAGGCTCCCGTCGAAGCGTATGCGCCACCTGGGACACCGGGAGGTTGACGTGACGCTGATGACCCGTGTACGAACGGCCGGCCGGCGTCTCTTCAATTCCGCCGAATCCACCCGAGGAATGAATCACCCTAAACGGTTTATCGCCGATCGTGGTGAGCGGCACAACGACCGCCGCGTCTTCTTCATCGGCGCACGCCAAGAGCGCCTCGAGCCAGTTCTCCGCGAAGAGTACGTCGTTGTCGGCGAAAACGACAAACTCCGTGTCGACGTAGGGAAGAGCTCGGTTCTTTATCTCGTTTGGTGCTAGAAATTGCGCTGAGCGAATGAGTCGAAACCCTTTGCGCATCGCTTCTCGCTGCAGATAAGCCTTAGTCCAAAACGGTGATCCGGCATCCATGTAGAGCAGCTTGAACGGAACGCGCGTCGTCGCGTATAAACTTTCTAGCGAACGCTTCGAATGTACGAAGGATTCGCGCGCACCAATGACAATTGTGACCCGCTCGTTACACGTTTCCATATCGGCCTGCTTTCGATGATCCGGCCGCAGCCTTACGGCAAGCGAACGTTCGTCGTCTTCATTCTGTCTCGGGCATGAAGCTCCATTGCCGGCTTGTAGGGCAAAGGACCTATTTGCGCGGGCCAGTTTCTAAGCAATGCGACGCAGCGGCGATAGTTCGACGTATCAACAGCCGCCCTCGGAGCACGTCGTCGACAACACATGGAGGTGCGACACGAAATCGCTCGGCACTCTCGGATTGAGATGGTAGGCTCGGTTGGCCATCGTGGTATCGATCGGATGCCGATCGAGCCTGATTGCGGAGAGGACCCGCAGCCACGCCGGACTGTTCTCGACCTCGATCGTAATGACATCACTTCCCTTCAGCACGGCGCCCGCTTCATTCTTGTCGCCGACGTAGGCTCCGAAATCATGCCAGGCCCGAATGTAGGGGCGCAGGACGACGGGATTCATCGCCAACATCTCCGATTCGCCGGAAGCATCAAGCCATAGAATCTGCCCGTACCTCGGCTCTGCCGTCGCGCCGGTACATGACGACGAACCCTGCGCATCCGTACCTTTCGCCGGATAAACGTGCGCTTCCGACGCGCCGCATTGTACGGCGACCAAAAAGCCGTGGGTCTCGACGCCGGCGAGCAAATCTTCTGCGCGAACGAGGCCCGGGGTAAGTGCGATGCCGGAAGCCGTACCGCCGAAGCCGGTTCCGTCGCCCGCGCGCGAACCGCTCGCGCCCCAGCCGATCCGGAGCGGCCCCCTCAAAGGAAATCTGCACGCATTTCCTTTGAGGTTGCCGTTCGTATCCGTAGCGCACGTCAGCCACGCGTCGGTTTCACCATCGTTCGAGGCGTCGAGAAAGGCCGAGTGATAGTCGGTCGGCACCCCGGCGGTTGCACCCGCTCGGATGTGCGTTGCTGCAACCGGACAATCGTGTCGATGACCGGGAAGACCGTAACTCTCAAGACAGCGCGGCGTGTAAACCGGATCGGATTTGTGGCCCGTCGAGACCGCCGTTCCGCCGTTTCCGGCGCGGTCGAACTGCATTTGGCCGAGCCCACCGGCGCTGACCGCTTCCACCATCGCCGCGCTGTCCTCATCGAGCGGCGGCGATGCGGCCGTTATTCTGCGTGCAAGGGCGCTCTTCGCGAAGAACGTCGTGCCGATCGGCTGACCGTCAGGCGGAAGAGGCGGCGATGTTGCTCCGTTACGATGGACCCCAGGTCGTGACGCGAAAAGCGTGGCTTCGGCCGTATGCGGCCATTGCAGCCACGAAACCGCCTGACCGGAACGATCAGCAACGGCTATCCCCAAGCCGAAGATAGAAAGGACAAGTGAGAAAACGCTGACTTTGAACGACACGGCTTATTCCGCGGGCTTCGGTGATCACCGATGACGCCCTACGAAGATGCTGCGGCGCTCGACGCGCGGCGTGGCGCGCGTCGTCGCTACGGGTGGCTCCTGTGGGCCGTCGGAGCGGCGCTCTTTCCTATCGGCGCTCTGCTGGCTCCGCGTGACGGTTCGCCGATGGCGCTCGCAAATTTCCTCCTCGGCGCGCCGGGCGTTGTGCTATGGGCAGTTTGGGCGCTCGGCATCGCCGCCATGTTTTCCGGCATGTGCCTGCTGCGCGGCGCGCCGTTGCGGCAGGTCCTGACGGCACAACTCACCGGCGGCATGCTCATCGCCGCCCTCACGACGGCGACGCCTTCGACCGATCCCTACGCCTATTTCGTATACGGTCGCTGGCAAGCAACGGGCGTGAACCCGTGGCACCCGCCCCCTCTACGCGCGAGCGATCCGGATGCCGCATGGATCGCCACGATGCTTCACAATCCGCCGGTACCGTCGGTCTACGGTCCGGCGTTCGTCGGCTTCGAATCGGCGCTATATCGTCTCGCGCCGACCGCGCCGTTTGCAACCTGGGTCTGGATTCACCGTGCCTTAATGCTCCTAGCCGCCGCGCTCGTAACGGGGCTCGTGCGCGGCCCCCGGATTGCCTATTGGGGTTTGAATCCGCTCGTCATGCTCGAGTTCGCCGTCGCCGGGCATAACGATGCGCTGATGCTCGCGTTCGTCGCAATGGCAATGCGCGTCCGGATACCGCTGTTCGCCGGCATGCTCGCCGGTGTCGCGGGTATGGTGAAGCTGCCTGCCCTGGCCGTCGCCGTGTTCTTACGGAAACCCGTCCTCTCAGCTGCAGGCACCGCGTTCATCGTGGCCGCGTTGCTGCTGGCCTATCCGCATGCCCTCACGAGCCGTGCCCTCGCCATGCAATCACATCTGCGCGGCAACTCTCCGGTCGCGGCCCTGGAAAAACTGTTGATCCACGCTCACGTGCCCCATGCTGATTTGATCGCAGCGGCACTCATTCTGACGGTAATCGTGTTAATGATGCGCTGGTCGGGACATCGCTGGTCCCGCCGTAACGGACCGGCGGCGGCGAGCCTCGTCTTGCTCGCGGTAACGCCGTACCTTCAGTCGTGGTATCTCACCTGGCCGCTGATGTGCGCGCCGTGGATCTCGCGAAAACTTCGCCTGCTCGTTCTGACCGCCGGCGCGCTAGCCTGGCTTCAAGATCTCGGCACCATCTCGAAACTACCGCTCCACCTCTCGACGGTCGGATTCTGGCTTCCGCTCATTGCGCTGACTCTCTGGCTGTACGTTCTACCGAGATCGTGCCGACTGCGAGCCGGCGCACCCGCGTGAAAATGCCCGCCTGAGAGGCCAACAGCGAAAGGCCACGCGACAAGCGCCGCGGCCGTCTCCGAAGCCTTGATAATCGCACGGCCTGTAGGAACCGAGTTCAGTCACGGGTTAAAATGCGCGGGACGCTTGACGAAAGAATCTTACAATGACACCCTTGATCCTCATTGAGTTTAACGAGCTTTCTCCGCGGCTCCTCGAGCGCTTTATGGCAGCCGGTCAGCTGCCGAACTTCCAAACATTTTACGCAGCGTCGAGCATCTATGTCACGGTTAACGCAGATCGCCCCTGCGGTTCTCGATCATTTCTCGGTGCCGAGGCCGGCTTACATGCGCGGTTCCCCTCTGCCCGAGCAACACGCAGTTCAAGCGACGACGTAATTGGCGCAGATCACGCCCGGCCATAGCAAGCCGTACGCACTCAAAAGCAGCCGCCGAGCAAGAGGACGTCGATGATCGGTGCGCCGCTCGTTTCCGTCATCGTGCCGCTCTACAACAAGGCCTCCACCGTCGCTCGCGCGCTGACGTCGATTCAAAATCAGAGTTTTGGCGATTACGAGACGATCGTCGTTGACGACGGTTCGACGGATGGAAGCGGCGGCATTGCGGCTCAATCTACGAACGGTCGATTCCATGTTATACGCCAAACCAACGCCGGTCCCGGAGCGGCGCGCAATCGCGGCATCGCGATGGCGCGCGGAACATTGCTCGCGTTTCTCGACGCCGACGACGAATGGTTGCCACGATTCTTAGAAAAAAGCGTGGCGGCACTCGAGCGCTACGGCTCGAAGATCGCATCGATCACATCCGGTTACATCGCCGGTCCGAACGCGCGAAGTACGGAACAGTTCTGGAACGATCAAGGTCTGCGGACCGGTCCGTTGCGGGCCTCGAGCGCCATGAGTCCAATGCGACTGGCCGCGCTCCTGCGCTATATGAATTCTTGGTCCACGGTTATACGGCGTGCCACGGTGGAGCGGTACGGCGGATTCTACGAGCGCGGCTGTACATACGGAGAAGACAGCTTCCTTTTCCTGAAGGTACTGCTCAACGAAACCATAGCGGTCGAATTGCAACCGCTGGTACACTGGCACGATGAAGCATCAAGCCTTAGCCGCAATGTGGCCGGCGCCCGCCCGATCGAACCGATGCTGACCGATCCGGAGCCGCTTTATGCCGCCTGCCCCTCGCGCCTACGAGGCCTACTCGACGACGTACTTTCCATACGTGCTGCAAAAACCGCATGCATGCTCGGATTTTGGGGCGATTGGCAAGAAGCCCGCGCGCTACTAAGGCGTTTTAGTCGTCTGCGCGACGTTCGTCACCACCAAGTCCGTCTGGGATATCTCTGTGCGACGCCGCTTGCGGCCGTCGCAGGACGCGCGCTCCGCAGTCTTCCGGCCTTTGTACCGGCGCCGGCGCGAATCGGCTCAGCCAGTTGGCGAGTTTCCGCGCAAAATCTCGATGAAACCTTCGCCCCGATTGTCAAGAACGGAGACCACACCGATAGAGGTTGAGAAAATCACGGTGTTGACGATCGATTCGAAAATCGCGTTCGAACCGTAGTCGCGCTGAGTGTCCAAGTCGGACGGCGAGCTCACGATCGCCGGCCACGGTCTTGACCGCGCCAAGGAGCTGGTCCACATCGCCGGGCGGTACGACCAACGCTTCCACGCCGTTGGTTACGGCGAGCGACGTGGAACCGGCATCGGTCGCGACGATCGGTAAGCCGGCGCGCATGGCCTCGAGCAGTGAAAGGCTGAGGCCTTCGATGCGCGATGCTTGCAGATACACATCGATGCCGCTACGGTACGCTTCCGAATCCTCGACGTACCCGACATACCGCACGTTCGCTAGCGCTGCGTTGCGAATCTGCGCATCCAGCTCGCCCGTGCCTCCGATGACCCAAACGATGGGAAGGTCCATGCTGCGCCGAGCCGCCTCCAACACTTCGGGAATCCCTTTGAAGACGTTCGTGCGAGCGAGAAAACCGACGGCGATTAGGTCGTTCGGGATGCCCAGGCGTGCGCGCGTGGCGCTGCGTATTTCAGCACCCGGAGGTCTGTAATCCGGTAAGCCGTTGGCAACGTACTCCAAACGGCCGCGGGGCGGAAAGCGACCGATCATGTTTCGATCGGCGACGGTTGTGACATCGCTCATGAAAGCAGTCTGCCGATCGAGCGAATTGTAAGCGCTTAGCGCAAGGGTTTCATCAAACCAGGCGTGCGACGTTGAAACAAGACGATGCATTCGAGCTCCGCTCCGGCGCAGCATACGCGACACCACGTTAGCCTTGTATTCGTGCGAATGCACCACCGCAGGTCTTGATGAGCCGGCGAGAATGCGACGAAGCTTCGTCGTTCCTTGCCACGGAAGTCTGCGGTGTTCGGGTTCCAGCACATACACATCGAAGCCGTGTTCGCTCATAATATCCGCGAGTGAACACGGCGAAAGTGTAGCGAGCGCGGGTTCGACTTCGCCGCTGTCACGCTGCGCAATCATTAAGTGTGAAACCAGTCGTTCTTTGCCCCAAAGCCCTGGACCGGTCCCCGTTAACGCATCGAGGACATGGATCACCGGTAACGGCTCTGAGGACATACGATACGTATGTCGGGTTCAAAGACGCGCGGCTCCTGTAATCTGTGCGACATAAAAAGGCCGCCCTCGCGGACGGCCTCTCTTTAACTTCCAGTTGTCTTTGGCAATGTTACTTGGTGCAGACGCCCATCGAGTTCGACCCGTGGCTGCAAGGCGGTGGCGTCGTGTGGTGCGGTTGGCTGCCGATGATTCCGCCGATGACGGCCGGGATCAAGAACAGGAACGGGCTCACACCGCGCGCCGCGGTGGCGGCAGCCGGCACGGCTGCTGCGGCAACCGGTGCCGCTGCGACCGCCGCGGGTGGAGCGACGGCGACCGGAGTCACCGGCGCTTCGTTCGCGCTGCCGATCGCGGGCACGAAGCGCGGTTTGCGATGATGAGCATAGGCAACGCGCTTGGGTGGACGTACGACGTGCTGCGCAATGGCGGCGTGCCGCAAGAGCGAGATATTTCCGCATACCTGCGGGACGTAGACGACGTTACCGTCGGCGAGCGCCACGCGCCAGCCTTGAATCGTCGACGTCATGTAGGCGTTTTTGACGGCGTACACCGAGCCGTGCCGGTCACCCGACATCGCGTCGAGGCGGCGTGGTAACGTTACATAGCGCACGCGACCATCGAGGAGATCGGTTCGGAACTCGCGGTACTCGGCCGGGGTAAGTCCGATGCGGCTGGCTGCGTCGGAGAAGAGTTTCGCGTGTTGGCGGGTTTCGTTCCAAACCTGTTCGGCGGAAGCCGGAGGCGTCGACATCATATGGTCGACGTAGAGGTTGACGATCATCGCTGGGCCTTTCAGATATACGGGCGAGTACGGAGTTCTAACGGATTTCTTAGAAGCAGTGTCTCACAGGCAGAAGACATTCGCTAGAGTCTTGGAGAGCCCCTGACTAGGACTTAGGTCCCGATTGTGGGCCAGAGCGGAGTGGTACCTTTCGACGCGCCGCCAGCAGCACCGCGATCGTTTGAACCACCAGTTGCGTGCGCGCGCGCAATTTTGCGGCACTCATCCGCGACGGAGCTTGCGTCCGCGCCGGAGGCCAGATGAGCGCCGCGGGAATCTCGACCACGGGCTTGCCGGCCCGCAGGAACTCCGCGACGACCCATGCGTTGAATTCACCGCGCACCGGCTGCTCGATGATCTCGCGAAGTGCAGCAGTATCGTAGGCCCGAACCATTCCGGTGAACGTATGCAAGCGGAAGCCGACGCACGCCGCAAGCAACAAATTCGCCCCGCGGCTGGCGATCAGCCGATCGAAGGGCACGTTCGCGACGCGTCCGCCCCGCATGTAGGGCGACGCCAGGACCGCAGAGGCTCCATCGCGCTCGAGTGCGGCCACGAGCCGCTCGACGATCGGCGGCGCATAGCTGAGATCGGCGTCCATGAAAACCGTGATCCGGCCGCGGGCCGCGCGCGGCCCCGTCTTCATCGCTTCGGTCAGACCCCGGTTGACCTCGTGGACGATTATTTTGACCCCATCCCCGCGCTCGGCAGTGAACCTTGCGAGCGTCTGTGGCGTTTCATCGGTGCTGCCGTCGTCGACGACGAGCAGTTCGACGGCGTAACGGGCTTGCAACGGCGCCAGGCCGGCCTCAAGCGCCTCCAGCGCATGGCCGAGGGCGCTGCCTTCATTGTACGCCGGCACGATGACCGAGACGCCGGAACGGCTCACAAGACACTCTCCGAATACCGATAGCAACAGTGTCCGACCGCACGCATAACGCGGTCACCGGGTCCGAAGGCCCAAAGGTCGGGTCCGACGCAGTCCCCTTTGACCTCTCAGTCCACCCCACATCCTGGTACGATTGCAAACGAGATGACCAGCACCACGCAGGCGCCGGGCTTGGAAACAAGTCTAGGAACTGCGATTCCCCTGTCGCCCCGTCCCCGGCCCGCCCATTTCGGGCGCTACTGGGGTTTGGTGTTGTTCGTCTCCGACGTCCTCGTCACGTACGTTGCGGCCACGGTCGCCGCGACATTTACCCGGACGCCGCTGGCGCTTCTGGGCCAGCACGACGGGACGGTCCAGGCGGTGCTCTTCGGAGTCTTGCTGTGGATCATGCTGTTCGAGCGCATCGGCATGTATCGCCGCACGTTCTCCGTCAACGCGCGTGATGAGGTCTATGCCGCGCTCGCGGCGTCGACGATGGGCGTGCTTCCCGCGCTTGCGATCTTTTTGTTGCTGCCGTCGCTGCTGCCGTTCCGGCACCTTTTGGTCGCGACGACCTTGCTTGCCGTCGTCTTGGTCTCCGGCACGCGGTTTCTCGCATACGCGGCGAAAGCGCGCATGGCTCCCGCGCGAGGCCGACGCATCGCGGTCGTCGGAACGCCTGAACGCGTTGCCGCAGTGCCGCACGATCTGTCGCTCACGAAAGCGGACGACGTTCTCCGCTTGGCCATCGACGACTTCGATGATGAGGTCGCCTCGACCGGCGGTGACGTCGCGAAACTCGAGTGGCTCGAGTTCGCGCTCGAGCGCGGCTGCACGGAGCTGATCGTCACCGAGGCTCTGCCGCCCGAAATGATGCCGGCGCTCTTACGCACGACCGAAGCACGCGGAATTCGGCTCGCCTTCGCGCCGATGCGCATTCGGCCGCACGCCTGCGATTTTCAGGTGCGCCGCGATGGCGGTTTGGCGCTGCTCTATCCGCAAAGCTTGGCGATCTGCACGCCGGGCGCCGAGCTGCTGCGGCGCATGTTCGACCTCGCGATCGCGCTGCCGGCGCTGCTGCTTCTTTCGCCGCTCTTCGGTGCCATTGCCGCCGGCGTTGCGCTCGATCTCGGAGCGCCGATCTTCTATCGTCAGACTCGCGTCGGCAAGCACGGGCGTCTCTTCCAAATGATCAAATTCCGCACGATGCCCGTCGACGCGGAGAAGCAGACCGGTCCCATTTGGGCGCGCGCAGGCGAACCTCGCGTGACGGGCTTCGGCCGGTTCCTACGCCGCTTGAGCCTCGATGAACTTCCGCAACTGCTCAACGTCGTGCGCGGCGACATGTCGATCGTCGGCCCTCGTCCCGAGCGTCCCTTCTACGTCGAGCAGTTCCGTAAAATGCTGCCGCGTTATGAAGAGCGCCACCTGGTGCGGCCCGGCGTCACCGGCTGGTCCCACATCCACATGCGGCGCAACGTCGACACCTCCGCGATCGGCGAACGGCTCAGTTACGATCTTTTCTATCTCGAGCATTGGTCGGTCTTCATGGATGTCTTCATCATCTGTAAGACCGCCTTCGAATTTCTCTTTCACTCCGCGGTGTGATTTCCGATCGCTTCAGGACCGAAGCGTAGCCTCGCCGCATCGATCCTGCACACGTTCGCGACGATCGTCGTCGGACAAGGTGCGCAGATTGCGGCCGGCATCGCGACCGCCCGCGCGTTCGGCCCCGCGGGCAAGGGCATCATCAGCTACGCAGGGCTCTTCGCGATGTTCGGCGTGGCGGGCGCTGACGGGCTGCGCAATGCGATCGCTTTTCAGTTCGGAACCCAAGGGCATCCATTAGCCCGGGTTTGGCGTACCGCGCTGCGCACACTGGGTCTGCTCGCCCCCGCCGGTTCGCTCGCATTTCTCGCGCTGTGGCTACACGATCGCTCGCAACTCGCGTTCCTCTTCGTGGCGATTGCTTTTCCGTTCGCTGCGTTTTTGCAGACGGTCAATATCGTCTATCTCGTACGGCACGCCGTCGAACGGATGAACACACAGAATGCCTGGACCGTCGGAGCGGGCAGCTCCATCGCTACGCTTCTTGCGGTCCTGGTCTTTCATGCCGGCATCGTGGCGGTGCTCGCCATCTGGGCGTGCGGTTATGTCGCCGCCTCACTGTGGGCCGCGGCCGGACTTCCGGGCCTCTTGCGACGGGCCGCGGGCGATCCGCCACTGGAACCGTCAGGCTCGAACCTCTGGTCCGAACAGGCGACCTTTTCAGTCAAGGGCGGATTGTCTTCCGTCGTAACCCTGCTCGCGCTGCGCGTCGACATCATCATCGTTGGCTCGACGCTTACGAAAAGCTCGCTCGGCATTTATACGACGGCACTCGCGCTCGCCGAATTACTCACGACCCTGAGCCGCTCCGTTACTTGGGCCACGACGGGCCGCATCTCGACCGGCTCGCGCGCGGCCGCCGCGCTTCTCACGGCGAAAGTCATCCGCCTATTGCTCGCCGGACAGGCGGTTGCGGCCGCCATCGTATTCGTCGCGGGGCCATACGCGATCCATCTCCTGTACGGTGCACGTTTCGACGGCACCGCCTTGTTGTTGCGCATCGTGCTCGCGCGGGTCGTCGTTTACAGCGTCGACGGTGTCGTTTCGTACTTCATATCGGTGCGGGCGGGACGGCCCGGCATACAGTTCGCTTTCGAACTCGGGACGCTCGTGTTGTGCGCCGGCTCGACGGTACTTGCCGTGCATCGATTCGGGCTCGTCGGTGCGGCCGCCGCCGCGACGGCGACTTTCTTGATCGCATTCGCCGTCAAACTGAGCTATTTCACGCGCGTTGCGGGCCTCGCGCCACGCGACGTTTTATGGCCGCGGCTGACCGATCTGCCGCCGCTGCTTCGTTTCGGCACCAGCCGTTCGACCGTCGTCGAGTAGAACGCGCGCCGCTGCGCAACGCGATAGCGCTCGTGTTGCGCCGACGCGACCTCGAGGCAGCCTAGGCGATCGAGGCGGTCGCACGTGTCGAATGCCACGAACCACAGACGGCCACGCTGCGGAAGTGCAGCGAACGCTCGCAGCGCTTCGGCTTTGGAATGAACCATCATCCGCTCGACAGAGTAGACGTTGGGATCGACCGGCCGCGGAAAGGCCACGACCCGGGCCGAACCGTGATAGTACCGCTGGAACGCCGCGACGGCATCGGGCTCGGCAATCGCAATCGTGTCTCCCGCGCGGGCATGCGTCTCGAGCCACGCCGCAACCCGCCGCCAATCGCCGAGTTTGGCAAGTGCGTGATAGGTGACGACGAGCGAAACGATCGTGACGATTGTCACGAGCGGCGCGATCGTGCGCCGTGCAGTACTCGCAGCGCGCGTATTTCGCAATCCCGCGAGTAGCGCATACGCAAACGCCATTTCCGGAACGAACAATGCCACGAAATGCCGCGGCACGATCAGTTGTTCGTGCAGAACGTCGACCAGGACGATGTAGATCGCTTCGATCGTGACGACGATCGCGCCGAGCCCGAGCGTGGCCCGGTCCAGGCGTGGACGGCCGACGAAGACTGCGACCGCAACAATCAGAACGACAACGGCGTTGAGGATGCGCGTCGACGCACCGCGGCCGTACCCGTACGGAATTAAGAAATCGACGAGCGGATGAACGAAGACGCTGTAAAAAGGGAGAGACTTGCTTTCGGGAACTGCAAACGCGGCGTGGATCTGACCGTGTAAAATAAGAAGCATCGGAACGAATGCGATCGTGCACATCGCTCCCACGATCGCATAGGCGAAAAGCGCTCGCAGTCGGCCGGCAACCAGCAGCGCAACAGCAAAGCCCACGAGCTCGAAGGCGAGAAAATATTCGAGGTACAGCGCTACAATGGCGAGGACGACGAAGGCGATGCGCGCAGCGCGGCGTTCGCTCTCAAAGAAGCCGTCATAGAACGTCAGCCAGAGCAACGCTGAAATGAGGATGGCCGAGGCGTACAAGCGGATTTCCAGCGCAGCGTACACGACAAACGGGTTGAAGGCGACGAGCGCCGCGAGCGGCCACGGGTCGATGCCGGGCCACAGACGCCGCGCGATGGCGGCGGACACCGCCGTCACGCCGAGTGCGCATGCGACGGAAAACATCCGCGCCGCAAGCGGTGACGGCGCGATCTCGCGCAACAGCGCAACGAGCGCGAAATACAGCGGCGCTTGCAGCTCGTACGAGATCGCGCGATGGACCGCGTAGAAGAACCCATGCGCCGTCGTGGCGAGCGTGTATTCTTCGTCCTGCCACGTGCCGAGGATCGTTGCGAGCGCGGTCATCGCGGCGAACTGCACGCCGATAACCAGAGCCGTTCGGTTGAAAGCTGCCATGCGTGGCATGGCGACGGCGCGGGTCAGGCGGCTCCTCGCGCCCGATGTACCCAGGGCCGCACGTAGCGTCGCCAGATGTGCCAGACCGCGCCGAAGGCCGTGACCCCGAAGCGCGAGGTGTACGGCCGCGTGAGAACGGCGAACGGACGTGCAAGGCGATCGCGCTCCGCCGCCGCACGCGTGAACATTGCGTGCGCACGCCGGATATCGCCCGCGGCCAGATACCGCCGGCCCGTGTCGCGCAGCTTGAATGGGCGTATGCGTAAAAATGCTTCCGCCGCCCCCGCTGCGTAGCGTTCGGGAGCCGCACAGACGTACTCACCAAGCACAATATCACCCGACCGCATACGCACGGCATCGGCTGAAAGGCTCGTCGCTGAGAGACGATAGTCGACGAGCGCGCGTTCGACGAGCACGACGTCCGAATGCCGCAGCAAGCGTAACATCAATTCGAAGTCTTCGCCGACATGGAACTCGGCGGTTGCCGGTAAGTCCTCCCGCGACGTGAACCAGAGGTTCATATCGACGAAGAGACGGCGAGCCACAAGTAACGTCGAGGGCTGAAGGAAATAGCCCGTGACCAGCGCTTCCACTATGGCCGGACGCTCGAGCAGCACGGCGCCGGCCGCGAGCGGCCGACGGCGCAGGCCGCGATAGCCGGCGGCCAGCGCCAACCCGCTCGGCTCGAGCGTCGCGGGACCGCGGAAAATGCGATAATCGGCGGCCACAATTCCGACGGCCGAACAGCCTTCGAGCGCCTGCCACTGTGCGGCGAGCCGCTCGGGATGCCAGCGGTCGTCGGCATCGAGAAAGGCTATCCACGGCTGCGTCGCCGCCACAATCCCCGCGTTGCGGGCCTGCGCGACACCGCGATTGGGCTGTGTGATGACGCGCACACCGAAGCGGCGAGCGAGCGACGCCGAGTCGTCGCTCGAGCCGTCGTCGATGACGATCGTCTCGGCCGCTGGGCGTCGCTGCCGCGCCACGCTGTCGAGCGCTTCGGCGAGATACGCCGCGGCGTTATACGCCGGGATAACGACCGAGATCGGCAAGGGACCCGGCATGACGCTCGTCTTCGCGTGCGGCACCGGGCGGCCTTGGTTGCAGACGCCGCCCGGCCGATGACCTATACTATGACCGTGCTCGCCGCACCCCGCCTGACCGGCGCCCTCCTTGCTCGTTGCTGCGCGATCGTTGCGGCCGTTTACGTTCTCTTCAACTTCGCCGCTTACGTCGCCGTTGGTACTCCGCTGCATGCAGTACTCATCGGCGCTTTCGGCCTCATCCCGATAGCAATCTACATTAGCTTGCGTTGGCCGGTCTACTTTCCGTTCGGCCTCTACGCGGCGCTCGTTCCCGTTGAAGCGCTGCTACGGACCGGCGGTACCTCCGGTTCCACCTTGACCAAGTTCGCCTCGTTCGCAGTCGGGCTGGCGTTCATCGCGCGCATCATCGTCACGCGCCGCGCCCTTCTTCCGCCGCGTCCTTGGTTTGCCTGGGGCGCGTTCGTCTTTCTTGCTCTCGCGTCGGCCGGGTGGTCCGTTTACCAGAGTCAGACGCTCAGCACGGTCTCTATCGTGCTTCAGCTGTTCCTGCTGTACACGATCGGCGCAGTCTATCCGATGTCGCCGATTGATGCCATACGGCTGCGACGCGTCATCGAAGTTGCGGGAGTTTTGGTTGCCGGTTACGGCTTCTACGCGTATTTCACGGGCCAACGGCTCAACGGGACCCGGCTCTCACTTTCCGCGGGCCAATTTCAGATCGACCCAAATCACTACGGCGCCTTCTTCATCATTCCGATGTCGCTGCTCATGGCGCGATTCCTGACGGATCGGCGCCTCGCCGTGCGCGTTGCGAGCGTGGCGGCATTCGGATTCTGCGCGATCAACGTCTTCTTGACCGGTTCACGTGGAGTATTTTTCGGAATCGCTTGCGTCTTTGTATACCTGGCGGTTCGTACACGCAATTTTCTCGCTACGGCGGCCATGGCGGCAGTCTTCATCGGAATCAGCATCGCTGTGCCCAATACATGGCAGCGGTTCGTCGATCCGACCCAGGGCGACGCCAGCGGCCGCACCGACATTTGGACCGTCGGGCTGCACGCGTTTCCACACTTTTGGCTCAGTGGTTCCGGCTTCGCCACCTACGACTACGTGTACAGCTTGTTTTTGCTGCAATCGTATCAACGGCAATTCGCGGGATGGGACCGACCAAGCCACAGTCTGATCTTAGGAACATCGGTCGAACTCGGCGTCATCGGACTCGGATTAGTCCTACTCGCCTGGTTTATGTCGCTCCGCCAAACCTGGAACGTCCGTGCGGACCATCCGCTGGCACCCATCGCCTATGGTGCAGAAGCCGCTTGCGCCGGTCTCTTCGTTACGGCTTTGACGCTCGACATGCTGTGGTTCAAATATCTGTGGCTCGCGTTCATGGTCGGCGTGATGACATCCAATGCGATCGCCGCGCGAAATCTCTGGGCGCCGCGCTTGCGCGCGCCCGTTACGAATCTGTCGGGCCTTGCCCGACTTCCGCCTCGTGCATGATTCGGCGTAGCCGAATCGTGCAGGATTCAGCGTAGCTGAATCGATTATGCCGTTGCCGCGTGCACCGGCTGTGGTCCGAGCAAGCTCCGCACGCTTCTGAGCATCCCTTCCATGCCGCTGCGCTTGGAAATGAGCGCAGTCGCGCCCGAAATAATGCAGGCCGCTTCGAACGTCGGATCCTCGGTTTCGGAAAACGCGATGATGGCAGCGTTACGCGCGACTTGGCGGATGCGGCACAGCGCGTTTGGCGCGCCGCGGTTGAAAAAATCGACGTCGACGAAGATCGCAGCCGGATCGTGGGCGACGATGTCTCTGCCGTCGATGTCGTCCCGGGTGGCAATCACGCTCAACCCCGCGTCGGCGAGTAGCCGCGTGAGAAACGGCACGAACACGGTCTGAGGCTCGATCAAATACGTTCGCATCTCGCTACGTCACGAGACCGTGTCGAACCGCGTACACCGCAACGCCGGAGCGGGCGTTGACTTTCAACTTCGCGAGGATATGGCTGACGTGGTTCTTCACCGTCTTCTCCGAGAGCGTAAGACGTCGACCGATCTCGCGGTTGGAGAGCCCCTCGGCGATCAGACGCACGATTTCGTATTCGCGCGTCGAGAGTTCGCTTACGTCTTGCGTACGGGTTGAACGCCGGCGCAGCAGCGTGCCGGCGATCCGTGGGTCGGCGTACGACTCGCCGGCCGCAACCGAATGCACGATTTCGACGAGCATCGCAGGCGCGGTGTCCTTGGCGATGTACGCATCGGCCTTGGCTGCAAGCGCGCGTTGCATGACCCGGGGACGGTGCGCCGTCGAGAGCGCGCACACGCGGCTTTGAGGGGTAGCGCGTTCGCACGCCGCGATCGCGTCTTCAACCGAAACGGACAGCTCGTCGATATCGAGCAGCACGATGTCGGGCCGCGCCGCGGTCAGGATCGGGTCCGTCGGCTCGCTAACGTCGGCCACGACCTCGATGAACGCGTCCGACGCAAAAACGTGCCGCAGCGCCTTGACGACGAGCGGGAGACGTTCCACGATTACGACACGAACGATCCGGCGCGGTCCTAAGGACCACCGCGCCGGGGACGTTAGCCGCCCGAGTTCATCGGAAGCGATATCGATTGTCCGGCTCCTAAATAGTAGTCGTTGTGTTCGCGTGCATCGGGGCGAGTCCCGTTGAGCACGACGCCGATCAGATTTACCGAACCGACGCTGCGCAGTTTCGCGAGCGCAGTGTTGACAGCGCGGCTGTCGGATTTCTGCGAGTTGACGATGAGCACCGTGCCGTCGGTTTTGACGCCGAGCACAACACCGTCGACGATGGAGCGTAACGCCGGCCCGTCGACGATGACGAAATCATAATCCGTGCGCACGCGTTCGAGCAGCCGGTCGAACGCCGCGCTCTGCAGGAGTCCGACGGGATTCGGTGCCGCGCGACCGCTGGTCAGCACCGAGACGCCGGCGTGATCCGTCGGCTTGATCGCGTCTTCGAGTTTCGTTACGCCGACGAGCACGTCGGAAAGGCCGCTTTCGTTCGTGATCGACAGCTTGGTGTGCACGCTCGGCCGCCGCAGGTCCGCGTCGATCACGAGCACGCGGGCTTTCATGAGCGAGAGACTGATCGCCGTGTTGACGGCGACGGTCGATTTGCCGTCGCCCTGCTCCGGACTCGTGAACGTAATAACGCGCGGCGGCGCGCTCGAGGAATAGCGTAAGGCCGCGACGAGTTGATAGAACGCCTCGGCCGAGAGGGGCTTGACCCAGTCGGCGTTCTTGAGCATCACGCGTTCGTCGAAACTCGGAATCGCCGCGAGCACCGGCAGGCCCAAGCGGTTGACCACGTCGGCTTCAGTCCGGAAGCGATCGTCGAAGAATTCGACGGTGAATACGGTTCCAAGCGCAAGCGCGAGACCGACGAGGATGCCGATTGCAAGGTTGAGCCCGATGCTCGGCTTCGAAGTGTACACGGTCGCATCGGCCGGCTGCGTGATCGTCACGTCGCTGAGCGCGGTGTTCTTCGAGATCGTTGCGTCTTGATATTTGCGTTGCAAAGCATCGTAGACGTCTTGCGAGCCCTTGACGGAGCGCTGCAGCTCCCCGATGCGGCGCGACTCTTCCGGCAGACGATCGAGTTTGGGCTGAACGGCGCGGCGCTGACCGGCGACGGTCGTGGCCTGCGCCTGCGCAGCCGATATCTGGCCCTCGAGCGTCGCGGCCTGCTGCGTCAGCGCCTGATAGACGGGGTTCGGTCCCGTCTGGGTTCCGGCGATCACCTGCCGCGGTTGTGACTTGCCCGCGCGCTCCGCTTGCGTCAGTTGCGCTTTGAGCGACACGACGGTCGGATAATCATCGGTGTACTGCTGACGCGCAGCGCTCAGCTGCGATTTCAAGGTCGCAATCTGCGTGTCGAGCTGCCCGGAAACGGGATTGGCAGCTTGATTTTGCGAGACGAGAATCGTCTCGGGCGTGCGCGCAAGTTGCGCTTCAACGGCCCCGAGCTGTGCGGCAGCTTGCCGACCGTCGAGTTCGACTGCTTGGGCTTTGGCGTCGAGTGCTGCGGCGCTTGTAATGTCGTTCTGCGTCTGCGTCGGCAGATCGGCGATGCCGACCTGCGCTTGATAGTCCGAAAGCGCTTCCTGCGACGAGCGCAGGTTCTGTTCGGCTTGTGGTAGTTCGTTTTGCAAAAACGCGAGTGCCGCATCGGCTTGCTGAGCGACGAGCTCACGCTCGTGTGCGACGAAAACGCGGGCGAAGTCGTTGGCGATCTGCGCTGAGAGCGTCGGATTACGCCAAGTCGCGAAGATCGTCAGGATCGAGGTATCGCTGACGGGTTTGACCGACACCGCGGCCGACAGAGCGTTCGAATCGGCAATTTTGAGATCGCGTGCGACTTGCTGGGCGACGGCGGGTTCTTGGATCAGTTCCGCGTAGGTCTCGGCCGTCTGCACGCCGCTCGTTGCATTGAGAGCGTTGAGCGCGGGAAGATCGCTGCCCGCGCCCGGCTGCGCCGAGTTGTCGGCACTCGAGCTACCGGCAATCAGTTTCGTCGAGGTCGTATACGTCTTCGGCTGCGCAAGGGTCAAGATTGCCACGAACAGCACGAAGCCGCCGAAAATAGCGGCGAAGAGCAGCCGGCGGCGCACGAGCGCTTGCCACCAGCGACCGATGTCGACCTCGTGGACGAGCGTTTCGTGCGGCAGTTCGCCACTCGGCATCAACGCATTGTTGCCGGGGGCAGGGACGAGGCCGTTGTGTCGATTGAGCATCGCTACAGAAATCGGCTAAATGTGGAGCAGCGTGTAGAGCAGCCCGGTAAGCGGCGAGACCGTGTCGCGCCGGCCGGTGCCTTGCGGCACGTAAATCGTATCGCCTTTCGCGAGCGCCACATCCTTGGACGGATCGCCGTTCTTGCCGTAGATCGAGTACAGGTTGACCGTTTCGCTCGATACTTTACCATCGGCGCCCGCACGCCGCAGCACCACGCGATTGAGATCGGCGTTGGTGTTGGCGCCTTCACCGGCACGCGCAATTGCCTGCAACAGCCGGTCGCCTTCGTGCATCGTCACGTCGCCCGGCTTGTCGACCGCGCCGAAGACCTGGACGTTGAACGTGTTGGGTGATACGACGTAAACCGCCATGTCGTTCGCAACACGTTTGTTGAGCGTGAGATCACCTTGGTGCAGGAGCCTCTCGAGCGAGACGTTCGTGACGTCGCCGTCGAGCGAGACCCGGGCGTCCGGCAGATCGCCGTCGGTCGGACCGAGGCCTCCGGCGGCGGCCAGCGCGTCCATGATGCGGCTCTCGGGCTCGAGCGTGTACTTGCCGGGCAACTTCACGTTGCCGAGGACATAGACGTCGACCGGGCCGACCTGGGCCACGGCCACCGTCACTTTGGGGTGCCGCAAATAGTGGGTCAGCGCCCGTCCGAGGGCGAGTCCCGCCTGCGAAGTCGTCAGTCCACCGACCGCGACCGAACCGACCAGCGGTTCGACGATCGTGCCGCCGGGCAGCACCTTGAGCGTCGGTTGCGAGAGCGTCGGCTCCCCGTAGACCGTCACGTCGAGAACGTCGCCGGAGTGGATGCGATAGTCGCTCGAGGTCGCGCGCGCAGGAACCACGGCGAAGCAGCACAGGGACGAGGCGATGAGGACGGCCAGAGCCGTTCGATCAAAAGGAAAACGCATGTGAGGGCTCACTGGTAAGCGTACGGTGCGGGAGCTGATCCGAACGAGACCCATCCGCTCCCCTGCGATAGGGCCTTTTGGGGGAGGCGTCGACCTGCCCCTCATCGTTTCTCCAGTTCGGCATGGACCATGCTCGTAACGTATTCGCGTAGTGCCCGGTGCCGGGCGAGCGGGCGCAATTTACGGATGGGAATCGGATCGAGCGCGACGACCCGAAAGCCGCTGTCAGCGACGATTCGCTCGAAACGTGCAACCGTCATACGGTTGAGGCCACCGGCGACGTGCTCGAAACGGGTCGCGCCGTCGTCGAAGTAACGCTTGCGCACATTTAAAATCGTCGGCTCGGAAAACACGAAGTGGAGCCACGGCATACGATTGAAGTGGTCCAAGTGCGCGCCGTATGGGTGCTTCCACGGCGGTCCGAACGAAATGAGTACGCGGCCGCCCACGCGGAGCAGTCGCCGCATCTCGGCGAGCATGGCGTTTGGGTCGGCGAAGTGCTCGAAAGCGTCAATGGAAATCGCCGCATCGAACTCGCCGAGCGCCGCATAGGCCTCGGAATCGGTCGCCGCATTGACGAACCGGCAGCGGTCGGCGACGCCGTGGTCTGCAGCGCAGCGGCGGCCCGCGTCGAGCCGGGGCTCCTGAACGTCGACGCCGACGACGGCGTGCGCGCCTTCGAGGGCGACTGCGACGGCGTCGGCACCATACCCGCACCCGAAGTCGATGACCCGTTGCCCGGCGAGCCCGCGTAAGGTCGTTTCCCCGAAATACATGCGCAGACGAGACGTCGTGTACGGATCGTTGTCAGCGTAGTCATAGTGTCGAGGTCCGAGCCACCGCGTCGCCGCTGCGAGCACGCCTTCTCCGAAACCACCGCTCAGTTTCATCGTACATCTTTCGGTGAGCTAACGAGCCAAAGCGAGCCGGCGATGTCGACGACGCCGCGTTTGGCGCGGGCGCGTGAGGCTTCACGGCGCTGCACCCCAAGGTCGTCGCTCCCGCCGGTGGCCTCTTCGGCATAGAGCACGTCCAGGCGCGCTCCGCGCGCCATGAGCGCTTCGCGCAGGCGGGCACTAGGGTCGAGCAGCAGCTCGGTTCCCTCGGCCGACTCGACTGCGGGCAGCGCGTCGTTGGTCAAGAACTGCAGGCGGGTCTCGGGGGGCACTTCATTCGCAAGTTCCATCGGTGCAAAGTTCCAGATCGGCTGATCGTCGCGAAAGATGACCGTAACGGGCGGCTGCGCGGTCCGGACGATGCGCGCGATCGGGCCGATCGGCGCGACGCTGCCGTCACCCCACCACGCCTCGCGGGTCGCCGAGAACGCACCCGAGACGATGCCGCAGCCCAGCAGCAATGCGAAGACGGCGACTCCGGCACTCCGGGCACCGCGCTTGGCGCTACGCAGCCAGGTCCACACCGCGAAGGCCACGACGGCTTCGAGCGCGATCCAGGTCGGAATCAGATAACGCGCGGCCGTCGAGCGGCTCTCGTGCCGAACGAGATCGGGCACGAGGAAGGCGGCCGCCGTCGCAAGCCCGAGCGCGAGCACGTACCCGGCTACCCAAGGCCGGCAACGCAGGAGTCGCTCGATGCCGAAGGCCGCGAGCCCCAGGATCGGCAGCACGACGAGCGCGCTTGGATGCCAGACGAAGTCGAGATCGTAGAACACCGCTCCGAGGTTGAAGAGCCATTTGAGCCCGAGTAGTCGGAGCGGCAACGGCGCACCGAGGTATGCGTTGTTCGTCACCATCCCGGCGTGGCCGAGCAAGGTCGCAAGCCACGGCGCGAAGGCGGCGAGGCCGAGCGCTGCTGCGCCGGCGAAGGGCAGCCCGCCGCTACGAAGGTCGCGCCGGTACGCGACGACGACGTAGAGCCCCTGTGCGATGAGGGTGTACAAATAGAGAACGTCGGTATAGAGACCGGCCGCCGTCAGGGCGGCGAACGCAGCCCAGAGCCGCGCATCCGGCGACCGACGGACGGCGCACAACAGCACCGCGCTGCTCGCGAACACGAAAACCGTCCACAGACTATACTCGCGCGCCTGCTGGGCGTAGATGATGTGAAAGGGTGAGACGGCGACAAGGGCCGCCAACACCAGCCCATAGCGCCGCGAATCGAGCAGCGTGCGGCCGAAGGCGAACGCGGCCAGGATCCCGAGCACACCGAAGAGCGCCGGCAGCGAGCGCCGTGCGGCAACCGACCCACCGACGAGCCCTTCCCAGCCGCGTTCGAGCATGTAGAACAGCGGCGGGTGCTGCGGGTCCTCGACGGCAAGCGAGCGCACGACATCGCCGATCCCGGTGGTCGGATCGACGTGCTGGTAGCGCAGTGCGTCCGCTGCCGTCCTTATCCGCCCGGCAGCGGCGGCAGCCAGATAATCGGCCAGAGTATGGCCGCTGACATGAACCGAGGTCGTGGCTTCGTCGTTGGTATAGAGCTTATGGTCCAAACCGGCAAACCGAAAAGCTACTCCGCACGCGAGCGCAAGCATCACCAGCACGGCGAAGACCCGCTCCGTCACGGAAGCACCGACGATTTCCATCGCAAGCGAGACGTGTGCGGGGCGTTTTGCGTAGATGAGGTCGAAAGGGTGCAGGTTCACGACCTCTATGTTCGGCCGAACAGTGTGCCCAAGCGCACTACAACCGGCGGCGGACTCACTGCTACAGTGCTAGGATATGTTGGCCGCCGCCGCTCGGAGGACCCGCAAACGGGTACTCATCATCGAACCGCAAACGCTGTTCGCGCCGTATTTCGCTGCCGCGATTGCGGCGAGCGGGCGCGATGTGGTCGGGGTGGAGTCGGCTCCGCCCGCCGCCCTGTTGCGGCGGCTGCGACCCGACATCGTTGTTCTGGATGCGAGCTACTTGGAAGCTCCGCTGGAGCGCATCCGAGCGCTGCGGGCGCGCCTTCCCGCCGCTCACCTGGTGATCTACGCGCCCAGCACCGACGCTGCATGGCACGTGCTGGCGCAGGCCTTGGGTGCCGACGTTGTCATCGGTCCGCGCGCGGGCGAGCCCGAACTCCTAGCAGCGCTCGCTGCGTAAGGCCTCGAGCGCTGCAGCCGTCGACATTCGTTAGGGTTTCTTTACAATTCCCTCGCCCATTCGGCCCGGTTTCGCAATACATACCTCGAATGGCCCACCCCGCGCTCAAGTATCGCGGGCCACGGTCGTTTACCGGAGTACTGGCATGAAAACATCAGTAGTCTCCGTTGGTATACGCGTTGCGGTCGTCGAATCGCAAGTTCTTTTCGCGAAAGCGCTGTGCAGCATTTTCGACGATGACGATGCATTCGTCGTCGTGGGCGATTTCCGCACACCCGCTGCCGAAACGCTTGGAGCGGCCGAACCCGATTTGGTCGTAATCGACCTCGACGGTCAGCCCGTCGACGTGGCAAAGACGCTCGGGACATGCTTGGAAGCGTCGCCCAAAGCACGCATCTGCGTCCTTTCGATGCACCTGTCGCCCGAGATGATGCAGCGCTGTTTGACCGCCGGTGCGGAAGCGTACATCGTCAAGGACATCTCGCCGCCCGAACTGCTGCGCGCCATCAAGACGGTCGCCGAGGGCCAATCCTACGTCGACCCGCGGGTGGCGGGTGGACTGTTGCGCCGACGCAGTCAAAGCAACGGCAAACCCGACATCATGGAACTGTCGGTGCGCGAGGCCGAAGTCCTCAAGTTGATCGCAGAAGGCTTGGCGAACAAACAGATCAGCGCGCGTCTTCACCTTTCGGAGAAGACCGTGAAAAATCACGTCTCACGCATCTTCTCGAAGCTGAATATCTCGGCGCGGACTCAAGCGGCCGTGCACGCCATTCGCGCCGGAATCGTTTAACGAGGCCCTAAGCCTCCCGAGCGGGATTCAATCGGCTCGAAAGCGGATTTCAAATCGGCCGGCTCGGGCCAAGCCTACTTCGCGGGCTCGCAGCGGGCGCGAGCGGCAGCGCCCGCGGCGGGTCAGCCGGCGGCTCCATCGGGTTCCCGACCGCGGCGAACCCGGAAAAACAACCGGACAACGGTTGCGAGAGCCACGAGATTGAGCAAAGAGAGCATATGCGTTGCGGCTGGTATTTCAGCGAACACGCGGTGCTCGTAAAAGCCGAGCACGAGCACCACGCAGACCACGAAAGCCGACAACAACGCTAGGGCGGCTCGGCGTTCGATCCGGCCGCAGAACCAAATCAGCGGCACGAGGGCGAGCGCGAACAGAATGTAGCGCTCGTGCATGCGCGTGACGAGTGAAAACAGGCCGGCGAGTACGATGAACCAGGCACGTGTCGTCAACTGATCCCACTGATGGCACTCGGTTGCGGCGCGCATACGCCAAACGTACCGTGCGAGAGTCGCGGCGCCGAGTGCCCCGAAGGCCGCCCAGCCCCACACGTGCAGCGAGACGCCGTAGGCGCGCACGTTGTCGGAGACGGGCGTCCCTACCAGGGTCCACACGTTGTAGGCATTGACCGAGGTCTGCGTCGTCAGCGACTGACCGGCGACGTAGCGTTCTACGAGCCACCGCGCGACGCCGACGGGCAGAGCGGTCGGCGCGAATGCAAGCGAGGCGCCATAGGCTAAAACCAAGCCCGCAGCCGGCCCGATGAGCAATTTCCACAGGCGCCGTTCATCGCGCAGTTGGGCCGCCAAGATCAACGGCGCTACGACGATCGGCAGTGGCTTCACGAGCACGGCGAGCGCCAGCGCAATCCATGCGAGCGTGTGACGGCCTCCGAGCGAGCACGCGAGCGCCAGAACCATGAACATCGCGCACAGTGAATCAACCTGGCCCCAGACGGCCGAAATGGGCCACGTCGCCGGGCTGAACGCCGCGATGGCAGCGGCGCCGAGCCCCGCCCGCAGACCGAGCCAACGTCGAACGATCCCGTACGCGAGGACGCAGAGCACGAGATCAGCCGCCACGGCCGGCCCTTTGAGCAGCATCCCCAGCAGCACGTCGTTCTCGCGCGGCGCCACAACGAGCGCGCGGTACACGAGCGTAACCGCCGCCAGTATCAAACCGTAGCCGGGGGGATAATTTACGGGATAACCATCGATCGTGTCGACATGCGCATAGAGGCCGTGTGTGCCGTACTGCATGAGCAGATGAGCCCAGCTGATGAAAATTCGCACGTCATGCGTGGGCTTGTGGCGCAACAGCACGATCAAGGCGACCCGCAACACGAGCGCCGCCATCACGATCCCCGCGAGCGCCGCCGGGCCTTCGCGCGCAAATGTAGTGGAGGCAAGGAGACTCGAACTCCTGACCCTCACGCTGCCAGCGTGATGCTCTACCAACTGAGCTATGCCCCCGTTTAACCGGCACCTCTGATTCGTAGCGGCGTCAGCCGCACCTTCGTCGCGCGCCACTACGCTCCGTATCGGCAAGCGAAGCGAAGGAACGACACTGTCGCACGGCCCGAGAGCGTCCTTTATGAGACAACGACCTCTCGGGCGCTGCCCGAGAGCGTCGTTCACGAAGGCCTCACGAACGACCGAAACGATAATGATGCAGGTCGTGTCTCGCCCCCTCGGCGGCTTCGAAGGCTCAACGGCGATCGTCGGTGGCGGGATGCTGGGTTTGACGCTCGCGCTGCGGCTGGCGAAACGGGGCGAGCGCGTGACCGTTTTCGAACGCGCCACGCAGTTCGGCGGGCTCGCTTCGGCCTGGACCCTCGGCGGCGTCACGTGGGACCGGCATTACCACGTCACGCTCTTCTCCGATGCGCACACCCGCGCGCTCTTAGCGGACCTCGGCCTGGAAGACGAGATGCGGTGGACCACCGTCGGCACCGGCTTCCATACGGGCGGCCGCTTTCACCCGATGAACAATGCCGTCGACTTCTTGCGTTTTCCGCCTCTCGGGCTACTCGATAAGCTGCGGCTCGGCTACACGATCGCTAGCGGCTCGCGCATCAAGGACGGCACCGCGCTCGAAGAAGTCTCGGTCGAAGACTGGCTCGTGCGCCGCTCCGGCCGCAGAACGTTTGAAAAGATTTGGCGGCCGCTGCTGCTCGCGAAGTTGGGCGAACGCTACCGCGATGCGTCGGCCGCTTTCATCTGGGCAATCATCGTACGCCTCTATGCTGCCCGCCGTGCGGGCCTGGGCGCCGAGCGGTTCGGCTATGTGCCGGGCGGTTACGCGCGCGTGCTTGCGACTTTGGAAGCACGTCTACGCGAGCAGGGCGTGGAACTTTGCGCCGGGGCCGACGTTGCCGGCGTCCGCGCAGAGCTCTCCGAAGGCGTCACCGTCACGGTCGCAAACGAGGCGCCGCGGACCTTCGAACGCGTCGTCCTAACCACCGCCGCTCCAGTCGCGGCGCGGCTGGCTCCCGATCTGACGCCCGATGAACGCGAACGTTTGAGTTCCAAAGTATACGGCGGCATCGTATGCGCCTCGCTGCTGCTCGATGAACCGCTCGGTCCCTATTACGTGACGAACCTTACCGATGCGTGGGTTCCGTTTTCGGCCGTCATCGACATGGCAAGCGTCGTCGATCGGGGGGAGTGGAATGGTCAAGCACTGATCTACCTGCCGAAGTACGTACGTCCCGACGATCCGATTTTCGAAGAAAGCGACGCGGCGATCGAAGCGCGCTTTCTTACGGCGCTCGAGCGCATGTATCCGCGCTTTTCACGCGCACGGGTGCGGGCGTTTCGCATCTCGCGCGTGCGGTACGTCTTTCCGATTGCGACGCTACGCTATTCGCAGCATCTGCCGCCGGTCGCAAGCTCCGTGCCGGGTCTCGTGCTGCTCGATTCGGCCCACATCGTCAACGGTACCCTCAACGTCAACGAAACGCTCGGGCTCGTCGAGCGCGGCTTGGCGGCACTCGATGCGCTACCCCGCCGCGCGACGGCATCCCGTTAGTCGGATTCGGCTACACCCAATTCGTGCACGATTGGCTGCGCCGAACGATGCACGCGGGCAAAAGTTCGGCAAAACGTGACAAACTCTCAACGAACAGAAGGAACATGAAACCACTCGGCAGTCTGTCGCTCGATCTCGATAACGAATGGGCGTACCTAAAGACCCACGGCGATCCGGCATGGGAAACGTTTCCGTCGTATCTCGACGTGGTCGTGCCGCGTTTCCTCGAAATTCTGGCTCGTCACGGGCAGCGCATCACCGTCTTCATCGTCGGTCAGGACGCGGCGCTCGACAAGAATCGCGCGGCGCTCGGAATGCTTGCGGCTTCGGGTCACGAGATTGGAAACCACTCCTTCCATCACGAGCCGTGGCTCGCGCGTTACACCGATGCGCAAATCGAGGACGAGATCGCTTCTGCCAGTGACGCAATCGTTTCGGCAACCGGTTCTCGCCCCGTTGGATTCCGCGGTCCGGGCTTCAGTCTGTCGCGCCGAACGCTCGAGATTCTGGCGGCGCACGGTTTCCGCTATGACTGCTCCACGTTTCCGACCTATATCGGACCGCTCGCGCGCGCCTACTATTTCATGACGGCGAAACTGACTCCCGAAGAGCGCGAGCGTCGCAAAGCGCTCTTCGGAACGCTCGCCGATGGTTTGCGACCGCTGCGAACCTACCGCTGGAATCTCGCGGGGGGGCGCTCCCTCATCGAAATTCCCGTCACGACCTTTCCGGTCCTCAAGATTCCGATTCACTTCAGTTACATACTCTACATCGCGACCGTCGCTCCGGCGCTTGCGCTGCCGTACTTCCGTTGCGCGCTGCTGGCCTGCCGCGCGCTACGCATCGCGCCGTCACTGCTACTGCATCCGCTCGACTTCCTCGATGGCCGAGATGTTGCGACGTTGGCGTTTTTCCCCGCGATGAACCTGCCGCGCGCAAAGAAACTCGCCGTCCTCGAACGCGCGCTTACACTTTACCGCGACTTGTTCGACGTCGTGCCCGTCGGCGTACACGCGGATTCAGTGGCTGCGACCGCACTACGCTCTCGCGCTCCTGCGTTCGGCTGATCTCAAACCAAGAGCGTTGGGAGCCGCTACACGAGGCTGGACTAAAGCCGGCGTGGTTCGGTGTGTCTTGCCGCGAGGCGTCGTCCTTACGCGCCGGGTGGTAGCTTCGCTCGACATGGCCGCTGAGTTCGTCTGGATAGAAATACACCGGCCGTAAGTTTCCACTGGCATAGCGAGCCGCCTGATCGTCGAAGTGCGGCGAATGCAGGTGGCCGCTTTCGCCGCCCGCAGTAACGGCGACGGCGCGCACACGCTTGCCGAATTCGACGACGGCTAGGAAGCTGTTGCCGGAATTTCCGTAGCGGCGCTTCGTATTAGGACCGGGCGCTGCATAAAATGCTGCAAGCGATCCCCAGATGCCCGGAACGAAGGGCACCGGTATGCTGGATTCGGCGTCGTCAAAGTGCGGATCGATGTCGTCGGAGAGGCGCTGGAAGCGATTGATGTCGCCCCACGGTGTTCGCCAGCTGCCGAAATCCGCCGTTAGCCGGTCTACGGCGAGCGAGAAGCGTTGCAGTTTCTCTCGGGCAGGCGTCGCGAGTAACGCCGCTAGATTCGTGCTGTCCTCAAAACGCGAAAGTTCTTCCACCCAAAAGATCGCAAGCGAAGTCGCCACCGACTGCGATGACCACCGCTCGTCCCAGGCACGAAGCACGCCGACCGGTTCGCCCAGCTTCGTTTTGAGCGGATCGCTCGTCGGCGCACCGTCATATGCCTCGACGAGCGAAGGGACGAGCGCGGCGAAGAACGGCAGGTTGGGATCGAAGGTCGCTGCGAGCAGCCGTTCGAGCGTGAAATCGTGTCGACCCGCGAGCAGTAGCGCCGCATGCACGCCGCGCGCGTTTTCTCCGGCGGTGTCCATGTAGCGCGGAAAATCGCCGCGCTTCGGACTTGCCGCACCGGCGGCGGAATATGGCCAATCGTTGGTATTGAAGACATAACCGGTCGAGGGATTTACGACGTGTGGCTCTTCGTCGAGCGTATCGACGCCGCGCCAGTCGGTCGCGGGATTGGCGCCGTCAACCACCTTCGTATAGTCGAAGTGGTCGTCGCGGCGGGGAATGAACTGCGGATGCAGATACGCAATCTCGCCGCTGTCGTCGGCGAAGATCGTGTTGTTGGAGGAATTCGCTTGCAGTGCCGCACTACGCTCGTACGACGCGAAGTCGTGCGCTTTCGTGCGCAGATACGATTGCTCGAGCGCACGCACCGGCCGGTACATGAGCGCCTGCGCGATCCACTTGCCGTCCTGCTCGGCGACGATGGGGCCGTGGTGCGTACGATAGACCATGAAGTTTCTTATTCCCATCGCGCCGCTTGCCGTGCGGTAGCGTATCGAGATCTTCGACACGGCGACCGGACGTAGCTCGCTCCCGTAGCGGTAATAGAGCCGGCCGTTGCTGCGCACGATTGTTTCCGAGAACTCGTCGACCGCATCGGCGCCGGTCGACGTATGCATCCAGCCGGCATGCGGATTGAATCCCTGATAGACAAAAAACTGACCCCATGTCACAGCGCCGTACACGTCGAGTCCCTCGTCACTCGACATCTGCAGTTCGGAGCGAAAATAAAATGACGTGTGCGGATTGATCAGCAGGAGTGCATGTCCGCCGATCGTGTTTGCAGGCGCGATCGCGATGCCGTTCGAGCCACCCGGATCGTCGACCGGTACGTCGGCAAGCGGCGTATGCGCTCGTTCTGCAACACCGCCGCCATAGAATCCGCGCAAACGATCGAGCGAGACGCGCTCGATATCGCCGCCGATGCTGCCTTCACTGAAACTGAGCGCCATCCAGGGCTCGAAGCGGCTAAGTGCGCGCGGATGGACGGAGCGGTGCGTGAGCAAGAAATAATTCAGGCCGCCCGCCCACGCGTCCATCAGCCTGCGCAGCCAAGCCGGGCTGCGGCGATAGCGCGCTTGCAGATCGAGCGGATCGACCCATAACCGTTGCCGTAAGTCTGGATACAGAGCGGCTTCGCCGTCCGCTTCGGCGCTGCGGCCGAGCGCTGTGAGGTAGTTGGTCTCGACGCGGTTGAAATCGTCTTCCGCTTGAGCGTACGCCATACCGAATACCGCATCGGCGTCGGTCTTTCCGTGGACATGTGCGATGCCCCAATCGTCGCGCACGATCGTCACGCGTTGCGCTTGCGCTCGGGTCGCCGCTGCGGGATTGGCGGCGGCCGGCGCGGTCGCGCAAGCGGCAAATGCGACCGCGAGAAGAAAGCGCGTCATGCTGACGGCTTACTTATCGCGCGACGGAATGTCCTACGGCGCAAGCGCGAGGTTCGTTACGATCGCGGACTCGCGTCGCGGTGTGAATATCTTCGCCCGGTCAAGGTCGCGCTCGGGACCGTGCCACAGATAAATGGCGAACGTTCGAGATCGCGCGCTGCATCAGTCCCTGCGTCCGCATAGGCCGCGCGCTCCACCAGCCGGCGTACGGGTACAAGAATGCGGGCCGCTCAAAGCCGCCCCTGGGGCCAAATGTTCGCTGTCGCGCGTTTAACCCGCCGAGCCATGCCTCGCGATCGGGAGGCCGGCATGTTCGGCATCGTGCGGAGGAGCACCACAGCGGCGGCGGTCGGTCGCAGTCGGTACAGTGCGTTTTGCGGAATAAACGTCGGCGAGTTGCCGCGTTCGAGCGCGGGTTGATCGTGCATTAGTCTGCGATGGAAGGTCGCGATGATGCTCGGGGGCGGCGGCGAGTCGTTTTGCACCGCATAGGAACTGCGCGTGCGCGCCAGTAGCGACCGCAGAACGCCCGAGGTAGGCGTTACGACGAATGCGTTACGGCCGGCCGGTATGCGCGGGATGCCGTCGCTGAAAAGCAAGAACTGGCCGTCGCTGCGCACATAGCGTCCAAGCACGAGCGGCACATGCCAATGCGCTTCGCTGATCACGAGCGGACGCGCCGCGCCGTCGATGCGGCTCGCCACTTGTTGGAACGCGATCTGGTCGTTGTCGTCCCACCAATTCTGACTGCTGCCGCGCACGATCGCCGCGGCGGTCCCCGCGCCCAGCAGCAGCGCCCAGGCCGTAAATGCAGCCGCGCGTAGTGCGTTCCGAGGCAACCGCAAAACGTGCGCGAAGCCAAGTGAAGCGGCCAGCAGTAACCCGACCCAAAGCGGCATCAAATAGCGCGGAATCGTTTGATAATGCGCGCCCCCTATCCCATCGCGCGCAACGAAGAAAAGCAAGGTCACCGCGCCCACCACGAGCGCAATACGAGGGCCGCGCTTTTCGCGCAGCCACGCGGCGGCGACGATCGCGCCCGCAAGGATGACAATGACGAGCGCGGCGATCGGAGCGAGCGCGAGTACGCGAAATTCGCCGTCGAAGGCGAGCGCCGCGACATTGAAGATCCACTTGGTTGCGAGTTCCGCCGGCGGATACGCGGTACGCGCCCAATCGAGTTGTCCCGCGACGTCTTCGCGGCCGCGCACGGCTGCAAGCGCCCAAGGCAAAAATGAAAGCGCACCGACCGCACACGCGAGCGCCCACGCTACGAACGCCCGAACGCGCTCCGGTTCGAACAGCGCGCAGATTCCGTGCGCGAGCGCAACGAGCGCGTAGAGCGGATCGATATACACTCCGAGCGCAACCGTCAGCGCATAGAGCACCCACGCGCCCCACCGCCGCGTCTCGAGTGCGTGCACGAAGACGAGCGTTCCCAGCAGCGTCGCGTCGGCGAAGAAGGCGTACTCGCGCGCTTGACGTGCATAGAGAATGAAGAGCGGCGAAAGCGCAAAGAGCGCCGCAAACAAGGCGCCCGCAAGCTTCCCGCCAAGCCTCCTCCCGAGCGCGAACGCGAGCGCAATCCCGAGCGTGCCGAGCAGGGCGGAGAGGCCGCGGAAGCCGGCTGGAGTCGAACCGAAGCTGCCGATCCAAAGCCGGTCGAGGGCATAAAACCCCGGCGGGTGCTGCGGTTCTTCGGCGGCCAGCGCACGGGCGACGTCCGCGACCCCGCGAGCGCGATCGAGCGTCACGAACGAGCGCACTTCAGCGACGGAGTGCACACGGCCGTCGAAGATTCGCCGGTACGCGGCATTGGTGTGGCCGGTGACGCGCAGGGCCGTATACGCTTCATCCTGCCAGAAGAGCGGCGCGCCAAGGTACGCAAACCGCAAAAGCACGCCGAGCAGCATCGCCATGCAGGCGAGCAGCCAAGTCGCCGCGCCCAGCGGGTCGGCCGGTAACCTGGAAGTCATCCCCGCAAACTCATATCATCATCATATCGGCATATCGGCGGCTCCGTACCGTGCGTTCAACCTTGCCGGCCGGTGGTACAATCCATAGGCGAAGGCCGCCGGGCAGTCGCGCGTCTTCGACGTGAGGAAAGTCCGGGCTTCACAGGGCAGCGTGCAGGATAACGTCCTGTCGAGGCAACTCGAAGGAAAGTGCCACAGAAACAAAACCGGCCATGACTGGTCCGCTGGCCACGGCTAAGGGTGAAATCGGGAGGTAAAAGCTCCCGGAGTACCACGATGACGTGGGCTCGGGTAAACCCCACGCGAAGCAAGACAGCTCGAGGTGCAGGCGGCGGTTCTTCGGAGCGCAGTCTGCCGGACGGCCCGTCCGCACGAGTCAAGTCGCATCGAGGCGCGCCGTGAGGCGCGCCCTAGAGAGATGGCCGCCGCCGCGCAAGCGGTACAGAATCCGGCTTACAGGCGGCCTTCGCCTTTCACAGGGTGCTTTTCGCACCCTGTGAAAGCCGAGATAAAGAATATGACGGTTCCTCGCATCGCCTGCATCATGCCGTTCCTCAACGAAGCGCGGCATCTGCCCGCGGTTCTGGCCTCGCTTGCCGTACAAACCGTGCCGCGCGAGCGACTGTTCATCATCGGCGTGGATAACGGGTCACGCGACGGCGGCGATGCGCTGTTTGCGCAATGGCTCGCTGAAACCGCAATCGCGGGCGAACTCGTCCGTGAGACGGAGCGGTCGATCCCTCGAGCCCTCAATGCGGGGCTCGCGCGCACGACCGACGACGATCTGATCGTCCGGCTCGACGCGCACACGATCTACGAACCCAACTATCTGGCTATCATCGACGAAGCGCTCGCCACGTTGCCGCAAGACGTCTGGTGCGTCGGCGGTGCGCCGACACCGCATCCGCAGGCGCACGATTACGGCAGCGCGCTCGGTATTGCGCTCTACTCCAATCCCCTGGGCCTGGGTCCCGCCGATTTCCGTCGCGGCGGTGTGGGCGCGCGCGAGGTTACGACGGTGTATCTCGGGGCGTACCGACCCGGTGTCCTCGGCCGACTCGGCGGCTTCGACGAGCGTTGGGCTGCCAACGAAGATTCGGAACTAACGGAGCATATCCGGGCGAGCGGCGGCCGTATTTTTCGTGTGCCCGTCGCGATGGGCCGCATCGCAACGCGCGGTCCGGCGGCAATGATACGGCAGTGGACGCGCTACGGCTTTTGGCGGATGCAAACGTTTCGCCGCTATCCGAGCGCCGTGCGGATGCGCCACGTCGCCCCGCCCCTGGCGCTTATGCTGACGCTGGGGCTGGCGCTATCGCGTGCGCGCCGGTGCCTCGTGCCGCTGTACATCGCATACGCGCTGACAACGGTGCTGGCGCGTCGCCGCGGTGAACCTGCGACCGTTACGGCCGGAACCCTCGTCTTCTTCCCGCTGATCCATACGGGCTATGCGTGCGGTCTGCTCGCCGGACTGCTGCGGCCGCCGCCGCAACTTCGAGGCACCGCGCGCGGTCGTAGCCAATAACGTGCGCGCGGTCCGCAACGCTTCGTCGCTGCCTGGTCGACCGCCGACCCTTGGAGAGATTGTCATGAGTGCCCATTTCAGCAAAGACCTGACGGTCGATCAAGCCTTCAAAACGCATGCCGGGGCGCGTCGCGTTTTCGCAAAATTTCATCTCGGCGGTTGCTCGCACTGCGCGATCAGCGAGACCGAGACGATTGAACAGGTCAGTGAAGGCTACGGGATCCCACTGCCGATGCTGATGGACGAACTCGAGAAACTCTTCGCTTCAGGCGGTCTCGACGTGGGCGATAAGGTACGTCTGCCCGATGAGATTCGCTCGAAGATTCCGCAGCTCGCCAACGTGCCGGAGATCGGCGACGTCAAGAGCCTCGAAGCGGGAGCGTATACCGTCGAGTTCGGCGAGGTGCGGCTGCAAGGCTTGGCCGAAGACTTCATCAAGGTCGAACCGGCAACCGCAACCGCCTAAAAGCGCCCTCCAAGCGGTTTGCGCTCGGCGAAGGTTTCGTCCGTGGCGTGCCAGTGTTGGACGCTCGGTTCGCCCGCTTTCCAGCATAAAAAGACCGGCCTTCCGTCCCTAAGCGCCGGGAAGTCGAGCAGACCGAGGTCGAGGTCCTTCACGACACAACCATACGCTTCAATGCGCCCGATCATGCGGATCAACTCGGCCCGTAAATTCACGATCCGTCGGGCCGCAGCCCGATGCTCGGTCGTCGAGCCGCGCGGGCCGCTGCGAACGCGCAAGGCCGGGTCTTCTTCCAAAAGCGTAATGGCAAGCTCGCGCCGCAGTTGCCACAACTGTTCGAGCAGCGGCGTAAGCACCGGGATAAGGTCGTCGATTTTTTCGGGCGAAAAGAAACTCATGAGCACAGGCTCCGGCGAAAGTCCGTTTTTACGGTTCGTGGTCGTCACGGGGTGTTCCGGTGCCGGCAAGAGTCAGGCGATGAAGTCGCTCGAGGACGCCGGGTTTTCGTGCGTCGATAACTTACCGCCCGCGCTCGCCGGCCAGTTCATCTCGCTTGCACAACGGCAAGGCATCGCACAGCTTGCCCTCTCGCTCGATGTCCGCACCGGCGGCGCTTACGGCGACGCGCTCGCGGCCTTGGCAACCTTCGAACAACGGGGCGTTGACGTCGAGCTCGTGTTCCTCGATGCCGCGAGCGAAACGATCGTCCGACGCTACAGCGAGACGCGCCGTCGCCATCCGGCGGGTAACGGCGCAAGCTTGATAACTGCCGTCGAGCGCGAAAGGCACGCGCTCGAACCGCTGCGCGCTCGCGCGACCCAGGTTTGGGACACGACCGATTATACGCCGCACGATCTCAAGCTGCGGCTGCTCGCAACTTACGCCGGCCCCGCATCTGCTGCGCACCTTGCCGTACACATCGTCGCATTTGGTTTCAAGTACGGCGTTCCGCTCGACGCCGATATGGTGTTCGACGTACGCTTTTTTCCCAATCCCAATTACGAACCCGAACTGAGAGACCTTACGGGTCTCGATCCAGAAGTAATTGCCTATATGGATGCGCTCTCCGAGACGCAGCCGTTCCTAGCGCGTCTCACGGGACTGGTCGATTTTCTCCTCCCCTTGTACCGCCGCGAGGGGAAAGCGCGGCTCACGATCGCGGTCGGATGCACCGGCGGCCGTCACCGCTCGGTCTACGTCGCGCGGCGGTTGGCCGCGCACCTCGAGGCACACGGCGTCAGGGTCGTGCCTGAGTTGCGCGAGTTGGTATTGGAAACATGAGAGGTTCCGTACGTTTCATGCGCTGGTTCTATCCGGGTCTGGGCGTCAAACGGTGGCTCGTGCTTGCGGCCTTCGGCTGCGCGTTGCTCGTCAATGGGGTGACGCGCTGGTTCGTCGCCGAAGGCTCTCAAGTCCCGATCAACGAGACCATCGACGCGGTCTTTGCGGATCTCGGCATGCAGCTCGGCATCCTTTCGTACGCCTTCATCATCGTCGGCCTCTTTTGCGTGTTCTTCGGAATGCGACAATGGATGCGCGCGATCGTCAATGCGATCGATCCCACCGCCAAAGGCACGATCGTCGATGCCTTGCTCGACCGGCGCTTGCGCGGCGGATATAAGATCGTCGCGATTGGAGGCGGCACGGGACTTTCCACGTTGCTGCGCGGGCTCAAACGCTCGACGTCCAATTTGACCGCCGTCGTCACCGTCGCCGACGACGGCGGCAGTTCAGGGCGCCTGCGCAATGAGCTCGGAATGCTGCCGCCGGGCGACATCCGCAATTGTTTGGTCGCGCTTTCCGACGACGAAGCGCTGGTCACGGATCTCTTCCAGTACCGCTTCGCTGAGGGTGAAGGCCTGACCGGACACTCGTTCGGCAATTTGTTCCTTGCCGCGATGACCGGCATCACCGGCAACTTCGATCGCGCGATCAAAGAGTCGAGCCGCGTGCTCAAGATCAAGGGGCGCGTGCTGCCCGCCACCCTCGAAACGGTACGGCTCTGCGCGCGGCTCGTCGACGGCAGTTTCGTCCGCGGCGAGACGAACATTTCGGCCTCGCACCGGCAGATCGAGCGCTTGTCGCTCGAACCTGCCGGCGCCCGGCCGCTGCGTGAAGTGCTCGACGCGCTGCGTGACGCGGACGCCATCGTGCTTGGCCCCGGCAGCTTGTACACGTCGGTTCTGCCCAACGTGCTGATCGAAGGCATCGCCCGCGCCGTGGCCGATTCGAGCGCGCTGAAGATGTACGTCTGCAATGTGATGACGCAGCCCGGCGAAACCGATGACTTCACCGCGTCGGCGCACGTTCGCACCCTACTCGAACAATCCGGCGAACGGGTTTGCGACTACGTTATCCTCAACGAAGAACCGCCGCGCCGCCTGCTCGAAGCGTATGCCGAAGAGGGTCAGGTTCCCGTCGACGCGGACCGCGCCGCAATCGAAGCGCTCGGCGTCCGCGTGATCGGCGCGAGCGTGATCAGCGAGACGCAAACCGTGCGCCACGATCCGCAGCGTTTGGCTGAGGTGGTGCTCAAGATGATCGACGAGCACGTCGCACGTCGGGCCTCGTTCGTACGCTCGGAGCCGCTTCCGCCCCGTCGGCGTACGGGCGAAACGGCGGCTGTGAAAAGCGCTTAAGTTACCGCGAACCCGGCGTCAGCCGAATCGGAAAGTTGCGCTTTTCGCCCGGGGTGAGCGGCGGCGGATTGGTGCTCGCGACTTTTTTATGTTTCGGCGCGGTAACGGTGTACGACCATGCGCCGGTCGGAACCGGGGAAAGCGTGAAGTTGCCCGCTGCATCGGTTGTAGCCGGTAAAACGCCGTTGACGAGTACACTTGCGCCTTGCACCGGTTGGCCCGTCCCGGCGTCGGTCACCTGGCCGTACACCGTTGCATAATCACCCGCAGGCGGCAGGCCTAAACCGCAGCCGACCAGCGGCAAGGTCACGAATGCCAGGAGGAACGCGAAGCGCGCGATCTTCATCGGGGCGACTTTTCGGCGGTAGCGGCCACGCCCTCTTCGGCATCTTGTCGATCGAGATTGGCCGCTTTTTCTTGTACCAGCCAGCGATTGGCCGCCTCGCTCCGCGATGCGTCGACGCGCTCACGTAGCCATCCCAAAATTGCATCGTCGCTGCGGTGCGTGCGCACGGCGTCGTTGAAATCAGCCGCGGTAATGCCCCAGCGCTCCATGACGCCCTCGTCCATGGGACACGGGTAGATGTAGTCATGAATCGTGCCGCCCGCGGCCGCCCGCGCCTTGTCAAAAAGTCGCAAGAGCCATAGATAGCCGCCGCATTCGTCGCGTCCGCGCCGTGGAAAGTCGGTGCCGCTGCGAAAGTCCGTCGCCATGCCGCATGGTTACCCGGCCCTAAGGCAATTGACCCACAACGCCGAAGGGAGTGCGCGATGGAGACACGCCGATGATTACCGAACGGCCGCATGGGCTAAGCTATTTCGAGAGTGCGCTCGATGCCGTCGGCCGGACACCGCTGGTTCGGTTGCGCCGGGTCATCGACGGCGCGAAGTGCCTGGTGCTCGCGAAGATCGAGTACGTCAACCCGGGCGGCAGCGTAAAGGACCGGCCCGCTGTTGCGATGATGCGTGAAGCCGAGGAACGCGGCTGGCTTCGGCGCGGTTCGACGATCGTCGAGGCCACGAGCGGTAACACGGGGACGGGCCTCGCGATGGCGGCGGCGATCGGCGGCTACCGCTGCATCTTGGTCATGCCGGACAAGATGTCGAAGGAAAAGATCGATCTCTTGCGTGCGTATGGCGCCGAGGTCGTCATCACGCCGACGAACGTGCCCTCGGATTCGCCGGAGTCGTACTACGGCGTGGCAACGCGTCTGGTCAACGAAATTCCGGGCGCCTTCATGCCCAATCAGTGGCACAATCACTCGAACCCGGACGCGCACTATTATTCGACGGGTCCCGAGATCTGGGAGCAGACAGGCGGCACGATCACGCACTTCGTGTCCGGCATCGGAACGGGCGGAACGATCTCGGGCACAGCGCGCTATCTGAAGGAACGCAATCCGAAGATTTGCGTCGTGGGCGCCGATCCGGAAGGTTCGATTTACTCCGGCGACACGCCCAAATCGTACGCCGTCGAAGGCATCGGCATGTCGTATCTTCCCGAGACGGTCGATTTGAAAGTCATCGACGAGATGACGCGCGTGTCCGATCGCGATTCGTTTTTGATGGCGCGGCGGATCACGCGTGAAGAAGGCTTGCTCGTCGGCGGCTCATCGGGCACGGCCGCCGTCGCCGCCGTACAGCTGGCCAAAACGCTACCGAGCGACGCCATCCTCGTCGTCGTGTTTCCCGACTCGGGTCGCGGTTACATGTCGAAGATATTCAACGATGAGTGGATGATCGCCAACGGCTTTATGGCCGAGGGCAAACGCACGGCAACGGTCGGCGACGTGCTGCGCAGCAAGCAGCCGTTACCGCCGATGATCGTCGTCAAGGACGACGACGTCGTCAAGGATGCGCTCGACAAGCTACGCAGATTTGAGATATCGCAGTTGCCGGTCGTACGCGGCGACGTGATCGTCGGCAGCGTCAACGACGTCGGCATCATGCAAGCCGTGTTCGACCGCTCGGACTTACTGCACAAACCCGTCCGAGAAGTGATGGGCCGCCCCTTCCCGGCGCTCGAAACCGACGCCGAGATCGAACACGCGTATAAGCTTCTCACGCTCGCGAACTCGGCGATCGTCGTAACCGACGGCGGCCGGCCCTCCGGCGTCGTCACGCGGCAAGACATCATTTCATATCTGTCCGCGAGCACGCCGCCGGCGGGATAGCTTCTTTAATTATTCGGCGTTCTCAAAAACGTCCAACCGTAACAACGGCCCGCATCGCCTTCCTTGGTGCTGGTCAGCCCCCGTTGAACGGCGAGAGGGCCACGTTCGCGACGCGAGTAGCCATGAACGTACCAGCGTAGTGGTCCCAATACCGATTCGCATCGAAAGAAGGAACCCATGAAATTTAGTACGCGAGCTATTCACGCTGGACAGGAAGCAGAGCCGACGACGGGCGCCACTACGGTTCCGATCTATCAGACCTCGACGTACACGCAGACGGCCGTCGGGAAGCATCGCGGGTTCGACTACAGCCGGACGGCAAATCCGACCCGCAGCGCGCTCGAGACGCAGCTTGCGGCGCTCGAAGAAGCGCATTTTTGCAGCGCTTTCGCAAGCGGAATGGCGGCCACGTCGGCGGTAGTCGGCTCGCTTTCAAGCGGCGATCATGTCGTCGTCGGCGAGGATCTGTACGGTGGAACGTATCGCGTCTTTTCTAAAGTTTTCGCGCGCTACGGCATTGCGTTCGACTTCGTCGATCTCACCGACCTAGCGACAGGCCGAGCGGCGCTGCGGCCGAACACGAAGCTGATCTGGGCGGAGACACCGACCAATCCGCTGATGCGCCTCGTCGACATCGCGGCGCTCGCGGCACTGCGGCCGCCCGGTGCCGTGCTCGTGGTCGACAACACCTTCGCGTCGCCGTACCTCCAGTCGCCGCTTGCGCTCGGAGCCGACGTCGTCGTGCATTCCACGACGAAGTACATCGGCGGGCACAGCGATGTCGTTGGTGGGGCCGCGCTCACGAACGATCCCAAATTAGCGCAAGAGCTGAAGTTCTACCAGAACGCGGCCGGCGGCGTGCCCGGTCCCTTCGACGCATGGCTCGTGATGCGCGGCGCAAAAACGCTCGCCGTCCGGATGCGCGAACACGAGCGAAACGCCCGTGCGGTGGCCGAATTTCTCCACGGGCGCGACGACGTCGAACGCGTGCACTATCCGGGACTCCCCTCGCATCCGCAGCATGAACTCGCGAAGCGTCAGATGCGGGGATTCGGCGGAATGCTTTCGCTGACGCTGCGCGGCGACTCCGAGCGCGCATCCGCCTTTGCCGAGGCGACGAAACTGTTCAGCCTCGCGGAGAGTCTGGGCGGCGTCGAATCGCTGATCTCGATTCCGGCAGCGATGACGCACGGATCAATACCCAAAGATGAACGCGAGCGGCGCGGCGTCACCGATTCGCTCGTGCGCCTCTCCATCGGACTCGAAGACATCGAGGACCTCATCGCCGACCTGCGCGGGGCGCTCGACGCGACGTCACCCGCGGTGCTGCTTCGCTAAGCAAACTGAAACGGCGCGGATGCAGCAAGGTCGGCGCGTCGATTTGCCGCTATGAGGCGGTCGTCAACTTGCGTAAAAGCGGGCTTACCTGCGGGAAGCCGATCATGAAGCCAACTTTGCGACGGACTTGCGCGAGCTGCTCATCGGAAATCGTGGACGACGTCGTGCGCACACGGTTAAGTGAGACCGCGGTTGCGTAACCTGCCAATATCCAAGAACGCCCGAGGCACCCGTTTCGCGCGGTTGGTTCGATGGACACCGCAAAGGCGGGATGGACGACCGTTTCGTCGCGTGTCATCGGCGCAACGAAGATACTTCCGTACCGGCCTGAGTTTGTTCGGTTCGCTCGGCGGCGTGCCGCCGCGCCAGTCCACGACGACGATCGATCCAGCGTCGGGGCGTATCATTCCGGCAGCGGTCCATCCCATGCAGGCAGATCGGTCTGCGGCGTACCCAGTGCCTCGACGTCATGCGCCGACGATGGTGAGCGTTTCAGGCGTTCAGCCAGCCGCCGCCCCTGATCCCGAATTTCCGCATTCCGCAGCTCGAGTTCACGCGATTCAGCAAGCTTGCGCAGGTATTCCGAGAGGCCCAGGCCGAGCCGCTGGGCATCCGCTTCCAATGCCGAGCGCGTGGCGGCGGGCAAACGTACGGTTGTCACGAAGCTTGTCATATACCATTTTAACTACGGCGGTGTAATACGGTCAAGCTGAGCACAATAGCATATTCCGCCTTAGGAGCGGTTGCGCGGATAGGCGACGACGTAAAGGGATGAGAGGCCGTCGAGCGCGTCCTTCTCGTCGAATTCGCCCTGATGGCCAGAATAGGAGACGTCGATGTTGCGTTGGCCGTCGAACACGAGATATTCGTAACGGCGTACGGAGTTTAGACCGTCGCCCACGGTGATGCGAAGTAAATAGGCAGGCATGCCGTTTGAGAGCGTCACCTGCGTCTTCTTGTCGACGTGCGCGTCACTGCTGTCGCCGCCTTGATGAAGATCGCTTTCGTGACCGCGTTCGAAGGCCTCGAGCGAATCGCTGCCGGACTGAATGTCGACGACGATCGTTCGTTGGTCGATCCGGCTAGGATGAAAGACGAAGACCGCGGCCGGCGGCTTGTGATCTTGGTCGGCGGCATCGCCATTCGGAATGTCGATGCGCTGCCAACCGTCGGGCGCCTTGAAGTGCATGCCGGGATCGTCGTAGCTGAGTGAGCCGGCCGCTGCGGCCGGCAAGACGAGCGCACCGAGCAACGCGATGCCGCTTGCGAGCGCTGCCAACGAACCGATTTTCATGCGACCTCCAGAGCGCCCGCGAGCGCGGGCAATGAGACTTCGTAGCGATAACCGACGTTGCGGTGATCGTCGTCGAATTCTTCGTGACGCACCTCGAGACCCATGGCGCGTATCCGGCCGACGAGCATGCGCGCACCGATATCGAGTCCGTACTCGTCGCGCCGGCCGCAGTCGACGTAACGTAAGCGCAGACGCCGCAGTTCGCCCTGCTTGTGCGTGCAGAACTCGACGGGATCGTACGCGAGCCAGCGGGCGAGGACATCCTCGCGCACTTCTCCGGTACTCATGTCGAAGGGCAGGTCGAGCGCAAATGCGCGCGCCGCGCGCGGCGAGTATGCGGCAGCATAGCCGAGCATCTCCATCGTTGCGTATTCGGGTTGTGCCCGTTTGTGCTTCTTCTCGAAAGCCGCTACGAAAGTAGCGATGTCGCCGCCGTGAGCTTCAAGCGTACGCTGCGCGTCGGTGAAGCCGCCGCCGAAACTGCTGCGAAAGTTCGAGTCGGCACTGTGGGCTGCAAAGGCGGCGAACGTTCCGGGATAGTGCAACGGCAGATAGAGCGCACCAAAACCGCCCGACGACTTACCCAGCACCGCACGGCCCCCTTCTTGCGCGATCGTCGGATAGTGCGCGTCGACATGACCGAGCGCGTCACGAACGACGTAGGTTGCGTAAGCGCCGTTGTGGATCGAGTCAACGTACTGCGAACCACCCAAACGCGTGAAGCCGTCAACGATCGCAAGCAGCACGGGCGGCATCCTATGCTGCGCAATCAACCGGTCCGCCCACTGCACGACGTTGGTTTCCCAGGGCCGCGCGCTGAGCAGTGCGGCAACGTCACCCGTGTAACCGTGCAGTACGTACACGACGGGATACCGTTTGGAACCGCCGGGATCGAAGCCCGGAGGCGTGTAGACCGCGAGCGGCCGAAGCGCCGTATCGCCGAGCGGGTTGTCACGCAACGCCGGCGACTCGGTGAACTCGATGCGCACGTCACCTTCGAGTTGCAGGAGCCGGCCAAGTTCGCTCGTCGCCACTACGGGTGCTACGCGCAGAGGGGACGGCGCTCCCGCGCGGCGATAGATCGCCGCATGAGACGTGTGCAGGCCTTTGGCGCCGCGGCCTTTTTCCTCGCGACGGCACTTCCGCTTGGGCTGTCGCGCACGGCCGCAGCGGCGACGTACGGCCACAGCGCAATCGTCGATCGCGACGGCGACGCAATCTTCGAAGTCGACGGTAAACCGTTCTTCGTCTACGGCGCAGCCTTCTTCTACGAACGCTTGCCGCGCGACATGTGGGACGCGTCGATGGCGCGGCTGCACGACCTCGGCATCAATACGCTCGATCTCTACGTGCCGTGGAATTGGCACGAACTGGCCGACGGCGACTTTGACTTCGACGGACGCACCAACCCGCGGCGCGATTTGCATGAGGTACTGCGATTGGCACGGGTGCACGGCTTTAAGATCATCTTGCGACCGGGCCCAGTCATTCGCAACGAGTGGCGCAACGGCGGGTATCCCGCCTGGCTCTTAGCACGTCCCGAATACGGCATGCCGCTGCACGATTTGCTCGAAGGCCGCTATCCACCGACGGCGACCTTGCAAAACGCGCATTCCGACGATGCTGCCGCAGAGTGGATGCGCAACGCCACGCACGTGAGGTATGCCCGTCGCTGGCTCGAACGCGTGTTGCGCGAGTTCCGGCCCGACGCCGGTCGCGTCATTGCGGTCGCGCTCGACGACGATCAAGGTGCATACCTCGATAACCAAACCTACCCGGCGCCGCATCTGCGTGCGTATCTGGAGTGGTTGCGCAGCGTCGTCCACGGCGTCACCGGATCCCGCGAACCGGTTTTCATCAACACGTATCAGATGAAAGTTCCCGCGTCGTCGCCGGTCTGGACGATGGGCAATTGGTACCAGAGCGATGCCTATGCGCTCGGCGAGCACGATCTGGCGCAGTTGCAGCTCTCGTTCGGCATGCTGCAGACGCGCCCGCATCAGCCGTTGATGGCAAGCGAATTCCAAGCGGGTTGGCTGCAAGGACCGGACGATGTTCGTCCGCGTGCCGCCGATCCGTCAAACACCGCGCTCGCGATGTCGACGATGGTCGGTATGGGCGTTCGCGGCATCGTCAACTTCCCGGCGCAAGATACGCTCTATCCGGCCGGCTGGGAAGTGCCGTTTTCAAACGACTTCTATGCGTGGGATGCGGCGCTCGGCCTCGCCGGAAATCCGGCGCCGCGCTATGCACCGACCGCGGCGCTGGGAACGCTCGTCGCTCGCTTCGGATCGGAACTGGCAGCGTCGCGCGTCGAGTACGATGCGGCGATCGCGTATCTCGGCGACGCGTTTCGGCCGCGGCGCATGAGCAACGCGGATTTCGCCGAGATCGCTGCGCGTACGCTGGACGCACAGCGCACGTGCCGCGACGCGAGCTTCAACTGCCGGCTCGTCGATCTGCGCGCGACGAGCGACAAGCAATTACGCAGCTTCGGGCTGCTGCTCGTGCCGCAGCCGCAGCTCGAGCGAGGCCTTCGTTTGGAGCCCGGTACCGTGCAGCGCCTCGCGCGTTATCGCCGTGCCGGCGGGCGCATCATCGAGACCATCGCGCCCGCCGCATTGCGCAACGCGCTTGCCGCGCGCGGACGCCGGCCGGTGGTCAGCGGGCTCCCGAACGCCGGCTTTGCAATCGACGTATCGCATCGAGTCGTGGGATTCTTGAGCGTCGCGAATTACGGAGAGCGCACGCTGGAAGCGCGCCATGCGAGCGTCGGGCTCGCAGACGGAACGCGCGTACACGTGCCGCCGCTGACGATTCCCGCGCACGCCGGATTGGTCATTGCACTTGGGGGACACGCTCGGGAAGCCGACGCGCTACAAGCACGGAACGAATCCACATCTGCTTCGATACCGGTTCGCGGCCGGGATGCACGCTTGCCGGCGCGTCCGCCGCTTGTGGTGCCGTCGTCAGGCGTGCTTGCGTATCGTGCCGACGTGTATCGCGACGGCGACGCAGCAGTTGTGCTCGATAACGGGCTTGTCCGCATCGTCATCGCGCCTGCCGCCGGGGCGCGCGCATTCGTCTTCGAAGACGATCGCACCGGACGCAACGTATTCACGACCGTCGGGGCCATGCGCGACGACGTCGCCCTCGAACCGCCGCTCTCGACGAGCGACCGGATCGCGAAGTACACGCACACCTTCCCAGCCGGAACCTACAACCGAGCCTATGCAGCTCAGATCCTCGACAGCGGCACACGTGCGTCGGCGCACTTCCGATACGATGCACCGGACGTGCTACCGCAGGGTGCCGTCTTCGAGCGCGACGTTACATTGGAAGCGGGGGCACGTTCCTTTTCCGTCGACGAACGCTTTACGCCCGTGGGTTACGTGTCCTCGAGCGACGTGCAGCGTGCCGTGTCGGTGACGTCGCTTTCGGTTGGGAGCGGCACCGACATGGCGACTCGGCACCTCTTCGCACCCGACGACACCGTGTTCGCACCGTTGACGATGCGCGCCGTCAGCAGCGGCAGGGCGCTTGGGTACTACGACGACGCAACGCACGAACTGGCGACCATCGCATGGCGCCAAGGCGATGTCGAGCATGCCGCGGTCAGCGAGCGCACCTATTCGCTCGTTGCGCGTCTGACGCTTGCGTCCGGTCGCATTGCGCATCTGCGCTTCGGTTACGAAGCGGCAGCGTCGCTTGCTGCTGCACGCGACGCCATCGCGGCCGCGGATGCGGACGCCCAGCGCGCGACGCAGGGCGCTCCGGGTAGCGTGCGAACCCAATAAACTTGCGGGGAAGTGGCGGAACGGTCTACGCGACCGCCTCAAAAGCGGTTGAGCTTACGCTCTTGTGGGTTCGAATCCCACCTTCCCTAGATGGGTTCAGCTACGCTGAACCCGTGCACGATTCGGCGATGCCGAATCATGCACAAGGTGGTCTAGTTCAATTCGTTTGGTCTCTGTTTCGCTTCGGCGAGCTTCTGGATCGCACGGCGATCGCGCGACGAATAAATAGCCGTGGCTGAGCGCATCGTTTTTGAGCGCGGAGCGCTACGTGGTGACGTTCGCGTTGCGGGCGACAAATCGATCTCACACCGAGCACTGATGCTGGCGGCGGCCGCGCCCGGGCGCTCGGTCCTGCACGGGCTCAATCGCGGCGACGATTTGCTCGCGACGCGCGATGCGATCGTCGCGCTCGGGGCGCGCGTCGACGAGCGTGACGCGACGGTCGCCGTCGAAGGCGGAACCCTCGGCTCGCCGCAGCGGACGCTCGATGCTCGTAACTCCGGGACGACGGCGCGGCTCTTGATGGGATTGTGCGCGGGACGCGGTCTGTCGGCACGTTTCGACGGCGATGCGTCACTGCGCCGGCGCCCGATGGAACGCGTGGCCCGGCCGCTGCGCGCACTTGGGGCGGAGGTTCGCACGAGCCTCGGGCGCCTGCCGGCCCACGTGCGCGGAATTACATCGCCGCCGGCGGGCGACTACGCGCTCGAGGTTGCCTCCGCGCAAGTCAAATCGGCGATCCTCTTCGCGAACCTTGATGCGCGGGCCGTCGTACGCGTCGCGGGCGACTGCTTCACGCGCGATCATACCGAGCGCCTCTTACGCCGCTTCGGACGCAGGCTGCAGTTCGACGGCCGAACGATCGAACTCGAACCCGGCCGCCTCACTGCGACCGAGATTCGCATTCCGACCGATCTGTCCGGCGCCGCGTTCTTTCTGGCCGGAGCAGCGCTCGTTCCGGGCAGTGACCTGCGGTTGCGCGAAGTCGGCGTCAATCCGACGCGCACCGGGGTCATCGACGCGCTGCGCGCCATGGGCGCGCACATCGAGATCGAGAACGAACGCAATCTCGACGGGGAACCGGTGGCAGATCTACGCGTGCACTACCGGCCGCTGCACGCGACGACCCTCGCGGGAGAACTCGTCGTGCGCGCGATCGACGAAATCGCGATCTTGGCAGTGACGGCAGCGCACGCCGAGGGGACGACGCACATTCGGGATGCGGCCGATCTGCGCGGCAAAGAATCCGACCGCCTGAGCGCGATCGCGCACACGTTGCGCGCCTGCGGCATACGGGTCGACGAATTCTCCGACGGTCTCGACATCCAAGGTGGAAGCGCGCGCATTCCCGATCACACGTTACGCACCTACGACGATCATCGCATCGCGATGGCAATCGCGGCCCTCGCGGCTCCAACCGGTCCACACGCGGTCGACGATGCCGGCTGCATCGACGTCAGTTTCCCGGGGTTCGTGCCGCTTTGGCGCGGCGCCCAGAATGCGTAACGGATCGGGCGCTTAACGAACCTGCCCGAGCAGAATGCTCGGTAGGGCGCGTACGGTTACGATCACCGTCAGCGCGGAAGTACGCAAGCTCTCGCGGGCGGCACGAAACTCCGCGAAGGCGCGCATCATGCGGGCTTGCAGCGCCGGTAACTCACGCATGGAGCGTTCGGCTCTCGTGACACGCAGCTGCGTCGTCTCGACCAGCTGGAGCAGCGGGAGATCGCGGTAGGAGTCGACGCGCGCGCGCAGCGGAAGGGCGCGGGAGAGAACGCGCACCGCCCCGACCACGACGCAGATAAGGCCGACGACGATGCCGGCGAGCAGTACAATCAGATCCGCGCTCACGCGGCGGCGTCACCCTTTTTTGAACCAGCTTTGTCCGCTTTGCCGGACTCGCTCTTCGTATCGGAACCGGCTTCCGTTTTCGGCGCGGAGTTTGCCGCCGCGCCGGACTCCGCCTTAGCCGTGCCGTCGCTCTTGGCAGCGCCATCGCTCTTATCCGCGTTATCGCTTTTGGCCGCGTTATCGCTTTTGGCTGCGGCATCGGTCGTTTTTGAAGCGCGATCGGCCGCGGACTTGCGCGAATCGGTGACGTAAAAGCCCGACCCCTTGAAGACGATGCCGGTCGGCGTGAAGAGCCGCTTCAGCTCGCCCGCGCAGGCCGGACATGCCTGGATGTTGGTTTCTTTGAATCCGTGTCGCACATCGGTCACTGCTGCGCAGTTCTTACACTCATACTCGTAGATCGGCACTCTTTCTCCCATCACATCGCAAGCTCACCTATTCAAACACGCCCTACACTTCAGCAGTTTTGATCCTCCTGAAGTATATCAGAAGTCCGCGAGCAGCGGGTCGTCGAGCCCCTTGAACTCGACGAGCCCCCGAAAGTGCTCGAGCGAGCGATCGAGTGCGAGCGACAAGCGGCGACGATTCGTCAAGCGGTCGAGCAGGCTGCCGATGGCACCCCCGTATGCCGGGTAATCGAAGCGCACGACGAGTTTCGAGCGCGCGCTCTTGCGTTCGATGCGGAAGTCGATGCGGCGCCGCATCGAGTACGCGCCGACGAGTGAGACGATGTGCCCGTCGAGGAACTGATCGACCTCGTACAACTCCTCGGGCTCGCCCGGAATCGCGCCGCGCAGCGCCACTTCGCTACCGAGCCCGAGCGCCTCGCCGTCCGTTCTACGGGCGCTGACCAGAAACGAAAGCCACAGCGGCCATTTTTCGACCTCGCAGATCAACGCAAACGCGACGTCAGCCGAGGTCGCGAAATCGAGGCTCGCATGGAGAGCATTCGGGGAGGGACGGGCGAGCGATGTGCCGGCAACCATGGTCTCATCTTCACGCGCTTGCAATCTGTTTTCCTCGTTCCGCCACTAGATATAGTATTTCAATTTTCGCCGTGTACTACCTGTGGGCATAGTGTGGACAATCGTGAACAAACCGCCATGTTACGTCCGCCCCGCGCCCTGCGCGCCGACGACCTCCCCGGCACCGACCCCGCGCGCAAAGGCAAGCAGCGTCTCGATGCCCACCGCCAGGGCCGCTTCGTCGAGACGGAATTCGGGACTGTGCGCGGGGTGCACGGAGCCCGCGCGTTCGCTGCGAATGCCGTGGCGGATCATGAGCCCCGGAACGCGCTCGGCGAAATACGCGAAATCCTCGCCGCCCATCGTCGGCGCCGGCCGCAGCACCGGCAAGGTCGTCGTCACGCCGAGGTAGCGCCGAAACGTATCGGCGAGTTCGGCATCGTTGACGACGGGCGGATACCCGTAGAGCACTTCGAGCGTGGCGCGCGCACCGTAGGCGGCTGAGATGCCGTCGAGAATACGCCGCGCGCGCGCTTCGAGGCCGCTGCGCACACCCGGGTCCTGCGAGCGAAACGTGCCCGTCATGCTCACCTCGTCGGCGATGATGTTGTTGCGATAACCGCCTTCGATCGTTCCGACGGTTACCACGATCGTTTTGTGCGGATCTGTTTCGCGCGCTGCGATATTTTGCAGAGCGAGCACCGCCGCGGCCGCGCACGGAATCGCGTCGACTGAAAGATGCGGTGATGCGCCGTGGCCGCCACGCCCTTCGATTGCGATTCGAAACTCGTCGGCGGCAGCGTTACAGATGCCGCCGATGAACCCGATCGCGCCCGTTTCCAAACGCGGATCGACGTGCAGCATCGCGACGGCATCGACGGCCGGCTCTTCGAGCGCGCCCGCTTCGATCATCGGGAGCGCGCCGCCGGGACCTTCTTCGGCCGGCTGAAAGAACAGCACCGCCGTGCCCGCCAACTGCTCGCGTTCGCTTGCCAGAACGCGGGCAGCGCCGAGCAGCATCGCCGTGTGCGCATCGTGCCCGCAGGCGTGCATTTTACCCGGAACTTCGGAACTGAACGATTCTCCGGAGCGCTCCGTCAGGGGCAAAGCATCCATATCCGCACGCAGGCCGGCGACCTTTCCCGGACGCCCACCGACGATTCGGCCGACGACGCCGGTCCCGGCGAGACGGCGATGCTCGACGCCGAGCGCGTCGAGCTCGGCTTCGACCAGTTCTGCGGTTCGTTCTTCTTCGAAGCCGAGTTCGGGAAAGCGATGAATCCGACGGCGCAAAGCAATTGTGCGTTCGGCCACTTCTGCCGGAATCGGACTGTTGAGCCGCGCGGCCGTCACGCTGAAATCGCGGATACTCTGTGCGGAAGCGCTACGGCGACTTGCGTTCCGCCATGAGGCATCGGCTTGACTACGACCTCGCGGGAAAGCGCATGCACGAGGAACATGCCGCGCCCGCTTTCATCGAGTGGATCGGCCGGCAGCGCCGCGGGCGACCCGGTGAACCCCGGGCCGCGATCGGTGACAAAGAGCCGGCTTCCCCCCTCCGAGCAGGAGACGGCCACCTCTGCGTAGCCCGGGGTATGCTTGACGACGTTCCCCAAAAGTTCGCCCAAAATCAACTCGCTCGCATCGTCATCGGTGTTTCGCGCGTTCCCGCGCAGAAACGCGGCGACCTCGCGCCGAAGCCGCGTTGCTGCCGAGACATCACGAACGTCAAAGACCCAGACGCGGTCGTCGGCGAGGCTCCGTTTGACCAAAAGGCTCAACCTTCCCGAGCGCACACCGGGCGCGGCGTTGCGGTACTCCCGCAGGTAGTCGGCCCGCGCGGCGCCCCACTTTAGAAAACCTCTGGTTCCACTGCCTATTCGAGTATTAGCTGCGGTAACGAAGGAAGGCAGGAACTTCGATGTCGTCCATGTTGACCGGGGCGACCTTTTCGAATTTTTGATCGAACGAGAAGGCGCTTGCCGTCGAATCGACGCTGCGGCGTGCGCCGAAGCCCGCGGCCAGCACCGTGATGCGGACCTTCGACTGCATGACGGGATCGATCGACGCACCGAAGATGATCTGCGCGTCGGAGTCGACCGCGCGCGCAATCATCTCGGCCGCTTCGTTGACTTCGTACATCGCAAGATCCGGGCCGCCCGTGATGTTGAAGATGACGCCGCGCGCGCCTTCGATCGTCGTCTCGAGCAGCGGCGAAGCGATCGCTTTTTGAGCGGCGTCGATCGCGCGGTGCTCGCCCGTCCCTTCGCCGATGCCCATCATCGCGGAACCCGCATCGGTCATGATCGCTTTGACATCGGCGAAGTCCAGATTGATGAGTCCCGGCTGCGTGATCAAGTCCGAGATACCCTGTATGCCCTGCCGCAGGATATCGTCGGCATAGGCGAAGGCTTCTTCCAGCGGCGTGCGCTTTTCGATGATCTGCAGGATGCGTTCGTTCGGAATCGTGATCAGCGTGTCGACCTTCGATTCGAGGTCGGCGATGCCGCGCTCGGCGAGCAGCATCCGCTTGCGCCCTTCGAACGAAAAAGGCTTGGTGACGACGGCCACCGTCAGGGCGCCCGATTCACGGGCGAGTTCGGCAAGAATCGGCGCAGCGCCGGTGCCGGTGCCGCCACCCATGCCGGCGGTGATGAAGACCAAATCGGCGCCGTCGAGCACCATCGCGAGATCTTCGCGCGACTCATCGGCCGCCTCGCGACCGGTCTCGGGATTGGCTCCCGCGCCGAGCCCGCGCGTTTTTCCGCTGCCGATCTGCACGGTATTTTCCGTGCGAACGTTGCGCAGCGCTTGCACGTCGGTGTTGATCGCGTAGAACTCGACGTTCTCGAGACCCGCCTCGATCATGCGATTGACTGCATTGCACCCGCTGCCACCGATGCCCACGACCTTGATCGTCGCCGCATGCTCGGGATTGTAGCGCTTGGAGTCGGCCATGGTTGCCTCCGTCGGCGATGAAAAGAAAGTAAGGGAGTTGTCGCTATTTAGTTCCATAAATCACTCAGCCAGCTACCGAGATGGTGGAAGGCGCTCGGTCTCTTGCGTCCATTTCCGAGCGCACCGTTGCTTTTAGGGCCGAAGAGCACGAGGCCCACGGCCGTCGAGAACTCCGGCGCTTTGGCCGCGTCGCTCAAGCCGCCGATCGTCGCGGGCACGCCGATTCGCGCGGGCATCGCAAAGAACTCCGCAGCGGCCGCCTCGATGCCGCGCAAGCGGGCGCCGCCGCCGGTCACGACGACTTCGGCGAGGATGACGTCACGCGGCAATCGTTCGGCGACCTGCGCACGCGCCAGGCGAAAGATTTCGAGCAGCCGCGGTTCGACGATCGTGCGCAACTGGGCGGCGGTGACCACGCGCGTCGTGCGTCCGTCGATGCTCGTCACCGCAAAGTTCGCCGCTTCGCGCGCGGTATCGATGCCGAGCGAGGCGATCGTGCATTTGACTTTCTCCGCTTCGGCAAAGGTCGTCTTCAGTCCGAGCGCAATGTCGCTCGTCAGCGTATTGCCGCCGACGGGGATCGTGCCGGTCGCGACGGCGCCGCCCGCCGCGTACACGGCCACATCGGTTGTTCCGCCGCCGATGTCGAGCAGAATGACGCCGACGTGCTGCTCCTCGGGCAGCAACGTCGCCGCTGACGAAGCGAGCGGCTCGAAAACGATGCCCGCCGGTTCGAGGCCCGCTCGGTGCACGCACTTGAGGACGTTCGTGATAAAGCTATTGCCGCCGGTCACGATGTGCGTGTCGACTTCCAGCCGGCCGCCCGACATGCCGATCGGATCGGTCACGCCATCGTGGCCGTCGACCGTGAAATGACGCGGCAGCGCATGGATGATTTGCCGCTCGGCACCGACGTTGATCAACTTCGAAGCATCGACGACGCGCTTGACGTCGCTGCGCACCACTTCGCGCTCCTCGCCTCGCACCGCAACGACGCCGCGGTTGTTCGTGCTCTGTACGTGTTCGCCCGTAACGCCGACGTAGACGTGCGAGATGCTGACGCCCGCCATGCGCTCAGCGCGCTCGGTGGCGGCTTCGATCGAACGGACCGTCTCTTCCAAGTCGGTGATGACGCCCTTGCGTAGCCCCGTCGAAGGTGCCTCACCGATCCCGATAACCTCGAGACCGCCGGCCGACGCGGCAGCGACTAGGGCGCAGGTTTTCGTCGTACCGATATCCAGCCCGACAACGGTCGCCGCCCTGGACGATCCTTTCAAGCGCTCACGCACATGAACCCCATATATTGTGGTCGCCGCGGTGGGTTCCTTGTATATGTTGTGTTTATGGACTGTTTATTGCTGTGGATAACGGGGCTTTCCCGACTTGGGCGCCGGGGGGCGGTACTCGACGACCGGCGTGGTCGGAGCCCGCAGGTCAACGCTGCTCACGTCGGCGGCTCGCGAACCAAGCTCGGCAAGAATCGGCGCAATCAAACTTTGTTCGCGCGTGAGATCCGCATCGCTGCCGAAACGCACCGTGATGCCGCCCCACAGCGTGGCGACGAGTTCACCATAGGTGCCTTCCGCGAAACTGCGATAACGACGCCCCGTCGCCGAGAGGGCTTCGTCATCGCTTTGCAATCGTAGCAATGCGGGATCACGCTCGAACGTTCCGGGCGCGGCCTCGAGCGGCGCTCGAACGACGTACGTCGGTGTTCCGGCATCGGCACATCCGCGCTCGAGAACGCGCAGCGCCGTATCGAGCGTATACGTGCGGCGGGCACCATCGCGCAAACACGCCGCCGGTTTGCGTTCGGTCACGACGATGCGCACGTCTGCGGGGAAGCGGCGCTGCACGCGGGCCATCGCGACGTAGGGAATCGCCTCGACGCGCTGTTCGACGGCGCCCCGGTTCATCAACCAAATGTTATCGTGCGGATGGAGCGCGGCACGCACGAGGACGTCATGTTTTGAAACACGCACAAGACCGTCGACATCGACCGATCTCAAGCGGAAGAGCGGCGAGTCTACAAGCCACCATGCGCCGGCGCCGAGCACCACGAGTACGATCGCTCCGAGCACCCAGTAGGTCCGCACGCGTGCCAGCAGCGGACGCTTCGAACGGCGCTTCCGCGCGGAGTTTACCGTCACGCGCTCGAGGACGCTGCGCGGCCGCTGCGCTGCCCGGGCGGCGCCTCCACGGTCAAGACGTAACGGTCGATCGCTTCCGCCACGCCGTCACCTTCGACGTCGGCGACGACCGCATCCGCTTCGGCCTTGAGGCTGTCCGGCGCCGAACCCATTCCAATCGAAAAGCCCGCGGCACGCAGCAGCGGCAAATCGTTGTAGGAGTCACCGATGGCGACGACGCGTTCGAGAGGAACGTCATACCGCGCCGCAACCAGGCGCAGCGCCACGCCTTTGTCGACTTGTGCGCTCAGCACCTCGACGAACTCCGGATTCGAGCGCGTGACGTACGCGTCGCTTCCGCAACTACGCTGCAGCAAATCGAAGGCCGCGGGCGTGCGCTCGGGATCGGTCACGAGGTTCACTTTGGTGCTGTCGCGGCCGGCAAAAGCGTCAGGAAGCGAGGAAACGACGACGGGCTCGGCACCCGACGTGCGCGCATACAACTCGGTATACCGGTCGCGCGCCTCGACGTAGAAACGATCGTCCCGGTAGAACTGTACGTGGTAGCCGTTTTCCTTAGCGGCACGATACGCACGCAGCGCGATCGCGTTCGGCAGCGGGACTTCGCGTTCGAAGTGACCGGTTCGCGCGTCGGCGATAACCGCGCCTTGGTAACAGACCATCGGACCATCGAGGTCCAGCAGCTGCGCAAACGGCCGCGCTCCCACGTACATGCGCCCGGTTACGATCGTCACCCGGATGCTCGCCGCCGTCACGCGCTTGACGGCCGCGACGACACGCGGATGCACGGGCGCTCGTGGTGCGACGAGCGTGCCGTCGAGATCGATTGCGAGCAGTAGCGGCGGTGCGGCCGGTTCCGTCATGCGTCCCACACGCGGCGGGCGCCGAAGATGGCTTCGAGCTCGTGACGCACATACACACTGTTCGCGATGCCGCGGCCTAAGCGCTCGGCTGCATCACCGACGTGCAACGTCACGGGGACGTCACCGGGCGACTCGTCGAGCAGCTGCGCGAGCGCGTCGACCTCGCTCACCGACGTGGCGCTGACGTGCCAGACCTTCGGCGCGGACGGCGCCGTGCGTCGGTCGTAAGGCTTGGCTTCGTTCACGGTCACCGAGAGGTCGAGCGGCGCATCTTCACCCGGCACCGAACCGCGCCGTTCGCGAAAACGCACACGCCCTTTGAGCGTGACGATCGCGTCGGGCACGAACGTCGCTTGGACGTCGGGATACGTCTTGGGAAAGACGACGCATTCGACGCTGCCGCTCATGTCTTCGAGCGTCGCGACGATCATCTGCTGCTGCGCTTTGGTCACGGTGCGACGGACGGCGGTCAGCATGCCGGCGACGGTGACGAACTCATCATCCTGCCGCGCGCGCAAGTCCTTTATCGCGACCGCACCGCCGCGCGCGAGCGCTTCGGCGACGTCGGCGAGCGGATGGCCGGAAACGAAGATGCCGAGCGTTTCTTTCTCCCAGGCCAACTGTTCGAGCAGGGGCGGTGCGGGCAACGGGCGCAGCTGCGGGCGTAGCTCCTGGTGCGCCGTGCTCTCACCAAAGAGCGACGCCTGTCCGGAGGCGCGCTCGCGCGTCGCCCGCGCGGCCGACGCGAGCGCGCCGTCGACTGCATCGAGCTTCGCGGCCCGATTGCCGGGCAGGCCGTCGAGGGCGCCGCATTTGACGAGCGCCTCAAACACTTTACGGTTGAGGAGCTTACCTTCGACGCGTTTGACGAAATCGAAGAGGTCGGCGAACGGACCGCTCGCTTCGCGCGCCTCGATGATCGCCGCGACCGCACCTGCGCCGACACCTTTGACCGCCGCGAGCCCGAAGCGGATATCGCCGCCGACGACCGTGAAGTCGGGCCGCGACTCGTTGACGTCGGGCGGCAGCACCGCGATGCCGACCTTCTTGGCCTCCTCGATGTACTCGGCGAGTTTGTCGGTCTTATCCCCGACCGACGTCATCAAAGCCGCCAGATACTCGCGCGGCTGATTCGCCTTGAGGTACGCGGTCTGGTATGCGATCCACCCGTACGCGACCGCGTGGCTCTTGTTGAAGCCGTATCCTGCAAAGGGCTCGACGAAAGCGAAGATTTCATCGGCCAGTTCGCGCGTGATCGCGCTGTGTTCGACGGCGCCGCGCACGAAGCGCTCGCGATAGAGCGGTACTTTCTCTTTCTGCTTCTTTCCCATCACCTTACGCAACTCGTCCGCTTCGCTCATGGAAAAACCGGCGACGTCGCGCGCGATCTGCATTATTTGCTCTTGATAACATGCTACGGCGTACGTCGGGGCCAGGATCGGCTCGAGTTTGGGATGGAGGTAACGTGGTTTGGTGCGGCCGTGTTTGTTGTTGATGTACTGCGGGATCCACTCCATCGGTCCCGGGCGGTACAGGGCCACGAGTGCGACGATGTCGTCGAACCTCGTGGGCTTCAGTTCGGCAACGACGCGGCGCATGCCGTCGGATTCGAGTTGGAAGACGCCGGTCGTTTCGCCGCGGCCCAGCATCTCGAAGGTTCGTGCGTCGTCGTCGGGAATCGCCGTCAGATCGAAGTCCGCATCGGTCGTGCGGCGAATCTCGTTCTCGGCGTTCTTCATCACGGTTAAATTGCGCAGCCCGAGAAAGTCCATCTTGAGCAGGCCGATACGCTCGACCCAGCCCATGTCGTACTGCGTGTTGATGTCTTCGCCCGCGATGCGAATCAGCGGCGTCACGTCGACGAGCGGGTCCTTCGAGATGACGACGCCGGCCGCGTGCGTCGACGCGTGGCGGGCGAGACCTTCGATCGACTTTGCGGTGTCGAGCAGACGGCGTATCTGCTCCGAGCCGTCGTACAGCCGGCGAAGCTCCGGAACCCCTTTGAGAGCCGCCTCGATCGACAAGCCGCCCGGACCGGACGGGATCAATTTCGCCACCCGGTCGACGTCGCCGAGCGGTATGGCAAGTGCGCGACCCGCGTCGCGTACGGCGGCGCGCGCCGCCATCGTTCCGAAGGTGACGATCTGAGCAACCCGGTCGGAGCCGTACTTGTCGGTGACGTAGCGGATCACTTCGTCGCGCCGCTCGACGCAGAAATCGGTGTCGATGTCGGGCATCGAGATGCGGTCGGGGTTGAGAAACCGCTCGAAGATGAGATCGTACTTGAGCGGATCGAGATCCGTGATGCGCAGCACGTAGGAGGCCAGCGAACCGACGGCCGAGCCGCGCCCGGGCCCCACCGGAATGCCGTGGTCGCGCGCGAACTTAATGAAGTCCCACACGATCAGGAAGTACGACGGAAAATCCATCGCCTCGATCACGCCGAGTTCGTAGTTTAAGCGCTCGCGAAGCGCCGCATCACCGGCGGCCCGCTCGGCGCCGTAACGCGCGATCAAACCGCTCTCGCAAATTTCGCGCAGATACGTCGCCGGCGTTTTTTGCGGTACTGCGTCTTGCTCAGCGGCTCCGTTTTGGGCGACGGCTCCCGTCTGCGCAACGGCTTCGTTCTGCGCAGCGGCTTCGTTCTGCGCAGCGGCTTCGCTCTGCGGAACGGCTTCGTTCTGCGGAACGGGGTAGAGCGGGATGTTGAACTGCTGCTCGGGGATTCTGACGTCGATGCGCTTGGCGATCTCAAGGGTGTTATCGCAGGCGTCGGGCGCATCATGGAAGAGCTCGCGCATCTCCTGGGCCGACTTCACGTAGAACTCGTCGGTCATGAATTTCATGCGGCTGGTGTCCTGCACCGTTTTGCCCGTTCCGATGCACAGCAGTACGTCGTGCGCCCGCGCATCGGCGCGCGCGAGATAGTGTGAATCGTTGGTGGCGACCAGCGGTATTTTCATCTCGCGCGCAAGCGAAATCAAACCACCCGTGACCACTTCCTGTTCGGGAATGCCGTGCCGCATCACTTCGATGTAGAAGCGGTCGCCGAAGATGTCGAGGAACGACTGCGCGGCGCGTTTGGCAGCCGTCGGATCGTTGCGCAGGAAGGGCTGCGAGACGAGCGACGACATGCAACCGGAGAGCACGATGAGCCCGTCATGGTGTTTGGCGAGCAGATCCATGTCGATGCGCGGCTTGTAATAGTATCCTTCGAGGAAGCCCTTCGAGATAAGCGCGACGAGATTGCGGTAGCCGACCAGGTCGGCCGCGAGCAACGTGATGTGCGCTTCCTCGCGGACTGTGCGGTCGAAACGGCCGCGCGGCGCAATGTAGGCTTCGCAGCCGACGATCGGCGTCAGTTTATGGTCGCGCGCCGCGTAATAGAACTCCATCGCACCGAACATCACGCCGTGGTCGGTGAGCGCGACACCCGGCGCTCCGTCGTCCGCACTGCGGCGACACAGATCGTCGACGCGGCAGGCGCCGTCCAAGAGCGAATACTCGCTATGGACGTGCAAGTGGACGAAGGAACTCACTGCTTGCAGTTTTCGAATACCGGGGGTCGGCCCCTCCGCTCGCTCGCGCAGGGTTGCCGACGCGCACCGTCGAGAAAGCACGCATGAACGTGCCGTCTTTCGTCGCGCGTGCGCTTACGAGTGCCGCCCTTGCAGGTTCGCTTGCGCTTCCCTCGGGTGCAGCCCCGTCTGGTACGTTGCCGCCCTCGAACTTCGACCGCGGCATCGCACCGTCCACGGACTTCTACCGTTTCGCCGTCGGCGGATGGCTTGCGAAGAACACGATTCCGCCGGACCGCACGAGTTGGAGCACCTTCGACGAACTCGAGCAGCGCAACGAACGGCGCGTGCGCGGGATCGTCGCTTCACCGCAACTGCAGCGTGCCGCCGATGGCTCCGTGCAACGCAAGATCGGCGACTTCTATGCGAGCTGCATGGACACGGCAGGCATCGAGCGGGCCGGCATCGCCGCGCTGCGCCCGAAACTGGCACGTGTTGCTTCGCTACGCTCGCGCGCACAACTCGCAAGCGTCATCGAACGCGGGGACGCGACCGATTCGTCGGGACAGGAGCAATCGCCGGCGCTGGCCTTCGGCTCCGAGCAAGATCCCAAAGATGCGACACACGTAATTGCAGCGCTCGGCCAAGGCGGTCTGTCGCTGCCGACGCGCGACTACTATACCGCCCAGGATGCGCGCTCTAAAGCGATTCGCGCGGTACTGGCAACCACGATGCGCCGCGTCTTCACGCTGCTCGGCGATGCGCCGGCGACCGCGGCGCAAGAAACGAACGAGACGCTCGCCTTCGAGCAGACCTTGGCGCTTGCTTCGAAGACGCCCGATGCCTTGCGCGATCCGTTTGCCAACTATCATCCGATGTCGCTTCGAGGCTTGCAACGCTTGACGCCGCATTTCGACTGGCAGGTCTATTTCGCACAGGCGGGGCTAGGCACAGACGGCACGGCCAAGATCGACGTCGGGCAGCCGGCCTTTTTCACGGCGCTCGACCGGCTCGCGGCCGCTGCTCCGCTCGCGCAGTGGAAGAGTTATCTGCGTTGGCACGATACCGTCGCGGGCAATCAGGCGCTGCCGAAAGCGTACCGGGACGCGCGTTTTTCGCTCGGGCAAGCGCTTTACGGCGTTGCGGCCCAACCGCCCCGCGCTCGGACGTGCACCAATCTAACGGGCGCCGGTCTCGGCTTCGCTGTCGGCAAAATCTACGTGGCGCAGTATTTCTCGCCGGCGGCGCGCGCCCGGGCACGCGCCGAGATCGCGCTCATCAAGGCATCGCTGCGCAGCGACATCGAGCACATCGCGTGGATGGGACCGCAAACGCGCGCGGCCGCCCTTGCGAAACTTGCCAAGCTCAGTACGGCGAAAGTCGGCTATCCCGACCGCTGGCGCAGTTATGCCGCGCTGCAGGTGTCGCGTTCGGACTTTTTGGGCGACGTGCTGGGCGCGCAGCGCTTCGAGTTCGCGCGCGACGTTGCCAAGATCGGTAAACCGCTTGACCGTTACGAGTGGGGACTCACGCCGCAAACCGTCAACGCGTATTACGACCCCTCGATGAACGAGGTCGTCATCCCGGCCGGTATCCTCGAAACGCCTTTCTTCGACGAACACGCCGACGACGCGGTCAACTTCGGCGGGATCGGCGCGGTCATCGGGCACGAGATGACGCACGGCTTCGATGACGAGGGAAGCGATTTCGACGGCAACGGCAATTTGCGCCGCATCGTGACCCCGGCCGATGCGGCGCGCTTTCACGCGCGCGTCGCTTGCGTCGTCAACCAACTCGGCGCATACACGAGTTCGGTCGGCCTCAAACTCAACGGCAAGCTCGACGCAGGCGAAGCGACCGCCGACATCGGTGGAACGACGCTTGCGTACCGGGCGCTCGAAACCTCACTTGCCGGAACGCGTCCGCCGAAGATCGGCGGATTTTCGCCGCGGCAGCGCTACTTCTTGAGTTGGGCGCAAGTGTGGCGCGAGAAGCAACGTCCGCAAGCCGAACGCGCGCAGGTCCTCGGCGATCCGCACCCGCCCGCTAGGTATCGCGTCAACGGGACGTTTGCCGACGAAGAAAACTTCGTGCGCGCTTTCAACATCAAGCCGGGCTCCTCCATGTGGAAAGCGCCGTCGAGCCGCTGTCAGATCTGGTAGCGGCCGAGCCGTCGGAAAAGGCCTAAAGCAAAAGCGGCGACACGCGCAGGATCGGCACGCTCGTGCCTTCGTAAATCTGGCGCCACGAGATCGGGCCGAACGTCGTCTCGACTGTAGCGGACACGGGCGTCGGCACGAGGGACGCGCCCGCCCGAACGTGTCGCCAGATCTGCTGACGCTGGGAGTCGATGACGAGGTACAGCCGGACGGATTCGAGCATGCTGTAACATGCAAGCTTTGCCTCCATCTCGCTCGCCCGATTGCTCGGTGAAACGACCTCGACCACCATCGAAGGGTAGCGGTAGCGGGAACGCGCCGATTGCGGCCCGGTCGCCTCGATATCGTGCGAATCGCAAATGACGATCCAGTCGGGTTTGAACTCGTGCTGCTTCTCTTGACACCACACGGCGCCGCGGGTCACGTACCAGCAGCCCTTGT
>JAABUU010000289.1_pt1 | contig 122716 bp, 141 predicted proteins | sample 5559301 | NCBI WGS metagenome assembly JAABUU01 (sample SAMN10711884, study PRJNA513360) | rock metagenome | isolation source: Antarctica rocks | place: Antarctica: Victoria Land, Richard Nunatak white | reverse complement strand
AACGTCTCTATATATATTTGACGTTATTGCTCGTATATGTTAATATTTGCATCTTTTGTTGATGTTCGTGTATAGTGCAATTGCGGTACGGTGGCCATTTCCAATACTTTAAAGCATCACCTCGTAGTAAAAATCATTGTTCTCATGGACCCGCCTTTGGATGATTCACCGTATAAACATGGCTACTAAACAGTAAAGGCTTTTCAATGCTCTGCTCAGCATTTGTGTAGGGAAGCAGAATAGCCTACAACATAACTTGATATCAGAAATAATGTATGCAGAAGCTACGTATCGAACGTGTGGTTCTTCTACCTTGACTGCTTGGGACCTCGCCCTCTTCCAGTTGACTCTTTGCTCTACAGCCATTCTCTGTGGTCCTCTGGTTATAGGCAGATCAGAGAAGTGGAAAAGTCGATAAATAGGGACATATCTATTAACTCGTACTATGCCCCTCATCGACTGCTTTATAGTTCCGTAGTTCGGATCATCGGTATGCTGACATGTGGAGGAAGGCTCCAGAATATATGGTATGATGCAAAGCACACATACACCACCGGAACTAGCCAACGGTCCTTGAGTAGCACCAGATGATGTGACAGAGGTTCGCTACATGATAGTTTTCAAGTATGCAGTGACAGCGAGAGATCCTATTATGGATATTGGAGATGCCTAGCAACAGCGCGAGGATCAAAACCAACAAGACTCCAAAACGTTTTGTGTATGTTGTAGTGGAGTTTTCATATAAGAGAATCGGTAGTACGCAATGCCTAGGTATGGAAAGTCCTCTTCTTCAGATTGAGCAATCTGCTGTAACAATGGCACGATGAACAATGCTGCATAATGCGAAAAAACTGTGGATGATGATGATGATGATGAATGAAGATACTTTATGAAAGACTGGATACGTCATCCCGTGATCTCCAGTGCTCCAGAGTCAACTTTCACGAAACTCGTCTTACTCCATCAAATCACCTGTCTTCCTCTGTACAGAGAAACTATGTCGCGTACAGTATAACAGTCTCTGCTATGGGCTTGAACAAAATGATACCCAGACGATCCGTGACGCCACACTGTGCGACTGCCGTCAACAGGCCCATTTTCTTGCCTACTGACTCCTAGCAACTCAGACCTACGCCGTGCGACAAGCCAAAAACTTAGGACGGATTTTCCATCACCATTGATGAGCTGCACCTTTCAATCCGGCTGTTCTCGGCCTCTCAAACCGGCGTCACCCGGTCCACTCACTCCAGATATAGCAGTAGCAGTGGTTGTGAAGAGCGACAAGTCGATTGCAACGTCAGGCTTTCCACTTGCAAAGGGCTCCATATATCTGGAACGGTCGAATCCCTGCTACCGTATTACCACGGTACGGTACGACCACTTTGGCACTGTCTGTTGGAAACGCCTCGGTAAGGGCTATTCTGTTCTGGATTCTTTTCGATACTACTACACAGGGGGGCAGCCGTTTGCTCATTTCGGATACACAGTTGCAGTTACTGCAACCACGTCAAGTGATGCGAAGCTGCAGGAGGAGGAGGAGGAGGAGGAGGAGGAGGAGGAAGTGGAGGGAAGGAGCCAAGTTCATAGATACTGATGTGTGAAAACACAAGATACATTAAGGACTCTGGTACCTCCGTATTAATTGAGGGTAAGCCCGTTAATTCTTTACGGCGCGGATGACAGGCCAGGTACGAAGTAAGCTACATACGTACGGTAAGGTACTTTAATACTGTGGCTTGTGTGGGTGCTTTCGTTAAGCCGTGTATTCCGTACAGTACACGGTACCGTAGCCTCGTAGGCAGTGCGGATCCCTGCACAATGGAACGGGGCCTAGAAGGCCTAGAATGTGCGCTGGATGCTGGATGCTGGAAATTGAACGTGGGACCAAACACAACAGGGAGCCTAGAAGGTAACGTAGCTACTGTACTCCGTACTTCTTTATTGACACATGCGCATGATTCCATCTGCATCAACTACTTTCTCTTCTCTTCCATTGTAAATCGTCCCTTTGCTGCGACATGTTCATATCGACATAGGCGTGGAGTAGAGTATCCAAATAAAGACTGCCACGAATCCCCGTCTACCCTCGGTCTCACTGCTGAAACACTAGCAATCTGTTTTGTTTCTCGCTTGTGAGTTTGCAAATGTATGGGGAGCATAGGAGGTCACTCGGGAGGTCGTCGACTACACGATGAAGCTTTTGCAATAACGACACAGGCAACGCTTCGGTCACAAGTAACATTGCCTGATCGAAACGTCGTCGTAATGAGGGTGGGATCTGTTACTAAGAAAACGAATATGGATGAGCGAGCATCTTCGCTGTCAAGCGATGCGGAATACCCGCTCCACGTTGAGAAGAACATTGAACATGCGGAGCCATTGGGTTCTCCGGATCTGCGGTCAAAAAAGTCTATATGGCAGAATGGCTCGACAAGTCGGCAAATTGACAAAGTTAAAGGGACGCAGCGTTCACTGTCAGTACCTTCTCACGTGAAACCGCGTCAACAACTACGACTTCCATCTTTCAAGTCATTGGGCAGGGCACCATTATATCCAGACGCTCTACTCACCCCACCGGACGAAGCTAGTTTGATGCACTGGGCTCCATCACCTTCAGGCATGTCTGATCTACCAACAAGCGAACCTTCTCCACATTCCACCGGAACGGTCTCTCGAGCCACAATGCCCGAAGCCCCAGTCTTCAGTGGATCTATAGCAGAAGCAGAAAGCAACGCCCCAGCGTCCGCTCCAGCAGCCTCACTCATACCAGTTCATACAATTGAGAAATGTGATGAAGGCTCTGCGTCTAGCAGCGACGACGCACCAGAAACCCCGAGCTGGATAGAGGCTGTCACGCAAGCCATAGGTACGCGGTATCTCCCTGGTTAATCTGATGATGTGCCACTAATTCAACCCAGTGTCTGCTGTAGCGTCCACTAAAGGGACCAGCAATGTACTGAACGTGCTTTGCCATACGCAACCATGTCCCCTATCTAAAGACGTAATCAACGTTCCCACGGCGTTCACTCCTATCATTACTGGGCTACAGGATAATTTTGAGCCGACCAACGAGCGCTACATAGAAGTCACGCATGCAGTGCCTAGAAAATTCGATATGGCGCGCCTACCAACTAGCCCTGTGGGCACACCAAGTCATCAAGAGGCTGGCGACTATTTCTCAATGATGGTCTATTCGAAAGCAGTCATTGCTGTCGATCACCACAGCGCCAGCAGCAACCCTTACCCGTCCTCCCCTCATCCCGTCGTTGCGCCTTCAAGCGTTGGGGTCTCGATCCTTGAGCGCTTCATTCCGCCTACTACTACCGCGGAGTATATAGATCTTTTCTCGAACGATGGGCCCTCGGTACTAGTTGATCGACTCTACGAACTCAGCTCAGATGGTGGAAGTCTTATTTTCATATACCCAACCTCTAATGGCGCCTCTACCTTTACCTCCAAATACCTAGGGCCACTCCTCGACCCCCTTCTCCGCACTATGGTGGGCGTGCACGGTCTTTCAGCCGACCTGGGTGCAGACGTCGGCAAAATGGCAGTCATCGACCATATGCTATCATTTGAGAACATGGGACGAAAACTTTCTATTCTCCTGGGTAAGCTCAGTCGCGGCGGCAGTCTTGGCCGCTCCAAACCCAAGTACGCTCTGGTCCACAAAAAGTGTGAGAACGTCCAGATTGACCGGAAGGCTTGGACCAATTGGTGGATCCATCAAGAGGCATCACGCATCCGCGAAGTTCTGAACCGGTATTTCCAACGCGCAGTTCGGCTACCCCAGCGGGAGACCACGGCCGGCACGTTAGTGAGGGAAATACTTGAAGGAGTGGAAACCCGGGCATACACTGACTACGATGCTGAGAGGGAGGGCATTGAGGTGGGAGTTTTCATTGTGAAGAGGACGGCATGAGGAAGACTCGACGAGGGTTTCTTCACGAGTAACGGCGCAGGCTGGCTTGGTCTACATTTGGGTGCGTATATCTAAGCGACTAGGCATTTTCACCGGGGATTTCCTTTTCCAATACGGGACGTAGACAGTGGGATAGAGTTATGTCCTGTCCAAAGGATACAGTACTCTTTTACCTAATGCCTTTCTACTTATCTAGCTAGGGCTTTCAAAGCTGGGAAACACAATACCACAAGCTTCCTATGTTTATCTGACCACTTGAAAATTTGACAAACTGTTATTTCGCTGTTGTATGTACTGACGAGAGGAAACCTTACTCTTTTGGATGTAGCCAAGCCGAGGTAAACATCTCGAAATTACCTCAAGAAACACCGTCTGGTCCATCTAACCAAATCCCAAAACATCACGCCTACCGGAAAATGGATAGAAAACAGAATCATCAGAATGAGCAAGCGATATAACGTTGCACTACAAGCAGTAACATTGTCCCCTAAACTTCGATGCTCAAATCTAGCTGAAGATCTTTGCTAAAGTCACCTTACGTGTGCCATGGAGTTGCTATGGCTAAACACATGCTCTTATGATTCTATCTCACAATACCTCTTACTTTCTTGTTCAGCACTGATACTGCGCCCGCAAAGACATGCCACAGGTACCCGTCCATGACAAGACGTATCATGTCGGTTTTGTCTTGCCCACCTCACTACAAATTTCGCTATTTGCGGTTGGGCCCTCTACGCCAGATTTATGTTCGAAAGCTCATGTGTCTGATTTTAACATAGAAAAGAACCGTGTTTTGGTAGGGTTTCAATGATCGCTGTTGCTCCTGGGAGTGAAACCTCTTTCAATACCAGCGAGAGCTACGCCTCATTTCCCCCCTCGTTCAATGACCGTAGTAACAACATCCAGCTTGACGGTCTTTTCACGATTCCCAATGAAGCCCGTCCCACCCTTGTCGGAGTATACATGAACATCTCTTTCACGAACCTCGATATCAATCATCCTGGCGTCGCGGGCGAGACTTGAACGGCGTCATGCCTCATTCGAAGCCCAACTAGGCCCAACAAGCAGCCGCCTCTTCTGCAGGGGCCGGCAATATCACAGCCACAGGGTACATTGCCGGCTCCATCAAGCCGGTTGTAACGCAGGTCTTTCAGTTCACGCCTGTGGAGCTGCTGTCCTTCCAGCAGGCACTGAACCATGGGATATTCAAGTCTAGGATTAAGAACCTATAAAGCGCGAGGTTTTAGCAGACGACGGCAACGGTTACAGTGATTTTACTTGCCAATATCGTCGGCGGTAAGGAGGCATAAGACTGAGAACTTAAGGCTGAGGAAGTGGCTCGATGGCGATAATGCTCCCATCTGCCTTGAGTAATCCACCGATGATCGAACAATGCAACGGTCAATGTTAGAGTATGGAAGCATAGTCAAGACTCAGATTGTACTGCAAACGGATCAGAAGCAAAATCACTCAACTCAACATAGTCATCATATATCTTTCATGAATCTCGCGCTCTCTACACGGACCAGATTGAAGAATACACCTTAATCAAAATACTAGTGCTAACAGTACACCACTAAGAAGCATCCACCGTACCGGAATATATCAGAATACGATTATCCCTTTCTCGACCTTCGCATGAGGCTCACGAGAAAACAATTACGCCGGGTCTAATTGATCTCTGCACCAGGATGCAACTATCGATGGCATGAGTTGTAGCCACAGCTTCTTCCATACCCCTACGTCCCTGACAGAGTGGAATAAGATGTGTAGCCCAACATTAGAGTGAATTGACTCACGTCCGAATAGGCTTGAGGCTGAGAGGAAATAAACTCGAAGCTGGAGGCTCAGACAAATCATCCAATAGCCCCGCAGCGGCCAAGTTTGTACGGATTCAAGAAGGGATCTGACTTGCAGCACCAACGAAAAGATTGGCGGTATGGGGTCAGTATCATAGATAACGTTAGTTAATGCCAATTGCGAGATGGGCTCGTTGAAGATCATAGTCAAACACATTCAGGTAATTCATATCACTGGTGCTTGTCATATTTGGTAGCCGTAAACATCCCCACCAGGAGATGCCGGGTCGAGTGAATGTCTAGTTGAAATAATGAGATGCACAACATCTGGTCTACTGAATGAAATGGTCTTATTGATGACAGCAAACTTATTTTGAATTGTGAAGAATAATATGAGAATTAGGGCTTAGCCTTATCGTAAACAATAGGCATCGCTTATTTTAGCGCACTTCAAATGTTTCGCTCAATAGAGTTTAGACGCATCATACCTGAGGTAAACTACAAGTTCAATCAACCCTTAAGCATTTTAACGCCTGCACACAAGAACGCTTCTGCAAGTATTGATTCAGTTGACCTTACGCTTCTCTGTGATAGACTGCCTGAGAAATTCTACTCAAACTTTTGCATATTCTATCGAAATATTATTCGACGGTACAGCACAATAGCTACTTCCGCCAACGCTCCAAACCAATTTGCGACCATCACCTCAGCTTTTGGACCTTGGTGCTCCGAATACTGCGAAATTGCAAGTTCTATCTGCCGTCCCTAAATCATGCAATAGCTGACAACAGATCTCCAGGACCTCTCGCAGCCCTCAGCTTACAGCATGGCATATTCACCCTCCCCTCAGCCTGCAGCCCTGGCGGCCGCAGGCAGCTCGAGAATCTTCTCACGACCTTCTCCAAGTCCACCTCCTAGCCAGGCAGTGTCCAAGCGAGACAAACGCAAGAACGCTCTGACCGACCGTCTCCGAGACATTAGCACCAACTTTGCCAATAATCGCGACTTCATCTATCGCCAACAGCTTCAAACTTACCAAGTTGCCATGAGCTATATCACTGAAGCGGATCCCTACGATAACAAGCCACTGGATGATCTCAGCGATAATATCATCGAGAACATCAATAAGACCGTGTCGAGTAACTCGCAAGGGGGTCAACGTGCTGCTCCAGTGGAATCGCAACCAAGATTCCAGGCTCCGCCGAGGGCTGGCAAATGGGCTGCTACCTTTGTTCAGGAAGTCAATGCAGCAATGGAGGAGCGGGATGCTCAGCTGACTTTGGTCGCGGTATGTCAAGCCTTGATGTCCACTTATCCCACCTCAGTTGTTTTTTGTGACCTCAATGGTATTCCTTAAGAGTAACATGTATAGCTGACCTTTCATGGTAACAGGAGCGCCACAACCACAAGATTCACGAGCTACAAGAAGATAGGGAATTCATGATTCAGGTTGCCCGAACGGAACGCAACAGACTCATGAGCACCGTCCGCCATCGCCTTATCCATTCAGTGAACGCAAACAAGAACCTTCTGAATAGAGAGAAAGACAAGTTTGATATTACCGGGGAGAATGCGTTACGCTTCTATCCCAACCATTTCAGCATTACCAACCCTGCCAGCCCAGGAGGGCCGCAGAGCAACCGGAAGACCAGACATACACGGCATCGAATCGATGTCGACGATCTAAGTGCTGTCGGGGAGAGTAATAAGAGAAAGCGCAAAGCGCCTGCCGATGCCGACAACGATTCTCCTGGACCTAGTGGACGGGCCGCTGAAGCTGAGGTGCCGCAAGCTTGGAAAGATGTTCAGGATGCACGCGAAGCCCATCAGAGTGCTCCACTCTACACGGTTGACCGTCTTTTTTCAGAAAGAGAATTGGAGATGAATCTTCGGACGGCGACTCTGGAGTCTGTCAATCACTTTTCCAACAAGCGTTTGAGGACCAATGGCGATAGCCAGTACGTCCCTAGTGGCGACGCTCACACCAATGTGAATGCATTAGAAGACGAAGAAGACGACGATGATGATGCGAATGCGGTCCTCGATGATGCCGCAGTGGCTGACAAGGGCGATAATGACAATGATGACCCTTTGCTTACCGCCACGGAAATGGATCGCACAGCTAATAACTCTGTTTATGTTACTCGCTCGTCCCGCACATTGAACCCCGAGGCCCCCAGCGCTCTTGGTGACATGGCCGGTCGAAAGTCAGGGGCAAATCTCATTGGCACGCAGAAAAAGACGAAAGCCGGAGATGATCAAACCAAAGGTGGACCACCGCTCAATGATTTCGAGGTTAACGAGGATCTTGCAATGATCGCGGCGGCGATCAAGGATGAAGAGGAGAATGCCGGAAAGAACAATAAGCAGATGTTGCAGGATTTGGTCCCGGATAGGCAGGATCATGTCAGTGCTGCGGTCACTGTGCTCTCCAATATCAATCAGGCGTACGTGAGCAACATCAGGCCAGCATTTATGGTCGATAACCCATTGAAGAACATTGACGACCTCTACAACTTTCTGGCATAAAATTCTAATCCGGAATTTTCGATTATGTCAAGCGTCATTGTTCCAATGTAGCAGCCGCTCGATAGCTATCACCACCGATCCTCTCACTATCGCTGGCGATAGTGGAGGTTTCGTAGCAGGCTTTTACAGTGGTGCTAAGGCATGTCTGGCTTCTCGCTCTACTTAGTTAGCTTATTTCTAGATACCAAAACCACAGATAACCACCGTTTGCTCCCTTGCTTCCCTTGCAAAATTGTCCATGGCTCCCTACCCACTCAGAAGAGACATCGATTGTACTGTCCCCTTAGAAGCAACTCTCAAGTATCCCTTTGGCCATCCTACAAGAGCTCTCAAAAATGGTTCAAGAAAACAACAAAAAATGAAAAAAGCCACAACGAGAATTGAACCCTTAACACCGAAGGAAAAGTCGAAAAGATATTTTCCCTGACACAATGCAGGAAATAATACCAATTTACCAAGCCCGCAAGCGCCGTCATAACCTCTAGTGACACTGTGCACTAGACCGTTATGACTTTCGGACGTTGATGGAATAACGCGTTTGACATTCACTATATACTCTATACCCCGAATTTAAGAATTGGTGGTTTTCGTTTTCATCCTTGGAAAGGAGTATGGCCGCTTTAGAGGGAGCATTGACGGAGTATCGAGGGAGCACGAAGAGAGCTGGAGGAGCACAGCACAGAGAAATCTGAATAGGCTACTTCCTACCCGGCTATAGCTGCGCATTATATATCTACAACAGCATCCGTCAACACTGCTGCCTGGCTCGGCCTCCTGGCTCGGCCTCCTGCTGCCTACTACGGAGTGCAGACTCCTCCCACTTAAAGCCGATGACAGGGATGCTCGCTTCTCTTACTTTATCGTACTTTGCTCGTGTGCATGAGACAACCGCCCAAGGTTTTCTGCACGAAGCACGCGTATTGTCCCCGGCCTGATCCCCCTATACACTGGCTGGCCACGGCCGAATCGCTACTCTCTCTTCGCTGCTCCAGTGGACAGCAGAGTAGCTGTGCGGCAACTTCTGCAATAGCAAAGGCAGGCTCGAGGGGGTAAGTCAGAGATAGATTTATAGAAGGAGAAATGAATGAAGTAGATTTTCCAGGTTGGGGATATTTCATGAGTAGTAGACATATCTATCCACCGCTCGGGCGCCAAGAGAAACTATCTGAGCAAAGGACCGCTGACCAGCTACCGATTTTCCTACTGACCTACCGTAAACTCAACCCGATTCGTCGTCGCGATGAGAATCATCGATTTTCCGACATCTTGTTGCGTTTTTGATACTTGCTCGTCCCGGCGGTTCTACCGCACTCCGAATTAGAAAAACCAAAACAACAATAATTCACACGAAGGAAAATAGGTTTACAGGGAAGGAAAAGAGGTCCCCTAGTCTACGCGAGTGTCTCTCCAACAATCAACAACCAAGAGATGCAAGATAAAAGGGAGAAGTGCCCATATCTCCACCATGCCCCATCTCCACCATCTCCACCATCTCACCCAACTACCCCGGAAACAAAGCGAGTACCGCCACACTCGCTCCAATCACACTCCGCCCGTAAAGCGGAATTCCGAGGTGAAGGTCATCCTCTCCCCAACGGCAAGCGACGCAAACCGCGCTCAACATCCACAGGCATCGGTGGTTCTTCTTCCTTATCATCCTCTGTGTCAAAAGGGTTCGCAGGGCCGTGGTTTCCGTCATTGACCTCCCTCGTGCCTGAACCATTGGTGTCGTGCAGGAGGAGGGGCCAAGGGTTAATATCCGCATCATTGATATCATTTAGTGCGGTGTTTTTGAGGCGGACGGTGACGGGCTTTGTTGTACGGGTTTCCGGCTGGGTTGGCGTGGTGCGTGAGGGTTATCTGGATGGGACAGGAGGCCGGGGGAGTCAGAGAGAAAGTGGGCGGGCCAGAGAGGGTGGCGGAGACGCGGGGGGATGTTAAGCTGGAATTCATGGGTAAGTTTTGTCAAAATGCTACTGGAGGGGTAGAGGATGGAAAAATCCGCGAGGAAGGGGAGGGCGCGCGCGTACTGTTGCTCTAAATTGTAGAGTCTAGGTCCTGCTGCGGCTTGCTACTTACGTTTGTGGAGCAGACGGAGCTCGTTGAGTTTGCCGGTGAGGTCGAATTGGTTGTTGTATGCTTCGACGGATTTAAGATTTCGGGACATGAGGTCCTCATATTCGAAGAGAAATGCCATGGTTAGGGTGAAGGAGGGTATTTTTATGATTCTCGAAGGAAATTGAATGTTGTTCTTGGCTTTCGCGAAGGGAGATGACGCATAAGGAAGTGGTTTGAGCAGTGTTAGGGACGTGAAACCGGAAATCCTCTCTTCGCTCACTCCTTGGGCCCGTATAAACACTCTCTCGCGCCCCTCCAAACTTCCTCCACAGTCTCCCTCCCAGGTAAAAGCTTCTGCATCACCCATTTATTAGCCCGTTTATATCCCCCATTGCCTATCATCCCCTTAAATCTTCAATAGCCCCTGCCCCTTAAATCACGCATCCCCTAGCCTACTGATTCTCCAACCTTAGACCACCTGAAAATCAAGATGTCACGTACCGGAAACACTACGACCACGTCCCCCTCAGCTTCCACCACTACCGCGAGATAATATCTCACCTCAAAACCTCTAAAGGCTTCATGAATGAAAATGTCTCGAATGGATGAAGTTGGGATGAATCGAACAGTTGCTGGGAGAAGGTAAGATGGGGAGAGACTGGACGTCTGGATGCCGAGGGTAGAGAGGGCGAGGAGGGATTCTTCTGTTGCGCGGGGTTTAATATGGTACGAGTGGAGCGATTATGAGGGAAGTATAGCATTAAGAATACTCAGAGGTGGAGAGGGAGGATATTACCGGTATAGAAGCGACGGAACACTACAAACAGGATTATAAAAATGGCGGGGGCGAGGTAGGACCAGGGGATAAGCGTGACACGGACAGAAAGTGTTTCGAGGAAAGGAGGTGTTGGGTGAACGAGTTTTGAAGCTAGGATTGCGATGGTCGCGGCGAGGATGAGGAAGCGTAGAATAAGGAGAAAATGGTAGAGAGCTTGAGAAGGAAGGGAGTGGTAGGAGGAGCGAGTTGAGACAGTGAAGGAGACTGTCGTTGGCGAGGGGCGGAGGATTAAGAGGTGGGATTTGTTTGGGGGGAACATTGATATGTAGAGGAACGCGCCTGCTGAGGCGGCGGAGGAGCTGTTAAGATGCCATGTTTGGGTGATTAACAGAGAGGAAGTATCCTCGAGAGAAGGTTGAAGTGGGTTTGATAGGGCTGATATGTCGGAGTTAGCGCCGGCGATAAGCGGTGCCAATTTTCGACTTCGTCGCTCACCAAAGAACATTACATTACTCATTAATCTAATATGAGAAGAGAATAGATAATATCACCCGGATTGGCTCACTAAATCTTCCAAAACTATTACCTGAAAGTTTGGTCTCTACGTAACCCGTTAACGAGCAGCTGAGAAGCAAAATGGACTCCCATCGAAACGACAGCAATCGCAGCCGCAGCCGTTCACCGCATTCGAGGCGTGCCAGCTACAAATCACGACATGACGCGCCCATCAGGTCTCGGTCAAGAAGCGCATCTCGATCGCCTCCCAGACGTTACTCCGATCGTCCACAAAGCCGCTCTCCCCACCGAAGACGAGACGACAGACCTAGACGAGGCGGCGGTGGGTTTCGCTGGAAAGAGAAACGAAACGACGACGATGATCGGGATAGAGAAGATGACAGAAGACTGCAGAGGGGATACCGGGAGCAGGAGAGGAGACGACCAAGATCACCAGTTCGTGATGGGAGGAGAGAGCATGATAAGGACGAACAGGCCGCTGAGAAGCCCAAGAAGGAGAAGAAGGCTGAGCCGAAGATTGCACCGGTGGGGGAACCGATGATTATCGTTAATGTTAATGATCGGTTGGGAACGAAAGCTGCGATTCCTTGTTTGGCTTCCGATCCAATCAGTGAGTTCGCTGGCTTCTTTCCTGTGTGGATAATTATGAAGAATCATTGGCTAATAAGTCGCAGAGTTATTCAAGGCACAAGTTGCTGCACGGATAGGTCGAGAACCTCATGAAATTATGCTCAAAAGACAAGGGGAGAGACCATTCAAGGATCAGCTTACGCTGGAGGATTATGGTGTGAGTAATGGGGTGCAGCTGGACTTGTAAGCATAGCGGTCCGACCGATTCCAGGATAATTACTGACTTTATTCGCAGAGAGGTCGATACTGGCGATTGAGTGGTACATCATGTTCTGTCCTAGGTTTTGATTGTATGATACCCAAATGACTTCAGCCGGAGGATCTCACGGGACGCTCTTCTGTCACCTTTCTCTACTACGTGGTCTATTAAAAGGGCGCATATTGAGGCTCGAGGCAATCAGGCTGCATGGCGGTCATGGGAAACGCTACTGCCACATGCGGTTAGCGCACGACGTACATCCAACCTTGTGATTCTCTCTAAACACTAAATGGATGATTGAATTTCAGCCGCATATTGGTGTTTTCGCATGAAAAGCCAACGCTTCACTTAGGTTTTCAATCAATAACGTGGTTATAGTGAACTCGCTTTGTTGTTACCTTTGCTACCTTTGCTTTCCAAAGCAAGGCAAGGATAATATCTCCAAGTTATCATGGATCCCTAACATTATATCAAACATCCTCACCTCCTCCGTCTATTAATTAGCTCACACGACACCCCACTCCGGCCCCACACCGCCAATTCCCCATTCTCGAATTTCTCGAATTGAACCGTCCAGTCTGGAGAAGCAACATGGTCCGCAACATTGTCGTCCTCGGAGGCAGCTCTCACCCACAACTGAACGAAAAAATCTGCGATCATCTCGGCATTCCTGTAGGAAATGCTCTGCTCTCAAAATTCGCTGTCGGAGAAACACGAGTCGAGATCAACGAATCCGTTCGCGGAAAAGATGTCTATATCATACAATCTGGTGGCGGAAAAGTCAACGACCATCTAATGGAGCTATTGATCGCCATTTCTGCCTGCAAGACTGCTTCTGCCAGAAAGGTCACCGCCGTGCTACCGCTATTTCCTTACTCTCGGCAAAGCGATATACCATATAACAAAACTGGAGCCCCTCTTGTCAAGGCCTCAACTTGTTACAACAAGCCAGACTTTCCATACTCCTTTGAGAGTAAACCTCAAACACCTCACCCGGACATTCCGCCAACCCCGGGCCTCACCAATGGGATTGATGGATTACATAAGGGTCTTGCAAAGGTGCAAGTTGACGACTCTGCCTCTGGCCTAAATAGTCCACAGAATGCTCGATTCGCAAACTACGTGAATGGAGCCTCGAAAGGACCACCAAAACGTAGCGACACCTTGAACTCAGGCAAATCCGATAACTCTACTCGTCCACGTAATTCTTCCTCGGCATCAATGGCCAATGGTGGTTCCCACGAAGAAATTCTAAGCCCGTCTTCGAGCTCCTCAAAGGACACCTCGTTCCAGCCGCGGCCTGGGTACAAGCCATGGGTTGCTCAAGCTGGAACACTTGTTGCCGATCTTCTTACCTGTGCTGGTGCAGATCATGTCATTACTATGGACTTGCATGACCCACAATATCAAGGTTTCTTCGATATACCTGTTGATAACTTGTATGGGCGACCGCTGTTGAAGAAGTATATCCAGTATCAGATACCAGATTACCAACAAGCTGTAATTGTTAGCCCCGACGCAGGAGGCGCCAAGAGAGCTACTGCTATTGCGGACGGACTTGGAATGCCATTCGCGTTGATTCACAAGGTACAATTATTTATCTTCTCTAAGAGATACGCCTAATGCAACCCCACAGGAGCGTCGGCCCACCAAGATCACGGATCGACAGAATGCAACCATGATGTTAGTAGGAGACATAGCAAATCGTACCGCGATTCTCATCGACGATCTTGCTGATACATCTAACACCATCACTCGAGCTGCCAAGCTTCTGAAAAAAGAGGGGGCAATCAAGGTCTATGCTCTACTGACCCACGGGGTCCTCAGCGGCGACGCTATCGACAGAATCAACGCAAGTGCTTTAGATAAGGTTGTAGTTACAAATAGCGTCCCTCAGGAAGAACATCAAAAACGTTGCCCTAAGTTGGAGGTACTGGATATTGGTCATGTATTTGCTGAGGTACGTTCAATCCTTCAGTGCTAGTAGCATCTGCTGACGACTGTACAGGCAATTCGTAGAGTCCACCACGGAGAGAGTATCAGCGTCTTGTTTCAGTATGATTGATTACGCATCGCTCTGGCATTCTAGTGGTTTATTCCTTTCGTTTGGTATTTGCAAAACAGTCGCGATCTACTGAGTTCTGCTTGACCAAGTGCTGGGAGACAGAGGAATAACTAGATGGGCAAATACACAATAAGGTGGCTCATGTCAAAAGTTCAAAATACCCCGATTCGCTTCCAGATAGACAGTATTTAGTATACTGGGTACCTTTTCGCTGTATGGTTTGCAGGAGAAAATGTACAAAATCCTTAAGCTTCCAAGGACACGAGACTGTGAAGCCCTAAGATACTCTATTCTACGGGAACGCTAGGGCCGAGCCGGCTAGCTTGGTGTCGGAGTTTGGTCGCCGAAATCCGACTTCTTTGATCACCGCCCTCCCTTCGAACACAGTCTTAAGATTTGAATAAGTCATTCATATTTTAGATATCTTAGCGAACGCAAGCAGCAAGTGCGCTCAAATTTTTGTACTCTTCGCTTCAAATCGCCGGATCCACAAAGCAGTCCACATACGACAGTCTGATCATGGCGGCGGCAGTCAGCAATAGGCTGGCGATTGACCCTGCGAAGAACGGCAAACACTCCATTACAATCAGCGAACAGTTTCGATATCAAAAAGAAAGACCTAAAAGAGAATTTATCAACGTTCAGTGTAAGTCAGGTCCTGTTTCAATCCTTCTCAAATCTAATCGAGTGCTTCGCAGTCAATCACAAGCCAACGCTCTCTTCCGCTCAAAAGACGGAAATTACACCGTCACGTCATGCCACAGAAAATAGCTATAATCTCGCTATCTCAGGAAAGGACGATGGCAATAGCTACCTCTACGCCGGGAGCCAACAACCAACCTCAGCCTGCGCCCTAATCTACGATCCCACCTCTCAAACCTTCATCCTCGATAAAATCTCCGCCGAATTTTCCTTCAACCTCCGCTCCACTCCCACAGAAAAAAACCCCAAAGCTCTCGCCTCTCGATACCCCCAACTTGAAACCAGCCTTTCTGCCCCTAACTCCGACTCCGAGGACCTCTTCAAAGACCCCTTAGGACAAACTGGCGACACCGAAAACCCCTACGATTACCGTCACTTCCTAAACAAGCGCCGCCGAACATCCTCTCCCTCTCCACAACCATCTCTCCCTGTTCCAGAAGTATCAGTAGCCAGGCGTCCTTCCCGCACAAAACCAAAGCCGAAACCCCGTCCTTCGAGGCCCCAGAAAAGGCACCCTTCTCCCCCACCGACCAGAGAAGAAGCCGACGCCGATAACGAAGATTCGGACCCCGACGTCTTAACCATAGAAATAGAACCGGACACCAAACCCCGCGGCCGCTTTAACGCCGCATTCACCCACGACAAGCGTAACGGCCCCATCTCCCTCCGCTCAGCCGCCAGTTCCGTCAGCCCCGCCGGCGTACGCCTCCCCAACCACCCGGGCTCGCCCAGCGCTTCCGAAGAAGAAAGCGAAGACGAAGAAATGGAAGAGCTGCTCTTGCCTTCCCCATCTGCTGCTCAGGAAGGGGACGTCGTGTCGCCCGGCGGCGAAGCGGAAGACGATGAGGAGGGGGATCTGGAAATGGCGCTGGAGGAGGCGCTGGAGAGTCAATTTGATGAAGAGGGCGGGGGGGTGGAGGTGGGGTTGGGGGTCGTGGGGGCGGAGACGGAGAGGAGGGTGGTGGAGAGTTCGAGTGAGAGTGAGGAGGAGTAAGTGATTGGGTTTTCTGGAGGGAGGGTTGTTCAATGATAGGTGGGTAGTTGCAGTGAATATGAGCAGTAGAGGAGTAGAGACCTAAGTATTGTTGTTCGCAATGTTTGGACAGCTTTTGGTTGCGTAGGCAGGTATGTCTAAAACATCCAGACATCCTACCAAAGTTTGCCACTCCTTGTCCCACCATAGCAAGTCCTTGTCTTCCAAGGCTGTTCACTTACCATCTACACCTACCCATATCATTTCTTAGCACAACATGTAGCGCGTTATATTTTCTTCTTTAGGCTATCTTTTATGCTCTCCACTCTTACCATCTCAGCTCATTCCGGCCGCAGAACTTCTCCGTGGTGTCATCCATCCCACGGCCGTGCGTGGTCGTTCAGAGGGACGAGGCTTTGAGACCACTTCCAGCGTGGAATCAATGCTTGTTGACACACTCGTTGAGAGGCAGCTTTTCCTTCTGGCAGTCGTCAAAGCTACGTCTGTGGCTACGCCAACCCAAACCCAGTAGCTATCTTCCTCGTCTCACCCCCCTCTCCCCGCCGCTTTTCCCCCAGCTCCGCCTCCACTAGCCATCGCCTCCAATCTCCCCGCCAAAACCCTATGCTTCCTCATCACCTCCACCCACTCCCCCTCGTCCGCATCCTCATTCTCATCCCCATCCATTAGAAACGCTAACACCAAGCTGAAATCTCCGCCAAGTCGGCCAAGACTTCCGGCGCAGTAGAGTACTTGTGTGAGGAGGCTTTCGCGGGAGGATTTATCGCGAACGTTGGGGAGGTAAGTTTTTAGCGTGGAGGTTAGGAGGTCGACGAGGTGGAGGGGGAAGGTTGAGAGGGCTGAGGGGAGGGGCGTTAGGGGGTCGTGAGCTTGCGGTGCTAAGGTCTGGGGTGCAGGAGCGGATTTTAAGCCCAAAGATCTGAATTTCGACCCCAGTTCTTCGGAGCCAGTGGTGCTGGCGTCTGGCGAGGAGGGGAAGATGCTTTTGTACATGCTGATGATAGCAAATGATTGCTCGCGGAAAATCTCAATGTAGCGTTTCAAGTAGCGTTCTGCCTGCTGTCCATGGGACCAGTTGCTGGAAGCTGTTGTAGCCATTGGCGAGCGTAGCCGAGCGTCAGTCTCTTGATCTGCGAGGTCACGGAGGGGCGAGAGGGCATTTAGCATCGAGGTGAGGGTAGAAAGACGGCAGGTCAGAAAGAGCGCGCCTAGGGCGCCATCTCTGTTACTTCCTGCGCTGTTGGGGGCATTAGAGAGATTGGGGCCATCGAGGTCCGGGGCAACGCGCCGCAGCCAGCCGATTGTGCGCATAGCGGCGGCGAGTTTTATGTTTTGGGATCGGAGGGACGATATGAGGCTGGAAGTCATTTCCTGCATTGCATCTTCTGTTTGGGCATAGATGGAGTTGACGAGGGCGGACGAGGGGTAGAGCAGGTGCAAGCGCTTGATGTGGGAGTGTAGGTCTAGAGCTGAGGCATAATTTGCAGTACTCGAGACGCCTTGAGCTGTTGAAGAGGATATGGCGGAGGAGAGAAGGGCGGGTAGGTCGAGAATATCGGACAAGCGATCAGCATTGCGGGACATGAGGAGGGCTTCCTTTCGGCGATCCAGGACCTCGTTTTCTGTGCTCCGGCTGTATTTGGTCGAGAAAGCCACAGCTTCCGAGTCAAGCTTTGGGATATCATCCTGGAGTTTGCATACTTCTGCTGCTAGTAGTGGGAGAGTTGTGCGAAGGCTGGAGAGGTGGTCTGATGATGCGATTATTGCTGCGTTGGACCGGGCGGAAAGGGATTGGAGAGAGAGAAGGGTGGAGTGCGAGGATTGGGATAAAGACTGGGGTTCTGTAGAGGTAAGAGAGGTTAAGGAGAGCGTAGAGAGGCGGTTGAGGTATTTCGCGGTAACAGGGTCGTTGAAGGAGGGGGAGGGACGTGGTGAGGGGGGGGTGTCCAAGTAAGGTATCAGAAGCTCGTACAAAGGGTCTGCCATGCTGCTTTGGAAGAGGACCTAAGGGGTCCGGGCTGGCTTCTACCTCATCGTAACTTGGCGTCTCTGCAGACGATAAGGCTTCTCTGTCGTTTTGTATGATATTGGGTGAATAAGTGGAAGGTTGCGAGAGGACACTGCGGACTCGCTGCGGAAAGCCGCGTCGGCCGCAAATCTCCCCGAAAGGACGATATAAAACGAAAGTTGCTGATAGTCTTGTTCTTACCGTTCGGTCGCTCTATCCATCTACGCCAACGCAGCCTCGAAAACCTTTGAGGAGCTCTGGAATAAATCTACCATTGTTGCTTGTGGCGTGCGGCTTAGTCGTCTAGTTCAGAGCGAATCCAATGCGAGCTACTACCCACTGCCCAGCAAGCTCGACCTCACGGTACTTTCTATCACCAAGCAAACGTCGACTTCGCTTTTTCGCTACCTCAAGCTCCAGGTTGGATGCTTTACCTTCAATAGCTCCTAAAACCTCGATTAACATCAGACACATCCGCCAGAACCCGGAATTATACTCTCAGAACTGCATTAACCGTAATTACAGATCTCAGAAAGACAACCCTTTTAAGATCGTTAAGCTTTTCGATGAATGGCAGGCTTTTCAGAAGAGTGGAAGAGGTTTGAGAGAACAAAATAACAATATCCGAACAAAGCTCTCACATTCCAAAACCTTCAGTGGGCGTGATAGCAGGGATGTACCTCAAGACCGAGAAAGCCTACTCGACGAAGCTAGACAGCTGAAACAGAAGATTGGCGAGATCGAAGTTCAAGAACAACGTCTGACAGATGAGATTGAAGGCCTCGCAGCTGAGCTTCCCAACTTAACAAGTGAAGAAACTCCTATTGGAAGTGAGCCAAGAGTAGTCGGCTACATCAACGAACATCCTGAACCACCCCCATCATCCTTTGACCGGACATGGAGGAACCATGTCCACATAGGTAACGAATTCGATCTTTTAGACTTTGCAGGAGCAGCTACAACAAGCGGATGGGGATGGTACTATCTGAAAAATGAAGCTGCTCTGTTGGAGCAAGCTTTAGTTCAATATGCCCTCAATGTGGCCATGAAGCATGGGTTCACCGTTGTGTCGCCTCCTTCTATAGTATACTCACACATCGCCGCAGCTTGCGGCTTTAGGCCACGCGATCAGAGCGGAGAACAGCAGGTCTATACCATACAACAAAGCGAGAAATACCAAGGAACAGGAAAGCCTGATCTCAGTCTCGCTGGAACCGCTGAAATCCCCTTCGCCGGTATGAAAGCCAACACGACAGTCGACGAAGCAGATCTGCCGTTGCGCATCGTCGGTTCAAGCCGTTGCTACAGAGCAGAAGCTGGCGCCAGGGGCGTCGACACCAAGGGCCTCTATCGAGTGCACGAATTCACCAAAGTAGAGATGTTTGGCTGGACCCTGAAAGACCAAGAAACCAACCTCTTTAACTCCATGCTCGCCATCCAAACGGAAATCCTCCAGACCCTCGGCCTCCACTGCCGCATCCTCGAAATGCCTTCATCAGATCTCGGCGCCAGCGCCGTCCGGAAGCAAGACATCGAAGCCTTCTTCCCGTCCCGGCATGAAAAAGACGACGGTTGGGGGGAAGTCACGTCTGCCTCCATCTGCACGGATTATCAGACCAGGAGGCTGGCGACGAGGGTAAGGTTTGAGAAGACCAGGGAGGAGGGCAAGACGGATTTTCCGTATACGATCAATGGGACGGTAATGGCAGTGCCGAGGGTTCTGGCGGCGCTGCTGGAGAATAAGTGGGATGAGAGGGAGATGTGTGTGAGGATTCCCGAGGTGTTATGGCCGTGGATGCATGGGATGAGGGTTATTAGCAAGAGGCGTTGACGAAGGGCCTGCAGTGGGGACGTCCTTTCATAGCCTGGTCCTCGAGCAATAGGCATGTGCTCGTTGGGCCATAGAAGGCACTTTCACGATGAAAGCTACCGTAGGGATTTCATCTATCGTGTTCTCCTCATAGCCCACCCCAGGATTCAACAACCTTGGGCTCCGGTACACCAACTCTCTTCGATTTCGAACAAGCAGGTTCTACTAGTAAAGAAATACCAACTTTACGGTGACTTGCCAAAGTCTCGTAGGGACGAAAACGAGTCGAGCAAAGTAAGACACTGTGAGAATGCAAGATTTCAGAAGCAACCACGTGAGCGTGGGTTGTATCATCTCAATAGAGAAAACGAGTATATCAATGGTGTTGAGTTATTTCATTAAGTCCCGATTGTGCTCCACCCGGGATACACTCATCATCTACGCTCGGCTCTCTCAAACGCATACACAAAGAACCCAGATTATAATTACAGTGCCTCGTTCCCCCTTAGACACCTTCATCCCCTCCTCCGCCTAACCTCCGTCTTCTCCACCCCAATAACCTTCTTCCCAGCATCAACTATACCCACCTCGACTCTCTCCTCGACAATCTCCCCATCCGCCATCGTTGTCACCTCCACACCCTCCACGACGACCACTTCATTGTCCCTGGCCTTCTGTAATGCCTTCCTGTCCGGCCGATCGTGGTTTTCCGTCGTCGCGTGCCCTTGGAACCGCTTCCGGATCGTCTCGATCATTTTCCCGAACCAGTAGAAGTTCAGCGTGTTCAGAACAATGTTGCTTCCCAGATACACCACCGCTAACCATATTGGCACCTGCTCCTCCCTGGCAAGCTTCATCACATCAGCATCGACTGCCAATCCCATCGTATGATTACCATTTGCTGCGGATGCGGAGGAGGGGTGTAGCCCTGCCCAAACGTCCTGATAGACGCGAATGGATTGGTAGGTCCCCCAGAGAAGGCGGCAGCAGAAGAAGGAGGAGAGGAGGAGAAGGCCGTTGTACCACTGGGGTTTGGAGCCGGTCATATGGAGTTTGTCAAAAAACCAGTGGAGGTTTAGGAACGGGGAGGACATTTCATAGAGGATGAAGTTCGGGCCGTAGAAGTTGACAAAGGGGCGCTGTTTACATCCATAAGCCAAGGGGTCTCTCAGACAGTACCATAGAAGGGAGGGAGCAACTCACAAACCCCAACGAAAACACCACCAACGCCGCCACAGCATGCGCCAACAAGCCCCACCCAAAAACTCCCGAATGCATGGCACAGATTACCAAATCCCACAGAAAATATCCCGCCGCAAACCCTTGAATCATCCCCCCTCCGCCAGTATACCCCCACACCCTCCCCCTCCACCCCATCCCCTTCCTCTCCTCATCCATCCACATGATCCATAGCGCCAGTCCAGAGATGAACACGCTCTGTACGAAACTCACAACGTGCACGTCCCAGTTGAGGCGCGTGCGCGCCGGCAGTTGGGGGTAGATGCGGGGGAAGAGGAGGCTTGAAAGCGCGGGCGAGATGTAAGTGCAGATAAGGTGGTAGGAAAGCGCTGCGAGGAGGAGTTCGTGGATGTGGGAGGGTAAGGTGGGGAGGTTGAGGGCGGTTGCGATGGGAGTGGTGAGGCGGACGAGGAAGGGAGGGCAAGGGAAGGGGAAAGGATCGTGCATGGCCGTGGTTGGTAGGTGGTCGATGGTGTGTTTAGTGCTACCGGAGCGTCATGGTGAGAGATGGTGAGGTTGGAGGGAGGAGGTTTACGAGGAGAAGCGAAGCGTGAAGGTGCTGTCGTGTGATTACGCAGGTGAAGATCAAAGGATCATCCGGTTCAAGATCAGAAGCCGAAACCTAGCGCTTAGCGCGGATGAACTTCCTCGAGCAATGACTGGTCTCAAGCTCTCCTGGCTGCCTTTCAAGAGTTTTGGGTCGGTATGTCTTGAAGTCTCTGAAAACTCCATGATATGTTACAATGATATCTAGTTCAGTAAGGTCAAGAGTACTTCTCCATTACATCTAAAGAAAGCCAAAAATTACAGGGTATCTTCAATAACGCCGGTGTCTCATCCAATACTCGCCAAAGAACGCCCGATGGGCCACGCTTTCTCTTCTTCAGATCTGCAATGCACTCATTCTTCCCAAGGGAAATCTCCCTCCTCTACCCTGGTAAAAGTCAAATACCCCAAGCTCCCTCCTCCTTCCCTTCCTACATCTAGCTCGAGATAACTTCTCATAAGCGGCTTTACTACTTCCCTCGCCATATCTTTGATCTCGTTCATTCGCTTTTCAAATTTCTTTAGTGTATCCCTGGTGTACTCTTCGGGGCGTATGCGTATAAAGCGTTTTAGCTCGTCGTGGGCAAGGTAGGAGCTACCACCAGTGCCGAGTAGGCGGTAGAGGGTCCCTGCGCTTATTGGAGGCGGTTGAGAGGCAGGAAGTCGTCTTGAGTCTGTGCTCGAGGTTTTCGGGATGGGTGGAGGTGGGGGTGTGGTGTTTTCAGCGAGCCACTGGCGGAAAAGGGAGAGAGCTAGCCAGTCGAGGTAAGAATTTTGGGGCGTTACACGGTCGCCTCTTGGGGTTGCAAGAGAGAGGCGAAACAACCGCATTTCGGCTTTAGTTTTCTTTTCTTGCAATTCTTCGACTTTATCTTCAATGAGGTCATGGACAGAGTCCGGGACGTTATTGCGAAGCTGGGTGGAGCCAGCAGGCCACTGCCCGACTACGTGGACAAGTGCTTCAGAGAAAATTACTTTCGATCGGGCGAGGTAGCCGAGTTTGAGGTAGCTTGGGGGATATTTTGCAATTTGCTTCCAGAGGCGGCTTTGAAATTGCAGGAGGTGGTGGTCTATACGGGGCCCGACGACTTCCAAGGCGTCGTACATATCGGCTAGTGCTAGCAGAGTCTTGCATTGGATGTAGGTTTCTGCAATGTTGATGCAGTCCAGAGTCGGTGGGTAGTTGTAGAAAATGCGGAACAAATTATCGTAGTCTCGTATTATCTCGTTGTCTGCATTCACCTGAGGGTTTGAGCTTGGTATATGAGAAGCAGATTGCATAGCTGAAAAATTGGCCATCGAGCGGAAGAATCCTGATGGTGGTGCTGGAGGTTTGTTTGGAACAGGTGGTGGGCGTGGTGCGTGGTCACCGCCAAACAATGATGACGTTGGCGACCTCTGTACCAGCATAGGTACCTCGTCATCCTGGTTTCCCCAGTCCAGTTCGTACCTCCACTGAGGTCTATCACCTGCTTGAATGCCTGAAGGACCAGGCCTAGTCATCTCCCTGCCATAATTATCCTCTTCCTCTCCTATGCTTGCTAGCCCATTACTATTGCTTGGCGCTGTACCTGAGACTTGTGCCCGCGCTTGTGCCCTTGACCAATCTTCGCTCGTCCCAGCTTCGAAAAATCCAGAGCATTGCGCCAGAATTAACCTATGAAGCATATATCTTTTCTCCTGGCCATCAGCATGAATGATGATCTCGACGTCCCCTGTTTGCGCAAAGTTGGGAAACTCGTTCTGCGGCCGGAAGGAAGCTCCTCCATGATGGGAGCGATTACTTCGGTGGCGGCGAGTGGTAGTACTACGGGACGAAACCGAAGATGGCCGCCGTGCCGTGAGGGCGCGGTCAGTGGGTGGAGGGTTAGAGACCATGTGGGTCGGGAGGTTATATGTAGATACGCTGGCGGCCGTCATAGGAGTCTCGTAACGCGCATTGCCTTCTGAAATACAACGAGGAAAACTGGAGGTGGGTTCAAGCACCCTACAGACGTTGATGTCTTTTTCCAGAGCGTATAAAGCGAAGGCAACGTAGCAGTGTCTCTCAGGACTGCGATACTTCGCTCTTGACCGGAACTCTCAAAAGCCCTTGATCCTATAGTCGGAGGTTTCTTGGTTGAAGTTGATGTTGTGAATGGACCCGAACTTGGTTGGCGCCCAACGCGGGGAGTGGCACGCTATCGATTAGCAAGTCACGATTAAGTTAGGAACCAATTAGATCGTCGATAGCGCTTGGCAGGATTGACTGACATCCCAGTCCTTTAATGCGTCTCTTTCGTTTCTTCCGACGTCCCAACTCTGGCAGTGGGCGGCATTGTGTGCCTCTGTATCTTGTGCGACTCCCAACGCCGTATGCAATCGAGTTGTTGATGCTCAGAACTAGAGTATGGCCGCATGCGTTAGGGCAGCGTGACTTCCATGTTGCCAAGCTCCTGCGGATGGACGTTTCCGCTCAGGCTTGCATGCGCAGAGTTGTATAAGGAATTAGTATGAAGAAAACAGCAGAAGCTCTGCTTGGGGAAGGACGTCTATTACCTTGACTTACCTCAGTGATTTGTTTCACCGAAACAGACATTATCTTTGGAGAGCCAGTGAGCGGCTTCTCAGCGGAGACTACTGTACTCGTACTGCATGAGACTAAACGCATGATCCTTGGAGGAGATCTTACACGTGAAGCTTCAACTCTTTCCCCGGCTTCTCTTCGTTTCATTCTGTCAACACCGCTTCTACAGTTACAGGAGATTGTCCTTTCCTCGTTCTCTTCGTCGCGCTACCGTTTTCTCGTCTTTCGTTACGGAGCTAGTGTTTCCCCTCGTTCCAGCAGTAGCTCCTGTGTCGTAATTTCCTTTTCGAGCGCAACAGAATATAGAACAACCGGGCCAACGTGATCCACTCTTAACTTCCAATCGAAGACCTGTAGGCAGTCTAGAACTACATTGGTAGCCATTCTTCTTTGCAGTTGAACAGCAATGTATCCAAGAGTCCTTACATTCGCTGCATTCATTGCGGCAGCAATCGTTACTCTCTGTACTGCATCCAGTCTCCCACATATTACTGCAGTTGGCTCGAAGTTCTTCGACGCCAACGGAAACCAGTTCTTCATCAAGGGTGAGCTTTGCAACAACTATGTGACCATCTAGCATTGCTAATGTTATGTACCAGGCGTGGCTTATCAGCTTACCTCCCTTGACCCGCTCCTCGACGTCTCCCAATGCGCACGCGATGCAAAAGCGATGAAAGATCTCGGAGCGAATACTATCCGGGTCTACCATGTCGATCCAGCGCAAGAGCACAGTGGCTGCATGAGCGCCTTTGAAGCCCAGGGAATCTATATCTTTGTAGATTTGGATACCTTTACCACCCAGATTGATCCTGTACGAAACGCTTCTCATATGGCAGAACAGCCTGTGGTGCTAAATGAATTATGCAGAACAACACGGCCTGGACCCAATCTCAACTTACAGCTTTCAACGGGGTCTTGGACGAGTTTCAGAAGTACGACAACACCGCTGGCGTTTTTGTCGGCAATGAAGTTCTTACCCAAGGTTAGCATACATTTATACGCAGAAATACTTCTTGCTAACACTGTCCATGTCAGCAAACGCTTCAGTTGTTGCTCCGTACGTGAAGGCAGCTGTGAGGGACGTAAAGGCATATCGAGACTCGAAGAATTACCGCAAGATTCCTATTGGCTACTCTGCAGGTGTGTATTTTCCAATCGCAACGTTTGCAGTCATGCTAAATTCATGGAAGCGGATATCCCTGAGCTCCGACCCATGCTTCAGAATTACATGGCCTGTGGAGACGCAGCTGACATCTCCGATTTCTTCTCCTTAAACGTGTATGAATGGTGTGGAGATTCGTCTTACGATGGCTCTGGTTATTCTATGCTTGAGCAGAATGCCACGAATCTCAATATCCCAATCTTCATCTCCGAAACCGGCTGCAGAATACCCGCTCCTAGGCTTTTCACTGACCAAGCTGCCATTTTCGGACAGAACATGTCAAACACCTGGTCCGGTGCTATCATCTATGAGTGGATTGAGGAAGCTAACAAGTACGGGTTGATCAACTACGGTACGTCTCTCGACTAAGATAAGCTTGCAATAAAATCGCGCAATCCATTAACCTCTCGCAACAGGCCCGACGGTCGACCCTACCACGGCAACCGCTGCACTTGACGGCTACCCCCGCTCCGGCACACCTACGCCCGTCTCCCCTGACTACAGCAACCTTAAAGCTCAATGGGCCACCCTATCCCCTTCCGGCGTTAAACTCTCCGCCTACTCTGCATCCGCAACCGCCATTTCCGCAGTAGCATGTCCAAGTTCTACGGCCAGCGGCTGGGCAGTCGATCCTAGTGCAACGTTACCCAGCCTGGGACAAACGCTCAACCTTGCGGCTGTGTCTGCGAGTTCGACTGCGTCTGCGAGTTCGACTGCAACAGGGAGTGCTGCGTCAGCGAGTCCGACGAAAGGAGCCGCGCCGGCGAGTGGGGGAATGGAAGTTGGTGGGATGATTCTGGGGTTGGCGGGGGTGATGGGTGGGGTCATTGTGTGGCTATGAGTGGAATTTGACAAAATACCTCTTCGCAAGGTCCAAACCTTTCCACATAATCTGTCTTTCTTTATCTGTACACATCGCCACAGCATGAGCAAGACTGTTAAACCGGTGTAGATACAGCCAGCATTAGCATAAGCATAAGATGAGCGCTGGAATTATGGAAACGGTTCAGATAGAATCTGAGCTGTCAATAATATGATAGGATTCGTGCTTCTGTACTACAAGTACAAAGACTCGACTTCGGGCAGCGGATTAAAGGCTAGCAATACTAGGCCTAATTTTCAAAGCAAGAAACTCCTCTTCGGCCTGTTTAAACCAAGCATAGATGGGCTATAAGCGTGATAAGATGGGGTACACCCCCTAACGACTCCAATCTCCTCCATTCTCCTCGGCCAAAATCTAGTCGGTAAACCTTTCGAGTCAGGGAAGGTCAGAAGTGTGAGACTACAAGCTCATAGATAGCCTCATTAAAAATAGGTTATAAAGGAAGAAAGGCACAGGAATTCAAATCCTACCTTTTCCCGCATGCAAGTAAATTTGAAGGCATGATGTACTTTATACAAGGAAGAGAGATTCTCAACAGATAAAGTTTGAGATATCAAAATAGAACCTTCCATTTTATCAACGTCCGAAAGTCATAACAGTCTAGTGCACAGTGTCACTAGAAGTCATGGCGGCGCTTGCGGGCTTGGTTAATCGGTACTATTCACTGCATTGTGTCAGGGGATTTATCTTTTTGACTTTTGGTTGGATGTTGAGGGTTCGAGTCTCCTTTGACGTAAAAACAGATATACAGTTTTGTCACTGCAGAGTCTTGCATTTCTCCTTCAGTACTGCCAACGCATGCTTTCCTAATGTTATTTTCGGAGGCATGCCCTTCCAGCAGCTATACCTTTCGGCCTTTAACAACGTCGATGACGCGCTCGGTCAGCTTCCTAGGATCCCCAGGCTAGAAGCGGTTTGAAGTTTGGAGAAACTCCTTTTGGGCTAATGAGTCGCATTTACTCTGATTAGCAAGCAGTATCTTGAAAAGAGAGAGTAAATACTGTTACACTCCATCATGCGGTTTGGAGAATAACGTTCGTTATTACCTTGACACTGATAATGTCAAATTCAATTCTTCAAGGCTTCTTTCTTTCTCATATGCAAGTCCTGAGTATACCTTGAGATGTTCGGTTTAGAAATATAGAACGAGGGGTACAATAGCCCGAACCAGAGACTATCTTATTAAACGTTAAAGGCTATAGAACACTGATAGCCCGGCTGACCTGGGAACATTGTCAGTAACAGAGCAAGGATAGTCAATTTTTAGTCCATCTGAAGGGAGTTCTTTCCAAGTGTAGAAATGGCACTCACTATTTCCTGTCTGCACAGCAATATCGGGGTATCTTATATCATCTTGCTCTCGCTCTTAAGAACCCTATCTTGCCCAAACATTCCCATGAGATATAGAAGCCTAAACACAAACAATGACGCCGTAATCCCAATATTCCCCCAAGCCATATCATTCCAATTCCCCACATTCACAAAACTCTCATGGCCAATAACCGCATACGTAGCCCATAGATGCCCAACGTCCGCAATGGCGCAGGCAATTATATAATTCCTCACGACTGCCGGCTCACTCGTAGCATACAAGACGCCAACACCAATAAGTCCGACCAAGCCGTAGCAGTTGCCCAACTGGAGGGCAAGGACGCGATCAGTTGATGTTAGCGCCGTGGGTATGGCGTTTGGGACTTGGGAGGAGACGAATTTGGAGGTGTTTAGGAGGGGGGCGAGGTAACCGGCCAAGAGAGAAATTGGCTCGAGGACTGTGAAGATGAGGCGGGGAACTGGAGAAAGGATTGAGGCCATGTCGGTTTGTCTTCTTGTAGGGGTGGTTAGGATATCTACCTTACTGAGATGTTAATGTCGAAGACAATGTACGGAATACCTACCTTAACCCTGTCTATAAATAGTCATGCACGCCTCCCGCGACTGCAGGAGATCTACGATTACTTAAGGTAGTGCCGGTTACTCGAGCCTTTCCGCATGCGTCATTGAAGATAACTTACTTGTATCAAGTGATGGTGTTGCTCACGACAGTTACTATTGCATCTTACTAAGGTAATTGTTATATGCGAGCTTGAGTTGGTCTACCCACTCTGTGCGGAGAGTGTTCCCACGAGTCCAGCCCTTCCCTACCGTCATATGTGACGTACATTGACAGATCCACCGGTCACCGGAGTTCGGCTCCACTCCAGTAGGAATTGTTAACCCACCTTATTGGCGTTAATGGAGGCAATGGAAGACTTGATTTGAGAAGCTGGGCAATATCCGCCATTTCACGTGCCAGTTTTACAATTTCTCTAGTTGGCCCCATTCACTGATGTTCAACTTATCAAGCTGACGGCTACCTCTTGCCGCGAGCCACTAACAGCAGCACTTTACTATAAAGGCGTGCCGTCATGGTCCGCTATAGTTGACTCTATGGATAATCTCACAGCACTAAGTCCATCCCGATTCTTGAAGCCCAGATTCATGCATCGAACACCTTGTACACGAACGCGACGCAGTAGAACGGGTCTTTATATCTTCGTGTTGTGCATCCTATTGCTGCTTGTGGGATGGAGGAGCTCTCCCAAGGTACGGCAAATCCACGTAGTCTTATCTTGGTACTTATTGTGCGTAGGCGACGGCCAGAGCAGGATACTCCCAATTAAGGAATCAGCCCAACGTCCCACTACCGGATGCGCCTGAGCTTCTGGGCAACACTGAGGTACCTTCACTTGACCCGGCAAACCTTGACCGTCTTCGAAATGGAACTGTGCCGAGTGGATTGAAAAAGACAAACCCATCATTCCACCTGCTCATCCCAGTGTCTCAATCGAACGCGAATCTTTGCAAGACGCTTCTTTCCTCGTTTGTCCTCGGCTACCCACCTCCTACATTGATCAATTATGGCAAAGTTTTCGACGGGGAAGGGTGGGATAAGGGAACTCACACTGGGAAGATCAAGGGAACATACGATTACCTCAACACGGCTAGACATATTAAAGATGATGATCTAGTTCTGATCGTAGATGGCTATGATGTTTGGTTCCAACTTCCACCGGAGGTCATGATCAGGAGATATCATAAGATTCTCGGCGCGGCCAGTAAACGTCTAAGAACACGGTATGGTATGGCGCTTGCAGCGAAGTCAGGAACAGACGGCAATTTAGAGTCTACCCAGAAGTATATGCAGAAGGTCCTTTTTGCCGCGGACAAGCTATGCTGGCCAAACCCTGCAGATGATCCAGCTTGCGCTGCAGTCCCGTATTCAACGCTACCAAAGGACACCTATGGGTCGGACACCGACAAGGATGCGGAGGCTTTCCATAACCGTCCAAGATTCTTAAATTCTGGTACTGTAATTGGCCGTGTAGCTGATGTACGAAAAGTGTACAAGCATGCAGTCCGCAAAGTTGAAGAAAACAGAGGTACCATCGGCGATCAATTTGTATTCGCCGAGATCTTCGGTGAACAGGAATATCAACGCGAGATCTTGAGACAAACTTCTCAAGGCGCCGGTGGACGGTGGCTAGATTGGGTTTCTAATGCTCTTGGGACTTCTGACTCGCCTCTGTCGGCTAACCGAACCATTAACAACATGACAGTCGTGGCCGGCATTGATTACGAGCTTGGGATTGGGCTAGATTACAAGTCAGAACTGTTTCAGACGCTGACACACTCTGATAAAGATATCGAATTTATCGCTTACAACGACAGTTCGGTTGTTTCACATATTCAGGAGAAGCATCCATCGCTACGCTTGCACTCCTTTTGGCTACCAATAGACATCCAGCGGGCCAGTCCGCCCTTCACATATTCATCTCCTGGCAACCACAGTGAAGACTTGAAGCAGGGGATCCTACTTCCGTACTCAAAGAAGCTTGATACCATATCCGAAGAGTTACCATGGTCAGAAGTACCTCTAGCGACAAATGTCTATGCAGCTTCAATCCCAGCATTGCTACACATTAATGGAGACAAGTCACCACTTACATCTTGGTGGTCCCAGATGTGGTTTTCCTTCAACTCTCGGGCTCTCCTTCGCCGCTACATCCGCTCGACCCAGAGTAAAGAAGCCGCATACGCAGCGGCCACAGGAGGTCAGACCTGGTGGGACACTAGGGGTGGGAGAGGTGGAGTGTGGACTGACAAAGCAACTTGGATGGAGTGGGGGCAGGTGTGCAAAAAAACGGAAGATGAGGTCTTTGCGGATGGAAAGGGGAGGTGGGGAAGAGAGGATCAAAGCGGAAATGTTGTGAATTCCTTTGGGAAAGTCATGGAAGGGTATGATGATGATGAAAATTAAAGGTGGAGCGTTCAGGCAGTTGGGATGAAGGCGTACAAAACAACGGGAGGAAGTGCACGAGTTTGCTGCATTTTAGCTGGATATACCCCAGGTCGGGCGTTTGTTGGTACTTTAAAAGCGCTACATAGATGGCATAGAAAAGCGCGCTTACAAGTTACGAATATGGAAAGTCTACGGATGTACTGCGGTATTTACCTGTTGAGCTGTTAATTCACTTACACCTGACCACAAGGGAATCACTTTCTGAACATGTCATAACAGAGCTCAATGGCGTGCTCTGCGGTTCTTTCCTTTAATCCGTAGGTTTGCCACCAACTACCCCGGACTATCGGCTGTCTCGGTTATTAAAGCCATGATGACGCAAAGCCGATTAGAAATGATGAACATCTAGGCTTCGAGAATGATCACCAATCCAGAGGGGGAAAGTCGATATAAGACTGACCCCTCCAGAATCAATTCATCCTCTGCAATCACCGTCACCGTATCCTTCCTTCTAAGATACCACCATCAATCAACCTCCAATTTACACCAACCACATTGAACAGCCACCGTAAAACCACAATGTCGACAACAACACAAACCACAACCTCCTCCTCCACCTTCCAAACCATATCCACTCACGACTCCTCCTACATCCCTCGAGGTACCGTAACCGCTCAACTCCAATTCTACAAACCCCCAACGGACAACTCCAAACCCTTCAATTATGTCGAAAAGGCCCCCGAAGGCCAACCCCAACGCAACTTCGGTGACGATGACCTGCCCGTCACAGTCCAAGACATACGCTCCCACGAATCGTCTTTCAACATCGACACCAATGCCTTTGCCGCTTTATCCTCCATCCCACCTAGCAAAGAAACCTCTTTCAATGACGACGAGAGCGTGAAGACAAGTTACTACCCCGAGGTTGAGGAACTTCTCCTGAAGCATGTCCCTGGCGCAAAACGCATCTTCCTCTTCGACCACACCATCCGCCGGGCCTCACCCTCCGCCTCCCGTGCCCCTGTAACCCGCGTACACATAGACCAAACAGTTGCCTCGGCCGCTGCTCGGGTTCACCACCACCTCCCCTCCGAAGCAGCCGATCTGCTGAAAGGTCGCGTCCGCATAATCAACGTCTGGCGCCCCATCAACGGACCCGTGCAGTCGTTCCCGCTAGCCTTTGCAGACAGCACCAGCGTGCCGAATGAGGCGATGGTGGGGATTGAGCACAGGTATCCTGATCGTACAGGGGAGACGGCGGCGGTGCAGTATACGGATGGGCAGAGGTGGCACTATTGGAGCGGGATGGACGGGAGTGAGAGGCTTTTGCTGCAGTGCTATGATTCCGAGAATGGTGCCCGTGTTCCGCATACCGCATTTGTGGATCCGAGAAGTCCTGAGGGGGCTAGGCCGAGAGAGAGCATTGAGGTGAGGGCTTTGGTATTTGGATAGAGGGTTGCTAGCTGCTTGGGAGCATGGGTTGCGAGACTGAGCAGCCTAGGCATTTTGGTGGTACGATTTCCATGTTTGATGAGCATCTTGCGTTGTGCTATTGAGAATAGATCCTTCCAATCTGAATTCCTGTACATAGCCCTCTTTTTCTCAAAAGTTAGATAGAACAAATCAAAAAGCAACATCCTCTTCCCACCGCACCTCCTCCCATGTATGTACGTTCATGAACCCAACCAGCCCACCGCACCGCCCCCAAAACCCCCCTTCCGTCCGCTCTCCCACCTTCCACCCGTCCCAAACACCCTACCTATCCATCCCCTCCACACAAGCACCCACACCACCACCCACACCACCCCCCATCCATCCAACCCCAAGCGTCTCCACCACACCAGCCCCCCTTTTGCCATCGCAAGCAATCAGCCAGCGAAACCAAAGCAGGGCCCGGCTCACGGGTTAGGGTTTCGGAAATGATAAGTAGTGCCCGGCGCTGGGGATTACGGCGGGCGTTATGGCGGAGCATTGTGTGGGCAAGTCCCTTGATTAAGGTAGCTCGGTGGTGTGCTGTACTGGGTTTTGGCGGTGGATTTTTTCTTGGGTGATGGTGATGGTCGCCATCGCTTCTTACGCTTTAAACTCCCCATCCTTTCACCTTTTCGGCCTTGTGTCCTCGAATGGGGGCTTTAGGATAGATGGTTGTGATGAGGGTGGTGGGGGAGTTGGGTAGGATGGATAGGGGTTTTGGGTGTTAGAGGATTTGGAGGCGTTAGGGGGTTAGGGCTGGGCGGGGGGGAAGGGAAAGAGGCAATGGCGAGATGAGGATGAGTGAGAAGGCTGAATGGTGGAGTATTAGAGAAGGAAGCCTAGCGCAGTTATTCTGGAGTGTAAGAATATGTACAGACATTCAGCAGGAGCCACGGCTATGCACACCGTACTGAGAGTATCACTAAACGCCAGTATCCATCGAATCCTCCCTCAACCCCTCATCATGCCGTAAATACTCCTCCAACCATTCCAAATTCCGCCTTAGCAGTACCAGAGCCCCAGAACTCAGTCGACTACGGCTCTTGCCCTCATTCTTCAAAACACCAGAAGCCTCGCCGTTCTTTTCCATCCCCTCTGTTGGTGCAGCGTCAGGCAGTAGAGTTCTGCATTCTTCAACGACCAGACGCAGCAGCTGCGGACCCTTGTGCGAAGGCGCATAGAGCCACTGTATGACCTCGGCCAACCCTTCGGGAGGCTTAGTCAAAGCGGTCTTGATGAAGGTTTTAGACATGACGAATGCTTTTTCGGTGTAGAGGGCCGAGGGGGTGCGGGACTCGGGGGTTCCGTGGAGGACGTCGAAACCGGCTTCATCTGTCGCACGCAGGGTCGTCAGTAGCGATTGGGTTGAGGGATTGTGTAGTTGATGTGGTGGGTTTCTCAGACAGTAAAGAAAAAGGTAGCTGAGATTTTACATCATGGACGACTAGGCGGCGTGAACCGACTGGTAGTGCTCGAGCCAAATGCACTCAGGTCATCATAGAACTAATAATAAACCAACGAAAGTATGAGTGACTTACTATAGTACGGCTCTTTCACCAGCACCAGTCCCATTAAACTAACGATTATTTGCAACATACTCGACCCGGTTGGTGACCAGCTCTCGTTCCTCTCGTCCCCAGGCCATGTTCCCAACAAGCTAAGACATATTTTCCCATCCTCATAGAGATTAGGGTTAATCCGCCCAATACCGCCGGTCCATGAGTGAAAAAATGCATCTGGGGGCACCTTGGGAAAGTCGGCGCTAAAATGGAAATCCATGACAAATGGAGCAAGCTCGTACGGTGTGTTTCGTGGGCCAACAATCAAGACGCGGAGCAAGTCCAACCGGCTTTCCCATGTTCGCACGAAGATGCCGTCAGGTAGGGAGTTTTGCATGATCTTGTGTTCTTTGACGATGCGACGTATTAGAGAGCCGGAGTGCTTAATTAGTGAAGCGGAATAATGATGATCGGGTGGGGCAGGATTGTCAAGAACTGAAAACTGGGGAGGCATTGTAGAATAATTTGAAAACCGGACTTCACTGCCAATGCTGTGCCAGCCGTTGACGAGGGCGGAGGTGGACCCATGATCCTCCTGTACTTCTGTTGAGGTTTCAAGATTGTCGCCTGCAGTACTGGCAAGCTCATCTGAACCGGTCTTTGGTGCAGGCGTGTCAATGGAAGATGCGTCTTCATCATCCGTTGTCCACATCTCATCATCATGATCGACATCAAGCCTACTTCCGCCCTCGTACTCGACAATTGTTTCTATGACTTCATCAGAGTCATAATCATGGCTTGCAGTGCTCATTGACACATCCTCATCACTTATTGCCGAGTCATCTTCACCGTCGTCTGACCCAGAGAAACTCGCGTCGTCGCCACTGGCAACAACAATGACACGGTCAACTGATACTTGGACGTCACGCACCTCGGGAAGTGCTCCAAGTCGAACAGTAAGCATTCCGTCAAGTTCAAGACCTACAACTTCTCCGAACCAGTCGATGATATCTGAAGAATGCTCGACCTCTCCGTTCTGCTGACTCGTTATATATTCCGTGGCCTGCCCCCGGAGAGCTTGAAGGGCTGCCTCGACAGGGCGGCGCATCAACGAAAATCCACCAGTACCCATAGCAATTCCATTTCTAATTGAGTTGATGAGAAACCTAGTCGTCGATGGAGTTTGCGCAACTATGACCCCGTTTGTTGCTTGAGGGACCATTACGACAATGTCTCCCCTTCTTTTCGTTAACGCAGGGTAAGCAACCACGTCATAAAGCGAAACCTCACATATATAGTTTGAGATAGGCCCTAAATAAGAGTCGGATAGCAACACGGACTGATCTTCTCCTGCGATGAAAACGTCAGGGTTCTCGAACCAGCGGACCTTGGCAACCCTTTCGATGGAGTCTGTAGATTGTACAACGCCTACTCTCCGCGCGTGAATGCTCCCATCCAACCCTGCACCAGTTGCAGGCTGCTCGCCGTCTTTTGATGACACAATCTCTCCGAGCCACAAATCGTGATCATCGACGTTAAGGTATGAAACCACAGAAGTTGAATCTTCAGCCGTCACTGCTCCGTCCTGCCATTGGACCATGACCTTTGTCCGCGTTCCGTTGATCTGTAGAACGTTCATGTCGTATCCTAGAGTCTCGGTCCTCGGTATCCGACGATACTTCCCTGTCATTAATCTATCCTTGAATGGCCAATTTCGAAATGCTCCGTCCTGTGTGGAGCCGTCGTACTTCACAGCAGCGCCAGCCTCATCCTTGAATTTCACACAAAGACCAAACCTGCTATCTTGACAATGGCAGGCATTTGGCAGACTTGGTGTGACCGGATTGCGAGGCACCCTGTTGTGGTCATAGATCCTCACATCTCCACTTTGTAATATATCTATATCAAGGAGACTAGGCGGTGCGTTTTTGAGGGTTTGAGGTTCAGGTGCAAGAACGTTGGGAAACGCCCACGAGACCCCTAATTGTATGGTACGGACTTCAACAACAGTTCCTTCGGGTTCAATCGTCGGGTCGTAGGCTCCAAATATCCACCGTCCGCGACGTAGATTTCCCTTCTTCGTTACAACCATCTGTCCAGGAAAACATGGTTGAGCGGGCCACAAATTTGTATCATCCTTATGTAGGTTGCGACGCCGCCGTCTTACGTACCCAGCTAACTCCAGTCGCTTCACGTGCCTCTCTGATCTTCCATCAGGAGCATTTGTAACTTCCTGAAGTTCCTCAGGATCGTCCACAACTACAACACTGCCGTTACTTAAGCGAACTGTAACTTCATCATCAATGTCAGTCACAGCACCAACCCAGCCCTGATAGATGATGTAGTCATCTTCGCGGTAGTCTTTCCAGAATTTGATCTCCTGCGCAGGAACACAAAGGGGTTGCTCTTCCATAAATTTATCCTGGTCCAAGCCCGCGGGAGCGAGAGATTGTCTTCCATTCAGGATTTCAATAGATAGAGGCTGTAAGGTACACCACAGTGCAGTGCTTATGACCATACCACTGCTAGCATCCGACAAGTCTCGCTTCACAACATCACCAAGAGCCAAAGATCTATCGACAAGCTTCAGCGAACTTTCAGAAACAAGGCAGAAATCCTCGTAATGCTCCATAAAGACAACGATGACATATCCCTTGGGCGGCTTGGGGTTGAATTAATATGGAAATTCATGTACATGGAAAGTTAGGCTCACAAGCTGATATTCAGAAAACTCTTCTCTTATCTTTCTTGGTATATGCTTGTGCATGTAGCATCCTTTCCTGCCAGAGTAAGGCTCTTGATCTATCTAAGAAGGCGATCAGCATGTAGAAAACGAAGATTACTGTAAATGAACATTCTCTTCGGAAATTGAGGAATTGCCATACATCACGCCATGTGTGCTGCGAGGAGTCAGACTGGACTGCTCGCTAATGCTGTCAAGAGTTGACCGAGCTTACAGACACCGTCCCCTTTATTAGTGGGTCACTCTTGAATACACAGAGATCATCCACAAATAACTGCATGTTTGTCAGTAGACGTCGTAATGGAGGATCGAGGGGATATGATGCTTACCTGTTCCATATTTAGTTTCGCACAACTGCGCTCTGTCGCAACCGTCTGCTTATCAGAGCTGGTTTTCAAGTAATATCAATGGGGCTGACTCTTCTACTTATGTTTGCGCGGAACAATGAACGGTCTAATTAATGCTTTATGGTGCAAGATTTTAAGTGCGAGGAGCATGGGAGCCAAGCGCCACTATGAAACTGTCTTTGAGGCTAGCTTGGGTCGCCATAACACTACCTTATTTATCCCGTCAGCTACGGTATTTATTATATCACCACTTTGCAGGTTACCTAAAACACCATCGATGCTCCATCGAAGACCGCCTGTGCAGCGACAGTGTCAGCGTCAGCGCTTGCAAAATCATTAAGTATCCTATTCGTGCCACATAGCGAACATGTCCGGACCAACTCCAGAAGCTGTTACTACCTCTCGGGACCCCCGTTCAAAACGCCCTGTCAAACGCCAAGCACTCACTCCCACCTCTCAACAAGCGACACAGCTCACCGCTCTCTTTGCGAAACCAGACCGTGAAATTGCCCTACCCCCTAGCTCTAGCGCAATCGCGAAGAAAAGTTCACTTCCGGCTCCACCAGAGATCGTGGCTAATGTCCAAGGATCTAGCGCTGGTGCCGGTTCTGGTGAATTTCATGTGTACAAAGCGAGTCGGAGACGAGAATATGAAAGGGTGAAATTGATGGATGAGGAAGTTGCTCGGGAAGAAGCGGATGTAGATTTCGGAAAGAAAAGGGAGGAGCAAAGAACGAGGGACGAGGAGAAGACCGAAAAGAATAGGAAGAGAAGAGAGAAAAGCAAAGCAAGAAAGGGTGGCAAAGAGGGGAAGGGAAACGACAAGACGCCTATTGAAGTCGTGAAAGGTGGCGAGATCAACGTAAAGACGGAAGGGACTCGTCTGCCTCTACCAGAGCAGCAGCAAGGGCTGGAAGACAAGGGTGAGGCCGGTTCGGTTGCTGAAGAGGCCGGGCTCACCATTCATGATGACGACTGAGCTCCAGAATTGGCAAAGCACTGAACCACAGATCCTTGATGAGATCAACACTTTGCATAGTATTGAGCTTGCGGTACGCTCCAGCACATGCGCTTCCCTCCGTTGCGGAATTTATGGACTGTGAAAGAATTAGCACAAGGAGAACATTATTGTGCCAGAATTTCCCTTTTACAATGGCTGGGGCTCGCCACGAAGTAGCAGCTCTCGGTCCTGTCGAATAGGTATGTCAAGATGACCATATTTCGGTTATTGCTCTTACTAATGCTGTCGAAGATGGCTGATAAACTTTCTAAGGACATGCGATGTCTTTACGTGGTAGCGAGTTTGTCTTGTTTCCCAGATAACAAATGGCACAAATTATAGTCAACCATTTCTACTAAGGAACATTCTGACCTGTAATTGAACGACAACACTAAGCAGAAACACAGCCCTTTTCAGCCTTTCGTTACCATTGATAAACCTCTCTTTAGTGTTTCGGTATAATGTCCATCAATAGCGTTAACAGCGAAGGCTGTTGTCAGCCCCCGGTTCCCTATCCGTAACCCAGACGCTCCGTACTGGTACATCCAGCCAACGTCCCAGCTACCAACTTCACATTGCAAATTTCGTAAAGAGCGAATATCAGTGTCATATCGGAAGGCCAAGCTTCTTACACGTGAGAATACGCATGGCAATGCTGAGAGCATCATTAGTTGCTCCGATGCGTTCCTGAACTCGCTCTCGGAGTAGCGGGACCAGTTCGTCGTGAAGCTCCGGGTGATAGGGGCGATCAATGAGTTGGCCGAGGAAGAACAGGAAGCAGTCGGCCGAACAATAATACCGTGTTCCATCTGTTTATGCACGATAGAGGAGCACGTCACGGACCCATTCCAAGCTCTTCCGAAGCTGGTAACCGCGCCTATGCTTGTAGAATAGACTGAGAACGTTCGTGCAAACTGTGGGATCGAATCGTGGCCTCGAGTGATCGAAATATGGCTACACTCGATTAAGTCAGCTCCCTTTCACCTCTCAACCATGAAACTACCATACCATGACAATGCCATCTTCATTTACAAGTTCAAGCATCTCATCTAGGACCGAGTTCACCTCGTCATCACAATCTGTCACCATCAGAGCCAACGAAGTAGTATCTAGGTCATTCGGGTACGTTTCTGTAGTCAACAAAGGTTTTCCTGTTTGCCACACCATCAGTCCATTACAGGATCCTGCGATAAGAACCCTGGACCAACCGATGAAGAAATTCCATGTTCGCGGGTGTACTTCTAACTTCACAAGGTTTCTGGAACGGAGATAAGCCAGCAGATTTCTAGGCGTTGATGGGGATGAAAAACTTACCCATCTACAGTGGCGCTGAGGATGAGAAGCTGTGCAAAGTTGTCGTGGATGGTAGTGTTGCATTCGGTGGTGGAAGTCAAGTGTCCAGCATTACGAGTGAGATATTCCTTTCCTCTGTGTACCGGATCGCCAAGAAGGTTTCGCAAGGTACGAGCGACACTAGCACTGTCATCGAAGATTATACCCCAAGAGACCGCGCCGTAAAGACGTTTTCGGACTTGTCATCTACAAATATGGCGTCTTGAGCGGCGGTTTGTGTTTCTTTGGGTACATGATGATAGAAATTGAGGTTTGGCTTGCGCATACCGGCATCGCCTGAGATGAAGACTCGGTCGAATATTGACCAATCTGCAGGCCTGGTGCTGAAAATGGCATAATCGGGTCGAGAGATGTTGGACATGGCATATATACGCAAACCCCCATTAGACCCAGCTTTGAGCTCAGAAAGAACAGCAATCATAAGCTCATTGGGCTGCAGCGACTCTCGAGCCTGGGAGAACGCCTTACCTACTTCGCTTGGGGGCAGAGCGAATTGCTCTCCCACTTGACTATAGCAAACATCTTCCGATATACGGCCGCGTTCGTACTCAAATCAAACAGAGGAAGAGATGATCTTTTGAGGGTTTGGGCGGAGATAGTGGTTTTGGTGTTGCTGACCAGGTGAACTCTTCATTCCCAAAGTTGTCGAGCTATAGGTGAGGCTCCCAGAAACGACAGATTGTCAGTTCAGGTTGCTTTGCTTGCTATCGGTTTTCATCTCAGAGCTTTCCCCCGAGTGTGAGACTTGGATCGAGAACCAAATAGCTTTCACCTCGTGGCATCAGCCACCTCTTCACGTCTCATTGAAGGCTGGGTATCTTCGTAGAATGCTGTTTGAGCTCCTTCGTCAAGGCTATGGGTCTAGCTACAATTTTTAGCCTATTGAGTAGTACATTCGGTCTTTCATTCGGAACAAGACCAACTGGCTAGAGATCCTCGCGTGCCTACTACAATAAGCGGACTTCGCTACAGAAAAATAGACACCAACATTTCTAAATAGGTAGCCAATTAGAACTAGAAGAAGGCAGATTAATCATATTAGGTTAGTTGGAACCCAGAAAGAAAGGTAAGAATTGGCGGCCACACCATACTCGTAATCGTAAGCGTGCTCGGGTGAACTTCCCTTATGTAGTTATGTTGATCTTTGGGTTTATCGATAAGAGTCCGAGGTCTCCAACGCCCAGAAGAAATACCTTTGTGCGAACAGCTGGCACGGACATTTCTGATCCTGATACATCATGCAACCATGGGGAAGCCACGGGTCTGAACCTGTCTGCACTCTCGACGCACAATTCCGCTAACATATCTTTGCAGATGATAATTCTCGTTCGCCATGCCCAATCGGAAGGCAATAGTACCCTCTCCTTCCTTCATGCTCAACCGACTCTGTCTCTAACTGCTGCAGAAAACCGAGACATCCATCAAACCGTACCCGATCATCGAGTCAAGCTCACCCCGGATGGCTGGAAGCAGGTATGCGTTCCCAACGTCCCTTCCTCGAAACCCCTACCACTCCCCTTGCTCACGCTCCCCACCCCAAGGCAGAAGAAGCCGGCATGAAGTTGCGCTCTCTCCTCCGCCCAGACGATACCCTCCATTTCTTTACGTCCCCCTATCGGCGTACCCGAGAAACCACAGAAGGCATCCTTGACGCACTCACCTCGTCCAATCCAACCCCTTCTCCCTTCCCCCGCAACACTATCAAAGTCTACGAAGAACCTCGTCTACGCGAACAAGATTTCGGAAATTTTCAACCATGTTCTGCAGACATGAGCCGGATGTGGCAGGAGCGCGCGGACTACGGGCATTTCTTCTACAGAATACCGAATGGGGAGTCCGCAGCGGATGCCTACGATCGTGTTAGTGGCTTCAACGAGAGTCTCTGGCGCAGTTTCGGGGAAGATGACTTCGCTAGCGTATGCGTTCTGGTCACTCACGGCTTGATGACAAGGGTATTCCTCATGAAATGGTATCATTTCAGCGTCGAATATTTCGAAGACTTGCGCAACGTAAACCACTGCGAATTTGTGGTCATGAAGCTTAATCCCGATAACGGAAAATTCATACTACAGAATCAGCTAAGGACATGGAGCCAGTTGAAGAGGGAAAGGGCAAACAGTGCGATTAGCCAGCCGCCGCAGAGTCCGATTCCGGAGAGGAAGAGGTGGGGTGGTTGTCCGGATGGATGCGATCATGAAGACGAGGAAAGAGCGAGAAAGAAAGCAGCAAGAAGACAGAACACCGCGGATCTATTCATGGACGATGATACAGTGCGGCAGATCGAGCAGGCAGTAAAAAGAAGATCGAGCAAAGCTGCCGAGACGAAAGGCACAAAAGACGGGGCCGAATGCCCCAGAAGCCGGGACGACGCCCCCTTATCACCAAAAGTAATCCCCTCCTCCCAAAAGCCCACCGCCCTCATCCCTCAATCCCCCTCCCTGATCAGCGAAGGGGGCCGCGACGGCGGGGGCTCCCTCTCCGGCGCCGCCAGCCGCTCCGGCTCCTCAACACCGGACTCGGACGCCGACGCCAAAGAGCGCATGCAGAACGTGCCAGTGAGAAGTAGCATGGCGATGGCGCTGCACGGCGAATTGGAGGGGGAGGGTCTGGGGATCGACAGAGCAAGGGCGGATGCGTTGGGGGATCAGAGCGATGTGGATGATGATGAGGGGGGTGTGGAGGGGAGTGTGCTGTAGGCCGCAAAGACGAATAGACGGGGATAAAGAGTTAAGGTTAGCTGTGAGAATGCTCGGAGGTAAGGCTGTTGGCTACGGTTTTTTGTGAGTTGTTGTGCGAAGATGGGGGTGGACTGGGGATGGAGGGGGCTCGGGCTAAAGTTTCGAAGAATTACCACTACGCCAAATGGTGGTTGGAATCTGGTGTAGGAGAGAAACGGGATGATGGCGACGGACGGGAGATTGGAAAGATATACGTAGCGGTGTTTGAGGTTGGGGATGGAAGATAGATACGACCTTCAGAATCAACGAAAACATAGAGCAGCACCTGTTAAATCGATACCCATTACGGCTTTGCACATCTTCATGCTCAATTGACGAATATCTCCATTTTCAGTACAATCATCTAGCCATGAATCCGCTATCAAACTTTATTCCTCTCCACCCCCGCCCATACTTGCGGCCCCCGCCTGCTTCGCCGACTTCGCGCTGCAGATATCATCCACCCTCAGCAGCAAACAGGCCGACTTCTCGAACATTAGCAGAGAATCTACTTGCGACAATCATAAGGACTTACCTCAACCGCAGTCTTGATACTCTGCAACTTGACCGCCTCGGGCTCCCACACCCCATACTCCCGCATATCTACCAACGTGCCCTTCTCGCCATCAATCCCCCACGTACTGCCGCCCTCCGCATGCTTCGCCCGCAGCTTCGTCAACACCTTCACTGGACTGCTCCCGGAGTTCTGGATCAGCGTCCTAGGAATCACCTCCATCGCTTCCGCCACAGCCTTGTACGGCCACTGCTGCACGCCCTCGACGGATTTCGCCCGTTGCGCTAGCCGGACGGAAACGGCCATTTCAGTGGCGCCGCCGCCCGGGGAGAGGCGCGGGTGAAACATGACGTTGCGGGCGACGGACATGGCGTCTGAGAGGTTTCGCTCGATTTCGTTGAGGATGTCTTTGGAGGGCCCGCGTAGCAGGATGGTGCATGCTTTTGGGATTTTGCATTTGGTGATGAAGGTGAAGTACTCGTCGCCGATCTTTTCGATTTCGAAGAGTCCGCATTGCGTGCCGACGTCTGATTCGTGGAGGTCGTCGACGCGGTTGACGATTGTGGCTCCGGTGGCGCGCGCGATGCGGTTGTTGTCGGTTTTGCGGACGCGGCGGAGGGCAGTGATGTTGTGCTTGACGAGGAAGTGCTGCGCTAGGTCCGAGACGCCTTTTTCTGTGATGACGAGGTCGGGTTTCAGGGAGATGATGGCGTCGGTCATGGCTTTCACTTGCTCTTCTTCGATTTGCAAGATGCGGTTCCAGTCTTCTTCTTTCGAGATTTCAATGTTCGTTTGAGACTCTCCCTTTTTGTACTCCAAGGGGCAGTCAAGGAGGACGACACGCGGATTCTCGATGCGCCGCCGCATTCTGGGGTGCGTGATGTCTTTGTTAAGCATGACGCCGTCAAGGACTCTGCTGTCTTCTATCTCGCCCCCGGGGATCTTCTCGACTTTGGCGTAGCGTTTGATGTCAACTTCCTTCTTGCCGCCTCCAATGTCATGGGAAACTGTTCGGACCGCTTTCAGGGCTAGGTTGCACATCAATTCAGACCATCTTGAGACGAATTTCGTGCCGATTGAGGAGGAGATTAGTTGGTACATGGCTTTGTCGTCGTTGATATTCACAGGTAATGAAATTTCTTCGACAATGTTTAGAGCGTCTGCTAGGGCACGTTTAAAGGCGGATATTATGACGACGGGGTGGACGTTTCGTTCTAATTGTGGAAGGGCTTGTGCCAGTATTTCGCCAGCTATAGACCGTCAGCTCATGAGCCGAGAGATCCAGCCACTCCTGCGAACCTAATATTATTACTGTCGTTGTGCCATCTCCGACTTCCTCATCTTGTGTTCTGCTAAGCTCTATCATGCTCTTTGCTGCCGGATGCGCGACCTCAATTTCTCGTAGAATAGCGTGACCATCATTCGTGAGGACGATGCCGCCCATAGGGTCCAGTAGCATCTTGAGCATTGCTTTCGGACCGAGGCATGATCGTATTATGTCTGCTACCCTATGTCTCCTCAGTTTCGTATGAGGATATAGGTTCGAAGGACCATAGTTGAGTAGCTTACGTTTTTGCGGCCGTTATATTCGACAGCTGAGCTTTACGCCCTACTTGCCTATCGCCAGATTGCGTATCTAGCAGATCTAGTTAGTCATCATGGTTGTGCTCGAGATATATTGCGCGGCGAAATACTCATCACCACCACTGGGGCCTGCATCTTGAGAGCTGTGGGCTGTTGCCAGCTTTGAGGGTTGAAATTTACAAAGCAACTATCTGTCTCTTCGTAGTAGAAAAGTTAAATCAAGTACAATTCGTTAGAAGTTACTTTGAGCTGCTAGTTCAGGTATCGAGCTCTAGAAAGCTGTAGTATTATATAAACGCGCTTTTTTGATAATTGAGGTTCGAATTTCGTGCAGGGCAAGCTTTAGAGTTATGACTAAGCGGTAACGGCGCTAGTCAATCTTCCGTTCTCCAACGACAACTGCGCTTCATCATCAGACGGTGAATCAACGACTTCACCAATATTTGAAGTGGCTCAATCATACCTCCTCTAGAGGCTTGGAGATAGTTTGGGAATGGTAAGGATGAGAGGATATGATCAAAAGTTATCCGGTATTACATAAGTCAGGATTAATTACTGAATGAAAGGTATCAGTATCTCGTTTATTAATCACACGTCTACTTTTGCATCAAGTCGAGATACAGGATTGAAGTCCGTATTCAGTAGATCTCAAGCTGGCAAGCGTAAGCTATGTGCAGCTGTTCTCAGGGGACTGATGAATGACTACAATCCGAAGAGAAAACGATCGTTAAAGGTCCAACTCTCCATTGATGAGTCTAGCATTCGCAAGCTTGGAGAATCATAGAAATGAATCCTCTGACAATCGAGCTGAGATGTACGAATCAGCTGTTGTCGACTACCTTATTATGTTCCAATTCTGATCTCGGACTGGGGTGCCTTCTATCGGAACTAGACCGGGCTTAACTTTGGTCAGACTCTTTGAGTATTCCACTGCGAAATAGGAATGACAACAATGACGCGTACCTTACATTGACCAACTTCATCTATAGCTGCGTGGTGTCCGAACGAAGCGTTACAGACCTGTTTATACCTGGAAAGCTCCCAGTGTTTGGTATGAAGTGCTCTTGGGAGACGGCCCATCATGATACAACTATTTCTTTGGTTTCCCTTGGCGGATCCTTTCTTCGTTCAGTTCCTTAACGACCTGATCATACCTTTTCTTCCCTTTTGAACTGAGCATCCAAGGGGCGAGCAGGTCAAACGCGTCCCACGGTTGTTCTTTCGTTCTCCTCCCGAAGGTATCGAATAACCCTGGAAGTTTCGTGGGAGAAGACGGCTTTTTGGGTTTCCTTGCGCGGCGCTCCTTTTCGGGACCTGGTGCGGATACAGATTCTTGTTTACCAGTCTTCTCCTTCTCAGGACCTGATGCGGATACAGATTTATCGCTAGCCTTATCCATCTCGAGCGCTTGGAGACCCCGTTCAAAGATAGCTTGTCTTGCTGCTTTTCGTGCCAAGCGCTTGTCAATAATCTCCTCGGTGATTCCGCCAGACTTCAGCATCCATAGGAGGAAGTGATCTCCCTTCGAGGGATGTCTGTGTTCTTTCATTGTGTCTCCCTTTCGTGATGCGTCTTTTCCCGACCTTTGCTTAGATCCTTCCTCAGATGGGGGTGAGAAGAATTCTTGCGGCGAACCTATCGAAGAAGCCTTTGACTGTGGTTTTGATGAGTCTTTTGACAGAGGTTCGGAAAGAGGTGCAGTCGAAGTCTTTGTCAAATCTTTTGAATAGGGATTGGAGGACTTTGCTGAGCGATGACTAGCTCTTGCTTTCGCTTCAGCTCTACCAGGAAGAAAAAGATACTCCAGGAAGGACGCCTCAGGCGGGTTTTGGCTTTGTAATTTGCTGGGCTTCTTGTTACTCTTTCTGTCTTTGGATCCAAGAGCTTTGTAGGTGTACGGATGATATGCTTTGATCTTTTCTTGTCCCGTGGTGAGCTTGGGACGCGGATTCTTAGAGCTTGGCTCGGATAGGGAAACTTTAGTTGGAGCTGTGGGAAGAGTACCAGAAGACGGAAAGCTGGCTTTTAGGTTATCAGCATTGTGAGATTCGAGAAAGATGCGTGATTGATATCATGGGCCGATTAGACGCTGGCGAATACAACTTGGACTGCAACAGGCAGGATACTTACGTTTGGTAGAGTGCCCCTTATGATGCTCCTTATATTGTATCTTGTGCAGATCTGGATCTGGTGGATATTTTCTAACGTCAATGGCTGACATGACAATGCTCTTGCACCTTATGCTATGGTGTCATGGATGGGTATAAGCGGCTGCAGGTTGGTTATGTGAACAGAGAAGCAGAGAGTTGTTGTTGATCGACAGGCCTTCACCCTACCGCCCTATGAGATGCGTTAAAATGAGAATTATAGCATTCTCGATGGTAAGCTTTGCTCCTTTATACTCACAGAAATTGTGACCAACAACGTAGTCAGACTATCAGAGCAGAAGCAGATATATCTCAGAAGGACACTCATGAATTTGGAGGTCGACACTACTCCCAGCCAATGTTTGTGATGTTTAGGGTGGATTATAGTGAGCTGGATACCCGGATCCAAATTTTGCCCCTTGAACCCTATGCATTCAAAGTCTGTTGCTATGGCTTTGACACTTGCTTACAGCCTTAGGGATGCCAACGAGCACTTGCAATCTTTTTTTGCACAGCTTCTAGAGAAGAATTCTGTCAGCCACTGAACATTCTGTAGCCATGAGCCGTGCACTCCTTTTCAGTTTTTTGGCATTGGCTGACTGGTTATCATATCCCATTGAGTGCTCACTCTGCTTTCTGTATACGGGCGCATGTGGTGAATTATTAACGCCAGGATACGTATTGCTTTGCTTCTTCAACGCCGGTCTTTGTGCATGCATGCTACGGGCTGCCAAGGTAATACAACACATTGTGTTGAGGTGCCAGCATGCACACAATATCAAGCTTTTTCTTCTCTGCGGATTCGCAATAGACTGTTATTGGCGGCAAGAAATATCTACTTACTCTGCTGCTGCTCTTCCATCGTTTCCCAGTTCGAGTTGGGACCAGGTCGAAGCATTAGCTTCATCCTATAAAAGGAGGATTGGAGCCTGCCAAGAAAGAAACCCGCTCCTACTGGAAACACCATGGCAAGGGTATGGCTTTCCAGAGTTAAATCTTGCCAACGGTAGCAGCCCTGGCGACTCCAGGGATTATGTGTTGGAGCTCTAGCCACCTTGTATCACCATTGCTGTGCGTGTGCAGCGCTTGTCTTCCAACTGCGCAACTCCGTCATTAGGAACCTGATCATTGCTCGGCAGGGGGACCTCATCCGGAACAATACAAACTCAAAACGCATAGTCGAGGTATATCGTTCTGATCTCGGGCATGCCGAACGAGTCAGTAAGAATCACGGAATTAGGAGAACAGCCGACGAAACCCAATTCCTTCCATGCCAGTTCCTGAAACAGTCCGGTTTCGCGACTATGATTATATAAAACAACGTTCTAGTTTTTCAAGTCAATAGGAATCGCCGCTTAGAGACAGCGGCATTCAATCGTATCGCTGATGGGGAGAACTCCTTCCAGAATCCCCACCCTTTCTCTTTCGCTGATGTATTCTATTGCGGTCCCTGGCCGTCCTCTGGTCAGTACTAGCCAATCTGCTGGAACGGACTTGTTCAAAACGGAGAAGCCTACGTCTATTCTATTAGATTGCGCAGTGGTACAGTTCATTATCACGAAGACAAGAAAGACGACGAGAAGGACGAGAAGGGGAAGGAGAAGAAGACACTACGTAACTCGAGTGAGCAGCAGCGAGTATTCACCCCTTACAATCACGTTCGACAACCCAGTCCCAAAACCCGCCTCGGCAGCTCAATGTGTCTTCGCTCAGGAAGCCCGGCCGCATCCCCCGTCGCTTTCAACGCACCCACCCGCACACTTGACCACATTTCCGACATTTCCCAATTGGCATATTTGGATTGCAACAGAAAATAAAAAGAGAGAGGTGTCTTTCCTACTAGTCCAGAAAAATCAAAATAAAATCTGCTAGAGACCTTTGGGACGAGCGAAACGACGATCCGAAACCCCCTGTATTAATCAATTCAATCTCGGCCTTTACCACACTGACTCGGGCATTTTCTCCGCGCAAAACACAACTCCTGTGGTTTGCATTGGGGGTAAAACTGGAAAATACACCCTGGGGCATGAAATCCACAGAGCTTTTAACGAGGTAGGTAGATGCAGGCTAACGTTGGGTTCTGTCTGCTATGCCACGAGCACCCCCCGTGGACTTCCTTGTGCTATTGCTGGGAACCCTTGCTATTGGGTAGGAGGTCATGTACTGATTCAAGCATATGCCAAGCGATCATGCCAGATTTACTTTGAAGGATAGGATGCGTTTTCAACCAAACACTCGAACCGGATTGCGTTCTTCGAGTCAAACCAGAACAAAAGCTCGTCAAACAACCCCATTTACTCCGTTTTCATGCCCTCGGCTTTTTCGATAACGGAATCTTTCCTACCTCACCACCTCAATCTTCCCCTCTCGCCCACCCTCTTCTCGCTACTATTCTAGTCCCTACCATCCCCATTCCGTACCCACCACCGCTCAAGAGACCCACACCCAACCCCTACACTTCCCTCTCCCTCCCTCCCTTCCCCACCCCAGCCCGCCGCCGTCCCGTGCAACTTTCCGTAAAGACAAGGTTACAGGTGGGCAGGTGTGGTATGTGAAATACCATGCCAAGCTATACCAGGTTATCAAAGCTACCAAGGTTCTGAAGGCAGAAGATGGTAGCCTAACGTCCACATCTACAGACCCGTCATGCGTATGGAGGAAGAAAATCCATGGCGCACTGCTGTTCGGTTCGGAAGGATTGAAACAGTCTATGCTGATGGTATGGAGGGAGGAAGATGTAGACGGTGTGAAGCTTGATTGTTTGACAAGGGCAAGACAGAGAGGTGTTTTGGTGGGGTAGGTAGGTAGGAATGACATCTTCAAGGTTGTGGGTGGAGTAGGAAGGCGATAGTTCCGATACGAGAATGTTCGGCACGAGAAGAAGCGGTTTCTGTGTGGGAAGCTGTTTGGCTGGTTGGGTTGTTGGAGGGGGTTAAGTGGGATCGGATCTAAGGCAGTCGTCTGGTTTAGAATTAAAGGAGGTAGTTGTTGGAGGAGAAGGACGATGGATAGAAATAGTCGGTGCTTTATTGGGACATTGAAGCGATCGTGGTGCTGTCGAGGTCCCGGGTGAGCATTCGTGATTGCGTGCGGGAATTTTTGTTGGAGAGAAGGAGTTAGGAGACTTGATATGAGCGATTGAATGTCGGATATTTGACCTTGCTGCAAGCAGTGCTCCGCTCTGCGTAAAGCAAGCATTAATTGAGGTTCATGAGAGATGTTGAGAATATGTTGCTTCAAAGTCCAGTACGGGAGTCTTGGAGAGATCGGAGGTATTCCGTCTCGACACTGTGTGCAGATATTCCCAGATACAAATCGTGTAGATTCAGTGTCATACCCCAGGGCCTCATTGGTAGAGCATAAGGTGATTCAAGAAGGGTGAGGGATTTCCATCAAGATCTGAAAATGCCATGATAGCTGGGCATTTGGCTTGACACTAGACGGGAAAAAGTCGCAAGTATTCCAATGAAACCGATAGACGAGCTGAAGACTTTGTTGAGCTCGTGGTGAGCACGGTCTCATCGAGCCGCAGCGACGAGCCGGGTGAGAGAAAGGAGAGGCTGGAATGCTTCCAAGAGAAGAGTAGACACCAAGTACTGCAGAAGCGGTGACAATAACCGAAAATGAAGAATGCATGATACCGGTAGTATGAGTGCTATTATTATCGATCAAGACGCCCTGTTAAGCTTGTTGGAATTCCTTCTCGGTTCACGTTGCTTTTAACATCTCGTGCAAGGGAGTTCGTAGATGCACGTAAGACAGTAGCGGTTCGATTGCAACCTTCTAGAAGACATGGGGAATATCAGAAAATGTGCCAGCGCACAGTAATCGTTATTGCCAAATACCACATTGTTAATGCCTTGTGAAGATCATCGACTCCATTTTTAGATGAGGCATTTTCGGGGGAGGTGAGCATTATTTTGATGCTTGGAAAACGGTGGACGGTGAGAATTCACCTTAGGTGCCTTGTTGGACGATATAGGGCACCATCAATGTGTGGTCATGGTTGGAGATAGCGGGTTTTGATATCAAGCAGGTGTTCGTGTAGGAGGGAGTAACAACAATATCAGGCGTTAGAGTGGATCACACCTCACAAGCACCAATTAATATTATTCTATCCGAATGTTTGTGGATTGGTGGCAGCGAGCTCCTACCAACCGCTGCACCCATTTGTTAGCGGTATTATCTGCGTTTAGTCCGTAGAATAGTGAGACAAGCAATGTTAGAATAGCAACCGCTGCTCCCTCGGAGTCACGAGTAGCATACTCTAGCACTCATGGGTGATCGTAATGATAATAATGATAACAATCAAAGTCATGGTGCTCGGCAACGGGCACTGATTCAAAAATGCCTCAAGCATTGGCAATAGCAATCGAAAAATACCACGGAGATCTAAAACCCGACCGGCTGAGGCTTACCCGAGATTACTCTATCTAGAGATACCGTAGCGTTCGGTGGCGAAGAGGCTGCATGTTTGGGACTTGGATCATGGACGGTGGGAGATGCATCTGTTATTGTTGTTGTTGAGGAGTCGCTGAGCATCTTATGAGGATTCACTCCAAGGGGTATTGTTTATCAATTTTGGCAAGTACTCGAGTATGTATTGTTCTTTACCTTCTTCTACCTTTTGATTGGAAACTTCCATGTGGTGGTGGTATGCTCGCTTGTACGGAATAGCTGACACAGCCCCACACTCCCCCGTCTTCTTCACTGTGAGCCTTGTCCCGTCTTGGCAAAGGCAGCTGAGAGCATTCGACATTGCCCCGCAGCCTGGGAGCTTGTAAGTACCATCAATCCCTTATTCTACTTAAAGTCCTCGTGCACGTCAACACTTCACTTTCTCCATCATTGCGCCTTACAGATATCAAACCACACCACCATCTATCTATCGGTCGTCCTTTTGCCACTGGCTGCAGTCCCTTTTATAATCCCATCTCCCATCTCCCATCTCCCATCTCCATATTTCACTCCGATCCTCACCCGCCACCTTCAAAGTGTCTTCTACTCGCAGTATCCTCTCGCTTTCACCTAATCGAGATACGTCAACCATGTCTACTACAATGGACAACGGCAAAGCAACGGCGCCATCAGCTGGTTTCCGCAACGGCAATGCTGGCGGCAGCGGTGCTCTCATCAATGTGCAGCCACCTCGCAGAGAAGACCTCCAGCCAGCCTATGCGCAGACGCTGATGGGAGAAAGCGAAGATGCTGGAACGCATGGCTGGTATGGATCGATGAGTATGGACTATGTGCTTCCCGATATGTACCGAGACTAACGGCTTCAAGTCAATACTCTCGGAAACTGCATCGGTTGTATCGGATCAGTCCCATGCTGCGTCGTTTGCCCCAATCCCTACAAGCCAGTTAGCCAAGGAAACGTCGGACTGGTCACGAAGTTTGGTCGATTTTACCGTGCAGTCGATCCAGGTCTTGTGAAAATCAACCCGCTATCCGAGAAGCTCATCCAAGTCGACGTCAAAATCCAGATTGTTGGTACGTATTTCCATTTCGACTGCCCCTTGCAATCATCAACTAACGCTCTCGACAGAGGTCCCGAAACAAGTGTGCATGACAAAAGACAATGTAACTCTTCACCTCACCTCCGTCATCTACTACCACATTACCTCGCCCCACAAGGCCGCCTTTGGTATCTCCAACATTCGCCAAGCCCTCATGGAGCGCACCCAAACCACCCTTCGCCATGTCGTTGGTGCCCGCGTCCTTCAAGACGTCATCGAGCGCCGCGAGGAAATCGCCCAATCTATTGGTGAAATCATCGAAGACGTCGCCTCGGGCTGGGGTGTCCAGGTCGAGAGCATGCTGGTCAAGGACATCATCTTCAGCAACGAGCTCCAGGACTCCCTCAGCATGGCCGCCCAGGCCAAGCGTATCGGAGAGTCGAAAGTCATTGCCGCCCGCGCCGAAGTCGAGTCCGCTAAATTGATGCGCCAAGCCGCTGATATCCTATCGAGTGCGCCGGCCATGCAAATCAGGTACTTGGAAGCTATGCAAGCCATGGCCAAGACAGCGAACAGCAAAGTTATTTTCTTGCCATCACCGAACGCACCCATGCAGCAACAATTGGCACAGGCGGATTCCTACGGCGAAGGACCCAGTTCGCACGGCCACAAAAGCCAGCCGTTTGAGGGCGATTCCAAAGATGGTTTTCAGCAGGCCATGAACGCGAGGGTTATCGAGAATATCTGAGAGCTTTGAAGACATGCTTTGTACGGTTGCGCTTCACAGAAGGTAATAGCTGGATGATCTGTCTTTAAGGAAATGGCGGGGCAGTTGCGAATTGTTCTCTCGCTAAGTCGGATACCCCCAATTGATTATGTTTGTATTTACATATTTATGCTATATGGACGTCGAAGTCAGGGAACCTCCACTTGAACGCGTAATGGTTGTATGTTATTCTGGCCTTCTCGGCTCCGTGCAACCCCTATCCTCCAACTTCAACGTACTGACCTCTATCTTCGTGTGCTGCCCACCCTCCCCTCCATGCACGCAACACATCCCCCTACCTCGCCGTACCTTATCCTGCCCCTCTCTCCCCTTATCACCTACCTCTCCCCAGCCCGCAGTATATCCTAAGCTCCCACATACATAGACCAAAGCCCACCTACTCGTAGCCCGTTCAGCCAGGTGGCCATACAGCGAATTCCGAAGCCCCACGTCGAAGTGGCCAGCTTTTCACATGCATAGACCTACGATAACGCAGAGCCCGTGATCTGTTACTCGCACGGCCAAGCCCGCAACCTCGGCCATAGCTCTCATTTTATCGGTGTGATTGCACAACGTAAATGTACAAACTGGTCTACGGGATATGTACACTGTCTCGGATTTTGGAGTCGGCTGCTTGCGGCAGGGTTTTCCTTGAGCGAAGCTGACTGGGTGTGTATGGAAGGTGGATGGATGGATGCAGGTTTACAGCGACTACTAGAGTAGAATAAACCGCAGTGTGGGTTTTTTTTAGCTCTAAGAGCGTGGTTCACGCGGGGAGCGTTTTCCATGCTACGTTCGTCGTCGGTACGAGTACGACTCTATGTGTGTCTGTATACGTAGATGGTATGCGGTGCTTCATAGCCTTTGGCTGCGTAAGTATGTTGAAATGAAGGGGGGGAAAGAAAATATATATATCCTAACCCGCATCCTCCCCCGGACCCCACCTCTTTTGCATCTCATTACCGAGCCGCAATACCCCGCATTCAGCGTGCGTATCCTATCGTTCAAGCGTCTAAGTATGGCTTGGTGTGGGTTTTTGGAGGAGTTGTGAGGAGATGTGGGTAAGGGTGCGGAAGGGCGAGCTGGTAAGGGGGGACAAAGGATGCACAAGAGGCAGTTTGGGTCGAGATTGACAGACTTCAACAAGGTCTATAATTGCCAATCCTTCTGCTTGCATAAAAACTCGATATCAAGTCTGGGACATTTCAATTCAGAAGATTAGGTGAGATTGGTTGCTTAGATATTCGGATGTGGGTGAAAAAGAATCTTTGTTTGGATGAGAATGGAGGCTGTAGAGTTTGAGAGGGATAGAAGTGTCGAGGGGTGGGTTTGACGAAGGAGAGATGGGTTCGGTTGTTCGATCGTTCGATTGTTCTTGTAGTACATCCTTCGTTGCTGAAGCAGTGGTTGAAACGGAAAGATTTAAATCACCGGTCGAGATATCGATGAGCCTAGTTGCTTATCTGCATACCGGTATGTTGGAGTGAGTTTTGGATTTGATGGTAGGGAAACTTGCCTGGTAGATTGGCACGCCCAATACGGAGACTGCTATTGCTTACTGACTTTGGCCTTCCTCTGAAATTGTTCCTCGAAATGTTCTTTTTGGAGCTCAAGCGTTTGAATGGAACACATGTTGATGACTTGGATGTCTTAAGAAATGTAAAGTATGAATTGCGCGTTTGTAAAAGATGTTTAAAGTTAAACGCTTTTAGAGGGTTAGGCGAGACCGTCGCTTTCTTGGTTGGTAGAATAGGCATACCCAATATCGAAACCGTTTTTCTTTGAGTGGCTTTCGCCTTCTTTTGAAGTCATTCTTGGTGATTCTCGACACTCCGCCTGATTAGCGCCATCGAGTCTTGACGGCTTCAATTTAAGCCAAAGTCGAGTCGACTGTCTGAAGGGGCTACTCCGAAGAGAACGCAGAGTCGATCGATTCCTGAAAAGTCCGTAGCCAAAAAGATAATTGGCTACGGTGAATAGAAAGGAAGTTCTCAGTGGCTAGAGAGTAGGAGATTTGCTCTGTTTATGATGGATGGGGGCTGTAGAGCAGTAATGTTTAAGCTGACTGCTGCTGCGTTTTCAAGCCTGGGATGGTGTCTTGGGGGCTATCGGAATTATTGTGGTGGTAGTTTTGAGGGATCGTGCGGGTCTCTGTGTGGTGTCGAGGGTTGAGATTCGTAAGGATGTGGAGTAGGGGTATGCCAGGAGATCCGATACTTCATCCTTTGCTAAAATGGATGGTCGACGTGGAGACATCCTATTCTGCATCTTCACCCTGAACCTCCTCCTCCGCTTCTTCATCTTCGTTTTCGTCTTCCTCCAGCACTTCCTTTCCGTCTTCTCTTTCTCCATCTCTCCCTTCCAGCAGTTGTACCACATCGCCCAAGCCCTTAAAAATGCAGTGCGCATTGGCCAACTCCTCCAACTTGTCGATCCATGCGCCGTCTGGTCCCTGGCTCACCAACGTGTCTCGCTCTGGGTCCGTCGTTGCATTCATGATTCCGACCATCGTATCTTCCAGTATTCAATCGTGTTGGAAGCCTATCCGCACCTCATGGCTGACCGTATTGCTGCTCAGGATTATACTTTTGCCAATCTTCTTCAATGTTTCCAGTCCACTCTCCAAGGTCTTGAGGTTGGCATAGGGAGGGCAGCCCTTTTTGGTGGTCCGGATGCAATCCCTCACGCTCGACTCCGCTTCTCCAGCCATATCATACTGTGCTGACCCGGACAGTCGGTCATAGGTTACGTTCAATGTTTTCCAGGCATCTTTGGAAAGGTAATCGAAATTGACCACTTTCTTCCGTTCGACTTCTGCAATGCGATTTAAGCGTGAGATCGATGGCCTTTGCAATATCGGTATGAATTGACGCGGCGATGCAGAGAAGGCTATCAACGGTTGCCCTATCTAGGCTCTTCACGATTCGAAGCATAATTCTTGGGGTCTTGCGGAAGCGGTACGGCGACTCCGTTGGCGGAGGCACGCGCTCGCTTGGCAGGAGGTGCAGACATGGAGGTTTCTGTAGGAGGACGAGAATGAGAACATCTCGGTCCTGTCCATCAAAGAACACGTCTTGGGGCTGATTTGACGCATTGAGTTCATCCTTGTAAGTGGGCCTTGCCTCACATGGTAAGGCTTAATAGATATTGAGTTACCAAACCTCTCAACAATAATAACCATTTGAACTTGGCTTTCTCATCACGCACCCATTCCAATTCTTCACGTAGATCCGATATTCCTTATCATTCCTATCAGCTGTGCTTCGTTCATCATTGCCGACTGGTGCGCCAATCGAAGAACGAGGGACATACCATTCAAATGGAGCGGAGGTGTTTCTGCACAACGCCGCTTCCCAAGCCATAACGGTCTCCGAATTGGTGTAACTTCAAGGGCAAGTTTGACTGAACCATGTTATCCATGAACAGTATCCCATATGCAATGCACTGCACCTTGTTGCTTTGCCACATTTCCGTTACATGAAACGGAGCCTCGGTGGGTTTCACCTTCTTCTCCGTAAGATGGTTCGTTGACCCACCTTCCTCACGGGAAAAGGATGCCAAACAGTCTGCATTGCATTGCATTGAAGTGATTGTGCCCATGGCTCTTTTGTTCGTTTTTGGCACTTCTGGCGACAATCGATATCCGGCAACCATTCCACGCCAATCCATGCTGGATATATGTTCTGGTATCCATGTCTGAACGAGGCACAGCGTTCTTCATGTCTTGACGTTTCCTGATTTCCAGTCATCATGTTAATACTTCGATCTTCTCATTTTAAGCGGTGTTCTGATTTCGTTCAAGTCCTATAATCTCAGAACAGCTGCATCTAGCTTCAACCTCTTGATATGGAAACATTAGGTCCGCCTCCAGACGGTAATGTTACCAAAGGCACAACATTCATCATTCTTGCTACCGTACTTACGTCCATCTCATTGATCACTACGGCTATGAGATTAGGAGTACGAATCACGAACCGCCAGCAAGGCTGGGATGATTTGACAATCGCGCTTGCTATGATCCTTGGCTTGGTACAACTTGTCTTCAGTGGCCTTCAATATCATGCTGGCATCGGACGGCATGCATATTATTTAGGCCAAACACAAGCTATGGACGCTGTCAAATGGAGCTATGTGGTAATGACCATGTTTTTCGTCATCGTTTGTCTGACCAAAATCTCGATTTGCCTCTTCATCCTTCGAATCAAGAAAACTGGTTGGCTGAAATGGGTCCTTTATACGTTGATGGCGGGCCAAGTAATCACGAGTGCGGCGCCGGAAATCATTCTGTTCGTCCAATGTCGTCCAGTCCGATCATTCTGGGACCGAAGTATAGGCCAATGCTGGGATCAAAGCATATATAATGCCGTTGTGTGGGCTCACTTTGGTATGGTCACTACCAGCAACTGCTTCTACAACGGGCTGACGTTGTGCAAGGTTATGCTATAGTTTCGGACTTGGCTTGCTCCTTTCTGCCAGCTGTGGTACTTTGGAATGTCAAGATAAACATCCGCCTCAAGATCGCGGTGTCTGGTCTCATGAGCCTTGGCTTAATGTATGCTCACCATCGTCCCTGGATACATGGAATCCTAACCAATTCGCAGCACAATGGCCATGGCGTGTGTAACGGTAAGGGCTTCGACCACCAGCTTCTCTGATGATCCGACATGTAAGTTTTGATTCAATCTAGAATCTCCATTGGTCGGTGAGGCTAATAATGAATACCAGGGAGTCTAACGGACAACTATATATGGGGCTGGTCGGTCCCTTTAAAACAATACGAATTTTCCAAAAACTAATCTCTTGAGTAGCTTGGAAGAGAATCTGGGAATTATAGCCACCAATCTGGCCCTTTCTCGCACCGTGTACCTTTTTTGCCGCGACGGCCCCCGAAACCCAACTAAGCAACGAGCACATCTTTTTCAGCCTCTTTTCTTCTCCTCAGTACGCGTTTCTGCGCCCAACCCTTTTACACATCCGAATGGGCTTTTCATGTCGAAAAAGAGACCGGACACTAGGACATTGGATCAATGGTCGATTACAAAGACAACGGAGCTTGACATCACGGAGGAACCACGGACTCTTTCGTCGGAGGGATTGACGGGAGCGGGGCATAAGGAGGTTTGGGTCTAGGTTGACAGCAAGAGGATAAACTCTCCCATGGTTGGAAGTAAGAAATATATTGCAATCTTTCATTGCCTAATCATTCCATTTCCTCGACACATCAGCATAGTTTTAATCACCGAGGGTATTCTTAGAGCACTCCAAATATCTTACAGCCTGTTACGCTATCCAACTCGCAATCCATACTGCTTTCAGCATGATTTGGCCATTGCACGTCGTGCACTGAAATGTCGAATGTCCATTATACGACAGTTTTCTTTCAAATGTCTTCAAAAGAAACTCCTCAGTCAAGCCTCTGCCTTCCCACATTCCACTAACATTAAGAAACATCACTCACCGCCCGCACATGCGGCAATCTCTCTCTTTCCCTTGTAGTATCAAGCCTCGTCAAAGATCCAAACACCGATACCCAAATTCAAATATCCTTGCCGCCCACGGCAGAATCGCCATCACCCACAACAACCATCCTCCAATTATCCTCGTAATCATATAACAGTTCACCGAACGAAAACCTCACCACTAGCATTAAAGCTCGGAAGCAAATCGATGTCCGATCTTAAAAACATCCAGGTCTGAAAACCATATCTCGCGGTTCTGCCCCCTTGATCACCCGCGTCTACGGCAACATTCATCCGCAAGCCTGTTTCTTGCTACATAACCAGTGGAAACGAGAAGACATCCTCGCTAGATAGCATGACCCGGCACCACACAAAGAGTAGCACCGACGCTCTCCCCATCACTCCGTCACCCTCCGCAGATTGCAAGATACGGCACGTAGGGGCATGTTGAGCTGCTATGATACCTTAGTGAAGCCGATAGGCACTAAAATGACCTCGATCAAGCCTCGAAGACATAAACACTACCACAACGAGAGAAAAGAGCAGATGGCTTTGCTTACGCTCGAACCGCAACGGAACCCCGATCATCAAAATAATTGACTGCGTTGTTCGCGGAGGTGCTGGCGTTCTAATATTGAAGTCTTGATTGCACCGATCGGAATACCCATCGTTCTCTTTCCAGAGAAACTTCATCTACCGCAAGTACTCTCGACACAAAGAAGTTGCATTCTATTGATTCTTTTCCAACAAACACCATTGCCATGTTCCCGTTTCAGTCTCGTCCAAGAAATTTCTTTTTGGCCATCTACTCCAAGAAACCTATCCATGCAATTAATTACCTTGTCATTATTCCAGTGACGAACAAACGCTTTCTCCATCCTCAACGCAACCATCCCGAACAAAACCCTCTCACACAAACCACCTTCCCCAACCCCCTCCCAGCGCGTCACACCCAGCTTCCAGAGCCACAACCCCCCCATGCACCAGCCATACCCCCTCCTTCCCCACCCCAACCTGGACCTCATCCCACGAACGCCGCCTCCGATTCACGACCAAGCAAGCAAGCTCCACCACGCCACCAAGCGCTGGAGCTCGGAGCAGGAAGTCTGGCACGCCGAGGTCGAGGAGCTGGGGCGAGCGGAAGCGGAAACATCTTCGTTGGTCTGAAGACGGGGGTTGGGGAGGAGGACGAGGGGGCGGCGGTGGGCGTGAGCGAGTGCTGTGTCCGGAGTCTTTGCCCTCCTCCTCCTCCTCCTCCTCCTCCGAAGAGTCTGAAGAAGAGCAAACCCGCTCACGCGCGTGCCCGACCTCCCGCAGAGACTGGTCTGCCGTCACGGAAATCCACGATGCGGATGCGGATTTCGCAATTACGGTTTCGCATGCTAGTTCGCCCGGTTTAGTATCCGAGGAGGACTTTGGGGGGGGGGAAAGGGGGAGGGGAGGTTAATAGATACTTGGCGTTTTTAAGGGCAGGGGGGGAGGGGTGATGGGAGCGATGTCGACGACTGTTTCTGTCGCTGCTGAGAGGCGATGGTGAGAGATGGCTATGCCGCTCTCGCACGCCCAGAACTCACTCGCGGGGCGTGAATCGGCACTGGTAAGGTGCCCATGGACTGGAAGGGCTGCCCCCTAGATTTGGGGAACCCCTTACCCGCTCGGGGCTCGAACAGCATCAACATAATCAACATACTACTCCCCCTTACTTTTCTTCTTTGAAACTTGGCAACGTTACTTCCCTTCAGCGCTATCCGTATCCCCCCCCCCGCCCCCCGTCGCTTGCTCCAGTCACTTTTCTCAACACGGAACACGCGCCTCTGAACTTTCCTGGTTGATTAATGATGATGGTGCCTAGGAGTAGAACTATGGAATTGGTGGCGAGATATGAAGGAGGGAGGGATTTTGGGAAAAGGGTCGTGGTCGTAAAGTTCTCCCGGTTTTGATTTCGGTCTTCGTAACGAAGCCGCTTATCACCCAGGCCCGAAAATGCTTCCACTTTCGCGCAATTTTCTTTTCCAGCCAGCGATGGAGGTGTTGGTACGTTAGGAGGGATATAGAGAATGGGAGGTGCTTTGGATCAAGGAGATTAGTGCTAATCTTATCGTGAACGCAATAATGGTAATGTGTCTGATGGGCTGTCCTGATAGTTAGTCACTGGGTGATCTGGGGTGAGCATCCTGTTTCTGAAAGGGGTTCGTCACGATATAGTGCTATGTCTTCCAAAGAAATATTTGTAGAGAATAGCTTTATATTAATTGGGAGCAGTTGTTCTTGCTCTCCTAAACAGTCGTCGAGAACCCCTTGTGACAAAACCAATGTGGAGCAATTATATCCGTGAAGTCTATTCCCCAAATAGCCTTGCGTTATAGCCTTGTGTTAATGATATCAGTGCTGTTCGAATTGCAGTATGATGGTGCATTGAGAACGCAAAAACCCAATTATCAGTTGCAGTTGCCCATGTCTTTATCGTCATGAACCTCATTATCCCGGCATGGTACTATATACCCAGCCTGTCCGACCCTATGAACCGAGCCGGAACCCAAAGCGTCCCACGCCAAAGCAGTCCAAATATATCCTGCGCCGAATGGTATCACCAATGATTGCCAGAACTTCTTAGGATGTAACAGACCGTGTCTTCATCAAAGGTTGCATCGAAGACCTTGATGTAGACATTGCACGCCTGGCCTTTGCCGCGTCGGCAAGGAGTGTGGTCCAACACCCTAGAACAATCTTTTGCATCCAACTGCCTTCCTCTTCGGTAAGTGCCATTTGCTTTTCCGCCAATCTAGAGGTTCGAAGCTTTGTGGGCTTGCTTGGCTGATGCGGCATCCGGGGAGGTTCCGGGCTTTGGGGGACTTCGTTCGCGTGAGAAACCATGTCCCCGAGTTCGTAGCATTGTTGGACCAGCTGCTGTATGCCCTTCTCCAGCATGGAAACCCTGCCTTCGATGTCTTTCCAGAATCCAGGTCCCCAGAAAGAGTCGACGTCTAGGGCATTTTGGAGTGATCTGGTCCAGAAATCGAACATGGGAAGGTCTGGGCCTTGATCGGGTCGGCGTAGTGATTGGGATAGACGACAAGCGACGAGCGCCAGTCTGATGGTAGGTTCGGCCTCGAGAACATAGCTTACGACGCAAGCTGTCAACTAATTAGCCACGGTTTTACATCCACGGCGATATGAGTTACCTGGACATCCTCTTGCATAGCACCATTCCTCCTCATCCGCGATGAAGCATTGAAGCCAGGCAAATGCGCCCCGTGCCTCGCCCCTAAAGACTAGTTCAAGGTCGAAAATGTTGCGGTTTCCAAGTATCATTTTCGCCAAGTCCGTTGCGTGACGATGTATCTCTAGGACTGGCAGGATCAGCGCATGTGTAATGTCGCGCTGGAGAAGCCATGCTTCTATTTCAGCTTTATTTGAGGGACTGTGGTGCTTGCAGAATCTACCACTGGTCAGCACGTGCTTCTAGGGTAATACAGATACACACTCACTCAGAACCTTGCTCGTTCACAAGCAAGCTGCGAACAATTTGGAACGCTTCGGATGAATCAAGGCTCGAAGCATCGACGTTATCAACGGTAAACGGCGGTGTCCTTGTTACCTCCTCCACCTGCGAGAGGGGGAAACTGAAAGCCCGAATGGGTGCCATACGAACACAACAAATGCGAAAGCGGAGGAACCTCGCCCATCTTATCTATCTCGAAACGGAGAGATATCAAGGAAGGAGTGAGTTGTCCTCAATAGGACACTCGATTGACGCTCCACTCCGGCAGGTTTGATTGCAACTGGGGGGCCGTCACTGGGTCCACCACCCTACAGGGCACCTTTACTGGGTAATGGTTGGTGTGTACCAGCAAGCCGGTCGAACCATTTGAGTCGCCATGTTGTAGCCGTGTTGATTGACCGTAGCTGGCAATGTCCGCACACATTATTGGATCCAGGTCCGGTCTTTGCGGTGGTGGTGTCGAGACTTCGGGACCGTTCCATGTGCTCGATTTGCGCTTGCAGGGTTTGCCTAATTAGAACCATATCCCGATTAGGAGATATAAGTATAACTTATAAGATGCGGAAATTGGACGCTATTTAAAGCCAAATTCCCATTGTATGCAGTGGCAGGATTGCTCCTATTTGGATCGAGACTCGCGGGAATAGATAAGCCTCGACTTCCGTATTCTGCACACTGCCAAGAGTCTACACGTGCCTTCAGTATCTTCTACAGTATGTACTTGATTGTTTCACCCTTACCTAGTCTTTTCATGCTTAACCCCAACAAATGTAGATAAAGTTTGTTATAGCAGTCATGAACACGGTCTCTGGACTACGAGTACGGTCGACTCTGGTTATAGGAGAGTTCCGGCTAACGGAACTCTCTTTGTTACGGAACTAAATTGAAGATTTCACGGTTTTTGTATAGTAATTCCGTTAAATCTGGCTATTACTGTATAACGGAAGTATTTTTGAGCAGTTTTGGTGGTGTCCGTTGTAAAAGGGGGGTAAATCTATATATTATACTCTCTTTCAGAGGTAATCTTTAGATTATTTTCCTTCAGCCTGCGATGATTTTGTATTGTTTTTTTTTACCGTGATATATTTAGCGCCGTTTTTGATGTATACGGATCTCTGTTTCTAACGGAAGCAACTGATTGATTTGCCACCTCCGTATAACCAGAGTCGACTATATTCTTTTGCGGCAGAGTAAATAAAGTGTACTTCATGGGTTGTATGTTGGCTGTGTGTGATGATTCCGAAGATCTTAACCCGTGCATTGCTTCTAAATACTCCTCCTATCCTAGCGCCAGGTATCTCTTGCCTCCAGAATTCCACATTCCGAGAACGCTATCCCATGGTACAAGGTTCAAGGTCCCAAAATGAACCCAAGGAGAATCACACACAATCCCGCTAAATATCTCCCATACAATGACCCAACTCACAACCCCATGCCATATCGCTCAGGGGCTACATGACCAAATTTCCCCGCTGCCCTATGTTCATTCCCGCCGTCTGCGAAACGATGCCATCATCTCGTCGTAATCGCGTGGGCAAAGGCCAATTTTCCGCAAACGAAGCCACTCCGCTTTGGACGCGCCCCTGGTGTCGAAAATTCTCCTCGGGGCTCGACATCCCACTTGTCTGCTTGCCCTGGATGGGTAAGTAAGCCCGGTTCTGTCGTGGCTCTTCATCTTCTCCATCTTCCGAGGAGGTATTGTTTGCCTTGGAAGCATCGACGGCGTAGGAGTCGTAGATTTCAGTTCTGGAGGCCCAACTGCCCCTAGGTTCAGGTTCTGTGCCGCAGCAGTTCCGTGTGTCGGGACCGAGTGCTTTGTCGACGCACTCCCTAATTTCCTGTTCTAGTTCTCGAGCGGAAATACGGTCTCGAGCTTCTTTGCGCATTCCTCTTCTGCAGATGTCCACGATTCCGACAACGGATCCCCAGATCACGTTTTCTTTGCCGCTTCTTTTCTCCTTCTTTTCCTTAGCCTTGGCTTCCTTCACCAGTATATCCATCCATGTCCCAACCTGCGTCAAGTTCGCATGGAAGCTCGCGTCCGCAGGCGCGCCTCCTCGCCCAGCGTGTCTGTTAAGTCGACCTCGATGCGAAGCAAAGGATTTGGGGGTATGGGAGAGGAGGAACGACAGGAGGTTCAGGAGGATGGTGGTTGTGGAGAAGACGTCCGCAGGACAGGAGGGCGGCGTAGCCGGAAGTGGAGGATTGAAAGTGGTGATGAGGGCGTGTTGGCGGCGAGAGTTGCTCGAAGAAGAGGAAGTTGTGGTTGTGGAGCCGCGACTGCGCGGATTGGCGGGGTTACGGTCGTTGGCTTGGGATGCTGCTGGTACGTTGGAGATTTTGCGGGAGGTTCGACCGCCTCCGGGTGCGATGGTTTTGGCGGGTGAAGTTTCATGGAGATAGGGTTTTCGTAGCCAATTTTCCGGCGCGGCGTGGTCGTAGAGTTCGCAGCTGTAGGGGCTTGGGTTGTCGTCCGAGTCGAGGGCTTTGAGGGCGGCGAAGTCGGACAGGTAGACATTGGATTTATTGTCGATGGAGATGTTGGACGGGCGGATGAATTGGTGGGTAAAGCCTTTTTCGTGGAGATAGGCTAGGGCGGAGGTGATGCAGTGGGTCCAACGGAGGATGGTTTCACGGCGCTCTTTCTTTTCGAGGTTCTTGAAGCTTTTGGGTTGCTCGTCGAGAAAGGACTTGAGGGTAATCGCCATTGAGGGGGTTAGTAGTATGTAGCTGAAATCGCCTTGCGTGTAGGCAGCCCAAACCGAGACAATATGTGGATGCTTGACGGTTTGTAGGGACTTCAAATGCATAACGAAATGCACTCTATCGATTCCGGTATCTCCAGAGATCGAAATCTTCTTCCTGGTGTATACCCGCTCCTGTACCGAGACCTTGTCTACATCGTGATTGGATGAGACTGTGGTTCTTTTGACTATCGCCTCGACTGGTACAACCTCATCGGCATCGTAGTCTACATGACCACCCGGAATCAGCCCTCGCACTAGAAACTTAAACTGCGCTCGGTAAAATTTCTTCTCCAACGTCTGCGATCTACCTCCAAAAAGGCTGAGGTCGCAGAGGGCAGCCTCGGACAGCGGAAGGTCGTCGTCGTCAAAGGATTTATCGATAGTCTCAAATACCCATTCGGGGATTCCGATGTAGTTCAAAATCAGGAAAAAGCGTCTTCCTCTCTCAAGAATCCAGTCCAGATACGTATCGTCGGTCAATCCATCGCCAAATGCTAGCGGTTTATGCAGTATTTCCTGATATTTCTTAGAGCCCAATTCTCTTTCAATGTACTCTTGATCTACAGTCCAGTTGATTTTCTCTTCAGACCACCACGCAGTCATAATCAAGCACCCTCAACCATGCCAAAATGTGCTTGCGAAAGGACCTGATGATAAATGAGGGAGACAAGACCGACATAACAGAAACATGCGTTGCTAACCATTCACTCTATGTATCAGCTAAAACAGCCAACTGGAGTCGCACAAGCGGGCACGGAAGTATAATTAGGTCGGCACGCCCATATACAGTAGTGGCCATCGATAGAAAACGAACATGCATTGCATATCTATCCGTAGTTCCCCTTGTTAACGGTACATAGTAGGTATAAGAGACGTTATTTGTTGTGCTCTATGGAGGCGTGGGAGGTACAGTAGGTATAGTCTCAAGCCACCTGTGTGATGACATGCAGGGTTGACAAGCCGCGGATGTGGTTGATCTGAATTCGAGCACAGTACTGGTCGCATGCAGTCGAGGCTTTCGCCTTCAGCCATGACAGCTGACCTATCGGTATCTTTCTTCCTATTCCAGAATGAGAGCAGGGCCAATCAGTGCGGAGGTTGGTGGGGTCTCGCTATCAGCGCCCTATGATCGAGCTTCAACTCAACATATTCTTCATATTGACTTCTTTGCAGAGTCTGTTTCATAGTATGCAACATGCACAGATAAGTCCGCCCATTGCATGTACGGAGCACTGGCATAGCAGTTGCCTTTTGAAGGCAACTGCAGGCAAATATTGGGGCGAACGTCATTGGAGTAACTGCAGCGTCGATACCGAGCCATGCACTGCCGCTTACGAAGACTACGAATCTCTCCGCACTGCAGCAACAAATCATTCTCAATTTAATTATCGCCCTACTCACTAATTTACCCATATGCCTCGACCAGCTCCGAAAGCCTTCGAGGCTGATTGCTCGTTGCAAGGCTTTACCTACGGAGATAAATGAGTTTGAATCGCTGGGATACGCTTCCCCCCATATTTGCTACTAAAGAGTAGGTACTTCTAGGAGCGACTTATATCCCTTGTCGGCAGCCTGTCGTTCTCCCACAGTACATTAGTCGTCGCATCTCTCCAATCGCCATCCGGAAGAATCGTTCCCTGGTAGCCGAACAGAGCAGATGACTGGACGGTGGGATGTCGTGCGATAAGGACCTTGTCTAGAGCCGATGCTCGATCCTGTAACTTGTAAGTTTCTAAGTACCCTGCCACGCTTACTCTTGTTCCGTATGCAATGCAGCCGCTTGAGAGAGTTGCACCTACAAGTGCGATCGTGCTGCAACTCACAAGTCACTAAATCCCTTCATGCTGCGTGGGATGACACTCAATGTAACCTTAAAGCAGAAAGGCTAAGCTTGAGGCACAGTCGGATGGTCCAGCTTGCAGACTTGCAGTCCTCGGGAAACGCCAAAAGGGCCACCGAAGCGATGATCCATGAAGTGACAATAGAAGCGCGTCTCGCCTGAGTATCCAGGACATTGACAAATGTCTTTTCCCCAATATTCGGTCGTCTACGAAGACCCAGGATCTTTATTCCGCCCAACAAGGTGTCAACGGAACGAGTATCGCCGAAGCTTTGCATGTCTTCGCTGATTAGCATTGGCGACTACCCATATCGATTCGTGGGGGCTCCCGGGCAGGTGGCCTGAAAGCTTCTTATAACGACCATTTAACCGGCCATGTGCTCTGGCACTATTACACATCGACCAGATGCTAGACACGGCTTTTCAGGGCATCCCCCCTTCTTAATCAGTTGTCGGATCTTGCTACTCAACGTCGGCGCTCTGTGGCTGCTCAAAGGGCTCTGTTTCTTTCTTTTGCTACATATCATTCTTGTGTCTTGTCCAAAGTCCATGTTATGTTATGGAATTCTTATCAATTCGTCACACACAGTTCTGGATTGAACCATGTCACTGTCAAAGAGCATCTGCATCTGATCAAATCCGCGGAAATGATCTCAAGGCTGCTGGGGATGTGACACCTTGGAGGTTCGGGAGAAAGGCCCGGAAATCCGGCGTAGCGGACAATATCTTCTTCCTACCGATTAAGAGGCAGTAGGCTGAATCACCATAATTCAATGTTGACTTCAAATCTGTGGGTAGGCTTGGCATCTGGAGATTCCTCATAGGGGTCTATCTAATTTGCCAATAATTTCTAACAGGCAGGCTCATAGAACGAGATTGGACGTGCTTATCAACCTTTTCTATGACATTCACAACATCACTAAGGACAGTCTTGGTTTCCACATTCGAGTTCTGTCTCATCTAGACAAAGATCACTGCTCGTGAGAAAATTCATGAATTCGGTTTTTCGCCGGAGCTCCTCCCCTGGCTAACGTACTCTCCCTTGATTAGTGGTCAGGCCCTGGATTGAGCATGGCTTGAATCTGGGGATGGCACTTCTACTCTACCACGAGATCTCAGGTACATTTTCTACTTCTGAGGGATGTGCAGTTTTGTATTTTCTATAAGACATTTTATCTTATACGCAGAAGCCGGCTCCCCCGATCACCAAGAATTCAGGGAGAGTCGGTGAGTGTATCGTAGATCCCGAAAGACAAACTAATGTCTTCTAAGCGCAGAAATGGATGTACCATTATATGTATTCTGAGCTGCTTCGAGAGTGGTGGAAACGAGTATCGCGAGAGTTCTGTCTGTTCGCTGTAGCCATAATTCAGCATCCTTTCAGCCTTTTACGCCACGATGAAGTGTTTCATTACTGTTTTCCGTTTTCACTGTCAACGCATTTGATATTCATCACAAAAAACGTGAGCAGTGGTGGCAAGAGAGTTTGAAGGGTGGGAGTTTCACACCCAGTATTTCTGGGCTGAGACCAAATTCAGAGTACAAGTAAAGACTGATCTGTATGACCTAGCTACCTCGAGGCAAGAGTGCAGAAAAATTAAGAACGCGATAACGAGACTTGTTGTAGACGGTAAGTGTGACATAGCAAGAAGAACGTCTAATAAAGGAAAAAGAGGCCTAATCGAATGAAGATTCCTTGAGAGTTATTAGCATGTGCAGAAAGCTTTCGAATTCTTGGCATCGCAATTGTCGCGCTCCCCCCCCAAATTTGTATAGATCTTTCGACATTTCAGCCCTTCAACACCCATTATCGCATCAAAACAGGTGAAAATGAATTGTTCAGACTTCTTCGCTTATACTGACGTGTTTTCAGCAGCTCAGCAGCTATGACCGACCCTTTAGCCCCTGCTCTTCGCTCCAAAATATTACGACTTCTGCTACTTCACTGATGTTCCAAAGCTATCGCTCAAGAGGTTCACTGTCACTTCGATACCGTCTATAGATTTCAGGCGAATCTCTTCATGTATGACTCTCCCTTTAGATCTCAGTTTCGTTCGAAGAGCGCTCTTCGAAAGATCTTTTCAGTCGCTGAAGACTTTCTAATTACATATCTGAAGCAACAGTCATGAACCATGCAGAAAGAGATGATGTGATTTCTATGAAAGAAGTGAGATATACATGTTCATAAATTCACGATATTCAGAATTCTGAAGAAGAGAAGCTGAAGTAATAAAAAGAAACAGCGTGTGAGCATCAGACAGAATGATGAACTACGATTAAACTGAATTGCAGATCTGCTTCGTCTGACTGTTGAGCAGCTTGTCTTCGTTGATGAGACTCTGTTCAACGAGACTACGAGATGATGTCATCAAGCCTATGCATCAGTTGGTGAGTCAGCTCGCTATCAAGCCTCTAGAAAGAGAGAACATTGCTGAAGTGTTCTTCCGACTTACATGATAGATGACTATCTACTCTGTATCGATATTCGTGAAGGCTGATTCAACGGCGAGACTTTCTTTCGATGACTAGCAGATGAACTGCTACCTCTATGCAGTCTCTTTCCGACTCCGAAGAGTGTAATCATCATGAATAACGTCAGCATACACTGTAACGCTCGTATTGAGAAACTCATTATCTCACACGAGTGTGAGATACGATATCTATCATCATACTCTTCGAACTTCAATCTCATTGAGCTCAGTTTCAGTGTGCTGAAGGCCTGAATCAGACGACATTTTGTTACGATCCTAGCTACGCACCTATGTTGGTAGCTATGTTGGTGACTATGTTGATGGCTATGTTCCTGGCTATCGCCGATCGCTCGTCACTAGGCTATCGAGTTGTTCCGAAGCCAACCCTATTCAGGGTTAGCTTATGTTCTCCTGAGCCATATAGATAGCCGGTCCTTCCCTTCTAGATACTTTCCTTCCTTAGCATTTATATACTCGTTACATTACACCCATATGACTCGCTCTATGCTGGCCCCTAACACATTTCGAGAAGATATGACCTCATTTTGAAGACACTTTTGATGAATTTCTTCATTACGCTGTCAAAAGAAGCAGGTGTGATAGGTTTTCGAGACAGCATTTCAAGCATAGCGTCGAAGATTATATCTTTGAAGCTGATATTAAAGTCTTGAAAAGAGATCTTGAAGCTGATACTATAGAATTTGATTAGTAGTGTATGAATAGCTTCATTTTCATCTATTTGAGTCTGTTTTTGATGCGATAATAGATGTTGAGTGAGTTTGAATGAATTGAAATGTCGAATGATCTATACAAAATAGGTGAGGGGCGCGACAATTGCGATGCCAAGAATTCGAAAGCTTTCTGCACACGCTAATAGCGCTTTTCTAATTCAATAATGCTAACATCAAAGGTTCATTGAGCAGAGAAACCGTTATATCAGAGATCAAAGATACAAACTGGTTCGAGTGAAATAGTAATGAAGAACATCTTTCTCGTCTTCGGATTGAAACAATCACTGACATTAGAGCTTCGATGAGTAGTCGCAAGAATGCTTGAAGTACTTCTCTCTCGTATACTAAACTTACAGAATCAGTACAAAAGACACCTTCGTGTTTCACTTCCATCCCACCCAACACCACTCCTCACCCCATCCCAAAAACCCATCGTACCATCTCCCCTAATCATCAAACCAGTCATTTCATCTCACAGCACTCATGTGCTATATCATGCTTAGATTCTCGTAAGCTTCTGAGATATAGACGATGATGGAAATAGCGACGAAGGCTTGAACCGATAAAAGGTGACGGAAGTCAAGAATGTCATAGGGGAGGGAAGGATAGCAAGGCGAAGGAGGGATGAGATGAAGGAAGGGATGCAATGATGAGGGAACCGACATGCCTGATAAACGAAAGGGCTTTTGGCTGCAAGATCACCCATAACAACCCCACCAAGACTGCCCTGTCCCAATCCTGCACGTCTCACACTTCTACAAACACTTCTACAGTCTCCCACACTCTTCCACGCAATCTTCCTTACCCTCGGCAAACCAATCATGAGAGATATCTTTATGCACCCGAGTAAAGAGATTAAGAGCAAAATCCCGAAGGTGGCATGATTCTGAAATGGCCTGCGGTTAGTATGATGGCCGTATGTGCTAGAGTTGGATGAAAGTTGCAATATATTATCGAAATCATTAGGATGTCCTCCGCCCCCGTAGTTCTTTCCCCCCTCCCCATCTCCCCTGCTCTTTCCTCGTACTATCACCCAATTTCAGGTCGGGACGCCTTCCCTGGCCCATATCCCCCCCTGTTATCCTGTTAATGTAAAGATAGGGGGTTGTAGGCTAGACTCGTTGGAGGTTTGGGTGGGATAGGAGGAAAAGGAAAGTCATGGGGAGGGAATGCGTGTGCGAGAGGAGATGGATATGGCAAAGGAGGGGAGGAGACGGGGTTCGAGGTGTGGAGGAGAGGGGAGAAGGAGTGGGAGATGGGATATGGAGCTCGTGGTATGTGCTTAGACAGGGGCTGAGAGTGATGCGTTCAGGCCTCAGAAAGCTAATTGAAAGCGTGCCAACATAACAAGCCATCGACCACCACATAAAGAACGAGTTTACGATATTCGATAGCCGCATTTCCTCTTCAATTATACGATCAGTAGCTTGGGTCTTGATATCGCGTTTAGCATTAAGCTATTTTCCGCTTTGGCGTATGCACCGCCATGCAACGAGGCCATTCTGGATAGCTCGAGTGCGTGCGACCTTGTCGGCGATCGAGGAACCGGCCTAATCGTCTATTTAGGCGATTTCGGCAACGGCGGTTTTGGCACTTGTTTCAAAACCACTCATCGTCACGCATTTCAAACAGATGACAATGGACTCTGGCAGGCACAAGATCAAATATTCCTCCTGAGCGGTATATAATTGCGCAGCTGAAGGTTGGCAAGTTCAATGAAGGCCGTGGAACTAAACTCTTTTGGTGAGAGCTGGTGCCGTAAAGGAACGGTAAGCGGTTGCGGATAGATCATGCTCTTGACTCGGTCATGCCATGCCATGAAGGCATGCCTGAGGAGAAGGGATCTTAGATAACCTTGCGTGACTTGCTAAGATGATCAGTGATATTAGTTCATAAGGGTACTGCTTCGAAGGGCTATTCTTACCTACGCCAGTCATCGCCTACCAGCTGTCTTACAAATAGGGCAATTCGAATCTGACAGCACATACAGAACAATCAAGAATAACTTGACTGAATGAAACGTCACAAGAAGTCTCATGTCAGCGGCCAAGCCTCAAATTTGTATGCTTGAGTAAATTTGATCCATTCGTGTTCTCGGCGCAGTTCTCCAGGAGAGCACGCGCTCTGTACGACTGTATGATTAAAACATAGAGCAGTGGATGAAATTGCCCTAATCAGGTGTGGTCATAGAAAGCCGATCACCTTAACAGTGGCAGGGACGAATCGAGAAAGGTGACAAGGCCCAAGGATGAAACATATCAAAAGCGAACCACGAGGTTGAGAGCCGCGTATAAATCAAGAAAATAGTCTCTGAACTTCCCTCAAGTAAAACAGAAAGTATCAACTAGAACTGGGGGCGATACTTCTCACGAGTTTCAATAAACAACAAGAAGAGGCGAAAGGCTCGAAAAAAGACGCCTGCCTAGAAACAGCGGAACAAATAGCTGAAAATAGTCGCAAAATGTATAAAGCTTTTGTAAGCTGATTGGCAGAACCTAATCCGAATTATGGAACCATAGACTAAACCCTGCTTCGCAAATTGTTCGTGGTCGGATGCAACGAAAAATCGTGTATGTGCAAGTGAAGAGTCTACTGGTGCAAGCTGTTGTTGAGTTTCAGCCGCTGGAAACGGAGGATGTCCATCATGGTGCTTCAATCCGGCTTCAAGAAGTATTTTTCTTCTGCGTCTGACGATACTCTCTAGCAATTTCCTCGTACCGCCAGAACTCCACTTCATCACCCCAACCCTTTACCCAGGTTAGTATTCTCTCGATCATTGCAATAACGTGCGGCATTCCACTAGTGTCCGGATGGAGAATCAAGGGGAAAAGGAAGTCGTTCGTCTCAGTGTCGTCACTTGGTCCATTCTCCCGCAGCCACATGAAGCGATCTTTCCACATCTGCTCAAGACTACGGATGTCGACGTAGCCATGAGAATTTGGTGTATGGGGAAGGAATGACAGAGGCGTCATGTCTTCCATATACCAATTAAAAGGGATCTCTACCAGAGATCTAGTGTTAGCTGCTTCTTTATCGACGTTGATAGGGTGCATCCATGATGATGCCGGTTTGTCGAAATCAGGTGCCTGTATCGGGGCGTGGCGGGGAGCGAAATACGGTTGCGAATCGTGGTGGCTGAGAGAGGTATCTAGTAATAAATTCGTAAGCTAAGTACTCGAACATCTGAGATCTTGCAACAGTGTCAAATACCGTATTCAAAGCCATGCTCTTCTAGTAATCTGACGGTCGATTCTCGAAGTTGATATAGAGGTGCGCGGTAGCCGACGGGTTTCTTGCCCGTTAGCTTACTCGACAATTCAATACACTTTTTGAGGACATCTCGTTCCTGTTCCTCCGTCATTTGATATGCTCCCTTTCACCGTCAGCTCTCGGAGTTCGCTTAGTGGCTTATGGATCTTCACCTCGTGAGAATATCCGTGCAAAGCAATCTCGCATCCTGAGTTGACCACTTCTCGGACTTCATTAGGAAAAGTCTCCATTGAATGACCAGGGATAAACCAAGTCATCTTATCAGCTATCCCAAGCTTTCGGAAAAGTCGCACAAGCCGGGGTGCGCCGACTTTGCCGGCAAAAAAGCCTTGGGAGTAGTCGGCCATGTTATTGTCTGGATGCTTGCCAGTACCCAGCCAGCCTGAAAGCGCATCAAAATCGACGGAAAGGGCCATACGTATTCTTCGCTTCTGGGTTTCGTGGCGTATCAAGAGGCCTGCAGTAGGTGTTGCCATAGATGATGATGGGGCCAATTTCTCAGAGGACTTTGCACTGGAAAGGACTTCGGATTCCTTCCAGACTACTCGCCCTTCCATACCACCATCGACACTCAGACATTCACCTGATATGTGGCCTGCCGCACGGTGAGATGCCAGAAAAGCCATAGCCCGAGCAACATCCTGGGGCTTCGCAATTTTCTTTAGGGCAACACTTTGTTATAGTATTGTATCAGTGACATGTTTTCATGGACCATTTAGAAGTTAACAACTCACGTGGCCTGTGCCTCGACCCATAACTCCTTTGGGTCATCCAATCGCCCCTCAATCAAAGGCGTATCGACCCACCCTGGGGCTACAGCATTGATCCTCCCTTTGCTATTCAGCTTCACAATCTCATTCTTGACGCCTCGTACCAGCCCATATTGTAGCCCAGCCTTGCCAGAAGCATACTCGGTGTGACCTGCTTGCCCGAATTTGCCGGTTTCGCTACCGGTGACTACAATCGCTAAATTTTCTATTTCAGACCCCTGTTGCTCTTGTGAGGATTTTGCTGAGTGTAGGAAATGCTTGATAGTCAAGAATGTTCCACGAATGTTGGTATGGTAAGTTTTTTCCCAAAGATCCAGTGGAGTCTCCCAAATGGGATATTCGTTGCTCTCATCTGTGATGCCTGCATTGGCTACCAAGATGTTGATCGGACCAAAATGATATTTGGCTTTCTTGAAGCATGATTCAATCGACTCCTCATCAGAGATATCCCCTTGAACTGTGTAGAGGTTCGCGGCTGTTTTCAGTAGGCTTGGCTTGCGGTCGTGGGCTGTGACTTTGCAACCTTGATCTGTAGGAAGTCTTTGTCAGTCAAAGCTTGCCGAGAGAAACTTGCAAGTACACACCCAAGAACTCTTGGACTGCCTGACCCCCGATTCCACCAGCTGCTCCAGTAACGAAGACATGAAGGCCTTCTAGTTCCAGGAACGACATTATTGCTCACCTTGTTGAGACTTAACCAATTGGACGCTCTAATCATCATGCACGCTTCTTTGGGTCTGCAGCCTTTTCAAGCACAGTCGGGCGTCTTGCAGGTTTTGAGTATTGGGTCTTAGGGCTACTCACCCCCACATGCATGGAGAGAACCGTGAAGTGGGGTAAATTCTGCGTAAGGCCGTAGCTCACTCAACACACACGGTGTCCTATCTATGATGGATTATTGCAGACACTTATCCCTCCTGTGCATGCTCATCGGCGCCTGGCAAAAGTCAACGGACAACAAGCGGCCACTTTCGACTACGCTATGATAATTCAGCCTCCATCAATCATTCTACCCATCATGTATGATACACAGGCCCGCATTGCTGAAATGCTCTGACGATGTAGACAGCTAAATGACATAGTCCCATTGGATGCTATGCTTCTTCGCTTGTTATTGTACGTGGATTTTTGCCAGGCACTGTCACACTGATGGCTTTCGACGCAAATTTGAGGCTTCTCTTCAGACGTGTCATTTCTGCCGGACGGACGAACCAGAATCTTGGTAGCCAGCCACTCGGAGAATTCCATGCAACACCCTGTTACTGTGCCCTCTTTCTGTGCACTACTAATGTTCCGAATAATCGATCATACATTAAATGTTGAAACTTGGCCAGCTCCAAGTGGCACGAGAGGTTGACTGGTACCCGAAGAGATGCAAGTAGACAGGAATTGTATTTGGGGGCCCTGAAGGCTGAGAACAGTCCAATCACATTGCGGCAGCTCCGAGCAGTTGTGTCAAGGTTTCGAATCCTGATGTCCATCCTGTAGGATTCTCTTCCGTGCCTCATGCATAACCTAAAACGCCAGGACTGCGTTTTTTGGCAGAACGAGTCTCATGTGAGATAACAAAAACCGTAAGAAGGTCCTTCATTATCCTTTTCCTTTATACAGGCTTCAAAAGAGCCTACCATTCCCAATGGTTGTACCCTCTCCAGCCGAGATTCACTATCAGCTCACTCATTTTAGAGAAGACCGCTCGTTCAATATCGTCATATCACACGCGATATGTCTACCCATAGCCGTCATCGCGGTGGCTCTGCGATTGATATCTCGACGGCTGATCAAGGCCTCCATCCAAGCTGATGACTGGTCGATTCTATTCGCGCTTTTATGCTTTGCTGGACAAATAACCGGAGGTCTTCTATGTGTACGGTTCGGTGGAGGAAAGCATGCTGTTCTCCTCAAGGATCCAGTCCAATTCGCCAAGCTGGTTATGGCGATTGAAGTGATATACAGCCCCGCAATCGCAGCAGTCAAACTCTCGATCCTATTCCTGTACAGTCGCCTCTTCCCCAACCGTCGCTTCCAGACCATACTGTGGTGGGTAGGCGCTTTCATCCTCTGCTACACTATCATCGGTATCTTGGTTTGCATCTTCGAATGCCAGCCGGTCGAAGCAGCCTGGGAGCCTTTGATGGAAGGGAATTGCATTCAACTAAGTATAGAAATTATGTTCATGGCTTGTATGAACGTTATTACGGATTTTGTAACCCTTCTTTTGCCTATGCCGCTGCTTTGGCGACTGCAGATCTCGAAGGAGCGGAAACTTCAACTAATGGGGATATTTCTCACTGGTGGCGTGTAAGCAAACACTGTCAGTCCCCCACGCGAAACTATCGCTGATATATGGCATGTAAAGCGTGTGTGTCTTGAGCATCTACCGCGTACCGAAGATGGCTAGCCTTTCGTTATCAGATGCACCATGTATGTGTCCCTTCACCTTAGCAGCATTCAAGAAGAACTCACAGCCCACAGGGTCCGACGTCGACTCTTGCGTATGGTCAGTGGCCGAGGTTTGCGTCGGCATCGTTGGTGCATGTCTGCCGACTCTGCGACCCCTATTCAATCGGAGTGGTCGTTCCTATCCCGACCGCTCGCTAAAAGATGTACCTCCCGGTTATTCGTATGGAGCCAAAGTCTCTCGTCGGACCCAGTGGAAGCAGGTCCAGACCACCATCACTGCTGCGAAACCCTCAAGGTCGAGGAGCGGGGACGGGAGACCTTTAACCCAGCTTGTTACTATGCCTGATACTCACATACACAGGTAGATGTATATACATCCAATATCATGATCAGTCATCAGTGGGGGACACAAGTCAACGTACAATAAGCGGCGACCACATTCGAGCCTAATCAGGGAATTTAAATATCTTCAAATTCAGTTGGCTGTTCAAGCATCCCACCACCGATAAATGTGTTTGTTGCTGTGTAGAATAGCATACAGTAGGTTGAAACTGACGTGTGCAAGTCCGCTGCTTATTGTACGTTGACTTGTGTCCCCCACTGATGAAGCGTAGGAAATACATACGCCTTTTCAAACGCCATTAGCCTCTTTCACATTACGAGAAAAAAATGCTCCTGAATTTTATACCGCAGCGCAGCTCTCTCCTGCCACCAATCTCGTAGCAAAACGAATCACATCAACTGCGCCTATGTAAATCAGCAAACCCCCCATTCCAACCCTAACAACCAACCAAAAATCCCTCCTGTACATCCACAATATAATATATCGTATCTTAAAACAAAAATCATCTCCTCAGCCCTCCGACACTCTGAATCTAAAATTCCGCTTTTCGTTCTTTCCCCGGGTGCTATCTTCGGTTTAATGGGGAATATCTTTTGTGGCAAAACCGCCCTTTGAGATACAAGAATAGTGTTGAGATGCGCAAGGGAGGATCATCGTTTGCGAGCTTTTCCTTACTGCAAATCTTGATTCTTAGGACACGGGGAATTGTGGAGGTGCTTTTGTTTGCTTTTCGGAGCATGGTTTGAACTCGTACAAGCTTTTCATCTGGTTTGGTCTATATGGTTTTCTATCTGTATATCTAAGATGAAGCTGGGAAGATCTGCCATGGCAGGCTAGATGGAAGCTCTGACTGTCGACCAGGCACATGTCTCTGACTCTCTTCACCACATGTCCATCTCCGCCTCCCACACCCTCTGGATGCTGCGTTACGAACATCAGCCCCACCCCTCTAACTCATTGACCCACTCCTCAACCCCATCTCCCGCTCCCTAAACATGCTGAGGCACAGGAATCGGTCCCGCCGCCCCAATCGGACCCCCAATACTACACCTAATCCCATCAAAAGGCGCTCCGCCCAGACAGCTCAAATAGTTTCCCGGCTTGCCCGGGTCATTATCTGTCACAAACACGCTGCCGTACGTCGCTACGTTTTCCGTCGCATAGCAATGTCTCACATCGAGCGTGAAATTCCCGAAACTGTAGTATGGCGCCTCGAACTTGAATGCCAGGCTGGAATCCGCGCAGGGGAGGTAGGCGCGCGGGTAGTTGGCGGGCAGGTATGTGGCGCCGCAGGTGGTGTTGGCGTTGGTGTTTGGGTCGAGGAGGGTGAAGGAGATGGTGACGTTGGCGGGGGCGGTGCCGCCGCCGGGGATGCCGGTGGGGCCAGGGCCTTGGATGTTCATGGTGGGGATTTCGAAGGGAGAGAGGGTGGCGGTGAAGGCGAGCGGGAGGAAGAGGAGGGAGGTGAGGGTGGGGAGTAGTGTGGGACGCATTGTCGGGACGGTGGTATTTGGGGGAGGTGGATGAGAAGATGTTCGGGGTTGGGGAAGGGATGAAGGGCGAACAAGCAGCCATGGGATGAGGTTTATATAGTATTGAGATCTTTAACAGAAATCCTACCTTTTGATGATACTATGCGGAAATCTCACCGTTGGCTGAATGTGAAAATGCTTCTGTTATATCGGAACGGTGTAAATCGGCTGCTTACCGGGTAGAATACGAGACTGAAGAGGCAACACGAGGTATCAGTAGAGGTAATCTTTGCGGAAAATTGGTCAGACGTCAAAATCTCTCGTCGTGATCAAAAGCTATGGCGGTGAGGCTGACCAAAGGATTGCGCCACCAACACGTAGACTGTTCGTTATTGCGCCGCAGCGACCCTTTCGCAGGCCTGGACCAATGATACTGCCATTCCAATTGAAAGAAAACTTCTCTCTCGCATGTAGTTGCAAGGTTTTAGAAGGCGTAGCAATACGAGGAAATTACTGCTACCGAAGCCACGTATCAAAGAGACTGGAAGAAGCCTCCTTCTAGGTTCATTGTCGATACTTCAACCGACTTGTTCGTGGGCGAGGTATTGTCTCTCGCTATATTACCTATGTCGCCAATGCGCCAGCGAGAACAATCGTGTCGGACAGCGAGGCAAAGAGTCTGTCAAAACAGAATACCATACTTGGTCAGAAAGAGCTATCGTGGAGAAGAATGGCTGCCATCTTTTAATAATGTGAAAGCTGTATGGGTAATCACAGGAGGTACAATGAAGCTTGCGAGGCATCGGACGACTTGTTTCTGAATTCTAGTGAGAGGGTAAATGGTACCGTTGAAAAGCTGATACAGAAAAGTTCTACTTGTCTCAGTATCTAGAGATATCCTGCAAGACAGTCTGTAGCAGCAAGTCTTCAACCCTATGAGTAGACTCACTGGCACATATTCACTCGCTTATAACCCAGACATGATGCAGCTCTGTACCCAGGTGGGAATATTTTAATCAATCGGCTTCGAACCCCTCATCCTTGATTTACAGGATTGCAGTTCGCACTTGGATCTCTTCTAGTTAGTTGGACCTTCTTCAGTCGTATTGACAGTCTGGCTCTAAGCAGCCTCGATGGCATGCATGTACCTCTCTACTGTGTAGGTTGTAAGGTTGGAATTTTGGAAAGCGTTCAAAGATGGCCAGCTCTATTCAGTTAGTGCCAACGGCTCTACCTCCGTAAGCGAAGCGCCTTTTATGACGGAAGACTCGCGAAACACCTCGAAGTCCTCAACCACCCACGTTAACAGTCAACCCTGAAGTGATGTAACTCCAGGGCTGTTAACATCAAAGATCGCAAAGCTAAAGGACACAGTACCACCGTAGTAGGTTGTAATGCTGCCAGCGAAGCAAGGAAAGAGCGGGGGGAAAGAGGCGCAAGATTCGTGCCCCGGATGTATCTCCGCTGCGAGAGCAGGAGGACTCATGCGAGAGGTGAGTGTCAAGGATGGATGGGCAATAATGGCTTCCAATTGACATCATTGCCATGATGTAAGACCATCGCAGTTGAATTCTACCCTGTCACTGGCCATGGAGGCAACATTATTGGTTGGAGAATGCGGAAGAATCGCCAAGAAATAACGAGAATTGGCCAGAAAGATCGCGATGCATTCACGTGCCCAACACAATCGAATGACCCGAATACTGCTAGTAGGCTCCGGAAAGCTCTAGAAACCCACGCCAGTAGGATATAAACACGGTTCTGAACTCAGTCTCACTTCTTCTTCGACAACAAACAAACCATCTACAAAGCAAGCAATCAATCAATCAAAGCTTTTAAAACATCCAAACCAAAACACACACACAAACCCACTCCATCCAACTCTTCAAAGACAAACAACCCAAAATGTCTCTATTCCCACGCTTCCCCCAAACCGAATTCGCCCCCATCTTCCGCCTCCTCGATGACTACGACACCCACCGCACCAGCCGCCAAAGCCACATCCGCGCCTTTCAACCCAAATTCGACGTCCGCGAGCTCAAAGACTCCTACGAGCTCCATGGCGAGCTCCCCGGCATCGAACAAAAAGACATGGACATCGAGTTCGCCGACCCACACACCCTAGTCGTCAAAGGCCGTGTCGAGCGCACCTACGAATCCGGCACTCCGTCCCAAGGCCGCATCACCGGCGAGGCCTCTGCCGACCACAAGGCGCACAAGGCTACAGTTGAGGATGACAAGGAGCAGGAGGGTGCCGCGGCGAGCAACGATGGCGGCAAGCAGGTTCAGAAGCACGAGGGTGAGAAGGAAGGGGAGGAAGCTACCTACTGGGTTTCTGAGCGCTCGGTTGGCGAGTTCCATCGCTCGTTCAGCTTCCCGTCGCGCGTCGACCAGGACAATGTCAAGGCGAAGCTGAACAATGGCGTTCTTACCATTACGGTTCCCAAGGCTGCGGCGCCCAAGGCCAAGAAGATCAGCATCGAGTAAAGGGGTTTGTTGGGGATTAGCCGACTGGTGGACTGAGAGACGCATCTCATTCATGGCGGTGGTAGGGAAGATCAGACTGTCTGTTAGCTATTCCACAATATCAATGCTTTGAGCGGGAGTTTGCTGGAAGCAAAGGGATTATCTGTTGGCTGAGCATTGGCTGTAATTAGTGCAGAGCCTCGATATACCAACTCGAATCAAAAGTATCTCATCCAATTCAATTCGTAGTAGCACAGTGATATCATTTGATCCGTGATTATGGAAGTGATCGTGGACCTACAATTGATATGGTAATTCCGCCCAGTGCAATGAATTTAAAATTCTAACTACCGTTCATAGTGACCCTTGAATTCCATCAATCCGTTTATAGTAAACTTCATCATGACTTCAACAATGTCACACCGTACTTGTATAAAACTCCTGCCCTTAGCAACAACTCCAGCACCCAGCTATCTCCAGATATTCCACCATCTTGACATCCATCCTGTGTTGCCGTCAACAAGCATCAAACCTTCTCAATCTAATTTCAATCCCAGCGATCCAACGGGCATTAGCACAGTGACATATTATCATTCAGGGCCCACCATGAAACGACAACTTTATCGCTCTGTTTTAGCGGTACGAGACTTCCAGCAGACTGTATGTGGGCTGCTATCAGGATTAGCCAACGAAGTTGAAGCGGCGTTTCTATTAATCGAAGACAGCTTCCAGCAGTCTGAGGATAGCATAGCCCCCTCTGATTATTTCCCCAAATTCTTCCTCCTGCCACGCGAGCTTCGGGACCTGATCTATAAGTATGCTCTCACAAAACCCGGAAGAATATACGCACAGCGGGTAAGGCTGCCGCGCATTGATGACTCTCATCGTTCTGTCTTTGCGAGCCTCGTTCTCGCAAACCGTCAGCTCAATAGCGAAGCGAACAGTCTCCTTTACTCGAAAAACATGTTCTTCTTCCATGCCCCGCAAGATATGATAGTATTCTTGGCTGGAATTGCGAAGACGAACAAGAGGCTTGTGAAACGGATAGGTATCATGGTCGATTGTACCAACCCGCTTTTTCCCATGCGCGGCCTTCCAGCGCGACCGGCTTGCTTGTGGTTGAGGACTTTGGCTGCGAGCCAGTTGAAGGGGGTTGTGGAGATGGAGGTTCTGGGTTATGATGAAGAATTTCATGAGGAAGCGCGCATGAATTCGGAGCTGGAGATGGCGATTAAAGGCACCCTTGGCTGTGGCGACGACAAAAGATTGGTCAGGAAGATGTCACTTATGGGGTTTGGGAAGGACGAGCGAAGAAAATTTCCCGAGAATTGGGAGATTGTAATGGACCCATGTGATCTTTCGTAGTACGGTTCAACACAGTGAAGTTTTATCAGCCATACTTAGGGCTAGTGTAGTTCTTAATGATGCAATAAATCGTATGAGTTTTGTGAGTAAAGTCGCTTTTGTGCCGCAACGATTGAATCCAGCCTGAGGACAGTCTCGGTCCGTCCCGCCCAACTAAGCAGGATAATCTTTCTATCGTATTAATGTCGGCATACAGCGTTATCTAAGATGATAACTTAGTGAGAGGGCTTGGAGAAGCTTCTGTGGATGAGAGTGGAGAAAAGTTTTGCATACCTTTAAATCGCCACTACAAAGCGTTCTTACTAGAGAAGGGCCATCGTTGACCACGTCGGAAATCTCGGTGGAGCTGCCTTGAGTAAGGGATTGGATAGCTTTGACTAGATCAAGAGCAAGGATTCAGTACAGAGACTAGTCCTCCGTCCCAAGGACCATTTTCTCTCGTTCACTACGCCGCGGTACGAGTCCCTTCTTGCTGTGCTTTCTCTCATTTTCACGCCGTTTTTTGATTGCAGCTAATTCCTCGGCCTTGATCTCTCCAGCCTTCTTGACTTGCGTAGGCACATGTCTATGCCGTCTGATTCTCCGAATTTCGGGCATGTGCTTGTACCTCTCCTTCAGCGCTTCATCGTATTCTAGCTTCTGGCGTTGGCGGGCAGACTTGATCCCTTCTCGTTTGGAGGCATTAGCGCGCCATAGTCTGATATTGCCGTCATCAGAGCCCGAAAGCAGATATTGTGAGTCTTGGGTGAACCTTGCGGAAAAGACTCTTTGCATTCTCTTCGTATGATAAATATCTCTAGAATGACCAATAGCCCGATCCCAAAGTCTCACTGTCCGGTCGTAAGAAGCACTCACGAGCTCTTGTCCAGTCGGGCTAAATTCAACGTCCATGACTGCAGAAACATGATCCTTTAAGACATTTAGAGCTCTGTTTAGCTTTCGCATGTCGAAGATATAGATGTTATGGTCCTCGTTTGCTACCGCAAAATTGAAAGCTTCCATGGGATTCCAGGAGATAGCGTTTGATGCGAGACCGAGAGTTACTTTGGACAAGGGTGAGGAAGTCCGTAGATCATATAGCACTATGGAACGATCTGTTGCACATGAAGCAAGAATTGAGGTCTCGGTTTGATTAAAAGCCACAGTGTTGATGGTGTCAGTAGAAGTAGGCCAGTGTAGCGTTTGAAGTGCTACTGCAGCCGAGCGTGAGAGATCATAGATGGAAATGACACTGGAAGAGGCAGCAAAGTTCGGCAGGGTTCGATGATGCGCAACACCAGTAAATGCTGTTTGCCCTAGGTATGTTGCCACTGGTGCTGTACCTGGTAAGGTATTATACGGATCAAACAACTTGACGGATTTGTCGCTTGCGCAAGTGAGGAGTTTCCTGTCTTTTGTCCAGCACATGCCTTTTACGATTCCCTCATGCGCTTGTACATTCCAGATTTCTTCTCTATCAGTCAAGTCCCAGACCTTGACTACGCCGTCTCCACTGCCACTAGCAAATCGCTGTAGAGACTCGGGGTCTTTAGCCATGGCATATACTCCATCAACATGGCCCTTTCCAAGCTGGGCAATGAATGGCGCCGCGAACATCCTTTCTAGCTTTGTTGCGTTGAGTGCTCTGGTATATTCCCTAGCTCTTTCGAAGGGGTGTAACGCCGGGTCAAGATTGCGGGGCTGGCGGGCGACACTCGACCCCGGGGCTTGATGGGAGGCCGTTGGGCGGGTGAGAGCCTTCACCTTCTGCAAGGACTGTTAGCTAAGAAACCAAACCTAGACTGCAAAAAGCATACCATCTTTAAGGACTACAGCGGACGCTCTCCCACTTGGTTTTGGATAATCAATGTGGAGGAAAATTTGTCGGCATCGCTTGAATGTTTTACCGGTATTCTATTGATGAAGCGGTACCTTACTTTAGCGTCTCAAGCTTTCGGCCATAACATCGCTCAGCAGCTTCAACTACCTGTTTCCAGCTAATAGAACTCTCTCAGACTCGCCTCCCAACCCATATCCCCATCATGGCGCCAGTACCTATGAACTCCAAGCGGATAGATGAAGCTCAGAAGCTCGCTAAGAGCGATCCATCGAAAGCTGAAGCCATCTATAAAGACATCCTATCCAAAGGCCCCGGATCTGGTGAAGCAGCTCTACGAGAATATGAAACAGCTTTGATGGGACTAGGAGAGATATATCGAGATCAAGAAAATGCGAACGAGCTTGCAAAGCTCGTCACAACCAGCAGATCTACGCTCTCTTCGTTTGCTAAAGCAAAGACCGCGAAGCTGGGTATGTACAATATCTTTGTTCAAATGAAGGATCTCTTACTGACAATCGATAGTCCGACAGCTTCTTGACCTCTTTACTCCCATTCCAAACACCGTCGACATCCAGATATCAGTTACCAAATCGTGTATAGATTGGGCGGTCTCAGAACGCCGTGGCTTCCTGCGCCAGAACCTCGAAACCCGTCTTGTCTCCCTTTACATGCAAAAGCAAGACTACTACAAAGCACTTACACTCATCAACGGTCTTTTAAAGGAACTCAAGCGACTGGACGATAAACTAGTACTTGTTGAAGTCCAGCTTCTCGAATCCCGGGTCTACCACGCTCTCGGTAACCAACCCAAAGCCCGTGCCGCTCTAACCTCTGCTCGAACATCAGCAGCCTCCGTCTATACCCCGCCATTACTGCAAGCAGGGCTGGACATGCAGTCCGGCATATTACACGCCGAAGATCAAGACTTCAACACCGCTTTCTCCTACTTCATCGAAGCGCTAGAAGGCTACCATTCACAAGAGGAGCCCCAGAAGGCAACCTCTGCACTGCAATACATGCTTTTATGCAAGATTATGCAAAACCTTGGGGACGATGTCAATAATCTCATGACGTCAAAACAGGCCATGAAGTATTCTGGCAAGAATTTGGAGGCTATGAAGGCTGTTGCTCGTGCACATTCGAATCGAAGTCTTGAAGACTACGAGAATGCGCTGGTGAATTACAAACACGAACTCGGAGGTGACACATTCATAAGAAACCATCTCCGAAGACTGTACGATGCTATGCTGGAGCAGAATCTTGTGAAAGTTATCGAGCCATTCAGCAAGGTGGAGATGGATCATATTGCAAAGATGGTGGGGCTTGACACGCAGCAAGTGGAAAGGAAGCTGTCACAGATGATCTTGGACAAGGTCATCATCGGGGTCTTGGACCAAGGCGCTGGGTGTCTAATTGTGTACGATGAGGCAGAGAGGGATCAAGGATATGATGCAGCATTGGAGACGATTGGGAAGCTGAGCAATGTGGTGGATGTACTGTACACCAATCAAGCATCCATGCTTGAATAAACAGATAAATCACGTTGGTATTCGGCAGGGCGCAAACCCGTTCTGGTGCAATTATGTGGTTCCTAGCAGCTCGAGCAATTATTCAATTCCATTCCGTCTATATATAAGAGGAGTCTCCGCGCTTGCAGATCCTTTCTATTTTCCAAAGGATCCCCACAACGTCCAGACTTTGCTCACTTGTTTTGCCAAACGTATTCGGGCGTTGTCTCACACAGCACGGCTCAAGCCAGGATCTTTGGCAAAGAGAAGCGTAGCTCCTAATCAACGCCTACCACATCGCTCCGGGTCTCCTACACCTTAGATGCTCTGCAATAGGCGGAGTTCACGGCCGAGCCTCTCCCAGAGAAGGACATGCATTATTATTGAACAATAATAAATTATATGCACGGTATGCACCCCACAAAATCTTGCCCAACAAGGAGGTTAGATTAAGCGAGACAATCACATGTCAGGATGTCAGATTACTGAAGTACGTCACGCATCAATCACATACCTTACCTTGAGGTACTTTATTTTCCTCTATGGCACAGTTTTCTTGATAGCAGTTGTTGGCAAGCAGGAGAGCTAAGGACAACTTCATCCGCAAAAAGCAAACCTGCTTCTGGCGTTATCAGAGCGACAGATTTGACAGCAGGGTTACACAGCGTAAGGATGAGCAGCCCGTCCAATGGAGGAGGATGGGGGGATTAGCGTATGCAGAAAGGTTTCGAATCCTTGGCATTCATTTTCGCGCTGCCCCACGGTGATCCGATTGTATGAGGAATTCGAAAATCAACCCCACCGCCCCCCCAATTGCCCAAAATTGAAGCTATTCAGACATCTTTGTTTGTTGACGTTCCTGACGTTCTTGGCACCGTTTTATTCGAAATGCCTCAACGCCGGAGTCAAAATCTACCTCTAGATGACCCCCTCACCCCCTCTAGAGCATCCGAAAGACTCTATTAGAACTGAGTCGTTAAACAGAGTCAAATTCCTGATTTCCTACCTCCAATTCTCGTTCCAAAGCTCTGATATCTGCCTCAAAAATGTAGCCTGAATGCTTGAAGTGCTGCCTCGGAAATCTATCGCATCTGCTTCGTTCGACAGCGTAATGAAGAAAGTCACCAAAGGTGCCTTCAAAATGGGGCCATATCTCGTCAAAATGCCTACGAACCCAGGCCTTTAATACGCTGAAGGTGAGTTCTATGGGGTTGTAATCCGGCGAGTAGGGAGGCAAATATCGCACCTGACATTCATATCAGTGGTAGATCGTCAATTCAACGAGGCAAATAGCTTACCTGACATCCGTGTGAGGTGATGAGCTCTTCAATTCGACTATTGCAATGAACACTCGCGTTATCCATGATGATCACACTCCTTGGAGCCGGAAAGGGACTGCATAGAGGTAGCAGTTCATCTGCTAGCCATCGAAAGAAAGCCTCGCCGTTGAACCAACCCTCGCGAATACCGGTGCAGGATAGATATCCGTCTTTCGTATAGGCCGGAAGAACACTCCAGCAATGCCCTCTCGTTCTAGAGGCTTGATAGCGAGCTGGTTGGCCAACAGGAGCATAGGCTTGATGACGCCAGCCTGTGGTCTCATTGAATAAGGACTCATCCACGAACACGAGCTGTTCAGCCGTCAAACGAAGCATGTCTGCTACCCAATTCAAACGAAGCTCATCGTTTTGCCTGACTCCTACACGCTGTCCTTTTTTGATACTCCAGCCTCTCCTCTTCAGGATTCTTGATATCGTGGATTGATGCACGTTAATGCCCCACTCCTCCCATATGTACCAGACCATCTCTTTCTGCATGGCCCACGGCTGATCTTCGAGGTAGGCTATGAGGCCATTTTCAGCGGCCTTGAAGACCTTTCGAGGAGCGCCTTTGGGTCGGAATTGAGGTCTAAAGGGAGAGCCATACATGAAGAGATTCTCCTGAATTCTATAGACGGTATCAAAGTGACAGTGAACCTCTTCGGCGATATCTTTAGGGCACCAGTGGAGTAGCAAAAGACGTAGTATTCTGGAGCGAAGGCTTGCAGGAAGTGGTCCCGGCATAGCTAAATGCGATCAGTAAGCGATGAGGTCTGAATAGCTTCAATATCAGCTTTTTGAATGCGATAATAGGTGGTTGGGTTGAATTTTCGAATTCCTCATATAAAGGATCACCGTGGGGCAGCGCAAAAATGAATGCCAAGGATTCGAAACCTTTCTGCATACGCTAAGATCACGGCGCGGAAAGCTGCAACTGCGTAGACAAACATGTGAGACCGCCGCAATACGTAATTCAGAAAGAGTGCTTGAGTCTCTCCATATTTATTAATTAGATATTATATGCAATCATCATAGAACTGCCATTCGTATTTCTAACGTAGTATCTAAAATCTCGTCGAAAAACAAACGGGAAAAGCTGTTCAGGGCGACTACGAGAGTAATTTGATATTCACATGCCAAACTTTTACCCGTCACCCCTCTACTACTACATTTCACGCTCTCAACAAACTCGCAATCTTGCCCACCTTCCGACTTCCAACTATCAAACTCTATCAGTCCTGCTAACCCACATCTGCACCTAGCACTCCAGCAACTAGCAACAGCTTCAAGAGCTAACACAGATTGTGAGTGAAGGCGTGCAACGCAACAGGTAAGGTGTCTGAGCTGCCTAACACCTGCAATTTCACATGCTTCGGTCCTACTTCGTGTTGGCGCCTCCTCAACAGTCACATTGATAGTGATCAGGAAGCTTCCTTCCTCTTAGAACATTAAAATATTTCAAGAGCAGCTTCCAGTTCCATCACCAGATACACAACTTGTAATTCAACCACGTTTTCCACTCCACTCCACTCCACTCCACGTTCCAGACATTCTGATCTCTCATCTGGATCATCTGCTGAGCTCACCTCTAAACCGCAGACTCAACATGCCTCACGCAAAAGAAAACGGTGCCATGGTGAACGGCGACTCACACTCCAAGACTTTGTCTGTAAGTTACACACGTCCTCGCCCCACCTGACCTTATCTTACCTGTTATCTCACTCGGGCCCAAAGCCACCCCAAGCATTGGGTGCCCGGACTAATGCGTCATACAGCATCTGCAATCCTATCCCGTCGTCTCCGACTCTATCTCAACTTTCAAATCCAACCCCTACGGCCAAAAATCCATCGCCATTGCTGACAACACCTACAACAACCTTGTCGCTCCCTTTGTCCCCTACGCCCAACGCCCATACTCCCTTGTCAAGCCCTATGTCTCAAAAGCTGATGATATCGCCGATACGGGGCTTAACAAGGTCGACGCGAAGTTCCCAATTGTAAAGGAGGATAGCAAGAAGGTTTATGGAACGGTTTTGGACTTTGCCTTTATGCCGCTGAGGATGGCTAGTGGTGGCAAGGACTACGTTCTGAACACCTATTCCAGCGAGTATAAGAAGTGTGGAGGAGACGGCCTAGTATCCGGCGGCAAAGCATTGATCACGACCGGCTTGGTGGTGACAAGCGACAGCTTGGCATGGTTGAGCAGTTTCCTGGCCGCGAAGAAGGAACAAACAAAAGAAGTCGCCAAGGAGAAGACTGGTAACAAGTAGGGCGGGATGGCTTGTGCATATTCTCCGGTGACGATGAGCGAAATGGACAGGGGAGGGTTTGCAATGGTGTTTAGGGACCATCATATCTCAATAGACGGATAGGTAGCGGGGGCACTCGACTTCAGTTTGTTACTATTCTGCCAGCAGCTGTTGACAACTAGCATATTTAGTCAAGTAAATTCAACCTTCACCGGTTCATACCTGCTTCTTGCTCTTTCAATGCCATCTGATAGGTATCGAGCCTCCACTCGTCCAGCTCTCTAGGATATTCTTCAAACCTCTTCCCAACCACAAAAGTTTCGTGCACTCTTTCAGAACCCGTCAGCTTTCGAATGTCCAAAGGCACGGGCGATGTCGACGAAGACGTCTGTAAATCCAAGTCCGGTGCCAACAACCCCAGTGGTGTTGACAATGCACACCCGTCTCACATAATAAACCCGAAGCATTCGCGCCGTTACCGGAATGAGTGCTTGCTATGCTGTATCAAGGTCTATATAGATAGGCCAGAGCGATACTTTTGTTTGTGCCTGGGCTCGGCATCGTCCTTGAGAGTACCTGCACTCTTGGAGATGGATGTTTCTTGGATGATGGAGATGGACGGTTCTTGGATATGGTTAGGTTGTCCGCCCCCCCTTTAGTACCTTTCTTCGGAAATTTCTTTTCAATGATTTGAGCCTTGGAGTTCGAAGCGGCTGCTTGTATGGTTCTGGGGAGAAGTGTTTGTAAAGAGGGGCGGATGTTTTGAGTTGGTGTGTTTGGTTTGATGTTATGTATGCTTGAGGAGGATGTGTGTAATTTGTAGATAGCTGCTATTTTGGGCGACAGAGATGGGACGTTTCTCGGATATGATCAGGTTGTCCGCTCTGTTTACTTTTTTCTTAAGAAATCCTTCCTTTGGTTTTGCAGCGTGCTCATATTATAATAAGATCGAGGCAGTTGCCCGAATGTTACTGAAACAGGCGTTATACCGATGACCGAACACTTGAGTTGGAGTGATATTGTGTATTTGGTTCAAGGCTATCCTTCTTGGGACATACACACACACACTCACAGAAAGCTGCTACATTCACGACAGAGATGAGAGTTTGTTATCTCTTGAAACACCACACCACTAGCACATATTCTAGATTCAATCAGGTAATCCTCTCCTTTACCTTCCTCCAGAAATCCCGAACGAAAGGACCGCCCTCCTCCAGCAAAGAGAGGAACAATTCAGAGTCTGCAATCCTATGCACTTTGCACGCTACGTAGTGAGCGACAAGCGCTCTCAAGTCGTCAACTCGGTCTTCATGATCCGGTGTGTGCTCCGAGGAGTAGGTATAGCTAATAAGCTTGACGATATCGCCGATACGCGCCGGGTAAAGGGTGAATTTCACCAGCGTATTATGCAGCTTGTTGAGTGTAAGGGCTCTCAGGGACTCGACGCCGTACTTCTTCGCAAAGACGTAGAGACTAGCGTGGCCGAGGAATACGGTGGTGTAGTCCTCCTCGGGCGAACTATTAGGGCGAGGGGTGCACTCGTCCGTGAGTTGCTGTTGCGACTCTGGGAGAGAGTAGACTTTGTTGTCAAAGGATTGCCTTAACCGGACCTTTTTAGACGTCGTTGCTTCTCGGTCAGAATCAGACCCTCTGAGATTGGAAAACTCCCCTCGTGGCCTCTTTGACTTTTTCGACTTCTTTGGATGTCCCCAACTGCCCCACTGTACCTCGGGTGCAACCTCGACTGCTGCCTCAGCAGGATATTCATGCGTGGCCGACTGTACAAACTCGGCATCGTCTGGGACGGGGTCTACCAGATCCGGTCTTGAACACGCCTGTCCATTCCTGGCTACCACGATCTCTGAAGAGATAATAGCATTCTCTACAGTCGCGAAGGATGGTACGGCATAGTCTCCAGTGTATGCAAATTGGCAAAAACGGACAAAGGTCTCCTCGTCAACATCTTCGAGAGTAGCCGACCGTGTTTGGGCTTCTCCCATGCGCCCATTGATGCGGTAGTTCAGCACATTCGACTGACTTGCTATAGCTTCTGCGTGGACACTAATAGGCCTTTTCACACCGCCAATGTGGAATATGAATATCTCGGATTCGATAAGCCTGTCCGGTGATGACGAGAATTAGCCCAGCCTTGTCTCCAAGTTCTGTGGTGGCTGTGGTAGAAGGAAGAGCTAACCCTCGGAATGAAACAGACATCCTCCCCAGATCTGGCCGCTGGGTACTGAGAGGAACGAATACTGGAAGTGCTCGGAATATACGGTCAAAGTGTGCTACGTGGCACTTGAGTACTGCCAAAGCTTGTCTTGATCAACTGTCGTTTCGAAAAATTTTGCAAGGCACAAAGTGATTGAAAGAAGATCAAGAGTATCTCGTCTTCCATTCTTCTTAGTAGCAAAGCACAACAAAAATGCCGTGTCGACTTGTGGCACATTTCGGTAAGTTACACAGCAGATATGCAATGCTACGTTTCCGATGCTGTAGGGCGGACTTGCACTGCAAATCACCCAAAAGAGCGACTTCAAGTCAAGGTTGTTTGCAGAAAATCCTACTATTGGACTATCTAAAAGAATTCGGAGTATCCTGCAGCTTTCCGGCCAATCGGGACTGGTTCAATCAGCCAATAGCAGTGCGCACAGCTTGAGAATGTGCTACGCTTTGGACTTCTCGCATGTCTTCTGAGTGCACAGTTTTCTTGTCGTCGCCATGATCGGTCCCCGTTCAATTTGTAATTGGTGCAATGTCTCCTACTCAAGTTTGGGAAGGTCTTGACAGACAAGGATTCTTCGAGAATGCTATCCTGTTTGAACTGAAACATCGTTCTCAAGGGCAACCAGTCAAAACACCTACAAGAAACCTTGCAAACTGTATACCCACTTTTCAGCGTGAAGAAGACATATCTCGATGGGTACCGGGTTTCCTCGACGACTTTGCACTTGCGGTATCTGGGCCAGGAGGGCCTGAGAACGTGTCTGCAGTATGTATAGAGATTGAACCTATACACGAAGTTGTGGTATTACGAGTGGCAAGGAATGCCGGCTTTAGCAAAGAGGTTCTATGTCATCTAGAGAGCATTACGAAAACAATGACTAGAATTGCTTTGAAAGGTCAGTCGATCATGTCCACTGCCATTACAGCATTCTCTATCTGCCATTATTAGCGCGTCTTCACCGATTAATACATGAGGAAATAGAATTGAACCCAGGTCAGGGAGAAGACGATATATTCCTTAAGATTCTAAGCAGATGCAACGGGCGCCTCTTGAAACACATAACAGCTTTGGAGTTAATGCTCCGTTTTGTGCATGGTCGGAAAAACCAGGAACTTAGTAGTCCGCACTTTGCCCCTGGAGACAGCAGCACAGAATGTTCGCAAGACATCGAATCACTCGGGGAGTATTGTGAAGCAACTCATCAATCTTACACCCAACTTTGCAAGGACCGGCTTGAACGGCTGAAAGAACTCGCATCCAGTGTAGTAGCCCTGAGAGATACTACACAATGTCATGAGTTGCGTTCTCTTGTCAAGGTGGGTTACGACGTCCGCCGATCTGGCTCCTTCAAAAGGCTGGTAGGGTCAAATCTTGTCCGGCCGAGGAATCCGGGAATTGCCTTCCCATCTGTCTTAGCCATAGTACATAGGATAGGGCAGATCTCGAAATTCTATAGATGTGCGGTCACCCTTACATTCGCCGCAGCAAAGTTACTAGAGCTTGGGAAGGTCATCAAGGTTCAGGGCATCCCTGCCGGTAATATCCAAATTCGGGAATTAGCAAATCGTACGGCGACTCAGCTCAGACGACGCGGAGGTGCTAATTTCGTTGACGCTGGCGGAAACAAACTGCAAAGAAACATTGATCGTTGGCCAAAATACCGCACCCACGCCGAGATGCAGCTCATCGTATTCTACGAAGAGAACCCTAGCCTCAAGCTCTATTGCACTTATATTGGTTGCAACAAGCAGTCCTGTTATCTTTGCTACAATTTTATAGAACACCATGGACGTTTTAGAGTTGACGGTTGCCATCAATCGTTGTACTCATTATGGACCGTTCCGGAGGCTATAACCTTCGCACACGATCAACGTGCCACCAATTTCAAGCATGCCTTGGCGTGGGTTGTTGCGGACTTGGAGCAGAAAATGAGGATATTCAGAAACGGTACCACGCAGCGCCGCCGATTCGGTATGCAAAATGAGTCTGTCCCTAACCTGTCACGCATGTCTTTGGGACTGCCAGAGCAAATTAGCCGGATCTATTTGACCCCTCCCGCCGTAGCTTCAAACATCTTAGCTATGGTGTTGGAAGAAGTCCAAATCGAAACTTCAGGGGGAACTGTTGGGGATACCATGGCCGAAGCTGGTAGCAAAGGTCCTGAAATTGTTCCAGAAAGATTCTCAGAGGCCTCCCAAGGACAAGTCGCAGAAGTCTCTGAACAAGAAATCTGTGAGAAGCCCGAGGAGCTCGAGAAGTCCCCATCCATTCATCCAAGTCCTACCATCTCTAAGGATGTATGGAGCGGCAAGCCCAGCAACGAAACTTTCACAACTCCAAATTCTACGTCACCAAGCCTCTCCCCTCGAAGAAATCCAGAGCCTCCGACTCCACCATCCATGATGTCTGAAAGTCTTTTAGAGCCTGGAGCTAAAGGAGAGTGTGCAGTCAGAGGGGTGCTTGAAGCCAAAGAAGACCTCAACGTGGTTAATGCCACCACGGAGCACCGGTCTGTTGACCCGATACAATCTCGCATCGCTCAAGCAACACCTTCCGCGAACACCTCCATCGATCTCATGGAAACCTTATCCATCAATCCTTCCTCTCCAGAAATCCTAGACTTTTACGAAACACAGCCACAACCTTCCCACTCCCATCCTCGCACACATCCCCGCCATCTCCACCATCAGCAGCGTTCAATGCCATCTTCAACCTTGCAAACACAGCGGAAATCAAGAGAACAAAAGAGAAAGCACAGGAACCCTACGAAGAACAGCTCTCGTAGGACGAAAACCGAGATTCCTCGCTCATCTGCAGGACATCACGGACGGAAGCGTAAACAGTCAGAGATGAGGGACGATGAGTGTGGGTGTACACGCGGTTTGTTTCAAGTGTTTAGTTCGGCGTTGGGAGAGCTGTTGAGGAAGATGAGAGCGAAGTAACCGAGAATGTAAAAATAGGTTTTGCTCTTCATCAATTTAACGATTGTATGAACAAACCCAGAAAACTCTATCAATAGACGAAAACTTTAGCGAAAACTCCAGCGAAAGGGTTTAAAATCCATCCATCTCATCTAACCTCAATACGCCTCATTAAACCACACTCACAAACGCACCTACACGAAAAATAAGCAATATCAAAATAGTCTCACATGCTCATCGCTTAATTTATCTCAACTCGACATTTCAGCAAATATCAAAAAAGACGAGAGCGAATTGATTAAATTCATCGAACCCCTTTCTTTTCATAACTTCGGCGAAACAGCAGCAAGAACAACATCAAACAAACCTCTTATCAAAAGACTCTTTTAACTCTACTGAACGGCCTTCAAAAGAACCATCCACCTCAGCTAACCTCAACATACCCCACTAAACCACACCCACAAACGCACCTAGACGATAATAACCATACCAAAAACAGTCTCACATGCCCATCGCTTGACTTATCTCAACTCGACATTTCAGTAAATATCAAATTGATTAAATTCATCAAACCCCTTTCTTCATATAACCCCAGCGAAACAGCAACATGAACAAAACGTATCGATCGACCAAAAAATCTCTGACAAACAAAACCACCGCTGAAAAAACCCTCATCCATCTCCCCCCCCAACCAAAAATCCACCCCTTAGTATACTACTCCCTCCCTCCCTCAACCAAACCATCACACAAAACATCGCCGCCGGAAGCCAAAAAAACCCCCGCAATCTACGAGATTCGAGCTTTCATCCAAACTACCTACCCAACCCCCGATATTTCCGTCCGCCCCCCCCTCGAAAACCGACACAAGGCGCGAAAACCGAATTTGTGACTGACCGAAGAGATTGTTCAACAACATGTCTTTGTCAGTCTAGTCCAGTCCAGTCCAGTCCAGTCTAGTCGAGACTCTCGGAATACCAAATAGATATATTTCAACAAACCAATCAAGAAGACGGTGCTTTTTTGGCTTTCGAAGGGTGGGGGGGGGGTGTGGTAGGGATTATGTATGTAGGAGAGGATTACAGGAGGTGGGGGTTGGATCGGGGGTACAGTAGGAGATGTAGATCTCTTAGGGGTAGGTAGGAATGATACTGTAGGTGTTTCGGGTTGTATGAATAGCGAGAAGGTGGGGGAGGAGAGGAAGAGCGGGTGGAGATGCATGGGTGGTTTTTGAGTTCGATAGTGCTTCCTTGAAACTGCCACATATTTAGAAGGATCATGAAACCCCCTTCGAGCATTCCACTCCACCAAATACTCCCCCCACCTTTCCAGCACATCACACATCTACCCCCGCCCCCCCTCTCTCCCTCATCGATCCCTAACCCCCACACTCTTCCCAACCATTAATCCCACACTTTCCCTCACGCCCTCACTCCCCCAAACGCCCCTCTTCCCACCCCTCCTCCACTCATCTCCCAACATCCCCTCATTATCCCCCGCAAACCTCCCCCCTTCCCCAAGAATAACCTCCATATCCCTCTTCTGGCTACTAATCCACTTGCGCAAAAAGTTGACCGGATCCCTGCTCATCTCCGTGCAGAAGGCATGTTTAGCCTTTGAGTGCGTGATGGCCTGGATTAGGAGGGCGAGATGGTCGTCTAGGGCCGCGAGCTGCCGTAAGGGGGTGGGGGCAGAGGTGAGGGTGCGTTTGAGGGTGGGGAGGGTGGAGGGGAGTGAAACATGGATGTCGTAGATTGTGGAGATGGGGGAGGCCTGGAAGGTGGGGTCAACGCGGATGGTGTAGGGGAGGGCTAAGGGGGGGAGGGGGGAAAGGTGTGGGGCGAGGAGTTGTTGGATGTCGGGAAAGAAGACGGTGTCGGTTTTGAAGAGCTAGGGGAAGTCAGTACGATAGGATTAGAGGTTGAGCCCAGTAGATGCTGGAGAATGCGTACTTTCCGTAGGCGATCATCGCACTGAATCAAACGCTTCTCTTCGTCCTGCTGCAGACCCATTGCCTTGACGTATTCCCAAATGCCGTAATACACAGAGGTTTTGTCATCTTCTTCGGCATCCACAACATCAGCAAGCTCTTTACTCAAGTGAAAACGCTCTGGGCTTTCGTCCCGGTAGAAGTTTAGTGTGCAGTTGAGGTTCTCGTCGCTTTTTCTTTCGAATTCGATGCTGTCAAAGTCGGCGGCTGCTGGGGGGCTTGGATTATTCGGTGCGATCGGCGGCTTCTTCCATTCGATCTGGGTAGCGGTCTCTGGCTGGAAGTTCTTCCCTCGGTCAAAGTCTACGGTGATGGACTTGAAGAAGTAAGATAATTTGTACCGAGGCCGTTCAGGAGTAGGTTTCGCCGGCTCTGACTTAGCATCGCCATCATGATTCATGGCATCTGCATTTTTATCTGAATCTTTAGGCTCGCTCTCTTCCTCGTCATCGCTATCTTTATCTAGATCCTGATCGTCGTCCAACAAACGACCCTCAATTTTGACCTTGTAAGTTGCCTCCAGTCCCGTATTGAAATCAAAAGCATTCTCATCCAAACTTCTACCCTGCCAAGGCTGATTCTCGACCGTATTCGAGATCCACACCCGTAGTGTCTTGTACCGTTTAAAGCCATGTGGTGTAGAGTCCTGCATGTCCAGCCGCTTTCTCATCATTACAGCATCTAGTCTCCGCTCGATATCTCGCAGGCGTTTGTACTGGTCTACGCCATCACCAATGATCAGGTCCTCTATGCCTTCAGGCATGTTCTTGTCCGTGGGTTTATGGGCGCGTCGTTTCGCGGCCTCCGTTTCCATTTTTGCTTGGTTCTGCGCTGCGAGGAGCTGCGCATTTGATGGCTGTTGCGGAGCGTGAGACGAGACCATTGGACCTTGTACATGGCAAGGTCAGTAAAGCGTTCATAATGGGGATGGAGCTACTCACCTGGCCCTCGTCTCGACGAGGTAGTTCGAGGGGACCTCTGGGGAATCTGCTGGTGAGTGCGGTACTGGCTCTGCATTGCCGCGTTCATTTTGGCGACTCGGGACTCTGCGTCCGATTCTTACCCTTGTAGCGGAATCCTGCTTAAGAATTGATAGAATAAAGCTGGCTATGTTTAACGGCGGATCGCGACAACATCCGCCGCCTTGCAGGGCTCGTAGGGCGTGACCGGAGCTAACCTCTTTTAGTATCAAGAGCGATCTCTTGGATGGCCAGGGGCCTTTCTCATCAGGTCTCATTTTCACGTACACTCCTCTTGCGAGCTCGATACCCAAGATTGTGCCTACCAGCGCAATCTACGTATGTTGTTTCTGTTATTCAAACGATCATGTCTGACACTACGAAGAACAAAGTCTGCTGCGTGCTGCGTACTTCCATCTCTCCCAGGCACTCAACATCAAACAATTGCTCCAGAAACACCATCGCTAAGAATGAAGATAAAAAACGCTCAATGTACGCCGTATCGAAGTCCCTCATAGCTCGAATTTTCCAGCGACCTTAGCTACCCGCGCTTGAAATAATCACTTCCTCCTTCTAGTGTTGTCGTGGGAATATCGGTGCCTATCCCACTGTCACTTGGAGGGCCGAAGACAACCATCTCTCCTGCGTTGCTGATCTGCCCTCTCGTCGCCATGATATCACCATGGTACTCCCCACTGTCAACTTGTTGTCCGACTTCATGTAAGGACTCTGGCTCTGAATCCAGCTCTTCCTCTTCTTGCAGGACACCGTCTCTGTACCCTACCGTGCCTATGGTGGAAGCAGCGTAGCTTGTTCTCCTATCGTCGCTGGATATTGTGCTTCCCTCGCCATAGCTGCCAGTACCAGTATAGGTCCCAGAATAACTCGTCCTACGTTCCGTTCCTGCCTCGCTGCCTTCTAAATCCTCTTCCTCGTCCGCTTCGTCCAGAACGCTATTCTCCTTATCTTCCACATTATCCACTCCATCATCTCCGTACATCCCCAGTGCTTTCGTGCCTCCCCAGCTTGCTTTTCTTACAGGAAAGTTAGATTTGACGCTATGGCTTCTCTTCACTCCAAACCCGCCTCCCTTGGCGGCGCCAATAGTTGAAGGGTTTGCAAGCACCATGGATCGCTCAACGCCGGCCCCTTTGTTAGCACCAAGGGTGCTTAGACTCAATATTCTTCGATCACCATTTCCTGCCACACTGCTTTGATTTGTGCTCTTCGGTGGCTGACGTCGCTTCAGCGCCATACCAATACCGCTGCTCACCGTACTTGCTGTCAGAGAAGGCACTGTGGTTGCAGCCGTACTAGTCCGTGTAGCCGTCGTAGTATGGCTTGCGGAAGATGCTACTCTCTTAAGGTTCATCTCCTTTAAGCTGGATTGTGGCCTTGAAGTTGTGAGCAGTGATCTCGAGTGATCCAGGACGCCATCCAAAATCCGACGTTCCAGACCATCTGCCCTAGCTTCCATCACGTGTAGTTCCTCACGGCGAATTTCCAGCGCAGTGTGCAGCGACGATAGATCTGCTTGCATTCTCGATCTTTGAGCCATCAGATCTTCCTTTTCTTTTGAGAGCTCTTGGATATCTGAGCGCAGGTCATCTTTCTGCTCCGAGAGTCGAACAACATCTGCCTCGACAGCTTCTTTTTGCGCCGTTCTCTTCTCGAGAGCAATGGCAACCTCTTCTGCCTCCTTGGCACGAGAGTCCACCGCCTCCATGATCGTGGCTTGTTGTCTGGCGACGAAAGCATTAAAGCCATTGGCAGTAGTGGCAACTTGCTCTCGGATCTGCTCTAACAAACCGACTTGCGCCAGCGATTGACCTTGCTCACGAGTATGTTCGACCAGTTGATCAAGTTTTGCGTGAACTTCAGAATCATCGTACTTCTCGTGGAGAGGGATATCTCTGTTCAGTGTCGGCGAGGGTAACGGCGCTGTAATGGCCGGCAAGGGTATGGCACTTGGGATAGCGTTGACGCTTGTCTTAATCTCTTCGACTGAGGTTTTTGCTTGCTCATAGTGCTGTCCGACGATGCTCAAGACGTCCTTGACAGCCTCCAAGATTTTAGGCTGATATTCTGTGACATGTGCTTGAACACCTTCCACTCCTGCGAGTGTTCTGGAGACCTCTGCCCTTGTGGCTTGGTGTTCAACTCTTTCATCGGCGAGAAGCAGTTGATCAAGCTTAGTCCCAATATCTTCGATACGGTTGAACACCGTCTTTGAATCTTCGCCCATTCGATCACAGGAATCCGTGACAGTAGAGCCAAGGGTATCAACGAGCAGTCGAAGATCTTCCGCAATCAGCTTCGTGGTATTCAGAGCCTCAGCCCGCTGCTCATCTTTGCCTCCTAATGTTCGTTCCTTTTCTTCAGCAGCCAATTGAGCGTCGTCGTATTTGGTCATGATCTCGTCGAAGCGTTCGTCGATCTTAGAGTTCAGTTCTGCAAGGATGGCTGCTTTATGCTCATCATGTTTCTCAAGCAGGGAAACATGCTTTTGGTCTGTCTCAAGCTTTACCTCTTCAGAAGCTCCATGTACAGAGTCGAAGCCGCGATTCACAGTCTCTAGGAGCTCTTTGATTGCCGCAGTACCATCAGTGGCAACCACAGTCTCAGTGATGGTCATCAGCGTCTTTGCTAGGTCTTGAACGCTGTTGTCGCCTTCCTTCAGCTTGGTTTTGAGATCCTCCCTGACATCGTCCAAAAACGCCTTGACTTCTTCAATCTTATCAGCTAGACCACCATGCTCGATCTTTCGTGCCTCGAACGCTTGCGCTGTCAGGTCAGCATCCACTTCCACTTTCTCCTGGAAGCCCTTGATGAGGCCTCCAAGCAGTTCGATTTCATCTTTAGTGGGTAACATATCTACATCGGGCAGTGGTAGCTCATCGATTTGGGTTTTGGTGTCCATGCACAAAGTTTCGAGAGCCTCAATATCGGACTTGGAGACCTGATCACCAGCACTAGTGACTGAGGACTTATCACGTATCTCTTCTAGACCGATACGCACTTCTTTGAGCAGTAACTCGAGGACGCTGACGTCCTCTTTAGTGGCATTTTCGTTGTTGGAGTCGTTTACTGCATCACGAGTGTCCTTCACAATCAATTCAATGGCCTCCAATTGCGCGACTCTGGCCAGGCCTTCGGATTCAGCGGATGTAACTTCATCGATCTTAGCTTTCGTGTTACGTAGCAACGTCTCAATGGCCTCGGTGTCATCCTTCGTAGCAACATTCTCGTCGAATGCTCGCTCACGCTGAGCCAGGTCTGCAATGGCCGCTTGTACGTCCCTAAGAAGCAGCTCGATGCCCTCAAGATCGTCTTTTGCTACTAAGCCTTCGGCAGGCTGAGGTACAGGCTGTGGGGGTGGTGGCGGTGGCATGTTATCGAGTGCTTCAACTTTGATCCGGAGCTGCGTGATCATGACCTCTAGATTTTCGATGTCGTTCCTTCGCAAGTTTTCCGCCTCTCCATCAGCAACTACAACTTCACCTCCCCCACGACCGGCAAATTCACTTTGTGCCACACCATCGGTGCGCAAGCGCTCCATGTCAGACCGCACGTTGGAGAGTCCCTCCTTGAGAGTATCGAGTATCTCGTAATTGACCGTCATGTCCTGGGGTTTGTTGACCATTCTCTCCACATCTACTCTGAGCCCATCTAGTCCATCATTGAGAGCTTCTATGAGCTCCCCAGTGTTAGACATGATGCTCTCCGCCTTCTCAGGTTTTGACCCAATCTCGGCTCGGACGCTTTCAAGACCTTCTCTGATCGTTTCGAGCATCTCCTCCTTGTCTGTTGACGCCGCTCCTCGAACCAGGGTGGTCGCAAGTGTCTCTCGCAAATGCTCAAATTCTTCCTTCATAATACGGATGGTCTCGTCGTTACCTTCGAGGTCACCTCGAGGCATACTGGCTTTTAGGCCCCCTAGCTCCTCCCTTAAAGCATAAAGAACTTCTTTCTTATCTGTGCCATTGTCCCCATTTCGAACCAGGGTGGTGCCAAGTGTCTCTTGCAAATGCTCAAATTCCTCCTTCATCACACGAATAATCTCGTTAGTACCTACTAGGTCATCTCCTGGAGGCATGCTGGCTTTCAGGCCCCCGAACTCGTCCCTTATAGCATCGAGGACCGCTTCTTTGTCCGTGTCACTGTCTTCGTTCCGAACCATGGACGTGGCAATGGTTTGCCGCAAATGCTCAAATTCTTTCTCTAAGGCGTCCAGAATTTCACCGTTATCAGCGGGCTCAGAGCCACGTGGAGCATTCGCGATGCTGCCTTCAAGGTCAAGCCGAAGGTTTGCAAGCCCGTCTCTTATCGTCTCGATGATCTCATCTTTTCCGGTAACATCAGCTGCACGGTCAACGTATGTCTCAATATCTGCTCGTAAGACCTCGAGGCCATCTTTCATAGCGTCAAGCACCTGCTCAGTATCACCTCCGTTGGCGGCGGAGTATTGCTTGAATTCGCCCTTCATACCATCAATAAGGTCTTGCATCTTATCGAGTACTTGCTCTCCAACACCATCCATAGGGGTAGGGGCACCTTCAAGGCCGGCACGTACAGCTTCGAAGAGATCTTCCCGATTGAATTCGACTTCTTTTGAGGTTGGTGCTTGAGTGGAAAGGCCCTCTTTGACAGCATCAAGAACGGCTTCGCGCGTCATTTCTGGTTCCCTTGGTGCTTCGACGCTAGAAGTCGGGAACTCAAAATTGTCTAGGCAATCTCTTACAGTCATTAAGATATCTTCCCTGGTGATAGTGTCTTCGTTTTCGACAGGTGCGGGTGGTTTAAAGTGCTGCAACCCTTCGCGAACAGCTTCTAGTACCTCCTCATAGCTTGCACCTCCCAGAGCCTTCGTTTGATCATGGGGCTGATACTCCTGCAGGCCCTCCTTCAAGCATTGCAAAATTTCGTCACGTTCCAGACCAAAGTTCTGTAGTTCAATCTCTGGCTTGTAGGTCTCCCACGCCTCACGGACGGCTTCGAGAATTTCTTCTCTCTCAATGCCTGACCCCTGGTTGTTCAACGCCATCTGTTGTTGGAAAGGGATCTCGCCCAGCGCATTCTTGACTGCTGTATAAACTTCCTGGCTGTCAACGGAGTTCCGCGATACGGTTGAAGAAGAGGATTGCCGTCTTCTCTCACGCATAACATTGTCCATGTGGTCTTTGAGTTCAGCAAGGCCTTCTTGTACGATCAGGGCAATCTCTTCTCGACCAGGACCGCGAGCGTCGTCCCGATTATGTTCTCCATGGGTGGTTTCGGCTTGATCTAATTTTCGACCAATCTCGCGGCCCATGCCTAAAACCTCCCCGCGAAGCTCTCGCACAAGAGCTTTGATCTCTGCAGTCATACCACCGCCATCTGCAATACTATCTTTAACCTTTTTGAGTAATTTGAGCATCTCATCGCTTACTATGGTAGCGGACTCGGAACCAGACGTATTCTTTTGACCGTTGGTTTTTGTATCTTGGCTAGACTGAGGTGACATCTCTTTTGTCGTTCGAGTTAATGGCATCAGCCGGGAATCAAAGTCGAGCTCAAGCTTAGGAGGATTCTCCCCGTAACCATTGCCATTATCTCTTCGAGGGACGAGCGCTCGACTGCTACTACCATCCTTCAGGAAAGTCAAGATCTCCTCCAACTTCTTTGTCACTGCCGTATCGGGACCCTTCGCCTTGGGATCATTTTGCATTACAGAGACTAGGGACATAAGCCGGTCCTGACCTTCTTTCGTGCCCATCTCCCGCAGTACCTTCTCTAGAAGCGCAATGCTAGCCGCTCCTTCAATGTTGTAAGGACTAGCAGTCACTTCACGGTCCAGGGAGGCTGCAAAACTAGTCGGACTGGGAATCCTAGGGAGTGAGAAGCTCTTGGACATGTCAGAAGGGGAAACATGCGGTTTACTATCGATCATGTAGGTGCCAGGCCCGCGGTTGTAATTACTGGCCGTCCTTGAACTGTTCTCCATACCCGGTTCGAGCATACGCATAGACAAATTCGAGACTAGATCCTTAAGACTCTTGCGAATATCCTCGTCCCGGGAGTTGGTGGCTTCCTTCAGGCTGATGAGGTCTGTCGCATTGTCTTTGCTTCTCCTACTCAGGTTGGCCATTTCACGCTGCAAATTTGTTGCAATGGTTGTAAGACTCAGGATCTGGGCTGAAATAGCGTCAAACGTCTGAGGGGTTCGAACCATCGCAGATGAAGTATTTGTAACATTAGACAGCGATGTATCCGAGTCTTTCGGAACTGACATGTTCTGTAATGCCAACATTGTTGCTGATGGAGGAGTATTTTCGCCCAGAATAGCCTTCGGCGGAGGCCTCGTCGTTGGCCTTAGATTTGGCGTATCCCTAGCAAAATCTTTGGCGCTCGAAGTGGGAGTTCCCGACCGTGTTGGGCTCCTCTCTGGAGATCTACTCTCGTATTCGAAGGCTGGTGTACGCATATTCCTCTCCGGGGATCGTTCTGGGGATGATGATCCATCTAGATAGCTACTTCGATCTCTTATATTACCATTACCATTTTGCAGTGATTGCATACGCTTATGGTATTGGCCTTTGATGAGAGATCGCTCAGGCGATTTATTAGGCAGCGGATTCGTAGTGTAAGCACTTTCTCTGGCTTTTGCTGTCAAGGCTTCCGCTGCCGCCGCAATTGTCGCAGAAGCATTAGGCTTTGTCGCAGGACTTGCAGAACCCCCTGGATTTAAGGGTAGAGGCGGAGGGGCGCGATCTGGATCGGAGCTGTCCCACCTAAATCTCCCCGAGATTGAGGTTAGCTTCATAAACTCCCAGGAAGGTAAGAAACACTCTGAGCTGGACGAGTTGAGGGGCGTACATGGGAACCGATGAGCGGCCGGAGTCTGAAAATGATGGTTCATGTTTGAGTACAAGCTCTCGATCACGAGACTCTTCTCTTTCTACGGAAGGCATCATGGCTTATGAGACAGCGTTCGGGTACCGAGGAATGCTGTGTGGAATGTACTCAAATCAAGCGCATGGCCGAATAAAAAGGACGTCAAGAAACGGCTGGTTGAGCAAGGAAAGCAATGGTCAATTAGCACTTGATTTGCTTGCGGCTTGCGACTTGCGACGGCGAGGGGAAATATCTCTCCTCACTTTGTAAACAAGGATTGGAATAAGTAAACAGAAGTTGCGCGCTAACATTAAGGAAAGCGCGACACTTTACCGAGCGCACCATGACATAAGCGGAAAGGGCTTGGAACCCTCCCACACGAAATCCGAACCTTGAAAATCAACTTACAACGACCTCCTTTCCTTCAACAGCCACGATGAAGTGTAAGTCCTTTCCACATTCCCATACTCCTCTTCAGAATTATAGTGACTAATGATGCCATTAAATAGTTCTCAAGGTTGGCCGCGTGGCTATCATAACGAGAGGCAGATACGCTGGAAAGAAGGTACGCATCGGAACACCCTACTCCGCTATGCAGCTGTCAGGCCTGTGTAGTTTTGGATGAACCACTAACATCTACTGAACCTAGGTCGTTATAATCCAACCTTTAGACACTGGCACGAAATCCCATCCATTCCCCCATGCCCTTGTTGCCGGTATCGAACGCTACCCATCACAAATTACTCGTCGCATGTCGAAAGCCCGTCAGGCCAAGCGAAGCAAGGTCAAGCCATTCATTAAAGTCATCAACTACAACCACCTGATGCCTACACGCTACACTTTGGAGTTGGAGGGATTGAAGGGTGTGGTCACAAATGATACATTTAAGGAGGTTTCTCAACGGGAGGATGCGAAGAAGACGGTGAAGAAAGCACTAGAGGAGCGATACTCAAGCGGGAAGAACAGGTGGTTCTTCACTCCTTTAAGTAAGTCTTGAATCCATCTATACAGGGTCTGTTGGGAATTATGCTCACGGAACGTCAGGGTTTTGAGCGATTTAGGGTTTACAGCTGAGGTGGACGATTACGTACTATATCTCTACTAGCTTTTCTCAAGGCATTGAGATAGTGCAATGGCGTTATCCACACGCTTCATTAAACTCTTTTCCACGTGAAGTGGTGTCTGTTAGCAACTTGATATACTAATGGACAAGATGCAGGGTATCAGTCATGCGAAGATTATAACATGTTTATTCAACTTGGGTTCTTCATTGACTTTCAAAGCAGAATTAAAGCACGATGCACTTTATGCTCTGCAAGAGATAAGAACATTTACCCAGTCTCGGAGACCTTACCAAAGGACTCGGAACACTCAAGATATTGAGCGAGGATGTAAGAATTGAAGTCCTTCGTAGTTTTCGTGGAGTTGAAGCTCAACGCGTTCCCACTGCTCAACATGGCGGTGTAAGCTTTGCATCATAACACACCAAAACGCGACAAGATAAAGATTCGCTTCAGAAGTTTTCACACCAATTCATTCACATCAATTTGTGTAAAAATACAACCAGATTCAAGAGACAACAGTTGCACTATTCATTCTTGTACGGTCAAGCTTTGCTCTACACTTCCTACAAGGTTTTCCGAAAGCATCGAGTGGTTGAGGTATATGTCTATCATGGATATCACACGCAGTTTTCTCAAGGCAAAGTTGCCCCATACCTTCGCGCGGGTGCTACACCTACGGTACCTCCTATCCGATGCCAATTTGGAGCTATACGATCGTCGAGACCTCCTTATCGCCATCCTTCCCATTTACCTTATCTACTACCACGACGAAATTCGTGTGTTTTACTCTGGGTCCTCTTGGACTGCCGAATCACTATTCGACGACCTTATCACATCGCTGGTTTTTCTCTTCTTCTTCGTCTACTTCTACGACTCGCTTTACGCCATTGGTCTGGTATTCAGCACTCCAACCATCATTGGAAAGCTGATATGCGCATTCGACCTGTGGCTCGAGAGTGTATGCGTCATATCCTTTCAACTCGTCTCTGCGATGGCTGTGAAAGCACTACTGGATCAATTCTTCGGCTGGCCAGCAGCACGTTTTGTGTATAACAACTTAGGCAATGAGCTTCGCGCAGCTTGGCAAGCTTTCCGTGACGAGATGCGGAGAGCATAGCAGTACTAAAATCTTCTGAGATCTCTTCAGCCATCATACCTCGAGCAACAACAACCATTGCTGACTCTCTGTGGAAGGACTTTGCACTCAGTATCCTGAGTGCTCTCAGCGATTAGGTACCTTAGGGCGACGTTCGGGGTTCTCCACAATTGCTGCAAGCGCCCGGCTAGCTTGGGCGATCGACCGCTGCTGATTGGTTGACCTGTTCGGTTAGCTCCATATCACTCAGGGCCCTATTCGCGGGAACTCTTTAACTACCTTAAAGAGTGCAGCTCCTGCGTCCCCTCTCGCTCTCACTGTCTCACAAGACATGAGAAGTGAGGCTACACGCACATTATCATCAACTCATCCTCAATAACGTTCCTCTTCTATTATCACCACTTCATCTACTTTAACCTCACCTCACCTCAGTCATACCTACCAATCATATTCCAGATCTTCTACCATTCAACGGCGATCCTCTCACCAATCAACATGGGTTCCCTCAGATTCAATGATTATTCCGACTCGCCAACCATCTTTTTACCACCTCAACCTCATAGATTCAATCCGGTGTCATATCAACCTCCGTCGACATCTCACTATCAAACATACCAGGCAATCATGTCAGACAATGCGCGAAACTTTTCTTCTCAACCGACACCGCCTACATCTTTCGTCTCAACCACCATCAATCCGTCACGCAAACGGTCGCGTGAGGATATCTCCGACGACGTTACAGATCCGTCGATTGACTCATTGGCAGCCCCTGCTGTCAGCCCAGAACCCATCTATGGCGAAGGAATGGTTCTGATCAATCCATCGACTGGTGTCTCAACTTCGGCTGAAAGCCAGACCGGGACCTGGTATGAGGAGAAGCTTGAAGCCGAGCTTCAAGCTACTACAGAAGCGAAGGAACTAGTATCAGCGCAGGCATCTGAGAGACTAGTAATGCCGATGCGCAAATGTCAACGTCGCGATTCCTCGTTCAAGCTTGATCCTGTACGGAATGGCCAGCTTTGTTCGGTCGATCTCCAAAAATCAGGACCGGAAGAGCCAGCGATTGATGTCTTTACACACCTACTTGGGGTAGGATGGGCACGCGTCGGTGATGGCGATCCGGACATGCAGGCCGCAGCGCGTGGTTACGCTAGGTACATCGAGAACCACTACCCATTGAGTGGGGTGGCAGTAGTCTTGAAGAGTAGGGGATTAGACGCATACCTCGTCCAAGCAGTCGGAGGATTTTATCTGTTTAAGGAGGATCTTAGTGAGGGCCAGCTGGTGGGTTCCGATTGGGAGAAATGCTTGGCGAATCTGCAGCGCTCGCCAATGGCGTTTGAAGGGACAGAGACGCTTAAGGCTGTCAGAACTCCTGATTTGAGCCCAATCATAAGCCGTGAAGTCGGTGAAAGCGCCAGTCTGTCGAGCTCAGGCGGGTCATTGGAGGAATCGGTAACATCCATGGAAGCCAGTTGCATGGACTTAGATTGATGTTTCATCTATCATCGGCATAAGTTTAACCTTTTTCCATTTCCGGCGCTGGGAGGACGGTTGGACGGCGCCGTAGCTCTGGAAATTGGGATTATTTTGGCGGAGTTTGTATTATTCTAAAAGTTTCCAGAGTGTGGAAGCTCATGCGGTGGTTTTCATCATGACTTACTATGTTCACGGCACTTTATTCATGATAGAACAGAATGCAGAACAAGTGTTTACGCATCCAGAACTCATGAGTTTTATCAGTGCCTTGGACGTGTTGATGAAGAGAGCAAATTCAGCGGAGATGTGGGTAAATCCGCTACTGAACCCCGACAGCGATCACTTTCGACGTCACTCGCACCCCTTGTATCTAATTCCACCTCTCCGTCAAACATACCCGTTCCAGATGTAATTCGCAAAAGCTGCACCGACTCCCCAAGCTCATCTGCGAACCATGCCACCCCACCCTATCTTCAAAGCGGGCAATATCGCCCTCATAACAGGCGCTGCATCAGGCATTGGTCTAGCCGTAGCAAAGCTGTGTCGCCGCCATGGCATGAAGCTGGCTCTGGTCGATAACAACACGCAAAACCTCTCACAAGCACAAGACTTATTCAAAGATGGTCCGGAAACAGAAACTTATGCCATGGACGTTAGTAGCATAGATGAGTGGAAAAATTTGAAGACGAAGGTGGAGAAGAGCTTTGGACGTGTGGATTTCCTCATGCTCAACGCGGGCATTGGGCTCAAGAGCGGGTGGGAAGACACGGAATACTTCCACAAGGTACTTCCCTTCCACCACCTCTCAATCCACCCCCCGGAACCCCCCCGGTCTAACAAAGCCCCCACCAAAGATCATGGATACGAACCTCTTCGGCGTAATCAACGGCATCTCCACCTTCCTCCCCACCCTCCTCGCTCAACCCCACCCCACCTCCATCATCATCACCGGCTCCAAACAAGGCATCACCAACCCCCCCGGCAACCCGGCCTACAACGCCTCCAAAGCCGCCGTCAAAACCCTCGCCGAGCATCTCAGCTACGACCTCGCGTCCACCTCCACCTCCGTGCACTTGCTCGTGCCCGGGTGGACGCATACCGGGCTGACGGACGGGGGGGCAGCGGGGAAGGAGAAGCCGAAGGGGGCGTGGGCGCCGGAGCAGGTGGCGGGGTGGCTGGAGGGGAAGATGGCCGAGGGGGTGTTTTATGTGGTTTGCCCGGATAATGATGTTAGCGTGGAGATGGATCGGAAGAGGATGTTGTGGGCCATGGGGGATGTTGTGAATGAGAGGCCGCCGTTGAGTCGGTGGAGGGAGGAGTACAAGAGCGAGGCGGAGGAGTGGATGGCGAGGCAGGAGGTTTGAAGGGATGGGGGGAGGTAATGTCTAGCAGCCTAGGCGCCTTTTAATGAGATATGATATCCCAAGCGTGAGAATTTAATGTGCACCTCGTGCTATCCTCCTCGACCGAGTATTTTCTTCTCCTTCCCCTCCTTTCAATCCCCATCGATTTTCCTTCTCCCTCCCCCTTGACCTTTATACCAAAACGCGCCCCGCCTCACGACACCACTCAATAAATACCATCCCGTATCCCACATGTTACAACTTATCCAATGCATGCAAATACTCTATCAATCCTTTCACATACTAAAAAAACCTGTGCAGACTCGCGAATCCACATCAATTTTGTCGTCCGATACTATGCAAACACATCTTTATATTTCCCGGAAAGGCGGTATGCCAAAGGCTGTGTGTGAGTGAAGGAGTGAAAGGGTTTTGGGAGAATAGCTCGAGAGAGTTTGAAAAGCATGGTGATATCGATATATTTAAAAACCCACTACCCCTTCATGTTCTCCGCTCCCTCCATCCCTCCACCCCTCCTCCACTCCTGCACACACCCTTCAGCCCCGCCTTCCCAACCAACCCCATTCTCTTCTCTCATCCCCCCTCCCCTCTTCATCACCAAACCCTCCCCTCCCCCTTCATCACCAAAGCGACCAGAAACCAACTCATAGCCCCAGCCACGTAAAACCCGCCCTCAGCACTTCTCATCCGAATTGTCGATTGCTCCCGTCGGAAAGGGGGATGCTGGTATGGAAGGTAAGAGAACAGAGCGATGCGTAAGAAGATTTGGGAGAAGGGGCGGGTAGGCGGTTGGTTTCTTCCTTGTCGGTAAGGATGAGTGCCAAAGATCGAGGCGATGCCGTTGCCGGTTTCTCGTTACCTAGCCGGCGTCATCAACATTTCATCTTCTACAACTCGCTTTTCTCGTTTCGCGCTTTGCTCGAATAATTTTCACCGAGGGAAAAAAAAATGACATCATATATAACCTTTCAGACAGGATATATCTAGCTGTGGGGTTGAGACCGGACGTGAAACTTCACCGTTATTGAGCAAAAAGTCCAAACAAACCCTTGTGAGGTGGCATCACCATTCATCGCGCGAACGCTTCTGTTGGGTTCTCTTTGTCTCATGACAACTGTACGCCACTGTCAAGCGAAAACCCTTATGCGACTGTCCTGCTCATCTGTTATGAACACAACTGTCCTAGATCTCCAGAAATATTTCTTCTCAATAGTTCTTCACTTCTCCTACTTATCACTCTTCTTGTTCTAAGCAGACGATCTCCAAATCTCTTCTACTACCAAATCTTCAATTCCCTACGGCATCCGACAATATGTCTACCAACAACCCATCCATCTCCGCACCCATCATTCAATTCTACGACCCCGATCTCCAAGGCAAAGACTTCAAAGGTCGCACCCTCTCTGAGATTGTCTCCTGGGATGACGCCAAGCTAGAATCATGTCACAATTACATCCAATCCCTTTTCCCCCTCCCCGAACCCTCGCCCTTCAACAGCGCCGCTCCAGTCATCGACCGCGAGGTTTTCAAGGCCTTTCGCTCGCGGCCCGAACTTCGTACTCAACTGCGAAAATCACTGGAGCGCATGCTACACTTTTACGGGTTCAATATCACGCCCCATGGAGCCAATATGGAAGAAGTACGGGTTGCACCCCCGGTGCTAACATTTGATGACAGACCATGGCTGGGCAAATTCAACCACAATCACCTGCGCATCACTCGCATCCTCCGCTGTCTTCGAGTACTTGGGCTTAGCAAAGAAGCAAGCCTCTTTTTCACAATCCTAAAAAATGTGGGTCATTGTACGAAGGGGGGCAAGCACCTCATCGGTGAGGAGTCGATGCAGTACTGGAGGAGGGCGGCAAAGAGATCGCTTTATCTGGCGCCAGATGATCTTATCGATGAGGGGCGAGGGAGAGACTTTTTGTACGAATATGAGGAGTCTAAGAAAATCAATCCTCTAATCAGGCTCGACATGGACAATTTTCATCACGACTTCTTTTCCGGGTCGGAGTACGACGTGGCCAAGAAGACCCGAAAGGCCCTGGGACGTACAAAGTCTGCCAGGGACCGACGTGAGTTGAAGAGGCTTGGTCGCCTGTACGATTCTCTGTACAACGTTGAAGACACTAAAGTAAGCGCAGGTGAGGGTGAGCCCGAGTCGCACACCAACGAAGCCACCTCAACTTCCGACGACGATGCAGGTGAGGATCAAAAATCAACACCCACCGCAGAACAAACCCAGACCCCGGAAGTTCCGGCCACCGCGAGCAACAGCACCAGTTTCTCAAACCAGGACCCTGCAAAAGCAAGCCATATCCTCGACAGCGCCGCAGGATACCCGAAAAGCAAAATCGAGGATTCGGACGACGATTTGTATAATTAATCAGCTTTCAGGGTCCCCTTTCTATTTTCGGCATGCGATTAATTCTACAGGCGTTCGGCTAGACGATGATGCGCAGTACCTATGTTTAGAGAATGAGATACCCATAGACTAGGTTTGCCATAATTTGAGGCATTTTTCTGCGAAATACCATATTTACCACTGTTGTAGACACATCTTCCAAAATAATCACATCGTGCTACCGCCAAAGGTCACGTAGTGCTACTTAGGATCAATGTCCAAATTGCTCATGCCAATGGATGGTGGTGTGTCGACAGTGGTTTCTGTACAGATCCATTCAATACCGGCTCGAGTGAAGGCACGAAACGCGTTGGATGGCTGCCCGAACGTGCCGGCGGAAACTACAGAACTTGTTAGGTCTCGAAGAAGGGACAGATGAGATCAAAGCTTACAAAGACCAATGACCTTGGGAGAGGTTGTGTCGCGCAATGGAAATGCACCAATCATAGCGCCTGAGCATCCCCAGAAACCACTGATGGTATGGCGTCGCTTTATTGTCAGGGGATTCAATTGCGCAGTCTCCAGAGTAGTTATATTCTCCTCTGACGTTGGATTGTAGAGTTTGCCGACAGCCAGAGCTCTAATATCTGGACAGTAAAACTCATTGAAGGAAGGATGCTGAAAAATAGATTAGTTCAAGAGTGCATGACGTTCCAGTCACAACATATCATACCTCGCCATCCCCTGTAACGCCATTAAGTGTCGAAGCCCAACCATTGGATTTCATCAAACTTTGCTCATAAAGACGTATGATGTATTCGAAGGCTGTGGTTGGCTTAGGCTTCATTGCAGCCGCCTTCTGACTCCAATCTTGATGCAGGGGAACCTGCTCTATGGGCATATCATTCCCATTATATCCAACCGACCAAATGGCGCTCGGCAGATCTGTACAAGAGTGCTCAAGGGAGTAAAGATCGCCGCGCTTCAAAAAGTGGGGATGAGGTTTCCCACGAGTACGAAATATAGCCATGTCGGCCTCTTTGTTTTCGCTAACCAATTCGACCAGCACGTCGTCGGTACCTATTACAGACACAAACGTCTTAGCATTTCTTCGTGTTACATTTTCGAACGTCTAGCCAACATTACCTAGACGACGAGAGAACATTTTCGAGCTAACCCGTGCTAACACACTTCGCTCTCGAATATTCTGAACTATCGCCTCATACGGCGGTTCCGTAGGCGTGTGCTCGGACCAAAAGTGTGTGCAGGTCACGAAGTAACCGCCCTCCAACCAGAATCCTGACTCGACTCTTGTTTCTGCGTTTGAGAATTTGAAGTAGATCTTGCCAGCAGCAAGACCCAAACCTGCTGCTGCTGAGAGGGTCTACAAGTTGGAAATATCAGCCACGTTCCGTGTTGAGCAAGCGTTGGGATGACTTAAATACCTCCTTTGAATCCATGTTGTTTCCTCCTAGAGCTCTAAGATCCATACTCATCTCACCCCCGACTTTGCCATTATCCTGTATAGGATGGTAGACCGACCACTGATTTGACTCTGCAAGATACATAGTCCCTCCAAAATCGCCATGATAGCACATTTTAGGGGGGTGGTGAATTATGCTCACAAGTGGGACAACTTCAACAGCAGGGCAGGGCAAAAAGGCGATGGAAGAAGAGAAAGAACACGATGACGATAAAGGCTCGTAGCCAGGGGAGACTTTGTGCGAAGTCATGGTATAGATCTGTTAACGGGGGAACATTCGATCGTTGCGGAGGGAAGGAGCGAAGCCACAAGCAGTTGAATCCAGTGCAAATCTAATATCCGTACCCCGCACTAAGTTCATTCTAAGTGAAGACAGGATGCTTCGACTTTCGAGTAACAGATGGCTGTGTAGATTATACATACCTACAGTAGACATTTGCAGAAATTCATCACATGACGCATACAACGGGAAGGCTGTTAGTGCTTATCATCTCAGCAGCTCAGTGATATGACACCTACTGATCATGATGGTGTACGAGTATACCACGCTACACTTATCTTGCGTTGGTTGATAGGAAGCCAAGCAGTAGTCTATCTTCGCCCCAAACTACAAGATTTCGGAGTTAGTATTGCTCTTTTCGAACAGACTCATTGAGGCATGAACCACGTTTACAGAGTAGGTTCTCCAGTAACAAGTCTTAAAACTCATTATGTATATATGAGGAAATATAGACACCGTCAATATGCTTACCATATTCCAATCGGCTATCGCTAGTTCTTCTTGTTTGGTCTGAAAACCGTGTGCGGCCAATTTCTTGCAACTGAAGGTATTCGAACTGCGGCACATCCAACGAGCCGGTTCCCACGCGCTTGTTCCACGGCTAGCCTGAATTCCGTCAGAAGAGAGTTATTAGGACTGCTGGTGTCAGACGAAACCATGATTAGACTTGATCTATTCCCGAACATCGTCGTATACTGCAGCAAACAGTCCGCAGTACTGATGTTATGGAATGTAGAACTGTTTAATGCAGTACGTTGAATTCTCTTCATTTCGTCTTTATCGCCATGGAAACCCCCTTGGGCCGGCAGGGATGCTGATGTATTTTGTTGGTTTTGATGGCCTTGATTGTCAATCGACCAGGATGCTGATAGATTCTGCTGTACTGGTTGGCCCTGGTCGGCAATCAATCCCCAAACCAATCTGTTGCCAATTGCAGAGAGCCTTATATCGGTAGCACTTCGGTCCCAAGCCGCTCCTTCCATGAAAGATGGTGTAACGACTACCCACTGAAAGGTGTTGCTAGGGAGAGTCGGAAAGAGGGCAGAATTATACCTGCCGATCAGGAGTTAGGATCACGGCCACTTCTGGAAGCACGGGATGATTTACTCACAGGAAATGTAAGGGAACTGACGAGAGGCCTAAGACAACCCAAACAACAAGTCGTGCTCGGCTGATGTGCTTCAAGTTGCGCACACTTGGTACCCCAATGTCTAGGCAGGTGAACTTTCGGTGAGCCCTGTCGATGTCCGAACGCCTCGGTGCCACCAGAAGTTGCATGCAGAGGTTCGATGATCCTAGTAATAAAGTGCTAAGAATGTTAATAAGGACATGCAGCCCAACGTTAAGACGCCGAGTTCGAGTGCAGTCGCCTCGATAGATTGTGCCAATATCGTTGGCAGAGCCCCATTTGACCTTGAAAATAACGGTACAGACGAAATTGATAAGAAATATTGTGATTGCAGTCACAGAACAAGTGAACAAGACGACGTCTCTCCTTGAATGCCAGGTTCGAAATGTTTGGGCTTGCTCTTCTGTCGGATCTACTTCCGGAAACCAAGGGCGCAGTAACTCGAGATTTGCAAATCTGGATTCTGCAAGTCTTAGATTACTAGGCCCGAGGCTTGAGGAATCAAGTACGGGCGTGAAACAAGGAGATGGAGTACGTTTCGGTATCGAACTGCCTTGAACGCCAACCAAAGGCGAATGGCATGATCTAAGCCCATCAGTAAAGCTGTTAATCCCATGATGTAGTCAATAAAAACCGACGCAGGCTTCCAGAGGTGGTTTTCAAAATTGGCACGACTCTCATGGCTTTGAAGTAAAGGCTCAGAAACATTGCCTCCGCCTTGCTCGGTCTTAGTTGAGACTGTCGCTGCACGGCCCTGCAACACTCTCCTTCGAGGTACACCCGGCTGCTCTGGTTCGGACTCACGGAGGGTAGGTACCCCATTATTTAGCTGGCTCTCGGTTCTCTGAATCCCTTCCTCCGGGAGCAAGGGCTTGTTGTGCATATCCATGCCTGTTGTATGCTCGTGAAGGCAGATTCAACGGTACTTATCTTAACTGCATAGAAGTCTGCTTCTTAAAGTGATTTTTGAGACCATGACTAAGTAACACAATCCAAGAAGAAGGGATGTAAAGATGGAGACAGATTTGTCTCAAATGGATTCTGTAATGTATGCTAGAGATGTCTGTAGTGCTTGTAGAAATTTAATATAGCAAGCCGCGTAATGCTAAAAAGAAGTTCTCACGTGCGAGGTTTTTGTTGTGATGTAGTTGCCTGGTTAAGGCTCACATCTCACAGCATGCAGGCCGTGGCGTGGCGTCATGAGTTTCAAGCTTCGGCGGTTGGACGATATATCTCGCGCAGATTCGAGTAACCCAGCGCCTTGACAGATTTAGTGGCTCTATCGAATTGATGGCAAAGCCTCAGTAAGAAGCGCCTCAGTCAGAAGATTTCGCATGAGGCCGAACGCTATTCAGTTCAGATCATGCAGGCTTCGCCTCTTTGGGTTTGCTTATCGTGTCTTGACACTCATTGGCTGGGTTTGTTGTGTCTCAGTTAGCCATCCAGATGCATGTCAGATGCCCGAGTTGTACAGAACTCCTGCCAGCGCCAACTGACTCCATCTTATCGACTGCTCGCCACGCCTGAGGGTATGTGGCGGCTGAGCGAATACTGAGGAACTAGTATTCAAGTGGACGTTATTCTTATCTCAGATCCAAATATGTAAAGGACTTCCATATTGGTGGTGGAAATTAGATGTCAACGCGTCTATCTAAATTTAAATATATATTCAACGAAGACTGGATTCGTTTGGAAGACGCCAGGTAGCCAGGGCGCGAGTCATTAACAAGATGCCTTGCGAGATTACTCTTTTTGATCAGATTGGTTCTTTGATACCCTCACACCGGACAGTGCTGAATGCTTGAAAGCAGATGAGAATGATCAGCACTGACAATTGGTAGGGTAAGATTGTGGAGATGGAGCTCGAGAAACCGCTTGCGAAGACAGTACCGTAGGTATGGTAAGGTACGGTAGTTTGACGCACCTGTCACGTGATGCAAGATTCGTGCACTTCTGTAATCTTTACCTTACCTTATTCATATTGTAGAGTTAACAACAAAAATCACTCTGTTAACCTAACTAGCGATCACGAATGCGATATGATGTTCTCTTTATGCGACTCTCTTTTTAAACTTCTCAACATTCATTTTCCCACTTTATGCTTGCTAAGAATCTTCAAACAATACGATGTGTACATCAGATATGAAACACTCGATATCCGACAAGCAATCATTGAGCAAGAAGATACATGATAGAAGAGACCTAATATCGTATTGGATAAAGTTGGTCCTCTTCCCAGAATGACTAAGTCCTTGTGATATCTTTGTCTCAGCTTCCGGCTTTGATCCGGGAGTCGAGCTTACTGAGGGAACCTAATTAAGAACAGTAGAGAAAGGAGAGACCACCGGACAGGCAATCGAGCCCCGGAAAAGATAGGGCGTACACATCTATTGTGGGCCATACAAGCACTTTATTGTCCCCTTCGTTCGAGCTCTTAGTCTTATCTCTTCTTCGAGCACCGCACAGAGGTCTCTTAACCTCGACCACAAATATCCATGAGACTCCCTCCTCGAGTCCAGTCCCCATCAATTCCAACAATCTCTGCCCCAACAATCCATCTCAATTCCTACAACTTCTATTCAACAACCCCTCGACAAAACCACGAAAACTCAACATCGCAAAATGTGCCAAATCGACACCAAACTCAGCTCCGGCCCCATCTCACCACCCATCTACATCCCCGGACAGCCCTTGATGAGATTCGAACAGAATTTCCTATGCGTCCACCACCTGGTGCACTACTGCACACCTTGCGAATGGGCGCAGGTAAAGGAATGGCTGTGCGAGCCCCAGGGGGGCGAGATGCGGTTCGGAGTGGAGTATGAACACTGTGAGATGTGCACTGCAACATCAGAGTTGACGGGACAGGCGAAGGAGAAGGCGGATGCCCAGGAGGAGTATCACCAGAAGAAGCCTCAATCTTGAAAGGAGTATAAGAGCCTGTACCTAGTTTCTCTGTGCCGTCGGCAAAGGCCACCGAGGGATGCGTTCTCCAAGAGAATTTCAGAGGTGAGAATGAACTTCCGCTCGACGTGAGCCATTTCTGTCGTGACTTCACTGAAGCACTTCTGTTTCCACGGCATTCAGTTAAACATAGGGGATGAGAAAGTAGATTGACCAGGAATTGGCTTATCGAGAATTAGAGAAATTTGCAATGGTACAGAATATAGCAATATTTCGTGTTTAAAAAAAACATTTCCTTCTAGACAATCTATGAAGTGATTAAAAACTAGGCAAAAATATGGTGAATCAAAAGTAATTGGAGCAAGGCAGTAGCATAAGAGCAAAAGAAAATCACAAGATTACAAGATATACTAAAAATCTTTCAAGAAAAGTCATTTTCACATTTTGTGAGATATATACAATAATAATAACCTCTACACCTATCAAGTTCGAAAGTCATTACTCTCTGGTGCACAGTGTCACGAGAAGTTCTGACGGTGCTAGCGGACTGGTTAATTGGTAATATTCACTGCATTGTGCCAGGGAAATTATTCTTTTGTCTTGGAGGTTAAGGGTTCGAGTCTCGTTGAATCTCGTTTTTTTGTTATTTGTCTGAGCTAATTTTGAGGAATCTTTGGGCATGGGTATATTGGCATTTGTAACTGTATGTAGAGATAGAACTCACACGCTGCGGTCTATCTTTGGCTTTAGTTCCGTGTATACACATAGAATAGAGACCCGAACTCGAGGGATATTACTTAATCGAAAGATTACTTAGAAGTAGAAGAAAGCCGCGAGGTCGTGCAGAATGGCAATCTATCTGATAGATCTGATTTAGGAAGTAACGTTGATCCCAGGTGGTATCCACTGTCATAGAGCTGTTTCGGAGTTTTAGTATTGGTATATAGACGACGAGAAACATGATGAGGTGCATCTGGTTGAGAGTAGCTTCTAACAGGATTGAAGTCCATCTTTAGATCAAATCGAATGATTAACACACAGTTCAGCATCAGGACGGCATCACTGCTTCTTGCCTTAGCTTCTATCATGTCAGATCCATTCAAGGTTACATATACAATATCCTCTTTATCCCACCCCGGTTCAGCTAGAAAGGTACCTAGGGGTCCCACGATGCAGGAGCCGTCATGACTCAAGATATCATCAGAGACCTATCATAAGCCGGCTGCTTCGAATACTAGAGATGCGTAGTCTACCGCACTATGATAATCAGAGAATTGTCCTATAATTTCCATGCATATATTAAGGTGCTGTAGACTAACACGACAGATTATCCTCATCAGTTGACTTGGTATCTGAAAGACGTACAACGATCGGGAGAAGAGCCTGCACTTCAGTGTAAGGCCAATATTTCAATATTCTTTGGCGACATAGGTCTTCTGAGATAGACGTGATGTTATGTGCTGCACACCGAACCTTTTCGATTAAGTGCATAGCGCGTTGCACGAGCAGGTTGCACTGTACTCGATCAGAATCGTCTGGTAAAGTTCCAACATAGAGGCTTGTTCTGATACTCTGCGGTAGCCGTTCACTTAGTTTCTCCTCACAAAGACTATAATGAGGTAATTTTGCCATTATTTCAGAAGGCGACAGTGCCAGGGTAGTCCTCGCTTTCCAGTCAGCAAGTGCCGATGCAGGGTTCCTACGGTGGAAGCCTTGTTGATTGAACATACCTTATATCGCTGATTATCTGACACAGCTTGGCCTTTCCAATACGTAGGATAGCTGTCTCCAAGCTTCGATACGCCTTCAATAGTATATAGCAAAATTGCAGGTAAATCTAGACTCGAGAATGGCCAAAGGGATAGACATTAAAAGCCTCGTCACTCGTCATAATCGCCTTCTGAAGCACTTTTCTCTCAGTCTGCCGCCGTACCTAATCATCAATATCCAGGCCGCCCAACTACACCTGATACAACTCATGTCGTTGAACTTGATACATCATGACAATGCAATTTGAAGTTGATCAACCGAACCGAGAAATTCCCACCTAAAGACCTCAACTGACGTCGGCAGAACCATCCCCGAAACGCGAACGGCTTCACGCTTAGACGCCAGACCACGCGCCCTAAAGCGGCGCATCAGACCTTCAAATAACGTCCCCACTACTATCCAACCACAAACCTTCCTCTATATGACGCCTTCTCAATCAATTATCCTACACAACAAAACCCCCCCTTGAACCCTTCCACCTCCCCCTCCTCAACCCCCCTACAACCATGGCCTCCCCAACCCCCACACCCTGGCACACCCACCTAACCCTCGACACCCTCCTCCTCACCCTCCACCGCTCCCTCCTCCACCCCTTCGTCGCCTCCATCTTCCCCCTCTCCCTCCGCGCCCTGGCCGCCCCCCTCCTCTCCCCCTCCTTCCTCCTCTCCTGCCTTTACGCCTTCACCGTCTCCCTGTGCTGGATTCTCGCGGGCGTGAACAAGCGGGCTGCGTACGGGAAGGCTAGAGAGGTGGATTGGGAGGAGGAGGTTGTGGTGGTTACGGGTGGAGGGAGGGGGTTGGGGCGGTGTGTGGCGGAGATGCTGGGGATGAGGGGGGTGGGGGTTGCGGTGTTGGATTTGGATGGGGGGGAGGGGAGGGGGGAGGAGGGGGCGAGTGTGAGGGTTTGGAAGTGTGATGTTGGGGATAGGGAGGAGGTGGAGAGGGTGTGGGGGGAGGTGGTGAGGGATGTAGGTAGAGCTTTGGGGAGAATTGAATTGGATGGATGTTTGCTGATTTCGCTGGTGTGGGTGCTGTAGTTGGGGACGCCGACGGTACTGATTAACAACGCGGCTGTGGTGAATGCGAAAGCGTTCCTGGATCTATCGGTAGAGGATGTCGAGAAGTACGCACCCTTCTCAACTCCCCAATCCCTTCATGCGCCGATCCTTTCCTCCCCAATCCTTTCATGTCCCAATCCTTTCCTCCCTGTCCCCTTCGAAGAACTCCATACTTACACCCGTGCAACAGAACCTTCCGCACAAACACCCTTTCCCACTACCACCTAACTTCCCTCTTCCTCCCACCCCTCCTCTCCCGCCCCGCCGGCGGAACCCTCATCACCATCTCCTCCGTCCTCGGCCACCTAGGCGCCTCCAATCTATCCGCTTACACCGCCTCCAAAGCCGCGCTACTAGCCTTCCACTCATCCCTCACCGCCGAACTTGCCACCTCCCATCCTACTATAAAGACGATCCTAGTAACGCCAGGGCAATTGGATACGGGCATGTTTGCGGATGTGAAGATGGGATGGTTGAGGAATTTTTTTGGCCCGGTAGTCGAGGTCAGGGAGCTGGCGGTTAGGTTGGTCAAGATGATTGATGAGGGCGAGGGAGGGGTGTTGGCGTTGCCGGCGTATGCGAGGTGGATTAGCTGTCTCGGAGTATTGCCGGTAGGGGTGCAGCAGATGGTTAGACGATGGAGTGGGGTGGATGAGGCAATGGGTGGCGGTGGACATAGTACGGAGAATGGTTCGCGAGGCGGTGGTGCTAAAATTGGAGTAGAGGTGGAGCGGAAGGTCCAATGATGCTGGCATCTTTGGTAGAATCCTGTAGTGAGTGCTATCTAGGAGTTACAAGATTTGTGATCATGTAGTTTTCATTGTTTCCTTCACTGCCTCTTCGTAGTCGCCGAGAAACCTCCACAACGCTTTCTCCCTCCAGCCCTTTTCTTTCCACGCATTCGCAGTGGTATCCGGGAACAAACCCACAACCCCCAGCAGCGTGTCATCATGCGCTATACAAGTCAACACGTCGTCACGAGCGTCAAATTCCCCCATCTTATCTATACTTTCCTTTGCATCTTTGACATCGTGGGCGGCATTTGCAGACGCCAGGAGGAAAGGCTGGGTCATGGCGGGCGAGTGCTCCGCAGCAGATTCTTGGTCATATAACCGATGAATGGGGGTGAAAAGGGAGCCTGGGCATATGTTTGGTCGCATAGACGGAAGTGGGGAGGGTGAGATATCTTTCGGCAAAGGGAGGAACGGTGTAGGGCGAAACTCGCCCCCGTGGTGAGAGCAATCGCCGCCAAGGAATATGTATGTGTCTGGGGACGTGGTAGTACGGCAGAGCGCACATAAATGACCAATTGCATGCTGTTTTCCCGTTACGAATCAATCTCAGTAAATTGTACCCCTTCATAGCGGAGATGCCGAGAGGGTGTGGGGTAGGAAATAATATAGGCAAGTAAGGACTTACGCCAGGAGCATCCAGTAGGTAGAAACTGCCGTCTCCGAAATAGTCTAGGGCTCTGAAGCGGCCAAGACGGAGACTCGAGTCAGTGAAGGATATTTCTCGGACATTACGCCCTCTATAGTCGCTCTCTTTGATAGGTGCGTCAGGGTTTGACGGGTAGCCGGGCATGAATGCCTTTTTGAACCCTGGACCAACGACCAGCTCGGTGGATGTAGGGAACGTGGAAGGGTCACCCGTGTGGTCCCAATGGAAGTGGCTACAAGACCTGGTGAGTAGACTGGTCCCCATGGTGTTAGAAGAGACTCAACCGCCCACCTCCATACGATTGCATCGATATCTTCGAGCTTCACTCCTCCCTCCTGCAATATCTCCGCGACATCCTTTTCCACAGTGATCTGCCAGCATCCACCTCTAATTCTGTCAGTAATCCTTGGAGCAAGGTTTTTCCAATCCTTCCGCACCCCTAAATCGAAGAGCAGTTTTCGGCCATTGGTGGGGTGCTCGATCAGAAATGAAAAGGCAGGACAATCCAAGTAATCGAGACCCTTGATTGGGGGCTCGACGAAAACGGAAAATGGGATATTCTTGATGCGAGATGTAGTATTGATGATATGGACATGGACCGTCGAATTAGAGCTTGGGATATCTGATGGTGGGGGACTGTTGGCAGCCCGAGACATTTCGAGTACTGGGACCTAACTTGAATTGAGTTGAGGCAGTACAAGAGCCAGGAATTTCCAAATGAAGACGGATTCATTGTTATAACAGCAGACAGAGCGTCCAGAAATAGAGCAGCAATGGCAGTGTGACGTAGCTGGGAGATAATCTCTATTCGAGTTTAAAAATAGTCTTCCGTACTTTGGATGATCATAAAAGTAAAAATTTCGATGATCGTTACTTATCTCAGTCGAATGTAAAGTCAAGATCTGTGATATCTTGGATAGTCGTTGCGCTATAGTGTTCATCAAACTCATTCACCCAATGACTGAATCTACTCAAGCTTGTTAACTTTTCTCATGATAAAGCATTATACAGATATCCCCGACAAGATGCTCATCTAGTGCAGCGGTACAGCCAACGCAAACTGCTAAAAAGGGATCGGATTTGCCCTCACGGTGGTTTTTGGTCACGGGATGGAATCGAGAGGAGGGAGGTTCGGAGGACGAGGGCGGGATTGTATGGGTAGAGGTAGTTGACTAAAGTAATCGCAAAAGGGAGTGAATGGGTATTTGAAGATTGTTGGCTTTGCTAGTGTAAAGGGGACGAGATGGCGCGTTGGAGGAACAGAACTTATGCTTTAGAAGAGTGAGATATGATACGCATTTGAAGTCAAAGCAATGCCGCTATAGGGGGTATCTCTGCTAAACGCCCATGGTCACAATAGACCAAAATCGTGGCCGTCCATGAATTCCAAAGATAGCAAGGCAGACAGGTGACGACTTTCCAAACCTCCCGCCTCCTCACTAAGCCAAATCGCTGTGCAGATAACAATACTTCAAGACCGTGATATCGACGGGTAACTCGCCAGAACTCCTGCTTACTTTAAGAATCAAATCGCTGCGCAAATAGGAAAGGTCAGTAACCTTCTAAACATTGAAGCAGATAGGGTCAATTTTCCAAAACCACCCGCTGTCCTGGATAATCAAACACGGCCGCTTATGGAGCGGCATCGTTGACAAAATTCACCGAAAGTACCAAGAGATGTTGACATTGGGCCCTCTTGCGTGTCAATAATCAAAATGGCAAGGCATATGGGTCCCACAAGGCAGTATGGCCTGACGCATATAGAACACTCTGTTCTGCAATGGCGTTGCAATGCTTCGGACGCGACTGTGAATCTTCGAGGTACGATAGATCGTTCGTAGAAGACATTTCGGTCAAGGGAGACATTCCGAGACTTGACCTGGCCGTATCGTAAGTTTGGTTTGAAACGGTGTCGGGGGTAGTACATAGATGTCAGGACGCTCGGATCCCACTGGCTAGTATGGCTTGGCATACATAATTGCGAAACTATCTTTATCAAAGGCATCGTAATCCCAATGAAGTGAATGGGAACCTTTGATGTCCGATGGGTTTTCTCACGGAAAGGTGCCGAGAATATTGTCATCGATTGTGTAAATGAGCTTCGCCCTAGTAGGGATGGAGTTGCTGTACTTGATTGTAAAGTCGTGTCGCCTTGGGACGGGGGTTCATGAAAGAATGACCCTGCAGACCCTGGCACGCGGGTAGCAAAAAAAGCCGGACTCACAAATTTTCCCGGCACCCAACCACCAAATATACTATTCATTTTTACGACGTGCCCGGAAATATCAATGGAAAACTCACTCTGAAGGTCTACTTG
>JAABUU010000288.1_pt1 | contig 123410 bp, 144 predicted proteins | sample 5559301 | NCBI WGS metagenome assembly JAABUU01 (sample SAMN10711884, study PRJNA513360) | rock metagenome | isolation source: Antarctica rocks | place: Antarctica: Victoria Land, Richard Nunatak white | reverse complement strand
CAATTATTTTTAAAGATCTGAATTCAGCTGATTCAGAGCTACAAGTATGTCTTAGAAAGTTTTGTCAAATAATGAATGCATGAAGTTCAGTAGTGATCGGGGAATTGCTGCTATGCGGGGAATTCGATCGCTCAGCGCATCGAAATATTTCCAACCTCGACTGCTAAATCAAACCTTGATATTTTTCGATTATTTTCGAAGCATTGAATTCGTCTGATTCAGAGCTACAATTATGCCTTTCAAAGTATGTGAGATAGTCAACGCGCAGAAATTGATTCGAGCGAGAGAAATGTTACTACTAGATGAGCGATCAACCAGCGCAGTGAACCTTTTCAACCCCGATTACTAGATCAAATCTGAATATTTTTCGATTATTTCTGAAGCATTGAATTCAGCTCAATCAGAACTACAATTATGTTTCTCAAAGTATATCTAGTAGTCAATGCGCATATGTTGATTCGGGCGGGGGAAGGGTTACTACTAGGTGAGCGGTCACTCAGCGCAGTGAATCTTCTCAACCTCATTTACTAGGTCAAACCTCGATGTTTTTCAATTATTTTGAAAGCATTGAATTCAGCTAATTCAGAGCTACAATTATGCTTCTCAAAGTATGTGAGATAGTCAGCGCATCGAGGTTGATTCGAACGAATAATTCGATAGCAGATAGCAAATTCATTCATTCGCCTCGTCGATAGAGCTGAACACTGCTGCTAGAGCTAATCACTGCTTCTAGAGCTGAAAGTCTTCGATAGAGCTGATCACTGCTTCTAGAGCTGAGCATAGGTGAGAACAGGTAGATCTCGAGACATCAACATTCTCAATCTCATTTACTCGATCAAATCTTGATATAAATCAATTATTTTGATGACATTGAATTCAGCTAATTCAGAGCTACAATCATGTCTCTCAAAGTATGTGAGATAGTCAGCGCGCATATGTTGATTCGAGCGAAGGAAGAGCTACTACTAGAGGAACGATCACTCAGCGCAGTGAGTCTCTTCAACTTCGATTACTAGATCAAACCTGCAGATTTTTTGATTATTTTGAAAGCATTGAATTCGACTCAATCAGAGCTACAATTATGTCTCTCAAAGTATGTGAAGTAGTCAGCGCGCAGAAATTGATTCGGGCGAAGAAAGATGATGACAGCTGAGCGATCGAGCGATCAAAACCGTCAATATCTCTCATCGCAGTTGTCGAGTCAAACCTTCATATTTTCGAATTATTTTTGAAGCGTTGAAGTCGTCTGAGTCGACTCTACAATTGTTGTCATAGAAAGTATCGAGCTCGAGCACGTCTAGTAGAAATTCGAGGCAGATGACGAATTGATCGAGAGACAGATGATGAATCGACGTGTCAAGATGATCGTCATCGAAATTGATGAAAGCGTCATCTGCTCAGATGACGATCGAAAATAAAAGATAGTCTAGATAATTGAATAGCTTCATAAAGTTGAAGTAGAAGACATTGAAAGACTTGTCTGTTTATTTCAGAGCATTGTACTTGTGATGACACTTTTGATTTCTATTCAGTTCATTGTATATTTCTTTCAGATGCTTAAATAACTCATAGATCAAGATGTAAGAATGCAAAGCATTATGACAACATCAAGCAAAGATATGTTCAGCAGCATCATCTTCTAATCTAGATATCACATAAACAATACAAATATTCTTATTATTGAAGTGATTGACATTTATCTGAAGCTTGTCGTTCATCTTGATTCTTCAGCTATCTCATGTTAATTCATTCTCATTGATGAATACAGATGAGTTTGAAAACTTGAAAAACTTGTGATGATCATTATTGAATAAAGTGAATGAATCATGTTGAGTATGATTCTCAATAGATTGACGAGATAGAGATTTCATAGAAACTTGAGATTCAGTAGATTGATGAGATCGAAGCTGATTTGCTGAACGCTGTCTCTTTTTTAGACTCAAGACTTTCTCTTGTAGTTCAATGATAATCTCTTCTTGAATGTTTATTGTCATTTGATTGATTTCTAACTCATTAAGTCTCTTGATGTAATCAACTTGAACATTGATTCATTGCTTATTGAGTTTCAAAGTCATGTTTTGTTGATCTTTTAGCTTGATCAGCATCTTGATGATTTCATCTGATTGATCAATAGCTCATTGACGAAGTTGTTGATTCATGTTGATGTTTCATGAGATAATGACATTTTGAGATTCAGCTGAAGCATCAAAAGAAATAATAAAAATGTGTCTGCTAGCAATGCTTTTAAGCAGATGAGCTGTTCGTGACTCGATTAATTCAAAGTTGCATGTCATTGTGAGAAAGATAGATAAATAAATTTAATTGTAATAAATTTAAGTAAATTTAAGTAAATTTGAAGATGTATTTTGATGAAAGTAATTCAAAGAATTTCTTGCGAATTTTCTGAATAGAAGTAGATTATTTCATATCATTTACACGTCGATAGCAAAGTAGTTGATTAGCATTTATCTACTGTTAGAGATCGATTTAGAGCGAGTCATAAAAGTGTCATTTAACTAATAAATAAATGCTAAGAAAGAAAAGTATCTACAGAAAAGAACTCAATTCTTATATGTGTATTTCTCAGCTCTGTGCTAAACTCAATTGAATTAATGTCTTACACATATGATGCAGAGTTTCAATGATATCATTTCTAGATCAGATTTTTGCTAGACTTGATTAAAATGAAATCAGATGAAGATTAAATGAAGAATAGATGAAGACTAGAATTGTAACAGCAATGATTTATCTACTCACATCATTTTATTTATCAGTGAATCAATTTATTTATCAATTCACATGCAACTAGTGAGTTTGCTTCAATGACATTTATTTTCAATGCAATGATCTACTCACTTTTATCATTCTATCTATCAATGAATCAATCTGTTGACTCGTTCACATGCAATTAGTGAGTCTGCTTCAATGATACTTCTATCTTGCATAGTGAGTCTGCTACAATAAACATTTCGATTCTACACAAGATTAAGAAAATACATTCATGTAAACATGAATCATTGAAGAAAAGAAATAATGTTATGATTCTAGCTACGCATTTTCGTTGATGATTATGTTAATGACTATGTTGATGACTATTCTGAGAGCTATCGTTGATTGCTTGTCGCTAAAGCATAGACTTGTTTTGAAGTTAACTTTATTCAGAATTAACTTATGTTTTTTTGAATCATATAGATAGTTGATTCTTTTCTTCTAAATACTTTTCTTTCTTAGCATTTATATATTCATTACATTATACTCATATGACTCGCTTTATGCTGATTTCTAACATTATATAAATGCTTTTTTGTTACAGACGAAGTGAAATAATTTGCATTGACTTGCTCTGCTTGATTCACATGACTATTGACTTTGATCTAGTCAACTTGCAATCATGCAGACATTCATTCTTCTTTCTTGTGAGTTAACTCAGCAAGAATAAACAAAAGATTCAAACTTGTGCGCTGATCAGCGAGTATAAACAAACGATTGAAATCATTCAACTAGATCAAAGATCAGCGAATTAATTGTTCATTCAGATTTGCAAGAAACTTTTCAAATTTGTTAAATAATCAAACAAGATCAATCTATGACTGCGTGAAGTCTCTACTTCAAAAAGCAATCAAAGAGATCAGTTTAAAACTGCGTGAAGTCTCTATCTTGATGAGCAAATCTTTCAATGAGTCTGCTTCAATAATATCATCAAAGCAATGATCTACTCATCTTCATTGCTTTATCTATCAGTGAATTGATTCATCAATTCAATCATGTGCAAATAATGAGTCTGTTACAATGATATCTTTCGTCAATGCAATGATTCATCTACTCACATTGCTCTATCTGTCAATGAATCAATCTGTTGACTCATTTGTGTGCAACTAGTGAGTTGTAACGATTGTCTCTTTAACAACACAAGATATATACAGAGATCAAACAGTAATTACTATTACTAGACTTGAGATTTGAAGATAGCTGAGACAATAATATGTATTGACTACTTACATGAGTTGAGCACGAAGCTTCTATCTAAGAAAACGATCATCGTTATATAGACATAGAAGATTCGTGCGATCGTCTGAGTTGCTGAATGATCTCGTCGATTCAAACTCTGAATCATGAGAATCGCTTCATGATTTCAATGATCTCATATAATGAATCATTAGCACGTGATCATGATCTTTACAAGCTCAGAATTCATCATGTCACGAACTACGCTCTATCTTGTCGTAGTTTCTATCTCAACTCGAGTCGTGTTTTAACACTAGATCTTCTTCAAGATTTTCTGTTTTCAGAAATCATCATTTCTATGTATTTGAATCAAGTATTCAAATTGTCAAGTTCTGTCGCAAAGCGTCGTTGTCTCTCGAAGAAACTTCATTTCAACGATAGTTCAGTTATGCATCTCTGCAATCATTGTTTTAATCGTTTCGTGAAGTGTTGTGTTGATACTGACTTCGATCGTTGTGTCGAGTGTATGCATCTAGATCGCAAATGCGATCTGATCGTCTCAGAGACTGAATGAGAGCGAATTTGTAAGAAACGAACTCATCTTCATGCTGAGCTGAGTGAGACTTTGACTAAAGCAGCTCGTCTGCAGAAGCAACAAGAATTAATTGAGTTTCGCTGAAAGAATATGATGCAACGAAAGTTCAAGAATATTGAAGAACTCGAGAAGAATGAATGTCGTCAAATGACTGAGTCGTCTATCAATGATCTTCTTCTTAACGTCGATTTCGAACAGCTCGAAATCTCTTCTGATTTCAACTGATTGTCGAATTTCTTTGCTGAAATTGTCGAAGAAGCTTCTGACAGTTCTTGAGATTTTTCTCTGATTCTCAAGTGTTCTCGATATGATCGTAATCTTTTCACTTGACTAATCAATGAGATTGATCTAAGATGTTTTGTTGATCTAGTATGTCTTCTACTTCGTATTCGACGTTCTGACTTTCTGAATCAATTTCTGAAGATTCTGTTTAAATTGATGTATTCAAATCTGCAGACTTCAAAAGACAGATATGAAATATTAAATGTATTCTCATAGATGTTGACAGATTTAACTTATAGTTAATCAATTCTTTGATCTTCTGAATTCTATAAGATTCTAGCTTTGTGTGATTCAATTTGTTACTTGATCTTTTCGTTTTGATGTTTCATCTTAGAAGATATACTTTGTTTCTCTCTTTAAGAGTAAATCTTCTATCTCTTTTCTTATTAGCATACAGAATCATGCGCTTGCTGAGAAACTGTATGTTCTTCTGTAATTCTTTTTGTAGCAGCTGCAATTGTTCTATCTGTAGCGTGACTTTCTGAACTAGTTGTACAAATTCACGTGATTTCTTAAGAGTTTCTGACTCAAACTCGTAGTTTGCAAAGAATGATGACATGCTGATTACTTCTGTTGTTGCGCTATTGAAAGTCAACTGTGCTACTGATAGTAGCTGTACTCAATCATTCTGTCTATAGTTAATATAGCATCTGAGATACTGTTTCAGTGTCTGATTCATTCTTTTCATTTGTTCATTCGTCTGCGAATGATAAGCTGTTGACAGCTTATGATGAATTTCTAGCTGATTCATCAAGAATTTTCAGAATTTCGATGTGAAGAGCTTATCTCTATTCGAAATTATCTCGTCTGATAATTCATGATTTGCTACAATCATTCTCAGAAACGTGTAAGTCAAATCTTCTGCAAATGTTGCTTTCTTATATGACAAGAAGTATTTGTACTTGATTAATCTGTCTGTTATAATCAAGATAAAATCATACGTTGCTTCAATGATTCTTTCTTTTGACTTAAATAGCTTGACTATGAAGTTTAAAGTTATGCTTTTTCACGCACGATCTGATGTGCTGAGACTTTTCAAAAGTTCATAAAGTTTATGTTGATTGTGTTTCATACAAACATAAACATTGCACTTTCTGATAATATCTTCTATCTGTTTTCTCATCTTTGAAAAATAGTAGATTCTAGATATTCTCTCAATGATTTTATTCAAATCTTGATGTTTGTATATCATTGACTTGTGATGATCATCTATCATCTCTTGTCTGCATCTTGTTGAAACATAGATCAGATTCTGAAATGTTAGTATTTCATTGATAATCTCAAAGTTCGCGTTGTTCTCGATATTTTCTATGATATCTTGCGCGACTGAGTTCTTCGCTAGCTCTAGCTTTACTCGTTTCTCGAGATCTCTGTTGTTGATTCGTAAAGTGACTGCGTTTTGTCTATTATAGACAATTGAATCGTCTGAATTCTCTTGCAAGATAGTCTGATTTACTCGTGATCTATCTGTCATATGATTTGCTCTTCTGCTCAAGACGTCGATCTTCAAGTTTTCAGATTTCTTTCGATATTGAATTTGAAAGTTGTACGATGACAACTCTTTCGATCATCTAATCTGTCTTCGATTTAGAACTTTTGTGATCGTGAAGTATAGCAGATTCTTATGATCTGTATATATTTAAATCTGATGTCTAGATTCTTCTAGATACACTCTTCATTGTTTGAATGAGTCGACAATAACTAGCAGCTCTTTGTCGTGTATCTTATAGTTCAATTCAGCGTCTGTAAGTTTTCTACTGTGAAATGCAATGAAATGCAGATGTTTCTTGTCGTCTGATTGACTGATACATGCTTCAATAGCTTCGTCTGACGCGTTCATCTCAAGCGTAATGAGTTTTTCTGATTCAAACATGATCAGTACTGACTGAAAGATGAACAAATTCTTCAGCTTCTTGAAAGCTTTTTCTGCTTTCTCAGTTCACACGAACGATATGTTCTTTCTCGTAAGATTCGTAAGTGACGAGATGATTCTGAAGTATTTCTCTATAAAGTGTCTATAGAAGTTTGCAAATTCTAAAAAGAATTGAACTTTGATCTTCGACTTTGACATCGATCAAGTTGTAACAGCTTCTATCTTCTTTGAATTCATTCTTAGACTCTGAGACGTGACTATGAATTTCAAAAACTGTACACTCTGTACATGAAATTCACTTTTTCCTGACTTAATGCGCAGATCGACTTTCTTCAAAGTCTGTAGAACTTTCTTAACATGTTGCACATGTTCTTTCTTCGTCTTTGAGTATACTAATATATCGTTCAGATATACTATGATGAATTGATTCAGATAACGTCGTAATACATTATTCACAAAGATCTGAAACGTGACTGAAGCATTGATTAAGTCGAAAGACATGATCAAATACTCGTAATGTTCTAGTCGAGTGCAAAAGACTGTCTTTCACTCGTCTTCTTTTTTAATTCGTATTCGATTGAATGCTTCAAGTATATCAAATTTCATAAATCACTGTGCACTCTGCAATCTATTCTGCAGTTCTGCTATGAGCGATAATGAATAGCTGTTTTTAATCGTGATGTTATTCAGTGCTCTGTAGTCGACACATAGTCTTAGACTTTCATTCGATTTCAAAATAAACAGAATTGAGTATTCTGCTGACGACTGTGATTCTCTAATGAATCTCTTTCACATGTTCTCTTTCAGATATTGTTGCAAAGCATCGAGCTTTTCTGTCAACAATGAGTATATGAACTGTTTCGTGAATTTCTTGTTGTCAACGAGCTTAATCTCATGATTTCATGATTGATGTTTGAATAGTGTCTTCTGATCACTTTCTTTCTCAAACAGAATCTTATATTTCTGATATTCTTTAGAAATGATAGCGATAGCGAGATTTTTCAAATGATCGCTCTGAATCTCTCTGCTTCATAACATCTGTGCATCGTTGATTTCTCTGAACTCTTCGCGCATTTCTTCGCTCGTCATGACGAATATTTTCACACTTTGTGATGACTTCAATATCGAGTGTAATCGCGTTGTTTCTGTATCTAGAAATGCAATTGTCTCGTTGATTCAATTAATCATTGAATTGATCATACGAAGTCATGATATGTCTAGAACTATATCACTGTCTGACTGCTTCGTAACATCTAAACGTAACTTCTTTCAATGTCGTTTGAATCTCAAGTGAATGAGTTGAATTTCTTGATCTATTAGTTCGTTATTGTACTTCATGAATGTTTCATTGAAGTTTCGCAGATTGTAAGATTCTTTCTTTTTCTGCGTAGATATTTGCGTCTTTTTAGCAAATTCTGAAAATATGTAGTTTCTCATGCAGTCACTGTCTATGAATAGTCATGCTGCATGATCATTAATCTTGATTCATACTCGTAACTGTGACGAGTCACTGATGAAGATAAATATGCTTTCGATTTTCGATCTTCGACTAGACTTCTTCGATGATCTGTCGATCAAAGAGTCTTCTAGTTTTTTAAACTAGAAGCTCTTTCTTTCAATATCTGTTCTATGTACTGAAATCAATTTGAGTTGATCTTTTTAAGTGAATATTTCTTTGAATCACACAGATCAAATCTCTTTCTGATGACTTCTGTCATCTGTCTAAACTCTCTGAATATGTGATCTTCGTCAGAAAGTACATATTCTTCTTGCTTGATGAACTTGACTTTTGTGAGTGACTTCTTCATGACTATGTCACGATATCGAATGTCTTTGCGCGATGCGATCGACTCATCTTGCATAGTGTCATAGATAGCTTGATGTATATCATTCTTGATCTGTTGCATTCACTGAGAAAAATCTTTCTCTTTCTGCTTAAAGAGAGTGTACAATTCGTTGTACATGCTTATAAAGCTTGCTTGACTTGTAAGCTTTCTGAGATCTTTCTTTATCTCGAGATGATCTTCTTCTTGATCGAGAGCGCCTTCTGCTGCAATAGTGAATGCTCGTAGAGTTTCGCTAAGTCGATTCTCTTCTTCGACTGCTTGATAAATAGCTTCTTCGATGTCGTTCAATCTATTCGAGTCATGTGCTTCGCTGTCGAGAATTTCTGATTTTGCAATCATAGTGAACGAACTTTCATCACTATCTTCATCGTGTGCTTCTGATTGACGATGAGTTGCTGCGTAGAAACGATTCTTTCGCGAGAATTTCGAGTATCATTCAGAATCTTTCTTATCGCTCAGATGCATGTGACAGTTGTTCTCGTAACATGCTGTTCACGACAACGCTTGATGCTTGTCTTTCTGATCTTCTTTCGTTGCTGCGAAAGATCTGTCTTGCTTATCATAAGACTTTGACTTGTTCTTGTACTTATTCTGAGTACAGTTCTTGAAGTAATGACTCAGCTTCTTGCATGTGTAACATGTCTTGCTCTGTTGAGCTGTTTTATCACGAGCGTTCGTTGATATCTTTCGAATTGCGTCTAACTTCATAGATTGAGAATCATAGTATGACTGTCGTCGTTTCTTCTTGAACTTTCGACTCAATACTACTGACATAGTCGATTCTTTATCTTTTTTCAGATGTCTTTCATACTGTCTGTTATCGATGATCATCGCTCTGAATATCATCTTCTGCAAGTTGATGAATCTATCAATTCTAGCGATTTCATTCTTGACTTTCTCTTGCAGTTTCTGATAGAACTGGCTGATGAGAGCTGCATCATCTCATTTTGTATTCATCATAATATGCTGAAAGCTGATTGAATAAGTTGCTGCGAAGATTTTCTGCCGCAGATTGTACAGCTGACGTTTCGCTGTACGTTTCTTGTCAATGTCTTCAAATACTCTTCTTAGACGTTTCTCAAACGTCTGAGAGTCACGAAATATCGTGTTGATTTCTTCTTCTCGTTTCTCTGACTTCTTCTGCAGATAATTCGTTAGATAGTGATGAAATCATATGAATGCATTATCTCTTAGATAGATGAATGCAAAGAGTACTTTGTTCTCGATGAACTTGAACTGAGATGAGTGTCGTTTGATGTATAGCTCTATCTGTACTAGATATGCTTCAAGTTTATCTCGATCATCATGATACAAGTTCAATGTTGAAATCTTGATCTTATCTGCGCTGAAGATGCTTGCTTCTTGACTGAGCATGACTCGTTCTGACTGACTAGACATGACTGAAAGAAATGAACGTCTCTGATATCTTGTGAAAGAGAGATGCTTAAAGTGTAATGATTGTTTCTTTAACAACACAAGATATATACAGAGATCAAACAGTAATTACTATTACTAGACTTGAAATCTGAAGATAGCTGAGACAATAATATGTATTGACTACTTACATGAGTTGAGCACGAAGCTTCTATCTAAGAAAACGATCATCGTTATATAGACATAGAAGATTCGTGCAATCGTCTGAGTCGTTGAGTGATTTCGTCAACTTGAACTCTGAATCATGAGAATCGCTTCATGATCTCAATGATTTCATATAATAAATCATTAGCACGTGATCATGATCTTTACAAGCTCAGAGTTCATCATGTCACGAACTACGCTCTATCTTGTCGTAGTTTCTATCTCAATTCAAGTCGTGTTCTAACATGAGTCTGCTACAATGACATTCTCAATGCAATGATCTACTCATTCTCATTGCTCTACTCATCAATGAATCTGATCAAACATTCATGTGCAACTAGTGAGTTTGCTACAATGATGAGTTCAAAGTCAATCTCTTCAATGAGCAAGTCAATTAGTGAGTCTGCTTCAATAACATGATCATCTTTGATAACAAGCAAATTCATGAACTTGTTTCTATATTAAAATCTCAACAGTGAATCTGCTACAATGATGAACAATAATTGATCTTTTGATTGAATCAATCAATGAATGAAACAAGTTCTACTATGTAATAAATCTGAATCAGCAGTGAGTCTGCTTCAATGACATGATCACAATTGATCTTTTCAATGAGTTAGTCAATTTTCTTTTAATGAGTTTGCTTCAATGACATTAGTCAATAGTTGATCTCTTTGCTGAGCAAGTTAATTTCTTTCTACATAGCTAGTCTGTTACAATAGACATTTTGATTCTATATAAGACTAAGAAAATACATTCATGCAAACATAAATTGTTGAAAAGAAGAAGTAATGTTACAATTCTAGCTATGCATTTATGTTGATAGCTATGTTGATGATTATGTTGATGACTATGTTTCTGACTATCATTGATCACTCGTCACTAGATTATTGAGTTGTTTCAAAGTCAACTTTATTCAGAATTAGCTTATATTCTTCTGAATCATATAAATAGTCAATTCTTTTCTTCTAGATACTTTTCTTTCTTAACATTTATATACTCATTACATTATACTCATATGACTCGCTTTATGCTGATCTTTAACAAAGATGATCATGTCGTTTTTGCAGAAATCTTCAAAATAGTTTTGCAAACTGATTTTCATAAGTCAGATGAGCTTGTATATTAATGACTTTAATGAACAAGATCTGAAATAAATTGCAATGTGCAAGAAAAAGACATTGCAAGACTTGAAAAATGAATCTTGATGAACAATCTCATTTAATCAAGTCATGAAAAAATCAGATCAGATCATATTAATTAAAAAAAGTCTGAAAATTGAGATTTAACATCATTAATTGATTGAATTGAAAATTACAGCTTAAAGATCAATTTTTTCTTCATTTTTCTTTTAATTTTCAGAACTTTCATCATATTGTTGATTAAGTGAATAAATCATTAACATCAAGACTTAAGTGAAGAGTCTGAATAAATGTGATGATCATGATCTCATTGATCAGCTGTAACTTTTCAGATGCTGATTAAAGTTCATTTGAATCTTGACATAATCATGACATGAAAATCTTCACACAGAACAGTCATTAATTCAGCTTTTTAATAATGAAAAGATTAACTTTCTTTGTAAAAAGAACTTAGTACAATCTATGATTCAATGCAGTTGCAACTGAGTTTTCATGATTTGCAACAGAAAAAATGCAAATCTTTCTGTTGTTTTTCTTTCATCAACTCAATTTGACAGTTTATATACTTAAGTTAATCGCAATTGATCTTGATCATTTAAAAGTTTAAATGAGTGATGATGACTTGATATTGAATGCTTCATCTTTGAAACTGTTGAGAATCAATTCAATTGAAAACATCAAGATAACATCAATGAAATCAATATGATTGAGATTCAGAGTCTGAAACAGATTTCATTGAATGTAATATTCTTATTGCACATTGAAGCTGATGTTCATGAAAGTGAAAAGTGCAACATGATGCAATTCTTGATCTGCTGAAGAATCTTAATTAATCATTTTCATTTTCGCGAATTGAATTGCTTGCTGATTGCATATCATTGATTCAACAAAGTCTGTGAGTATTTTAATGCTTCAAGTTGAATGTTTTCAAAGAGTTGAAGTTTCTTCATTGAAGTAACTCACAGATCTTTGTGAAGACTGTATGCTTTGTGAAAGATCATTTATTCATGATGACATAAATCATTTGATTCTCTCAGTTTCATTGATGCAGTACTGACATCATACATCAATGCTCAGAAAAAAATCTGTGTGATAATAAATGTTAAAACATGAGTGAGACAATGAAATTAATGATTTCAGTTGCAAAGACAGATGATCTTTCATAATAAAGTGATGATGAAATCATGATGAGTTGTCAAAGATATATTTTCATTTTTGAAGTCAAGTCAGCAGTTTTAAGAAGAAAAGTTATCAAGATGTCAATGAAAACATTGTTGCAAATGCTATACAAAGTCGATTCATGTCTTGAATGTTGTATCACATTTGATTTGCAGTTTCAGATCATGCACAATGATAATCAGAAATGAATCATGAAACTCAATTTATGCTGAGATCTGATTTTCTTGTTTTCAATTGCAGCGTCGAAGAATTTCAGTTCAGAAAGCATGCAAGAAATGATTTGAAATGATGTATTACAGATCAATGAAAGTGCTGCTGTTTTGCAAATAAATTTTCTTCTTGATCATGATCTTCATTATGACATCAACAAATGAACGAGAATGATGTTGTAGAATGTTGAAAAAACAGCTGATTCTCAAGATAAAAAGTATGATTTCATTGATTCAGACAGCTTGAGTGACAGATTAAAGATGAGTACTTTCATCATGATTTAATGACATGTGTGACAGAATCAGATGACAGTTGTAGTTGCTTCTTTTTAACATGACATCATGCTCAATTCATAACTGTTTCAATTTGTGAATTGCATAATCATTGAAAAGCATTCATTAATTCTGCGTGATACATTGCAAATAGAAAGATTGATACATCAGCTGAAAGTCATCTTTATGAACTGTCAAAGTGATGACACAAGCGAGAAAACTATCAACATTTCATGTTCATATAATTTAAGACTCTGCAGACTTGTAAAATGCAAAAAAGCATTTCTTTGAACTTCAAAAACTGAGACTTGATAAGAAATCATCATCTTCAATCAGTAAAGTCTTTCATTGAATGAATGTAAAATCATCATGTTAATTATTGCATTGCAGCAATTTCAAATTATGTAGCGAAGCTGAAATCAAGTTTCTGAAGAAGAAAAGCAACTGTCAATGTCAGAACACAGTCATTTTCACAAGAAAATACTGCAACAAGATAAAATTCAAGCAATTTTTGAAATTTGAAGATGTCAGTCAATCATGTTTAACATTTCAAATAATGAATCAATCACAGAAGCAATTCAATGCTCATGCATAATGCAAGCAATGATTGACTCGTTTGAGTCACTTCTTTCTATCTTCATCTGCTTTGTTCACAATTATGAAACATTGATTATTCAAGATCATTGATGCAATGTTTGAAGTCTGAAAGTTATCAATGAAGAATAATCAAGCAAAGAAGTTATGCTCTTCATCAATGAAGAAGAAACTCAATATAAAGAATGTTGAATGATTGCTGATGATTGAAGCATTTTGAGCTGATGATGATGTTGAATGATAATCAAATGTGAAATTATTACTTTTGAAAATAAGATTATTACTCATCAAGAAAGAAAATAAAGAAGATGAGTCATCAGATGAAGATGTGAAAATGCACAAAGTGATCATGAAGAGCAATACTGAAGAAGTGCAAGATCAAGATGAGAAGAAAGTGATGAAATCACATGAGATGTGCAAGAATGAAGTTGAAAAATGAGCGAAAAAACGATTGATGATTTCTTCATTGAAAATGAATGAAGAGATTAATGTTTAAGTATTTGCAAATGATAATTAAAGCAAAGATAAGATTGAAATTGAGTTGATGTCAATCATTGATAAATAGACTTGAAAAGAAGAAAAAGATTGAATGATGAGTGTGTATTGAGCAAAAATCTGATAATCAATTCAATCAGATTGATCGCGATAAACTTAAATGTACACAATATTGATTGAAGATGACTTAGTCATGAAGACAAAGTCTGAAACTGATGTCGATGAAATTGATGAAGAGAATGAAGATAATTGATTCTCAATAAAGACATTGTCTGCTAAGAAAGCATCATCTGTTAAGAGAGCATCATTTGCTAAGAGAACATCATTTGCTAAGAGAACATCATCTGTTAAGAAAGCAGATGATTTGAAAGAAACAGCATTGACATCAATGATGTCAATGATATATGTTTATTTATGTCTGATCTCATATTTGTCTTGTCTCAATGATTGATTAATGCACTTGTTGATGATTAATTTGACATGATGATTCATGATTAAAGTTGATGAATGAGAAAGAAAACATCTGACTGCTTTGTTTATTGATGAAGAAAAAATGCATGAAAGAACAGTGAATTTTCTGTCAATTGATTTAAATATAAAGCATCAAGCGAAAAATTAATGTTTTAGCTTAATGCTTGATGCTTTATATTTATGTTTATTGATGAAGCTCAATATTGACAAGCTTTTAGCATATCTGAAATGAAACTTCATAAACTTGAACATTCAACTGTACATGATGACGACAGCGCACTTGAATAAAGTTGAATGAAATAAAGTATAATGATGTTGAAATCATATCGTTGAGCACATGATTTGTGTTTGACATCATATTTCTCTTAGTCTCATGATTGCTCAATGATACAATTAATGAGTGCTTCATCATTCTATTTTTCAATGAATGCATTGAGAAAATCTCTACTGAAAGAACAGTAGATTTTCTGTCAATCAGCATAGATATAAAGCATCAAGCGAAGAACTAATGTTTTAGCTTGATGCTTGATGCTTTATATCTATGTTTATTGATGAAGCTTGAAATCGACAATCTTTTAGCATTCTTGCAATGAAACTTCAAAAACTTGAACATTCAACTGTACATGACGACGACAGCGCACTTGAATAAAGTCGAATGAAATAGAGTGTAACGACGTTGAAATTGTATCATCGAGCGCATCAATTATGTCATGAATCATGTCTCTCTCAATCGTGTGATTGCTCAACGATACTGCAACGAGAAAGTGCGCAAAGATTAATGAGTTTTTTTTTTTTCGTCAAGTCTTCGTTTTGATTTGCGCTCGAATTCAATCAACATTGAGCTACAATTATGTCTTTCAAAGTATGTGAGATAGTCAGCGCGCAGAAATTGATTCGAGCGAGAAAAGATGCTGACAGCTGAGATCGAGCAGTTTCAACCCTCAATATTCTCGATCTCATTTGCTGAGTCAAATCTTCATATTTTTCCGAGATTTTTGAACCGTTGAACTGGTCTCGATCGGCTCTACAATCTTTGTCAGCGAAAGTTCTTCACCAGAGAGCATCTAGTAGAAGTTCGAGGCTGGTGGCCGATCGATCGAGGGTTGGTGGCTTCGCTAGCCGCCGACGGCCTAGCGGCGGGAGGATTTCTCTGGGCCACCAACTCTGGTGGCTCAGAGAATCGTGTCGGGAATAAGAGGTAGAGATATTAGAACATGGAAAGGTTCATTCTCAGTTGCTCAAAAGGGCTTGCAGAAACAACGAAGCTTAAAGCGCAAACCGTACAATTCATTCACGAGTCTGTACGGGACTTTCTTCTGGGAAAAAATGGATTAAACAAGCTGAATCTTGAACTTGGTTTTGGCCTGAGCCAAGATCGTCTGAAGCAATGCTGTTATAACTATATGGCGATTGATACTTCCGAGTATCTGCCTCCCAGCATGACGTTGCAAACTGCATCCTTCGATGAGGCTAGAGGTCTTCGTGAGTTGGTTTCTGAGAAGTTGCCCTTTCTGGAATATGCGGTACGCAATGTGCTTTACCACGCAGACGTCGTCGACGGCCAAGGTATCTCTCAAAAAGCCTTCGTGGGAAAATTTGCCCTTAGGGACTGGATCATGCTCGACAATCTCTTTGAAAAGTATCATGTCCGCCGTCACACTCCTAATGCGAGTCTACTATACATATCTGCCGAAAAGAACTTCAGTAATCTTATTCGAATTCAGCTAGAGTGGGATTTTTATCCTGGTACTGCAGGAGAATGTCTCGAGAACGAGCGCTATGCTGCACCGTTGTACGCGGCCTTAGCTAACGTCAACGTCAACGAAAACACGATTCAGGCACTTCTGATTCCAGTAGCTCGGACTTCTGATGACTATGGCGAACATCATAAAGCCCAGTCTGATTGTGAGTTTGAATGCAGTCGAGCAGCTATTAAAACGATCGTTGAAAAGCGACCCTGTCTCAATTCTCGAAAAGGTCAGACTTTGATAGGTTGGGCGGCATTGAACGGGCACGAAGCGGTAGTAGTCAGCTTACTGCTTGCAAAAGACAATGTCGATCCAAATTTCAAAGACCTTAGCGGTCAAACACCATTGTCGTTTGCGGCAATCTACGAGCAGGAAGCTATAGTCAGCTTACTGCTTGCAAAAGACAATGTCGATCCAAATTTCAAAGACAATGACGGTCGAACATCACTTTCGTTGACGGCATCGAACGGGGACGAAGCGATAGTCAAATTACTGCTTGCAAAAGACAACGTCGATTCAAATTCCAAGGATAATTTCGGTCGAACATCATTGTCGTTGGCGACGTTCAATGGGCACGAAACGATAGTCAAATTACTGCTCGCAAATAGGGATGAGGTGGTCAAGTGGTAGTAGGCCTTCATGGAAGACTGCAGTAATTACTCAAGCGCTAGGGGAAGACGGCCACCGTTGAGGAACGCTAAAGTCGTGGGTTCGATTCCCACCGCTCTCAACGGTGCTACCAAGAAGGAGGGTTATTGAGGATTTGATTCTAGCTGTGAAAGTATCAGGTTTCTTCTTTACCAACGCTTGATTCAACTACCAGAATCTGAGCGGGACTGAGTATCAGGGTCCTGACGCCATTGACGTCGCCAATGAAAACAACACGCCTTTCAATAGCAACATGTACTCGGTCTGGAGAAAAGTTGAATACGGTTTCTGCATCCCTGATATCACTGTAAAGCTTTGCAGCAGGTTCACCAAGATGGTTGTCAATGGTATTCAGGTCAAGCAAACCAGCTGCGCCAGAGATGTGAATGAAAGTCCCCTTTTCGAGGTCATTCTCCTTTGAGCCTAATCCGTTTAAGTAAAGCCAGCGTTCCAGCCTCATGCTCCGCATCGGCGCAGTGCAGGATGAGATCAGCCTCAGCCGGCTTGGCCATGAGAATATCACAGGAGTCGAGGTCACTAATTACACATGTGGTATTAGGATAGTTGACTCGAAGAATCTTCGCTCTTTGAAGATTACGAACAAGTGCAACATAGCCGGTCGCTCCAGTGAAGGATACGCGCGGACTCATGCTGCAGATTTGGGTACAGATTCAGGAGGGAAAATGGCGTTGTACATAGAGTAGCATTTCAGAAGCAGAGAGCCAACAGCTTTATATATACCTCTTCCTCTCGCTCCATCCGGCCATGATGACCGTAGATCAAGCGCAAAGGGCTTTGTCAGATCTTGAATACCAATTCTCAACCAGCCACGGCTAGTCTACTTCGTGTTCTGAGACCGGAAATATGAGAAGCAAACCTGCGGCATTGCCAATCGTAGATCTTCGCACTGTCGTAGAAAACATAGACCTGTAACGACTGTAGACTGGAATCAAGAAACAAATAATCGGAACTACAATGGAACCTTCTGCGCTAAGTCATGTGAATCGGAATGTTGTTGGCAGAAGGTTCAGTATTTCTAGGAATAATATCTTGCCTCGAGCTTCGGTTAGCCGAGTGACAAAAAAATCCTTATGAACATGTAGTGAGACTCCGCGAAGCACTTATTTCATTCCTACCGCTCAGTTTGTGAGCTGTGTAGAGTCAAAGCAAATATTCGTTTATTACGGTCATGAAGTCCGCCTAATCCTAATGCCGTCATCCGTAGCCGACGTTAAAGTAGCTCTAGTTTCGAGAATGCGATCCACCATAGTTCTTCCCTCGACTTAAGCCAGGTATATGTGCAATCCCTAGATTAAGGGCCTCATTATTCCCGAATCTCCATACCAACAGGCCGTTTCTCCTTGATTCCCGTTTTAGTCTCAACATGTTCCTTGCTCAGCACCTGCCTGGTAATAAAGACACTTGCGAAAAGTCCACAGGCAGAGATGCATGTGCACAATATCCAGATATTCCTCATACTCCATGCAAAAGCCTCCTTTACAGCCAATGCTTGCCTCGGATCTATGATTGTCCCGATTATCATGACATTTGCTGCTGCTGCACCCCCTGAAAGTGAATCCGTGATATTCCTCGGTAAGCCCGCTGCACGCAAACCTGGTACTCGGAGGTCCATTCCATTCTGGAAGACGACACCTCCAATAACTACTGACATAGCTGTAGAAAGGTTACGAACAAAAGAGAAAGTCGCCGTTGCTGTTGCAATATCATCCTGTTCAGTTGAGGCCTGCACAGCAATAAGTGGAGGCTGAAAGAGCAAACCAGCTCCGATGCCTGTGATTAATTCGAAAGATATGATCTCGCCTATTGCGGATTCGGCATTGATATAGACAAGTAGTCCAAGACCGATTGTAAGCAAAGTCATACCAACCCAAATAAGCTCGCAGTATCTGCCGGTGCGGTGAATTATGACGCCTGTACTGATACCTGCGAGGGCTTGGGTTAGGGTGATGGGTAAAATGAAGAGACCTGAGTACAGCGGAGAAGCTTGCTTGACCGACTGGAAGTATAGTGGTAAGTAGTACTCTGGAGCAATTTGAGCCTGCGGCAATCAGCGAAGACGTTTCTCTCACGGAAGTGCACCACATACAAATCCATGCAACGATGCTACAAGCATACTCGCAATATTGGAACGCTTGCTAAATAGACCCAAAGGCATGAGTGGATAATTTGCCAGCCGTTTTTCGCTATACACGAAGAAGATAGACATTAGACAGCCGAAGACTATAAGGCAGATGACTGTTGGCGAATTCCAAGCAAACGTGGTGCCCCCAAAATCAAGACCTAGGAGCAACATCAGGGTAAAACCTAACATGGAAAGGCTACCAAACCAGTCGATCGCCTTCACGCCTTCCATGACATGGGTCCTAGGATTGTGCACATCCAGGAATAGCCAAAGCAGCATGAACGCAGTCCCAGAAATAGGAAGGTTGATCCAGAATATCCAACGCCAGGTCGCTAGTTCAGACAACACACCTCCCAGAACCGGTCCGACACCGCCAGCCAGAGCCCACATCAATTCTAAGAGGCCAAGATAGAGGCTGCGACTCCTATTGAAAAGATGATAAGTATCTCTACTTATCAATAATGGCGTAAGTAGTACCTCATGCTATACAAGTCCGAAATGGTTATGATTACAAGGGGAATCAGCCCGCCACTGGCTGTTCCTTGCAGGGTCCGACCAACTATGAGCATTTTCATACTGGTGGACAGAGCACACAGGATAGAACTAGCGAAGAAAAAGGCGACAGCAGTCAGGAGTATTAGCTTCCTGCCCCAGATGTCTGACAATTTCGCCCAGACCGGGGAGGCAGCAGTATTTGCCAGCAAGTATGCCCCTCCGATCCATGTGTAGCCTGACGCTGAATGCAATTGAGACGTGATAGTAGGAATTGCAGTGGCTACAATGGTTGTATCTAGAGCTGATATGAAAAGGGAGAGCTGGAATGTTGAAATCAGTCGTCATGTTAGGACTTGAACCAACACGAACAGACAGGAAGTGGCGGACTGACAAAAAGAGCTGCCATTACAGCAAACATTCGGAGCCTGCTGCGTGGGACTACCGCAGGCTCCGGCCAGCCTGTACGTTCAGATGGCCTTCTGGTGTCATAGTCATCGGCCTTTCTATGGTTTGATTTAGACATATTGATCGCTCCCAGCTCGTGAGAATTAGTGATTGCATCCGGACCCTGCCCTGTCATTGTATTCTCATTTAAGTGGAGAAATTCGTCCAACTCCGCTACTGCAGATTGCATGTCGCTTCTGACCAACAATTGAGATGGGGAAGATGAAAGACCGAGGAGGGCTACAAAAGGAAAAAAAGATGTTACAAATCAACGCAGGTCACGTGCTGCTTAACGCTAAAGCTTCATTAGGTGTGGTTCTTTACCATTTGTCGACCTCAGCACCCACTATTCTACTTGAGCACACATTTCTTCTGGGAACCTTGTGCATCTCGGTTGTTGTAGTGTATGAAGGTTGACAATCAAGAGCATGGCATCGGCCAACCATCCACGCTCATACCCTTTCTACAGAAAGAACATAGCGTACTCCAAAGCTAAGCTACAAACACTCGACATCTGCCTCCCTCACCCACCTCTTCCACAAGGCCCACAAGGTTTCTGGGTATTGTGTGAAGCGATTTCTTAGTATCGACCTCACAGTGCTGACTAGGATCCTAGGTTCATCCACGGAGGTGCCTGGCGCGACCCGGAAATCGATTCCACCCAGCTGAATCGCGCCCTCGATCTCCTTCTGGAAGACCCTGTAGTTTCTAGCATCGCTGGCTTTGCCTCTATCAATTATCGTTTATCCCCCTACCCTGACCACCCTCGCGACCCTAGCTCTCCAGACGATGCCTCCCGAAACGCCCGACACCCCAACCAAATCCACGATGTGCTGGCGGCGCTTGGGTGGCTGCAGAAAGAGTACTGTTTTGGAGAGAGATACTTGCTTGTCGGGCATAGCTGTGGAGCGACTATTGCGTTTCAGGTAGCGATGATATGGCGAGGAGAAAGTATGTTGGCTGCCGCCTTTACAAAGCCGCTTGGTATACTGGGCGTCGAGGGTATCTACGATCTTGTTGCTCTACGAGATAACCATGGCGATGCGCCTTACTATCAGCAGATGGTGAAGAATGTGTTCGGTAGCGACGAGGTGAGTCTTAACGGACATGACCTTGAAGACCTGCAAGTCGCGACTCCACCTCAAGGTAATTGTTTACCAATTTAGCAGGCTTGGTGGGCTGCATGTTCCCCCGTATCCGGCGACTACAACAAACACTGGCCAGATGGCAAGCTCACTGTTGTGGCTCACTCGCTAGAAGACGAGCTAGTAGAAAAGGACCAGATGTACCGGATGAAGGCAGCTCTCAGCCAGCAGCGGCCAGCAGCTTCAGAAGGCAGTTTTGCCACCAATCGTCTTGATATCGTACAGATACTTACAGGGAAACACGATGAAATCTGGAGAGAAGGCACGCAGCTTGCGAAGAGCATTACCCATGCTGTGGAGCGACTTGTTCAATTGCAGCTTTGAGGACGAAACGACATTTCAGAGTTTCGTTCCAAGCATGAGAGCCCTCACAATGACTATGATAACCTCCTCTTTCGCTATAGAAGAGTTCGAGACAGCCAGGAAGATCTCTGTATCTAAAGGTGTCTCTAACAAACAATGATACAAGCTCTCTGGTACAAAACTTCATATCAGTCATGTGTTTCGTCAATGGAGATTTCCTTCGGACACACCGCCGCCACCGCCATCGCCATGGCTTTTACTTTGTAATAGCTCCGGTCACAAAGCCCGACGGTGCAGTATCCACCCAGTCGGTTATGATATTGTACGCATTGATATTATGTTCCCAGAGAAGGTAACAGATAGACGCAGCTATAGATAGACCATAACATCGTGGGAGGCATGAGTTCAAGCTACCAGGGACACGATTTGTGGTTCCAGTTATGATGTCGCAGGAGGGACATCCTGCAGCTGTTATCTCACATCTAACAGGTATGGCAGTATAACCTCGTGGGACCTAACTAACGGAGAGCCTTGAGCAATAAGGGATCAGAAGTGATTCACGGCAAGGTTTCATCGCCAGGCCCGCGAAGCTTCTTTATCCGCCTAGATATATTGTAAAGTAGACGTACCACAGATTCATATACCCTTCTGCTTTCATCGTGTCTCGGATTCCTTACTGTTCGTTTACTAAGTCGGATACAATCTATTTCCTTTTCGAATGGGCAAGTAGATTCACTGAGGCAACACGTGCCAGATATAATAAAATGCTTATTGAAAACACTTCTTTGGTCTACTCATTTAGGTTCCGTAAGACAGACATATTTTCTCCATCATTCATCCTGTCAAATCCAAACCAACAATTTGATGAGTAGAATCTGTGTTTCAAACGTGTTTGTGATACAATTCATCACATTATTCATTGCTTTCACTTGATGTTCAATGATCAATTCTTTTAACAGAACGGCACGCAAGATATCCTCGATTTCCAAAGCCATGAACATCCACCTCCCGAACTATCTCCCTCTGACCCCATCCCAACCCATATCCCAACTCCCCCACCCCATTCCCACACTCCCGTAATCGCAACGCCAAAAGCTGACCAACCCCCCTTTTTTAGCCCCACGACTGAATCATTCGCACTCTCTGCCAGCAACAGTCCGCAGACGATTCCTTCCCACACCCCCCATCCGACAGCATGCCAGCAGCCAAGGGTGTCGAGGATGGGCGGTGGCAATGAAGCGTGGATGGTTCTGTTGGTGAGCATTGCACAAGAAACGGGTTGCCAAAAAGAAATCCGCCATAAAGGTAGGGGACCACGGACACGAGTGGAAAATACCGGTATGAAGGGAATAGTGGAAGGAGAGTAGGGCAGGCTTATACGCTGGAGGTTGCGTATTACCCACCTCCATTAGTAAGTAACGGGGATACATATCCAGAGACTCGGCGATATCAAAGCTCTGCACTATTTCCAGTGGTTTGCTCTCAAGTATCCTCGACGATTCAACAATAGACTCGTCACCAACCGTTCCTGAGTGTCTGTTAGTGTGGCTTTTGTTAACGGTCGGATACTATGCAGATCATTGAGAAGTGAATAACATCCTGGCTCATAAAATCCACTACTCCCACAATCTCCCTCCCATCCCATCAACGCCATCGCAAGCACAGCCAGTTCCATTAAATCATCCTCTCTTAACTCTTTATTCAGCCCACCTTCTCCTCGCCGCCACCTCCTCCACCTCCTCGAGCTCCTTCGCCACTCCAACCAAGGCTCCCAGCGCAGCTTAGCCTTCCCATCCCCCATATGTCCGCCTTCGCACTCGCCAAACCCGTTTGAGTTCGAACACCAGACTCCTGTCTACCAGCTTTGACTTCTACCCGGCTGCGAGCTCCGCGTGCGCGCGTGCGGCGGTCAAAGCTGTTTGATGGTGAGATGTTTCAACAGTGGGTGATAACCATGGTGATAGCCCCTGTTGTGCGAGTACAGGTGACCGGCGTTATCGGTGAGAAGAGAGCGGGCTTTAGGCATGTGGTAGAGGGACTGGGGATTCTGAGCGCTGTTGCTAGGATTGCAGATGGGGAGGCAGGATAGGGAAGGTGGTAGGGTGGGATTGGGAAGGCGTTGAAGCGTTTATGGGAGCGTTTATGGGAGGTGAAGTGGGAAATGGGGTATAACGGTATATCTATGAAGGTTGACCAAAGTGATCGAAACTGTAAATTTCCAGGCGACGAATGATAGTAAAGTAAGAGTAAGATGTAATTCACTTGAATGTCTTATCTGTTTTAGATACCATCAGTTTGCTACATTACTGAGCTTTCTGGAAGGCGATTGCAATACTCTTCAGTTCAATAATCTTCATCAACTCGTCGTAGTCTTTGCCCACAGCGACCTCAGCGATATCCCGCACGCCTCGGACCCCGTACCTCAAATCGATATCACCCCATCACCTATGAGCGTACTCGAACGCGGCTAACCGAGAGCCGACACTGGCTATGGTCCAGATAAGTGTACCAGTCTCTATCGGTTCATTGATTTGCACACAAGCGTCTCGGGTTTTCCATGAATATATTGAATTCGTCACAATAGCTAGATTGCTGCAAGACGTGGCGAGTCTGGTCATTTCAGGATGCTTGCAAGACAAACATATTGTGGGTCCTGTACGCAGCAAAGCCTGACCGCATCAAGTAGAAACCGGGCTCGGTTCTGGGTGTTCATATCAGCTTCCAGCAGTCGCCCACGGCCAAAGCGATGACTTGACCCAGGCCTAAGCCTTTCGGTAATTGGGGAAACTCTCTCAAGCCCTGCAAGGGATCGCGAAGTGGATACCCCGCGTAAACCGATAAGAGCTCGACACACAAAGCGTAATTGTTTGCCCATAGATAGGTTGGTGTTATCGTGAACGACCCTTTTGGTAAGATATTCACCAAGCAATACGGTGCATGAGCCCGAGTCCTTTACTTTTCTTCGATCTCAATGCTCTCCACAAACTGAGCAGGATCATCGTTCACATCACGTGCCTAGGCCGGAAGCTCGCGAGGAAGATTTGGATTATAAGGGTGATACATGGACCCAGGAAGCTCGCCTACTTGTGGCCGGCTTGGATCATAATGTTGGGGGTAATTACCCGCCAGTTCCGGTGATCCTCCAAACTGCGAAAACCGAGGGGACTGTGTCAATGTCTTACCACTATATCTCGCCATGTCTGGCGTAGCCTGTACTGATCCAGGCTCTGGCTTTCCATGGCCCATAGGTTTAGTGTCATCGAACGGTGGCGGCATTGATCGTCTGTTATTTCGCCGACGTCTCCAAAGAAAGAATGCCAGGGCAGCAAGAGCGATTACTGCAAGCGGAGCCCCCACTGCGGGCCCAATTATAGCACCCAGATTCTTCGATGAAGACGATTGCTGGGGTGTCTGTGATTGAGAAGCTGGGATTGCTGTGGTGATGCTAGAGGTGACGGTATTGGAGCCGCTGATGCTGGTAACGACACTGGTAATGATGCTAACACTGGCCGACGATGAAGATTGCGAGGGTGAGGAAGTAGTTGATCCCCCCGAAGATGAACTAGTCGACCCTCCAACATTGTTTCGGCTGGTATCCGCTGCGCTATTTGACGATGACTGCGAACCCGACGAGGATGACGTTGGTGTCGAAGATGTGGAAGACGACGGAGGAGTAGAGGAGGAAGAAGAGGGAGGTGAAGTTGAGCCCGCAACAGATGCACTCTGAATGTTGGATCCACCCGAACTTGAACCGGAGCTTGAGCCAGAAGAGCCAGAAGAGCCCGAAGAGCCCGAAGAGCCCGAAGAGCCAGATGATACGACATTTCCATCCTTCAACGGAAATTGAGTAGCACCAGTGTCACAACATCCGACATCTGGACGATTAGCATCACAGCAGTAGTTTCCCTTGCTGCATTCAAGGATGGCCTCGTTTCCAGAGGCAGTGTTGCCTGTTCAGGCGTCAGCACGACATGGCATGAGAGCGCACACGCAGGATTGAATACAGCGACTTACTGTGCGTACAGATTTGGGGACAGCCCGAGGATTTCCAGGATTGATCGGTACAGGTATATCGTCCAAAGTATTTCTGGTTGTCCAGATAGCACAGTCCGTTGCTCAGACACTGCCATCCTTGCGGACAACAAGGACTGCCGGGCGATGATGAACAGGGAATGTCATTTTCTTTGCTCGTATCGCCATTGGGATAGTAACAAGTCTGACAGTTGGCGATTGCGACCCAGGAAGCCAAGACGAGGAGGGAACCCAATTGAAGCTTCATGGCGATGCGCAACCTCGAGACCGCTCAAGGAAATGGCAATTGATTGTTGTCTACGTAGAGAGAGTCGTAGTCAATAGAGAAGAGGAGGAAAGAGAGAAGAGGGAAGAGGGAGTGAGTAGGATGTGCGACAAAAGTCTCTCAGATACAAGGCCGAAAGTCAGGAGATTGACAGGCTGGTACACAGTTACTTACTAGATTAATTACTACCTACAACATTAAGGTACTCGGGTATCATTTGGTGATTGGTCTCGGGTGTGAAGTCATCGGCAGATCTATTTCCTCTTTCGCCCAAGGGGCAAAACGTAAATAGAGCGACCCCTCGGCGACTGGGATTGAAATTGCGCTTGTCCATGTATCTCCCTGTCACGCCAGCAAGTCAAGCGTGCCACTTCCCGACAGTTGCGTGGTGGCGCTTTCAAAGAAGTGACATCATCCAGAGTTGAATCGATGTTGTCGCAGTTCGATGATATCAGCGACCTTGATGGAGATGGCTGGAATGATTGAAGTCATGGCTACCTCCGTACTGTGATAGACATCGTCCATCCCTCTGTTTCACAATAAGAGATTAAGGTGTCTTAGAGGAAAGCGGGTAAAGGCCATAAAGTAAACCGTTATCGGCCGTGTGTGGCTCAACACAAACCCCCTATTGGGCGCGATAGCGACAGGCGCGGGGCAATCAATCAAGAGCCGACACCGGCGCGAGCTCCCACGGACCACAATCAAAGCCTTGCTGTAGCCGAGGACTTGATCCACTCTCTTCAAAGCATCACAATCCACAAACATTGGTGAGTCCGTAGTATAATAGAGGAATCATAGCTATGAGGGTCATCCCGCTATCCTTTGCTAGGGAAGCCGGATACAGCCAACTTCGAACCGTTACAACCAAGCTGGGACCCTAGTCAGGCTGTGCCAGCAAGACATGTTGGCTTCTTGCTAGGGACGTGTTTCATGCAGATGATCGATCCGTGCCGCAAGTCTGGATTCCCGGAAAGGCTTCCCAAGTCGGATTCCCACCCACCGTGAAAGAATGTACGGAATAGGCTTCTCGACATGACAGCAACAAGCTAACTCAAGACCATCGGGATACGCCCATCTTTAAGACCGCTTTACCAGAGCCGCAATTCGGTTACGGGAAATTGAAGTAATCCGCAACGCTCAGTCCGCTGATTCAAATCGAAAACCGAGAGATGCGCGATATTGTTGGTCTTGGATAGCCTGATGAAAGTTCTTGGGAAGCGATGCAAAAGAATCTCTGGCACCAAGGAGAGGCGACCCGGTCGCAGAGTTGTTCATAACCGGAAATAAGCACAATGCTCGAATCCGACCATCTGCCTCTCCAGCCTCTACACATCTGACTTATCGTGGTACGATAAGGTCGATGCTCATCTATGGTTGCCAGCTTAGCTACCAAAACAATGTGCGAAAACACGCTCGCTTGTGAAGCGCTACTCGTTCGACCTTGGAAGATGTCGCTCTATTGAAAACAAGGCCTTCCTGGTGCATGTACGTTTCGAGGACGGTCGCGCAGTCAGAAGCAGCCTCTCCTTACTGCGATCAACTATGCAGATATAGCATCTCATAGCATTACAGGCCGCATATTGAATACAGGCGTTGGCTGACTCTGTCTTCAAGAGTAGGTAGCTGGCTGTTGATTATCTTGTATTCCCACAACTTTTTGGGCTTTCTGCGTGTGGACTTCAGCCGGATGACCTTTTTCGTGCGATTTTCCCACCCTCTGCATGATGATTCCTTCCTTACTCCGTACTCTTCACCGTATTCACTACATTCTCTGCTTGTTTGCTGCTAGGATAGCGGGTCTGTTCCGCTCGCTTAGACCTCAGCTTCCGTCCTTTGCTAGATCCTCCTTTGGTAGGCGAAAGCTTAACACAAGAGCGGCAACGTGTCTCGCATGGCCTCGGCGGTCGGATTATTGGCGCCAAGTGTTGCTGACTGGACGCAATGTTTGTTACTTGTTCTGCGATCACGAAGACGAATGGTAAATGGTCCATTGTGGGCCATGCTTGAAAGCGTTGCATCATCGTCAGGTCGATCGATCGGAGCTGATGGAAACCTGTCCCTCTCACTCTCAGGAACAGGCGAGCTTGGCAATGTCGAAAAGTAAGGCAGCAGGATTTCTAACCCCGAGGTCGACTCGGAAGGCTCACTAGCTATGTACTCAGGTGAACCTACTGCCGGGCGAGCTGGTTGTTCTTCGAGATCTCCACGTTCTACTAGACCGCGAATGCAGCCCTTGATCTCGTGGTTGTAAGTCTTGATCTCGGCCCTAGGAAACTCCGCAGGCAACTCGGTCGCAAACCGCCACCTCGTGTTGTCCTGCTCGTCCTTTTTGTTAAGAATGGGAATTATCGACGGCACATGTTGGCCAGCACAAATCTGGGTAGCCAAGCCGTCAAGCTTTCCCTCAATCCGTCCTAAAGAGCTGATCCCCAGGCTCGTCATCGAAAGATTCAAGGCTGAAGTGTGAAACACTATTCTCTCCCGAATTGCTTGCGTACGCTCAGAACCGAATCTAATCCTGTCACAGGTGCGTTTCTCTTTGGTTCCAAGACTATTGTAGTGGAGAAGTGACTGGTCCAGTTCCTCGAGTGCTTCGATGCAGTCCTGAATGATATTATTGAAGTGGTTCTTGCCTTCGATTTTGGCATACATCAGAAGTGAAGACGGCTTCTGGGCCTCGTCTCGAATCGCGCGAACAGTGGTATGCAGAGAGTTGAGCTCTTTCCCGATCTCCCCGGATTGTATGAGGCTCCTTTGCAGCACTTGTAAAGCCTCCATGCCAGGGTTCCTAAGGCGACAAAATCACCGATAGCGAACTCGAAAGACATTGTAAAGATTTCGATGACAGCACATTTCCTAGTCGAAGAATTGAATTGTAGATCTCGAGATAAGAAGACGTCGGTCTCAGCATGATAAAGCACCTTTTTGCATGCTACACTTGCCTACTACCATTTCACAGCCAGATAGGGTCGAATGCGTCTGAAGTAGCCGAAAACCCTCTAGATAGTAAGCGCCTTCACTACAAGCTACAGGTGCGCTATTGCCATTTGACAGTCAATTGAGGTTAGCTGCGGTACGAATTAGCTGATGACAACCAGATTCGGAGGAGCAGCGCCATGACCTCTTCAAGAAGTTTCATGGATGTTTCGGTATTCTCGACATCAGAAGCGTACCTGAAATTAACCAGGTCCATGATACCAGGAAGCTGTCGACTTTCCAGCAAGTCATTTGTGGGAGACCCGCGGCAAATTGTAGACACGTTTGACTATAAAGAGTCTTTGACTCGGAGTGTCACCCACCTGACAGGTATCAACCTGAACCATCGCATTCAAGATTTGCAGCACTATTATGGAACCGAAGAAGTCTTCTCACCAAGGGGATAATCTTAACACTTGGGGCGACTAAATTTCAACAACCAAAAATGCAATGCATAGTGTCAAGATAACAATGATATACATCAGCGGGTTAAAACATCTTTCTCCGGTGGTGTGAGAAGGGGTAGAGACCTTCAGTATGAATATCAGACTGCTTGATGGTTCCTCCTAGCACTATTTGATTTCATAAGCCTGACGTTTATCGCTGGAAGTAATGCAATATCATCCTACTTTGCTTTGGGAGTCTAGCAATTAGCTACTTCATCGGCCCATGGTGCTAGCCAAGGCTGTCATATTTCTCGGTACAGTGATCTAATGTTTGCTCCAATTGATAGATTCGCCAGCCAACAACCAGACTAGGACTTGATCTGATTCGCTGAATAGCTGCCACTTGTCAATGGAGCAGACTGAACAAAGGTCATCAGACTGAGAGAACCCCATTCGAGAATTACAGGTGACTCTTCTCGCGTCAGCGTTTCGTATGATCCTTTTTTCCTATTTTCCACGACGCTGGAAGCACATCAGATGCCATGGCGAACCAGAGCGGGATGTTCTCAGACGACTTAGAGCGGCTGTGCCCACGTTGCATATGTGACCTGCAGCTCAACGGGTAAGCCGGGCCAGGAATCCTTCATCCTCCGGGTCGGTATGTTGTTCTATAGAAATCAACGGTCTTTTCCGGCCGGCTCGACGCCTCAGGCCTTGTTGATCCTTCTGGATTCGACACACCATCGCATGGCTTCGAGGGTTGGCTTTGCGACAGGTAGATAGCTTGCGAAGAGTCGATTTGGACTTCCGATCATCCGCGCAACAAGCAAACATGGTAACTACATATTATATTATACAGTACTCGTTGTCCTGGTGGTCCAAGATTTGATGTTGCGACGATCCCATGGCTCCTAGTGTGTTGGATGATGAATGCCATGAGAAGAAGCACAAGGTACCTTCTTATCCCTCGCTTGGCTATCATTGGCTTAGCCGGAGATCAGGGGGAGATTGGAACATTAGATAATCACTTCACCTCGGTCGCACGAAACCCTAACCCATGGATCACGCACCAACGAACGTAACCCCAAGTCCAACGTCCCATCAACCTCTTGGTCTCTGCTTTCTTCTTCTCCTTTCGGTCCGCCAATCAGATGTAACTGTCCATCCTACCAGGATTCATTGAGGATCCAACCCGGTGCTCTTAATTTCATCAGCCGCCCTATCGCCGCGTGATGAACTCCTACAGACCACGATCCAACACCGCCCCTACATGTCGCCGTGCCCCCCGGACTTTCATTTCCTCTATCAACCATACTTGTATACCTGACATGGGAGCATGAGCGCAGTCCATCTGCCTCCTCATTTCACTGCCGCTTCCTTATATCATGAATCTATATAACATCGATTGTTCTTTGTCTCTTTGATTCATGTTTACTATGTACATATTCTTCTTCGCACTCTCATTTGACAGGCATTGCATGCCCTTCCTTTGAACATGCAGTCTGCATTACTTTCTCTTCTGTTATGCGCAGGGCTCTCCTACGCATGGCTTCCAAATTTCGAAGTCCGTGGTGTCAACCTAGGGAGCCAATTCATAGTTGAACCGTGGATGGCGAGTGATGAGTGGAACAACATGGGCTGTGGCAATGCTGCCTCGGAATTTGACTGCGTCAGCGCTCTTGGACAGAGTGCCGCCAATTCCGCTTTCCAACACCACTGGGATACATGGACCACCCAGCAGGATATTGCGCAGATGAAAAGCTATGGGCTAAACACGATCAGAATTCCAGTCGGTTATTGGATAAGAGAGGATCTGGTTTACGCCGACAGCGAGCACTTTCCCCAGGGTGGACTTCAATACCTAGAGCGCATCTGTGGCTGGGCCAGCGATGCGGGAATGTACATAGTTATCGATCTGCATGGAGCGCCGGGCGCTCAAGTAAGTGGAAACCCTGATACCGGACAGGTAAGCATAACAAAATCACTCGAGGTCGCCACCGGGCCTAAAGAAGTGGATAGCAGCATGATGAGCGTTCGCAGTAACACTTACTAAATGTTGCGCTTACCTAGACTGCCCCCTCCGCCGGCTTTTATGTCGACTACCAGTACGAACGGGCCTACAAGTTTCTCGAGTGGATGGTCAACATTATCCACACAAACAACAACTACCGCAACGTCGGCATGCTGGAGGTCGTCAACGAGCCACAACGGGGGCAAACGAGCCAAACAGACTCTATGAGACAGAATTACTATCCAATGGCCTGGAAACGTATTCGCGCTGCCGAATCAAATCTTGGAATAAGCGGCGACAAATTGGTTCACATCCAGATGATGGTAGGCTCCTTCGGCTCCTAGATATGCGGTGGAGTTTGGCAAATGCTAACATCCCGATAGAACGCGAAATGGGGCTCTGGAGACCCAAAGCAGTACCTTACCGACTTGAACTTTGCCGCCTACGACGACCACCGCTACCTCAAATACTCCGACGACAACGGCATCAACGACCCCGGAACAGGCAAAACCCCCGCCGCCTACCTGAAAGAGTCTTGCTATGACGACCGAAGCGGAAACTGGCCCCTCATCGTCGGCGAGTTCAGCTTGAGCGTCGCCAACGACCTCGAGTGGAACCCTTCATACGACTTCATCCCTGACAGTCATGTCGCATGGTACAAGCAGTGGTTTGCGGCGCAGATCATTGCCTATGAGAAGCAGGCGGGGTGGATCTTTTGGAGTTGGAAGTGTGGGGCTATTGCGGGGAGGAACGATTGGCGGTGGTCGTATCAAGGTAAGTCCCTTGCTTTCGAATCTTGATGGTTCATGAGATTCAATGCTAACACCAGATAGCTGCTGTGGCGGCAGGCGCAATCCCGCAGAATCCGGATGATGCGAAGAACTCCAATCCTTGCGCTGGTATCTGAAGCTCTGTATGTTGTCGGTCTTTACAGCGTGGATCAAGGACGACGAGGTTCACGTCAGCCTTGGCTGTTTTGGCTGCAGGACCTCACCGTGTCCTCCATCTTTTCTATTATACCCTGGGGCACTCTTTCGCTCGTGTTCACATGTCTGAATGCATAGTCAAGGCAGCTATCTATTCTTTCTAGCCTGACTATCAATATTACCAACTATCCATCTCTTCTCCTGTTCGCGCGATCGAGTTGAGCAACAATCGACGTCAACAGACAGGTAATAAGAACCGTAGAATCAAGTCGATAACCTTGATAGACGTTTTTCTCGTGGACGAATAATCACCTTCCTCACCTTGCTAATCCCCATGGTTTTCCCTATCTTTAGACAAAGTGATTGCAATCTTTGGAAATTCGGCGAGCCCTTTGAAGTATCACTCTTGCTCTTGTGGTTTCAAGAACGTTTATCAGTATTTATCAGTATTATTTTAGCTGAAATGGATGATAGTCAAGGTGCTTGCAATAGTGAGATAGTAGGTGACTTTCCGACGTGTCTTGCGAAGAACATTCATCCCAAGATTAAGCTACACCCTTTTGCATTCTCTACACGATCCTCTCCAGTACCTTTTGAGGATGACACAATCTCCGTACCCCGCACTCTCGCTCCAAGTTTAAGCGAATACTTGGCCAAAGTCAGCCGAGGTCCGATTAGAGCACATCACCAGCGACCGGCCTTGATCTGATAAGATGGTCATCTCTTCCACCACAACTTCTTTTGCGTGCCACGGCTGGTTCGAACCGCTACTGCTGCTGATTTCAATACTTCAATGCTGTACCCAGGATGATCTCTATGTCTGAGAACTCACTTGCCGCACGTGTCTTCTCGGCGATGGCGACAAAGCTGGAAAAGGAAAGGCAGGCCTGTTCGCTTTTCGAAGACTTCTCGGGCTAAGATGGGAATGGACTAGTCGCTTGTTCCCCGGCAGATGCCATCAACCAATCCCCTCATTGACCAATCAGCCAATGGTCGTTTCCAACGGACTCCAAGATTATCGCCCTATGAGACCCCTAACGTGCCTAAGCAAAACATTAGGGCGGACTACTCGACGCCAAAGAGCCAATTGATCTCGACTCTCGACTCTCGAGAGCAGACGCTGATAAGCTTATGGGCGTTACAGTATTCCGTAGTATGGAATAGCCTAGTAGCACCCATCAGTGCCATCCCACCGGTTCTCGCCCGCTACAGAGGACCCACTCACTCACTCCAACCCCCCACCATCAAAATGCGCCGCCGCCCGCCCTTTTCTCTCCGTCCCACGTTCAATCCTAAGTATCGCTGGGAAATTCCGAATTACCCTTCACCACCATGGCAGATTACGACCACGAGGCCGCTTTGCGGCATCGACATAGGAACGTCAATAATGACACTAGGGTTGTCCACCTCGAAGAATTCAATGCCGACGATGCGGAATTGGCGGCAAAGTTTGGCTATAAGCCGGTCTTGAAGAGAGAATTTGGCTACCTGTCGACCTTTTCCTTCGCGGTCAGCATCAGCGGCTTGTTCTCCACCATTGCCACGACCTTCTCCTTCCCTCTCTATGCTGGAGGGTCGGCTTCTGCCGTGTGGTGTTGGTTGATATCGGGGGCCGGCTGTATGTGCATTGCTGTACGTGTACCACCCGTTCGGAATCAACGCGACGCGAGACGAATATCTGTGCGGTGCCTTCGCTGACTCTTCTGCTGCACAGCTTTCGGTGGCAGAACTGGTATCGGCTTATCCTACCTCTGGAGGTCTATACTTTACAGTCTCGCGCCTGGCACCACGAACGTGGGTGCCGTCGATCAGTTGGTGAGCGCTTCAATCTGCCATAATACTAGACCATACGCTAAGATTAGATCTGAACATAGGGCTGTTGGATGGATCAATCTCCTAGGCCAGGTGCGTCCCTCTCGCTCTACATGGGTTTCATATCTAACACATCCCTAGATCGCTGGTATCGCTTCCTCTGAGTACGGTGCCGCCCAACTTCTTCTGGCTGCCGTTTCCATGGGCTCCGACTTTACATATACCCCGACCGCCGGCACTATAATAGGTGTGATGGCAGCTCTGACGTTCTTGACTGGACTGGTCAATTCACTGTCTACATACTGGATGGAGAAGATGACCAAAACCTATGTCATCTTTCACGTCTTGGTTTTGATATCATGTGCTATTGCTCTGCTGGTGAAAGCTACCCCCAAGCACGATTCACACTACGTCTTCACTGATGTCAACTCGACATCTGGCTGGAGTCCTGTGGGCTTCTCTTTCCTCTTTGGCTTTTTGTCGGTATCATGGACCATGACAGATTACGATGCTACTGCGCACATTACGGAGGAGTCAGTTTGCAGCTCGACACACCATATCAGCACGTGTCGTACTAACGTCTTTGTAGGATGTCAAACCCAGAGGTCAAAGCGCCATGGGCTATCTCGCTCGCCATGGCTTTCACTTACATCGCCGGCTGGCTCTTTACCATTGTCCTGTGCTACGTGATGGTATGTAGCCTTCTAGCAGCCTAGGTGCCTACAGATACTCATCTTTCTTTAGGGCGACCCTGCTACCATCCTGGCGAGTCCAATTGCGCAACCCGTTGCGCAGATCTTTTATAATGTTCTCGGCAAAGCAGGAGGGATCTTCTTCACCGTCTGCGCCTTCCTCATCCTCAAATTCGTTTGCTTCACCGCCATGGTTCGTCTCCACCTCCTAATGCCCTCCTTGCCCCCAGGCAACTGACCGTTGCAGCAATCCCAAGCCCGTACCCTGTTTGCATTCTCCCGCGACCGTCTCGTACCCTTCTCGCATGTCTGGACAAGAATAAACCCACTGACCGGCACCCCCCTCTACGCCGTCTGGATCTCCGTCATTCTCTGCATCGTTATCAACCTTGTCGGCTTGGGCTCTTACGCCGCTATTGCCGGTGTATTCAACATTACCGCGATTGCGCTTGACTGGAGTTACTGCATCCCCATTATTTGCAAACTGGCATTCGGACAGTTTGAGCCAGGGCCATGGAACCTGGGCAAAGCCAGTATCTTTATTAATGCGTGGGCGGTGATATGGACGTTGTTTGTGTCCATCATCTTCATTTTGCCGACAGTGAGGCCCGTGACGGCCCTGACGATGAACTACGCTGCTGCGTTCTTGGGGCTGATATTCTTCTTTGCGACCATCTATTGGTATATTCGAGGAAAGAATTTCTACACGGGTCCCTTGGTAGAAGCGATCGTGGATGAGAGTGATTCGCAGAATTCGAGGGAGAAGGCAGTGGGGGAGGATTATGGAAGGAGGGATAACAAGGAGACTATGAAGGCGGATATGTAAGGGGTAGAGGGAAGCACGGAAGGGAGGAGGTTATCGTGAAAGACTTGTATCGGTGAAGGGAATTTTCGTTGGACCTTCCGCAATCCTGGACATCAGTTCGATTATCCTCGCCACTTGCACGTTCCCGGGAATTCTAACAACAACTTTCCTTCCGTGTTGTATATATACTTCCCCATACAATGTACACATAACGGCCGTCTTTTACGGTCAAGAACCGATTAAAAAAATCTCCTTCGATCTGCTCTTCTCATAACAAGATTTCGTATCGAGAATAAAAATGTCTCACGAGTTAGTCTTTGTGTCCGACGGCGCCTTAACCCTCATGCTCAACTCAACCCAACCCAAGAATCTCTTCGGATAACCCTTAATTCCGAGGACAACAGCAGCAGCATACACTCATACTTTAAGTCATCAGCTTCGATCACCCTCATCAGATTCATCGGTTGTTTGAACCGCATGCGCTTCTTCTGAAACACAGCTACAATTCTTCTTTCGCGTTGCAACCATATTGTTTTTCTTGACATGTATTCATGCCGATCGGCTCTTAGAGTCCATGAGATCAGACCTTTTCGCTGCACCTGGTCCTATTTGGCATGGAGCATAGCAAGCGCCGCAGCGTACAATTGCACTCGCATGTCAGCTTTGGATTTCCATCTTGATGTTACATTTGTACGTATACATTTTATAGTCAAAACCTTTTCTCTGTGGCTGATTGTGTGAATTTAAACCTTTCTTTATACGTGTTACCGTTACATCAAGCTCTTGATGGAGATGATGAGTGTGGTAGCCTATAGCTACGTTTTGCGCATCAGCTTCCGATTTCATTTCGTTGCTTGACTGTCCAAAGGGACTGACTGACCTACCCCCACCTGCCAGGTTGGAAATTGGAGATACAACTCCCCTCATCCGCACCTCCCCATACCCAAGCACTTGTATTCCTCCCATTTCCCAGCACTCTTGTCAGTACACCCTCGAAATGTCAATCCACGCATTCAAGAAATCGAAGAGTTTCATCTTGAAAAGTAGAATTGGCGTTATTCACTTAACAATCCTTCGGGGCTGAGTAGAGATCGTGAGGTTGGATGGGACATGGTAGGATATGGTTAGGGTTGTTGCTTTATGATCTTGGAGCTAGGGAGGGACTGGATGGGAGAGAGCGATGGATGTGAAGACGGGTGGGGGATGCTGGAATGGTGGAGTTAGATTGGTAGGTTTAGAAGGTTGGCAGGGAGGTATTGAATATTAGCAACTCCCCTCTTTATATAACCGGACCTAAACTCTTTTACTCTAATCACACACCTCTTTTCTAATACACCTCTCGCATGCTTTCCAAAGTAACTCTTCAACAGCTCTGAACGCTTTCGTTCTATCCAGCACAGTTCTCATTCTTCGAGATAGTTATCTTAGCGTGTGGTAGCTCAGCGATGAGGGAGGAAAGGAGTGGTTGTGAACGGCTGAGGTGTAGGGTGGTGAATGTCTGCAGGTTCTGGAAGGTAGGGGGTATGGCTCGTCTGTGCCAGTCTCGAAATTTCGTTCCCTTCGTCTTCATCATCGCCTTCATCAGACAATCAAAAAAGGCACGCCTCGAACCGTGCCCCATGGTATCCTTACCCCCTTCAATCCCGTCGTGCCACACCAAAGCCTCGCAGACGTCCAATAGAAATCCGAACCTCTCAGCTAAATACCTCCCGCCAATCTTGGAAACCCAACTGACGATGTGCGTGAGGGCTTTCGAGTATACGCTACATCATTTCAAAAGAGTCCTTTACGAAGATGTAAAGATACCAAACGCGATAGACTGGGCAAAACGTTAAGACCTATTCGTGATGACGGGAGTGAATAGGGAAATGGGACTTTAAGACCTTTGATCTGGGTGCAGATTGCTGAAGTCAGGAAAGAAGGATCGGATACCGGGGGTTTTGGTCTTGAATTTAGGGGAGCGCGATGGATGTGGGAAATTCTGGGATATTCTGATAGAGGCCGTGCTCGAGGAGCGAGAACGCAAAGGGCGGGTTTGAGATGGAGGTCAAGTCCGACGCTTGAAGATAAAGAGTTCTTGATCCCAAAAATGAAGGTTGGAAGGGTGTGAATATTACTCTAAATGGCCAGTTGCTCAAGGGAAAGTGTCGATGAAGCGAGGTGAGTCTTGGTTCATAGCGGTCAAAGGGTATGTCTTAGGCGGAGGAGAGATGTAGGAGGGAGGGTTCGGAGGTTGTTATTCGCTAGTTAGACGTGGGAATAACGACATTGGGTTTCTGTGACGTCGGCGTTGAGGGTGTAGGGGATGATATGCGTAGGGGGGTAATGACTGCATGAACGGGGATGGGGATGGGGATGGGGATGGGGATGGTAAGGATGTATGGGCGATGTTATTTTTCTGGGACCTTGCTGATATCATATCCGAAGATAATAGATGGATTTAAGAGGACTCGAAGAAGCTTGAATGATTGTTGTCAGATGGTTAAAGGGTAACGAATAAACATCATCAACGACCAAAACCACACAAGAGACAAGAATATCCGTTCAACATCGATTTGAAAAAGACATGATGAGAAGACCATGAGAAAGTCGTGTGTGTATGATTCAGAGACCACAACATACGTATGATGAGGTCGAATTTGATATTGATAGTGAAAGTCTGCTGAACGCCAGTGGCAGTGAATCTCAGAAAGACGCATACATACATATTAGCAAAGTCCCTGCCTCTCTCGCCGTTAACTGGTAGGTCTCACAAATTACTAACCCAAATCCCCACGTTCATCGCCGATAGCTTCGTTGACGGAAATTGCATACTGCTGAAATTCGCAACAAGTGAGAACATTAGAAGTCTGTGCAAACATTAACCTGGCTAGAAAAATTACTGAAACAGCGGAACCGAAAGCATCCTATCGTCGTCGTTATATTAGAAACGCACACAACATCTCCAACCACCCACTGATGCGCCACGATACCAGCGATCCGTAGCCACTCTCATAAATCCTAAGACAGCCTATAAAACCGCAGCAAAGAGTGCGCCAACAATGGTCGTCACCGCAAGAGTAAATTTGACGTCTCCACGCCCCATCAGCAGGACCCGCATACCCGCACTTTTCGCATTCGCCGACGTTGGCGATGCCTGCGATGAAGACGACGAGGAAGCAGTGGAACTGTCAGTCACAGGGACAAAGGTACCGCTGGTGCCATTAGCGAGGGTGTACTGGCCCTTATGGTAGTCTACGAACGAGCCGTCGGCGCCGTAGTAAGTGCCGTTGGAGACGAAAGCGTAGGAGCCGTCGGAGAAGTACATGCGGGTTGTAGCGGGGGTATAGCAAAACGGTACCCCCTGATCCTTTGTATACAAACACTCCACGGGAGCTGGCCGACAGCAGAGCCCACCGCTCTGCCTCTCTACCAAACCGCCCTCGATCTCCCTCTTGATTTTTTGGATGGGGCTGGACGCCGCGCTCTGAAGGCTGCCCCAGAAGTTGGAATCGCCAAAGGCTACAGGTGGGACAGGGACGGAGCCGGCGCTGCCGAGGGGTTGGCAGGGAACGGAGCCGGGGGTGTTGCAGACCCACTGGCGGGGGCGGAGGTTTGCAAGATCGGAGGCGAAGGCGATGGGGATGGGGAGGAGGAAGGAGAGGGTGGCAAGCACGAAGCGGGCGGGTACAGGCATGGTATAGTCGCACGATTGAACCTCCAGGAATCGGGAAGTAGGAGAGAGCAGCGCAAGGGGGTGAAATCAAAGCAGAAAAAACAGATCGATGAACGCGAGTGAATAGAATATCTCGCTTTCCCTGCGCTATTGAAGTTAGAGTAAAGTACAAGGCGATAGATAGAAAGAGTGGAGCGTGAAGGAAGTGTGCAGCCTTTATATCTCGGGCTTCGAGACCCTCTAACAGTAGAGCGCAAGGCTGAACTGTGTTGAAGTAATCGTGGCACCCAATTGGCGACGCGGTAGGAAGCTTCGCGTCACCAAGTGGGTGCCACGATTGAAGTAAGGGGTATGTCTACGGAGTACTTCAGTATTAGTAGTATCTCATGCCAAGAATTTGGTAGACCGGCCGATTGTGTCGGTTCTGGTTGGTCGAGGCATATCTTGAGGGTCATTTGCTTGCGCCAAGTCAAGCCTTGTGACTGATCAAAGACGTGGTTCGAAGTACTAACCAGCTTCGGGGGACTGGTTTATTTGTTCGCCTACTCCTCAATGTTCACATTGGGTAACTATTATTATTGACGAAGCTCTTTAGCGGATTTCGAAACTCCAAATAATTTCTCCGCTTGTCGCGCTGATATATTACTTCATATATTCCTGTCTTTGTTCAGAGTTCACATGATTAATATTTTGAACTATAAGACGAATGTAGATGGTAGTAGACGCTGAGAGTCAATACTCCCCAAGTCTGTCCAAATTTGCAGTGTAGCAACAGTCATTGGCAAGAGTAATGAAAGTTGTAGAGCGAACTTAGACTCGGACTTCAAGCTGCGAAGACTATCGTTGTGCGGAAGGATATCCTCATAACCTAAATTCAATTCAAGAGATCAGAATGTGCGCAATACCGACCATTGGTGCAGACAGCTTATAAGCATCCTTTTCAACTAGTTTTCGAAGGAAGCTTGTTGTACATGAAAACCCCCTGAATGCAAGATTAATTCTACGAAGCGTGGAATAGAAGGCGACGAGAAAGTACGATAGCCCGTCGCAAGAGCACACAACTAACGGGCACGGATAGTCTGCTGCTGCAGAGATACGAAAAGCTAGGCTTCGGATAGGCAAGCAGAATCAAAGCAAATAAGATGAAATCTTGTAGATCGGATGACCGGCTCGAACAATTGATTCGTGGATCAAAAACGATAGATTCCTTGTCATTAAACCCATCGACAAGGTAATCTGTCACCATTGAAAGGCGAGATATACGGTGAAAAGAAGTCCCGCTAGACTCAGTCGCGCAGTATCCTCTACAATCGACCATCATCCTGATCAATCTCTGATGCTCAGCATCTCTTGTCGACTGTTGCTGTGGAGCTTTTCCAAGCTGCTTAGAATCCTGAGTTATCGAGCCGGAAACATCTGGAGCTCAAGCCAAGATGTACATCCTCGTAGCTGTGCCCTGGGGATCATGGACTTCTCTCGTTTCCTTGGCCGTTACAATGGGCTAAACACGAAGGGTCCACAGCAGCCCCAAATCCCAAACAATGCAGTAAACATTTTATTTTGTGTTCAAGAGGTGTAAAGACTTCTTTAAGCTCCTACAGCACCTCCATTGCCATTGCCATTGCCCTAGATCTAGATTCCACTCGCTGGATGTTGGCGAATGCAAAGGCCGACTGGACACAGGCAAGCAGCATGCCTGTAACTGAATCCTTAAAAAATATCCGGTAGTCGGCTTGAATTAAGACTTGGTATTGAGATTTGCTAATGGCACATTTCCGAAGGTATCTCTATTCTGGGCTGAGGGTGGTATGTGGACACAAATTATGAATGCTTGCCGCTACTTTGTTCGTTGGCAGTATTGCTTTGAATGCGTCCTTGCTTCGATCCTGTCAAATCCACGATGTTCCGCCTCCACTTGATCTGTTTCGATTTTCAGATATTAGATATGAGCAAATTTGTTGATACTGCAATCTGGTTTTGTATAACCGCTGCTGTACTCGTCATGGGCTTCAAAGATGAGAATCAGATTCCTGACAGCAGATTGGCTCATGACGTGATAGAAGAAAACAATAAAACACAGTGGATATCCCAACCCTCAGGATAATCCATGCTGCGGCTTTTTGAAAACCAAAACGCTCGATCAATGTTGCTGACACTAGTCGTGTAGCAGACATTAAAGTTAATATGGAGAGCCAGAGGTTATCCGGAGAATTCTGCAATAATAATTGCGAAATTACCACACGTATTCATATGGTACACCTTCCCGAACATATGAATGTGTCCGGTACAACGTACATTAATCGAGAAGACTAGTCACGTCGGCACTGCCATTGGTCGACCATCTGCTCTGGTTCAGATTGCCTGCTGAGGGCTTCGGGTACCCTCTTCCTTCTGTGCATGAAACCCCTCTATAGGTTGTAGAGTGTTTTCCCAAGTGGTTCAACCATTACTGGGCACGCTGGTCCATTCATCACTGGTTGTGATGACCCATCCATTGCTGGGTTTGTTTCCAACCCATCAGCAGGTTTGCAACCAGCTGTTTTACACTTGTTTGGTCTATGATCCGGTTCACCACAGTCAAAACACAGGTTATTCGCCGCTTTCCTTAGCTTCTCGATCTGTCCACCACTGGTTTTTGGCCGTTCTGGGTACCACGAATTGGATATTGGCCTTGATCATCCTTTTCTGTATGCTTACGACCTCCACGATCCGCACGCGGGCCACGCGGAACATCACTAACTCGCGGGTGACTCCCATGTGTGCCTCTAATGTTTGCCCTGTTCCCTCTCGGAGCAGCTTCACTCAAATCGCTACCCTGATGCATAGGAGACGGGCGAGCTTGGCTTAGTCGACAGCCATGAGGAAGAGACAGAACGTTTGAAGCCGGCTAGAACGGGGGACATCTTGCCTTGGTATAGTCTTTCCATGTTTTTTCTATGCAAAGAGCGAGCGAGAGGAGGTCTTCGCAGTTGGCAGGCTGACTTATCTGAACATCCAAGATGTCTCGGATCGAGGGTTGAATGCCTGTTCGAAGTTTGCAATAAAACCTAGCATCGCCTGGCGGGTCATGAAGGTCTTTCACTATTGTGTCTGGATAATCGTTGGAGGTTCGAACATCTTGGTTTGAGCCTTGTTGTGCTGAAAACCATCTCTTTCATGTCTTGGACTGAGCATCATGGTTGATATCGGGTAGGGTTTCCGTGCCTCAAGAGTAATCCCCTCATGGTCAAGGGCATCTGACCACCTACTACGCTCGCTGGCAACCTCAAGTTGTTACAAGCGGGCCTGTAGTTGTTCAAAGACAGCTAGTGGGACTGTGGGCTCAGCGAGGCCACTTCCCGCGTGTATAGTACTTCTTTTTGGCTCGCGTTCTTATGCTAGATAAGGATGTTTTAAATGGTACACAATCAACTGAAAACGGGCTTGCTTCGAGGTTTGTGCAAGCCAGTGGACAAGTATGTATGGGGCGTCGGTGTCGTGCAGAGAGTAAAGAGTTTTTCTATACACAAGCGAAGGATGGTGCAAAGTTTTCATCTACGCGTTGATCGACGCGTTTGGCCCAATCCTACTTGGGAGTGGTTCAGTATCTCGGGTATCGTGCTTTCTCTAAGGTACCTAAGCTCAGTTGTTACATTGTGGGTAGGATTTTCGAGAAATCGATCTACCTATATGAGTTCATGCTGGGCAGCACAAACCCGAATTGACTTTATACTTGTCTGATCTATGCGATGACACCGTGTAAGCATATCCTACATTCATTTAGCAGATCGGTCCTAACTATCCGTTTCTATTGGATGGGATGGGCTGGCATGTTACCGACAGTCAAGCCTATGGTCCCTAAGATGGTGGAGCACAACAGTAACGTACATTGCCAGAGAATCCGTGGTTTTGCTTATCGGAACGGTTTGGCTTCACGCACGGAGCTCCAGAAATTGAATAGGCGGATTCTGTACAACTTCCGATTATCCGAACGTACACTTGACACTGGGTGTTGATCAAGATAGCTTAGCATTACCTTAGGCGTAGAGATTGGATTCTGCACCACCGGGTTCGCCGTTCCCGTCTGCCTGTGCCTCGGGGTTTTTACCTTAAAGCGAGTATACTGGTCTCGAGAAGTAGCCCGCTCATCGACTGAGAGTGCTTGTAGCTTTCCAGGCTGCAGAAGCGTTAATACTCGTCCTCAAAGCCAATATCTTGCTGAACACCACGCCTCAAGATCCCATCGTGGATAGCGTAAAGCAAAAATCGCGAGAAATTGAAGACTCAAGTGTATATCTCACACTTGTAGGAAAGGGAGAGTTCGCATTCTCTAAGCCCAAGTATAAAATTCCAAACTCCCGCAACTGTTCATCAGACGAGGAGTATGAAATGACCATCAGGAAAAAAAGGTACCATGCGACTTTGATTGAGATAACTCGATTATGGTGCACAAACATTCCCAATGGCCGACACTGGCGTTGCCGGAAGAATGTTCTTTTAAGAACAACTCCCCACGTTCGATCCAAAAGAAAGGCAACTTGGGCAACACTCCGATAAGCGAGCACTCCTGTTTGAGCTTGCAGCATGTTGAAAGCACATCATCCAAAAATGCTGGTCCATGTCTTGTATTGCCTCAATCACAAGCGCCGTTCCTTGGTACTCTGGAGCTTTCACAGTACGACAGAAGTGTTTGCGTGGGGTTCTTATCGAGTAACTCAACGGGGTGCCTTGGACGCCCAGGTCAGTAACCTTAAGTCGTCTATCTCTGGCGATTGTAAAGCCCTATGATACGAAACTAGAGGGTGTCTATCGTTGTGCTTAAGTACCGTATCTAGTTTGCCTACTTTAGGTATCAGGCCAGATTCGCCGCGTCAGTACGGTTCCGTGATTGCATGACGATCACCTGACACCGCAACGATTCCCAGCAAGCGCGAGTAGTTCACCAGTGCACATCAAGGATAGCCCCATTCACTGCCAGTAAGGTATATTACTCTCCCTACTTTTTCTTGTCGTGCATTGTCGAAGACTTTATTTCAGCTTCGAGAAGGCTATGACGTTGAGCGAAGTCTGTCTGTCAGGCTGTCAGCTGTGTATCCGTCTTAATAGGTACGTTACTACCTTGGTGCCTCACCACCTATCTGGATAAGCTTCCCTTAGCGATTGCTATTTCCGGGGCATGGTACATATCTGGGTGGGGATCTTGCTCAAGCTTCATTTCCCCGCATAAAGGTGGAGCGGAACGCTGGTCGTCCGTGTTTTTGAACGTTGCTGATGGATGATGTACTCGTAGTCACTTAAGCCTAAGGTAGTCGATCGGTCCAAGGAATGTCAGAGAACTGGCAGCGGCTTGATTGGCTAGGCAAATTGCCCGGCAGATATCGAAACAGCTCTTCTGTTCGTACTATCTTTACAAAACAGCAACGGCCTTCTTTTCCGTCGATATCTTACCATAGTGCGTTAGGTAAGGTCGCTAAGCTTGCTACGTACTCTGGGGGTGGCATGCGCTGGAGTGACGTAGCCAATAATACTTGAGTTATGTTAGCCGTTGTTACATTACCTGTGATTTCAAGCGATCTGTATCCAATCCACTTTATTACCTATCGTATTCTACACAGTCTCTTCTCGGACCCGCACATACCTACCCAGTTTCGATATCCGCCAGACCCAACTAGGTACTTCAGTATACCGGTACTCTAAACTACCTTACTCCGCAACGGATCACCCCAGATGTGGCGTGCAGCAGAGTCTGGGGTAAGTACCTTGTGGGACTTGGAGCTTAAGGTTTGCGTCGCATCTTCGATCATCTCCTCCATCAATCCGAACACCATCGACATACCTTATTCATATTGGGGGTGCCCTCCCTCCACTTACCCTGGGCAGCCGTTAAAGCGACTGCATGGCTTGCTGTACTAAAGTACCTACCTTACTTATGCAGTAGACATCTTGCTTCGATTGGTCACAAGTCAGATGTACTCCAACCTCGATCTTGAGCTTTGAAGTCTTTTGGGAAAGATGCTGGTCGAGTAGTGCATGCGCTTGTCCCATGAGTCTAGGGGGCCCTGAGGTTCTGACGACGGGATGCATCAAATCCTGTAAGTTGCAGATCGCTCTGGCCATTCCATGTATTTAGTTACAATCCGCCCCCATTTGATTATCAAGGAGACCTCACTGCCTTTAGAAACCGAAGTCTCGTTGAGCTTGCTGTGAGTTTTATGCTGCACACGTAGAATCCAGCTGAAGATACATGTGATCTCGGTCTACCTAGTTTCCATTCACTGCTTTCGAACCTTCCATTTCAATTCTTCCATGCACTGTTCTTCAATCAATCAATCACCATTTAAGTGACTTTATTTGCAAGCCAAGTGCCATAGCCACGATGTCGAATATGCACGCAACCAACGAGTCTCTTCCTCTCGAGAAGGATTTCTCTCGGAACAATGGCAATGCCTACCACATGCCCGAGAATGAGACGCCGGATGATGCTCTTCGCCGCATCCGTACCGCTGGCAGCGTCTCCATTTCCCCGGAACTCTTTGAGAAGCTGTATCTCTCTCCCGAGAACAGAGTCTCAGGGGACCTCCGCAAGACCTTTGGTAACCCAACTCCGATGTGAGCTTCGATTCCTCTTTTTTGGCGGAGACCCATTTCTTTACTGAATACCTGTAGCGCACTTGTTGGCTTCCTCCTCAGCTTGACGCCTCTCTCTGCCGATTTGATGGGATGGAGGGGTGCTGGAGGCAACGGAGCTGCTTCAACCGGTGCGTAGACACAGTATAGACGTATGGCGGAGTCTGCACTAACCGGGTGCAAAAGGTGTATTCTTCTTCTTCGGCGGTCTTTTGATGATCCTTGGTAGCATTGGCGAATGGATCATTGGCAACACCTTCCCCTTTGTCGTGTTTGGAACGTTTGGTATGCATTACACGACCTTCCCTCTCCATGCGACAGAGCTACGTCTAATTGCTCTCTCTAGGTTCTTTCTGGGCCACTTTCGGAGCCACTCTCGTCCCTTGGTTCAACGCATACGGTGCCTACGCGCCAGCTCATGCCGCAAACGCCGCTACCCAAGCCGGCAATCCAGGCAACCCTCTCGGGCTTCAATCACCAGCTTTCAACTCGAGTTTCGCCTTCTTCCAGGTCTTTATGGGTAAGCCCGACCTTCAGAGCCTGTGCCATAAATCTACGATTCTAACAAGATTTCAGGACTAATCTGCTTGGTCTTCCTGATCTGCTCGCTTCGCACCAACATCGTCTTCTTCACCATCTTCTTCACTCTGGTCTGCGCGTTTGCCTGTCTCGCAGGCGCGTACTTCAACCTGGCCTTGGTATATGAGAACCCTGCCAACACAATTGCTGCTGCAAAGGCTGCGAAGCTGGTACTCGTGAGTTATTCCCCTCTTTCTACCCGGAGAACATCTGCTAAAGCTCGTCTCCAGGCGGGAGGGGCATTTACCTTCGTCACGTGCTTGGCTGGCTGGTGGATTTTCATCGCCATCATGCTTGCATCTCTCGATTTCCCATTCTCCCTTCCCGTCGGTGACCTTTCTCACATCATCAAAGGCCGTAGCCAGAAGAAGACGGTTGCCGCTCCAGAGGTTTAGTTAATGGTAGAGGAGGGTATGCAGTAGGTTGGGGGGCTTTTGCAGATTTCTTGCTAAATTGTCATGCGAAGATATGCGTGGCTTATGTCGTCTCTATCTCTTTGTACATAATTGCATAGGTAATTGAGAAATCCATCTCAAATGCTATGATCCTATTTCTTTGTTCATTGTCTATACATCGTTTCACGTTGACGCGCCCCTTTTTCACGTTCACGTTCCAATCTGCGAAAAATCGATATCGATTCACATGGACGCGTCTTGCCATAATACTATAAGATCACCAATCTTCACCTCGAGCCATCGATGTCGCAACCCCGTGCCTTCGTCGATAACAACCAGCACCAGCCATGGCTGTTACTCACGAGTTGCCCACATCGAACGACCGGCTCCCAGCGTACCGTAAGTCCTACATATCTGTATGCAAACGCCCACTAACGTCCCCCAAAGCCACCTTCCCATCCCTCACCCCCCACTACTCCTACCTTGGCTCCCTCGGCGACGAGCGCCTTGGCTTCCTCCGTCCTGGACGTCTCGACAATGACGCCCATGTCCGTGTTAACGCAGATCACGGCATGGAACCCTCGTCACCTGGAGCAGTAGCAGCTCCGGATTCTCCTCCGCCTCCCCCGCCCCCTCCTCCTTACCTTCCTGTCGACCCAGCCCTATTGGCACCAGCAGGGCCTGGTTCTTCTCCTTTCCCCCCTCCCCCTCTTCCCCAGCTGCCTGTCGACCCAGCCACAGCGGCACCAGCAGCCCCAGCACCACGACTCTCCGGCGGCGTCCTTCCAGACGCCCACTATGCGGCGGCGAAAGGCCGCCCTTATGATCCTTTCTGGATGGAGAAGAACGGACTCTCTCCAGATCTTCATGCATCGTTCTCGAGCAAGGCAAAGCTCGAGAAAATGTTCTTCGACGCCATTCTCCTTCTTGGAGATATGTTTAAGTTGACTCTTGTCGGGCACGATGGTGCCAATATTCATGTCGAAGCACTGGTAACTCCAAATCCTCATCTAAATATTAGGATTATGCAATACTGACAAATATTTAGGTCGTCTCCGTCGGCAGTGCCGTTGGGCCGCCTGGATCCCGCGGATCGAAGCACTTCCCGGACTTCTACGTCGCCCCCTCGCCCCTTCGCCCGGCCCTGAATATATGGGGATGCAAAGGCCCCACCGCCTTCTGCGCCGAAATGGCCACCCACTACGGCACCACCACCCCTTCCGGAAACGCTGGCGGCTGGAAAGGCGTCAGCGTCGTCCGGAACATCCCGGGACTCGGCGAACGCAACCTCGGCTCCCTCCACGCCATACGTCAAGCAGCGACGGTATGGCAGGACGAGATGGAAGCGTGGTCGTTACGGACGAATCAAGCCGAGCGCGCACGGAAGAGACGGGCACCAAAGGGCAGTGAGGTGGGGTTTGTGGGTGGAGTGCTGGTGGAGAAGGAGAGCGGGGAGGCAGTGGAGGATCAGTTGGGGGCGAGGCCGAATCGGGAGGTGCTTAAGAGGCAGAGGCGGGGGTAGTTTCTTGTTGGTTGCGGGGGGTTATAGAGATGTCAATGTGGCATTTCGGGTTATTTTCCCTTTGTTTTTCCCTCTTTTCCATTTCGCCCAAGACATGAGGGTACTGCTGGAGATATTTTCTCGCGAATCATCGCGAAAGTTTAGTCGAAAAGACGATTTCTGAGCTGGGATACATGTGTGCATGACACAGCTCCATTGACCCATCTGCAAGTCCCTTTAAGCTAACAGAAGATGAAGACATCTCGAAATGGAGACAGGATGCTTCAAGCAATCCAAGAATGGGTCAAACCCCTATATCGACGTCGGCAGTCAGGGAAATCTCTATCCTCCAACTGCTCTGTTCGGGAAACGGGATTCGATAAACTTCACAATGAAACTTAGTTGACCGAAAATTCGTAAAATTAACTTTGTGCCCGTTCCTGAAATCTCACCGCCCATTGATTCACAGGACCGCGCCATACTTGTGCTGCCGTGGCTGCGTATTCATTGCGGCGTTGAAATTGCATTTGAGTACAGCGTACACGAGCAAGGCTTACTTACTACCCTACGCGTGCCAGAAAGTCAGGCATATACATAGAGTATTACGAAAGGTCATGCCACGCATGCACGGTGCCTTCGAAGACCAGGCGAAGATTCATTACAAAATTGCCTTGCCACATGCCGACAGGATGCGCTGAGTCACGCTACACTTGCTGGAGGGATGTTTGACTATCGTCGATGATTATATGATAGATTAGTGAGGTCTCTTCGAAACACGCCTCTGGAGAAACGAGAGACATGGAAATGGAACATGCCCACTAGATCTTCTACGCATATGACTCCTGAGTGCCAGCATATGGTACGCTTAACGTTGATCTAATCAGGGGGAAAACATTCTTCTATTTTCGGTCCCACACACTTGGATTTACCGTGCATGATGCATGGTGGGTGGGTTGTTCCCTAAGCCTCCGACGAATCCCCCGTCGCAATCTCGTCCCACCATCTTCCAATTCTTCACCCCCATTTCCAACGGCATCCAACGGCACAAACATGCAGAGAAGCACGACAGAAGCTGAATGGAACCTGCAAACAAAGACGGTGTGTTTGGCAATACCCCCCGCCGCGGAATCTCCCTATAGGATCCCGCCCCCATCTTCCCGCTGATCAACCTGAGGTTTCCAATCAACCTTATCGATAGCGACCTCCTTTTCAACATGTTGGTCAGTAAATAAATGTGTTAGTATTATTGGCTTTGCCTGGTCGCTTTCCTTTATATGTCTCTCGTTTCGCGCAGTCTTTCATCTATGCTGGTGCTTCATTGTTTCCATTGAGTGATACCTTCACCAATTCCGGTGTTTCAGCTTCCTCTTTTCTCGACGCTTTCAAATTTTCCTACAGCATAGGTCTCTTCCATAGTCCACATCTCGGAAATGCTATTCAAGTCTCTATGCACAGCTGCACTGGCCCTGGCGAATGCGCCCTGCCAAACCCAAGCAGCACCAGACCGCTCGATTGCTAAAAGAAACTCCCCTATAACCACCAGTGCAAGCACCAATTCCTCCAGCCAGCCCTGTTTCACGTTCGATGAGCTCTACAATCTGCAGAAGCAATTCCTCGATAGCTTCATCTCTCCCGCCGACCAAACGCAGGCCAAATCCATCAACTCCTCCCTGTTATCAGAAGACTGCTTAGGCCGCATCGACATTACCCGGACTTTCAAAGGCCGCGAACTCAATACCGAATACTTGTTTGGACTTTTTGCGAATCTTGCTGCCACTCCTGGATCGCTAAGTCTGTTGGGGGTGCCTGTGTCGTACGAGATACTGCATTTTGCCGCCAACGAGAATGTGGTTTCTGCACTTACCCGGTCCGAAAGTACAGTCTCCCGAACCAAAGGTCTCGAGCTGATGGAGAAAGCAGGTTCATGTTCAACTTCACCGCCATCAACAAAATCGTCCCCGTAGACATCGACAGCTGGAACACCTACAACGCGCAAGGCCAGATATCGCAGTACGACGCCACCTTCAAATGGTGGCAGTGGACCGTCGACTACATAATCGGCGAGGCCATGCCCCAACTAAACGCCAGCACGCCCGCCGCTGCAGTCGACAAACTCACGGCCGGCTTGGCAAAGAGCATCTGCACCACAGCGCAAACATATTGCAAAGGCACCAACCAGCAATACCAGAGCGCAGGCGAGTGCTACGACCATCTAACCAAGAAAGTCCGCTTTGGCGAATCCTACGAGCTGGGTACGCCACCCCAAACCCCAAAAGAAAACCTAGGCACTGACTCCCTACACACAGGCCGCAACACCCTCCTCTGCCGCTCCGTCCACCAAAACATGGTCCCCTTCCGGCCCTCGGTGCACTGTCCACACATTGGCAAGACGGGAGGCGGGTATTGCACCGACGATACGACATACACGGAGACGGTGATGCGGAACTACTTCACCAATGCGCCGTACATTCCATACGGCTACAAGGGGTGATATCGACCGGAGCGCATGTGTTTTTGGAGCGATAGCGGGCGAGGATGCGAGAGTTGCACGGACGAAGTCGAGGGGTTTGGTGTGCGTTGAGGGGCTCGCGCTCGCGGGGGAAACGGTGGTTAGATCGACGGTACTGCGCTCCCAGGCCAGCAGGCCGCGAGCCGTCACACCTGAAGGTGCCTTTTGCGGATACACCACCACGCGCCTGCTAGGGATCTTCTCCGCAACAGGTGCGCCGACAAAATCGACAAACGAACCCAAAAGCTACGCGCCCGGTCCGGCTCCCAAAGATCGACGAGAGACCGATGTAATATGAAAATTACTGACGTGGAGTTCAGCGACAAGCGGATGACCCCTGGTTTAGGAACATGGATGCTCACTTATGATTATACCTATCTATTGATTTTTGGGATACTTTAGATCTATAATTCTTAAATGACTTATGTATGGAATGGAACATTTTTAGCCAAAACAGCGAGATCAGTATAAATACCGTCAATATCCCGGGAGACCTCTAGGATGTTTTCTGAGGCTTTGCTCGCTGTCGGTATACGTGCGATTTTCCTCCTTGATATTGCTTGATCCTCGTCGTTCATCGCCTAACCCTTCCCAATCCCAACCCCCGCCCCTTCCAGTGATATAAAGAAAATTCGAAACCCTTCATCGGAGGTAGAGCTGCCGCTCTCATCATGACTTGTTGCACTCATGCTGCCTTCTCTAGTAGGACCTTCTCTAACCAATAGCAAAGATCTCTTACCTCTGCGCCAGTCGTAGAGTGCGACATCCCTTCATACACTTTTGCCTCAACGTTTCCTGCCTCCCAGCCTTCCAATTTTTCTCGATACGCCCTGAAAACCCTCATCGGCACCAACTGGTCCCTCGTCCCATGTGCCAGAAACCATTTCGTGCTACTATCTCCTACCTTTGCCCTCTCACTCGCCATCCTTTCTACCTTCTTACCCAGTGGCAGATACCCCGACAACCCAACCACACCACCAAGCCTTCCACGATACCGACTTATCAACCCCACAAGCAGACTTATCGCGCACCCCTGACTAAACCCCCCAACCACAATGCGGTCCAGCGGAACTTGCGCCTCGTCGGTCTCTCTATCAATCAACGTACAGATATACTCCACACTCGCCATAATCCCCTTCTCGTCATCTTCCTCATCCTCGTCTTCAGATTCATCGCCCGCGCGTTTCGGCATCGGGATGGGGGAGAAAGGCTTCGGCTGGTACCAGGCTTGGCCCATGGCGTCTTGGCTGTGAGGGGCGTTGGGGAGGATCCATTTCAGGTGGGGGAGCTTGGAGGCGGAATGGAATTGGTCGATGAGGCCTGTTGGAGGTTAAGGTGAGTACTGATGTTGGCATTGGATAAAGTTCGAGTGTTTGCTATTAAGGGATTGTCGAAGGAAGCGGGCACGAACCGGTCCAGCCTTGCGCATCATCGCCGAAGCCGTGGAGGAAGATTACGGTTGCGGACGAGGCGTTGGTGGGATTTTTAGGTTGGATGATAATTGGATCGGGGTTGGACATGCTTGTGTAACAACGAAGAAGTTGCTGATACGCCAGATGGATAGAAGCTACGTCATTGGACGAAGGGTTTGCGCGGCTACTCGTATTTAGCCGCGCCATCTGCTATCATGGCAAGAGTCTCGCCAACTCTTTAATGCTGCCAGATTGCATAGGTAGCTTTCAGGAACTTGCTCGGTCAACTGAACTATTTTGTTTAACAGCTACTTCAACTCGACTATAGAAAGGCTAAGGTCCAGATCGCAAGCGTTAATACTGGTATAATAATTTGAAGAGTTTCCGCTAGCATCACTCATGATAGAAGAGCTCCAAATCAAACGTCCTGATCGAATGATAGCACTGTCGCTGTTCCACATATATTTGCGTCACCAATAGGATCAAGTATTTCCGTATCACCTCGACCATTGGTAGATGTCCCGCACACTCTCAGATGTTGGCCAGTACGCTGGCACATTCTACCGGATGGTTCTGTCCACGGACTCGAGGCTCCAGCTTGAAATGCGGTGGACGAAGCGCTCTTTACTCATGGGTAATGTCTTTACGATTACATCTTAACCTCCCGCGGGCCAATTCTCCTATTGTGCAATCACGTCTTGTTTCGAACATCTCCTTCTCTTCTCCAATCTAAATAGATCATATGACCGGGGTTACCTGGCAATGTCTCCATCATTTTCTCTGTTCTTTGAACGTCTCCGTTGCCCAGTGAGACCTAGGTCAAATTGTGGATTCAGTATCCGCTAATATCGCTTTTGCGGGCCCACTATTAACCTTGTGAGCTCCTTCTCCTCTATGCGAGACTATAACCAACTGTCGTAAGTAGATGTAAGTACTCACCATGAATATTGATAAGAACCTTTCGTGTTCATATACATTCCTTCATCGCAATCCTTCAACGACGGCTACTTAGTCAACAGGGCAAGGACCTCAGCTCTTGCTCCACCCCGTCCACACCAAGACTGTCGTAGATGTAGAGGGTCCCAATCATGTCGTGGTAAGAGATGCCTGATTGTTAGGACCATAGCTCTTCATATCGTCAGCTTCGTCCCCTCGTTCCCTGGCTGCTAATCACCTTTGCATAACTTCAGGTCGAACCATTGCTCACCACTAGAACTATAAATCGTTATATCGTGTGCATTGCAAACCATAAGTGGAAAATAGTGTCCTTGTCGCCGTGGGTCCTCGGGACCTTTCATGCTTTCTGCCATCTTATTCAAAGGTATCAGAGAAAAAAAAACAGAGCTCCGAGAGTCTTAGTCAGACCACTACAGCCAACCTTCATCCAAATCGTTGCAGTCAAGGTCGCAATCGCACCCTATATCATCCTCGGTCTCCCAATTCCTCGATGTTGCAATAGACCTCATCAATGGTCCTACCTTAGAACAGCACGCAGAGCGGAAGCGGCGTCGTGACTGTGGTTTGAGAGCCGCTTGAACTTGTATAAGGACTTATTGGCCTCTTAGGGGGTTTAATACTGCCTTTGAAATATAAGGACGGTCGCAAACAACGAGTTATTCTGAAAGCAGCACACCATCCGCATCGCCACACAAATAGATGACTATACTTGGTGTACGTATGCTGCGAAATTAGAGCGCAAAGGGTCACTGTACTTGGGCTTAGATATTGAGGAACAGGTGATGGTAACTATCAGGCGACAATTGACGACTAAAGCGCAGAGAAGGTTTGACGAGGAGCATATGGTCGCAGCAGCAAAGAGGGAGGCTTCGAAGAGGAAAGCTGAATTGGACAAGGCCGAGAGGGGAAAACTCCAGCTGGAAACTTCGAAGCGAAAAGCAGACGAGGCCATGGCGAAATGGAAGAAAGAGGAAAAAGAAAAGCGACGCAGATTGGAGGAAGAAAAGGCAAGGCTGAAAGCGGAAATTAAGAAGCCCGAGAAAGAGAAGCAATCAAATCTGGGTCAGAATACAGGCAAGGCACAAATTTTGGAAAGTGTCGAGGTAAAAGAAGCTGGTAATGACTCTTGGGAGGGTTTACAAATACTTCCCCAGCTGCTTGGATCCCTTTCGCAAATTCCATCACACAAAAATGCCCATGTGTCAATACGGCTCGAGCTGTACCGTGGAAGGCTGTCAGTTCACCCATAAACACTGCACCTTCAGACCTTGCGTCAAACCAGCTTGCGCATACAGACACGACAGAGGCCAGCGAACCGTCCCGGACACGCTGAAGTCCATGCCTGAAAGCCCCGAAAGCTCTATCAGCGCTAACAAGAAAGCAGCGAATGAGAGAGACGACCGCAGCCCAATGAAAGACAAAGATGGGAACAAGATGTGAGGCGGGAAGTGAAGCAATTTCCATCGTATATCTTGACTAGCTAGCTGATCGTTTTCACTATCGCCTTATTAGTCTCTATACGTTCTTGTCGAAATTAAGGAGGATCGAAATTGATAATAGTCAATCATCTACAAGAAGAAAGGTACAGAAGGAACAGACGATCGCCACTCAATCTCATAATAGTCGGCATTAGAAGATTTAATATAGGGTTGATAACTCATGAGTACGCTATTCATGATGGGTTGAGCAAAAAATTGGGATATCTATCCATGGATGGACTGCAACAAGTCGTAGCTACCCACGTATCTCAGGCTTGGCGAGAATGAAAGATTACCGTATGATGCCTGCGTTACTGCCTGAATATTATATTTGCTCTACTAGGGCTAAATCCTACCAGTGACATAAGTCTTTCTTACCTTAGATCCTCGATCCGAAAACCACTAAAGACAACTCATGCCATGCACTGATCCAGTGCAGCAGCAACCTTCCAGCACAGGATGTCTTGAACTTTGTCTTTGGAGCAATGCATGTCAATCCTTAGACACTCCCGGACTGCGCTGGCATAGGTGGACCCGACTTGACCTACTAGTTCGTGCGTAAGACTGATTAATCGCTCCCTAATATACTGAAAGCGCGTCAAAGAGGGGATTGTACGAGAGTCCAGAAAATCGTAAGATCCGTCGAAATCAAAGGATTGAAGACTCTGCCAAAGGCCGATTTCCAACAAGACACAGCCTAGTCTGCCAGTGGTCCTGTCAGACGGAACCAAAAATACTACTTTTCAACGATGCTTACGAGTAGATGTCACAACCACGTGTATATGTTAGTAAATGACGGTCTCGTTTGTCAGGATGCTGGTAGATGTCAAGCTCGATGTTCCCAGATTCTACAGTTTGACCTGGCTTTGGCGCAGCCCTTTGCTTAGGCCTTTGCTCAGGCCTAGAGCGGCCAAAGCCACACAGGACGGGGTTGAGAAAATCCTTGCGTCCACTCTTTGATGGGCCTCCGTCCTGAGATTTGTCGGGCAAAAAGAGAATTGATGCAGACCGTATACTTATCTCTGAATCAGCGAGGTGATTGATGACTCTGAAACCCCAAAGAAATTGCTGTAGCAGCAGGCTTACTTCTTGTGTATCCACCCTGCAGTGTGTAAAATGTAAATGCTTTGAATAAGCTTCTTGGCTAGCGTAAACCGAATGCCAAGATCAAGCAGCTTCCTGCCCGAATGCGCCGTTTGGTCTAGCATTTGTAGCAGTGAAATCGGCTTTCGGAGCCTCGATATGGCTCCAGGTGAAAGCAAGCCTCGTAGGTTCTCAATGTAAGCTGGAGGCCGAAATAGAAACCCGTAACGAGATTTAGCAGAGTCTCTGATGATACCACGGCATGGCAGAGTAAGGAGTTCTGCCGGCTTTTGGTCTGCGCAAAAGAATTTCGCAAGCTGGTTAATAGCATCTTCCATAGCCGGTTTCTCATAGTATTTCCATTCCTAGAAAAGTTAGTGATTTCACTGTTAACCTGGAAGTGCTTGCGGGTATTCCTACTATGATGACACATCTCGCCGACCTGTCACAGTAAGACATTGTGGCGTCTTGGCCGTTAATCAACCAATCGTCCTTTCCATATCTGTAATCCTCAGCGGCATAGTAAGGAGCGTCTTCCCCTGCCTTGAACCTTTGGGAGTTGTCCTTGAATGCCGCTGTAATGGCTAGCAGGTCGTAGACAGCATGACGTTGTCCGGCCTTTTCTTTCTCCTTGGACTGCTTTCGAGCTACCTTGGATATGCTCTCTAGATCTGGAGCGCCGCGTTGGCCTGATAATGCATAGCTGATAATGCCCCTATCTATTTTCTACTCCGCAAATTAGGTAGATGAAATAGATAAGATCATTCTCGGGCATCGACTAGCCGTTACACTCACATCGCAATCATTCTCAGAACACATTTTCTGTAGACTGTCAATGTATTCGATGAGCCTCCTCGTGAGTTTGTCAAAGCTCTTGGTGTCTCGAAGGGCAAATTTGCAACCTTTGAGGAGGTTCATGCGTTCCTTGCGATTTTGTATTCTCTTTCCAGAAGGGGTCTTGAGGTCTTGATTGCGAAGAACATCTTCAAGCTTCAGTCGGTCAAGACCCTTACAATGTTTGATTTAGTACTTCGGTGAACGACGCGCTTGTGAGGAAAGATGACCAACCGCAGGTTTCTGATTTATCCTAATACCGTAGCTTTTTTCCAGTTTCTCCGTATCGGCCACAATATCTGAAATTTCGGAAAGTGCCACAAGTACGTAATTCCCAACGCTTGGGCTACTTGTCAGATATTTCTGCAGTTTCGAGTTTGGTTCATAGCCGTGGTAAACTTCCCACCTCTCTCCCCATTCTTGACATCAGTTAGGCAGATTCATAACATCATTAATTGGGCTTCTTACTTATGAAGGCCTATTTGTACATAAGTCTAGAGCGCCGAGTAGGATCTGAGAATGTACGTACCCCTGAGGCGATATACAACCTGATCGCCGCGTCTTTGACATCTTTATGCGCCTGGAAGCAAGCTACTATCAAGCTAAACCCATCTCGACAAAGAGGGAACAAGCCGACTACAGCCAAAGCAATTCCGGCGGCAGTGGCAGGGTCCATTAGAACAGATACGTAAGGAATGTCGCAGTTACAATCTCCTCACAACCGTAGAACCATTATGATCTCTCTACTCGTGTTGCTGCGGCTGAGATCTGACAGATGCCCGCACTTGAACCCACCCTCGGGCCTTGCACAAGGCTGCGCGTGACATACATCTGATTCCATTATCGCCAAGCGAGGGCATACTACTGCAGGATGCGGATAGGAACGTTTTGTCGTCAAATCCGGTCATATTCGCCGCTGCTCGTCGTACAGCACATATATTGGTATTCTCGCAGCCTTGGACGGTTTTCCGAGAGACTGTTGAGGTATGAGGGTCAGGTATGAAGGTCGGATGGAGCATGTGCATATATTGGTTGAACTACAGTAGGAAGCTACGAAGGAAGGAAGGAGGTGGAAACTCTGAATCCCCTAGCCCTGCCCTATAGGGCCCGGAGTGGAGATTACCAACCACAGGGGTAACAGTATACTGTTTCCCGTTTCCAACAGGCAATCGTGTAACATGATAATTCTACATTGATTGTTTGCTTTCGCTCTGTATTCCTGACTTCAATGAGCTTTCCTTGGAATCTGCTAGGATCCCTTACCCTGAAGAAGAAAGGAGTCCACCGCTGAAACCGATTGTAATAAAAGTTGTATCAAAGTCCTCTTCCAACTACTCTTTTCATCCACCAATCCATTGCAACGAGATGACACAAAATAGAGATGAGGACAGCTGAACCACCAACCAATCATCATTCGGCTCTTCAGCGCCTCCGGGATGCTGCCATCTTAGGTAGTGCGGTGGCATGGGCCGCAGTGCGGTTGAACGGCTGCCAGCCAGGGCTCTACTTGAATTTGCTACTGTAGTTCGGTTTGCGACGACCAGAACCCTCTTCTCCAGGCGATGAAAAAATGGTCTTGGAAAAGTTCTTCAGGAAGTTAGCCAACAGGACGTCGTCTCCAGGGAGGAGAACAAGCGCGTCTGCCGAGGTCGATGACTGTCCCGATTATTTATCTCCCAGATTTCCACGCTGACTCCGGAAACTAGGTATCTATAGGACCGCCCAGATGGAGACCTTCAACCGACAGGTACTATTCATACCAATCCCACAAACAAAGCACGAACTGGCTTATTCCCCCTCAACGTTCCATTGAATTCTGATGAAATGGCCCTAAACATTCATCCAGTGGACATTGTTTTCATCCATGGGCTCAATGGACACTATATGCGAACTTGGACCCATCAGAAAGGAACTTGTTGGCAAAGGACCTATTACCACAGGCATTACCTGCAGCACGGATATTTTCTTATGGATACCCGTCCCAGATCTTCGCTGGTAGGTCTGTTGCTGGAATACGTGAGTTCGCCAAACAACTGATGAGTTGTTTAGATTCGGAGAGAGAGGATGTAAGTAGGGACAGACAGCGGCAGCTCACCCTGGATCTACTGACGTTATACAGAAGGATTTTCGACCAATCATTCACGTATGCTACAGTCTTAGGGGAGTTGTACTCAAGCAGGTAGAAGGGCTGAGATATCAGTTGATAAGAGGTTACTGATGTTTCCCAGGCATTAACCCTAGCTTATCAGCCAGAGGAATTCAGAGACATATGGCTAGGAAGCAAGGCTATTGTTTTCATGGGCACACCGCATCGTGGAAGCCCTGATGCCAGCCTTGGCAAAAATTTAGGCGATGTCGCTAACCTTGCACTGCATGTTTCTGGTACACATCGCCTTACTGGGGGCATCAACAGATCGCTCATTGAAACCCTCGGTCAGGAGTCCAAAGAGTTATTGGGTATCGCTGAAGACTTTGTTTCTCGGGCTTCTGCACTTCGCATCGTTACCTACTACGAGATAAAGACACATCCGTTGACAAACAAAGTGGTACGTCATTATAGGTCGGTTCTTGGCGTTCCACGCAGACATGTAGTTGGTTGTTTTTCTGGTATGGAAACGGGACTGATCAGCTCACGAGATTCTAGATTGTCGGGCAGTCTTCAGCAGTGCTCGGCTTAGTGAACGAGCGATCCCGGCCTCTCTATCTCAATCACCAGGAACTCTGTCGATTCTCTGGACTAGGTGATAAAGACTATCAGCAAATCTCGCGACTAATCATATCTCTGACTAAAGAAATTTTGCAGGAGCACAAAGTGGTAGCATCCAGCCTGAGTACCGACCACTGTAGGTGATGAACTTTGCCCGTGAGCTTTGCCGGGCAAAGTTCCTGCGATGAGCATGTCTTCCACAGCATACGATGAGACCGAAAAAATATGTGCTTCATAACTGAACACCGTCGATATTGCAGGCTACGAATCAAGACTTGATATCAGAGTAGAAGGAACGCTGGATTGGGTACCGGTCAATCCTCAGTACATCAATTGGGTCTCGAATGCTAGTGCGAGAATCCTCTGGGTGACTGGATACGCGGGATGCGGCAAAACCACACTAGCTTCCTTCATCATGTGGTATTTGACAGGCCACTTACCTCGCCGAGCTCTTGTTTGCAGATTCTTTTGTGATAACAAAATTGGGGAAATGAGAGATCCGAGCTCTTTGCTCAGGAGTCTGACAGTGAACGGGCGAAGGCGACTCTGGCGTCTCGTGGAAAAAGCCTCGGATGCAGGTGGCCTTCACATTTTTCGCCAATTTGACGCTCTATGGAGCCTTTTCGTGCAGATGACTCACATCGAAAATAAATCTCCGATCACGATTATAATTGACGCTATCGACGAATGTGATAAGAAGGCCCAATTGTTAGTCGTCAGTCGTATTTCTGAATTATTGATCCTTGCGGATACTACAGTCAAATTCTTCATCACGAGCAGGCCTGATGCCGTAGGTGTACTTGACGTTCAGGGCAGCTCAACGCAATTGATTCAGCTGCTATCAGAAGACAAGAAGAATCAGATACAAGACGATATCAATTTTGTTGTCCGTCATCGATTAGGGCGGATGGTGACATGGGGAACGTGCAGACCATCTCTCACTGGCAGGCACTTTACCCTAGTGATGTCCTAGAACATTTACTTGTATTCAAGGCAGACCAAACATTCTAGTCTTACCATTGCTAGAGGATCGTCGAATTCTTCTCTTATCCGATGTTGATACCATAGCAGCTATGCTTCCTTCTGATCTTGCCTCTTTATACAGGCACTCATTGTTGTCGGTACTCGAGGCTGATCAACCTGTAGCTGCGAGAATGTTACGCCTCTTGGTTGCTAGTGATAAACTCCTGACAGGCGACGAGATTGAAATCATGATGACCATTGGGCCAGATCATAAGTCGATGGCTTCCCTAGCAACTGATCAATTATTATTCAACAAGAACTCGGTGCGAGCAGCTCTTGGACCGCTCGTACGCTTACACGGTTCAACCATAGAACTGGTCCATCAATCATTGAAATTATATCTTACAAGTCTTTCGAATGGATTCCAGGACGCATTGGCTATTACATTTGGGATCGATTTGATCCGAGATAAGTTGCAAACCTTTGCCACATGCTCGCTGTATCTTTCATTGGAAGATTTCCAACAGAATATACAGGCATTAGTAAGCTTTCGTGACGACTCTCCTACTATCTCTGAAGCCATAATCTCATCTCTCCATTCATCAACGTACGGATTTGATCTTTACGAGGAACCCTTGTTCAAAAAAGATCCTCTTGTCGACGAGGCCGCATGGGCCCAATAATCACTCAATACAAGTTATATGATTACGCCACCTTGCATTGAGCAATCGACTTTTTAGTATGTAACGCAGCCGCCACCGAGCAGCATCATAGTGTCGCTCGTGCACTATGCAAAGCGAATACAGCACAGTTCGAGAATTGGTTTAATTACTTCTGGTTTATAACGATGTATCCTGAACCGTTTTCTTTTACGGTTAATGCGCTCATGGTAGCATCATATTTTGGCCATATCGATACACTTCTACGTCTGCTCTCCGATCCAGAAAGCCAAGATCCAGGATCCCTAGAACAAGCTCTGTATTGGGCAGCTAGGCAGGGTCGAAGCGGTTGTGTTGGGGTTTGGCTGCAGCAGCCACAATGTGACCCCCAAATCTCAGGGTTGAAGAGCCAAGTACCATTGTCCGCAGCAGCTCAGTTCGGACATCTCGAGTGCGTCACACTTCTCCTTAAGGATGTTCGCCTTGATATCAAAGCTCAAGATAGCCGTGGCCGTACCGCCTTGTCTCTCACAGCCAGTAATAACCACGCTGAAATCGCCTCAGTACTGTTGGCGCACTACCACATCGACGTCAACCTACCAAATAATAGCTTGAATACCCCCTTGCACTGGGCTGTCGCCGCCGGATCCTACTCCATTGTGTCCCAAATCCTGCCGGATAGTTGCGCTCATTCGGGGAACCTTGACAAACGAGGACGCAACTTCCTCTCCTGGGCCGTGGAATACGGAGCCACTGACATCGTCTCTCTGCCTCTTCATAGCCGAGTAGTATTAGTAGATCAGAAAGACTCTCGAGGACGCACACCACTTTCATACGCCTCTCAGCACGGCCATCCCCCCGTCGTGAAACAGCTTGTCGAAAGTAAGCTCATCAATCCACTTGATCAAGACTATGGTGGCCGTAACGCTCACTCCTGGGCCGCCACGCAGCGGCAATCAAGTGTGCTGCGCTATCTAATCAAAAATTGCCGGCAAGGCGCCGACGTGCCGGACCGAGATGGATGGACGCCTCTATTGTGGGCGCTCGACCCTCCTGGGTATGTCGAGAACATGCTCTTACTCTTCCAACTCGGCTGTGTAGATGTGAATCGGAAGGACAGCATTCACGGACGCACGTTCCTATCATGGGTTACTATTTACGGATATACACAGGTGGCAAGGCAAGTAGTATTACTCAAGGACGTTGAAATCGAGGCCCGAGACGTCAACGGAAGGACACCTCTATCTGAGGCTACGGCTAGTGGGGGTGTGGAGATTGTGCGTCTACTGATCGAGACCGGCAAGGTTGACGTGGACTCGCGAGATAAGCAAGGCCGAACTCCGTTGTCGTGGGCTGTCATAGAGGGCCATGGGGAAGTTGTTCAGCTGCTATTGTCAATCCCGGCCATGGACCGTGAATCTAGAGACAGCGCTGGCCGAACCGTTTAGGATGTTGCTAGAGCATTCAAATGCGAGGATATCGTCTCAATACTTCAACATTGGAATGTGGCCCAAACTCTGATATTTTAGACCATCTGGTTTTGCAAGTGGAATGGATTGATGAAAATAACATGAAAATCATAAACCGTTGACTCTTATATGGATGGTCATAGCTACCACGCGATTTGAGTCAAACGGTGTCCTAGAATTAGCGACACAAACAATGTACTCGAGTAGTGACCTGAAGCGAAATTTTTTCGTATGTACGTAGACGAGCCTTGAGTCTCGTACTTTAGAAATTACTTCAATCATCGCCACTCGGTGTTGAGTACGGTTACTCAAATCCTTCGCTCGGGGTTACCATCTTCTTTGGTACTTTGACAATTCGACGATCAAACGATTTTCCCAAACGTTGATGAGCAATTCATTGGACAAGCACGACAAGGTACTTACCTCTAGTCTTGAAGCGTACCTTAAGCCGTGGTGCTCAAGAGCCAGGCAAAGACACCCTAGCACCCTGGTGATCCACTGAGGTACCAACTATCAACTGAACGGCCAGGTATCCACAAGGTTCATCTTACCCATCTCCAGGTCTGTCAATTTTCTCACATGTGGGAGCATCAAGCAGACGTGTCCAAGCTTGTCAATCGATTACTAAACATTAACGCTTCACCAAGCTTGCCAAGACGATGGGACCGACAAGTCCATCCCATCCGAGGGTTTCGTCCTAGCATATGCTCATGAATTCTTTCTTCTCAAATATAACATTCGAATCCTCACTTCTACGCTCTCGCTGTCTCGCAGATTCTACTAATAATGTCGGAGGCGATAAAATCATACGGTTGGGAGGCCAAACCTCGAGACCCGGCAGTCTTCCTTGACGGGAAGAAGAACTTCAAGGACCCTGAACCTCAGACTGTAGAGAGCATCAAGCTCCCAGACTCACCGATCGCGAAGGCTGTACTCGAGTATGCACGAAAAGAACTTAATGTCGAGACGTTCAACCACAGCATGAGAGTGTTTTACTATGGTATTTTGCCGTCAATTGCCAATAATCTGGGCCAAGCTGACGCACTATTCTACCTTAGGCAAAGCCATGCACATACAACAGTTTCCAAGTTGGGAGTTTACTGATGAGACATGGCTCCTCGCTTGCCTACTCCACGATATTGGAACCACCGATAAAAACATCCGAGGAACCCTCATGTCCTTCGAATTTTATGGCGGCCTTATTGCGCTAGACCTCTTACACAAACAACATAAGGCTCCAATCGAGCAGGCTGAAAGCGTTGCGGAGGTTATAATCCGGCATCAGGACATTGGGAATGTAGGAACAATTACAACCTTGGGGCTATTGATACAACTGGCTACGATCTTTGGTGAGTTTGGACATATACTGCTCATCATTTACCAGATAGAGACCTAATCCTGGAAGACAACATGGGAGGACATGCAGATCTAGTTCACAAAGAAACCATCGTGAACGTAACCAAGCATTACCCTCGGAACAAGTGGTCATCTTGCTTTTCAGCTACGATCCGAAAGGAGAACCGACTTAAACCTTGGGCGCATACCACAGCACTGGGCGAAGAAGATTTTCCAAATGGTGTCCTGAACAATGATCTTATGGCGCCGTACGATGGGTGATCAGGTACAATTGGGGCATATATCATTCTAGTATTTCGGTTTTATCGCTTGATCCTCGTTGATTTAACAAATTCAAGTCTTCCCTACTCGATTTTGAGAACCTTTCCTTCTGACGGTCTCCTTGTTGATTTTTTCTCAATTGAGTACCCTATTATTGACCTTTTGAAGATGTGGCGATCGACGTTGCTGGAAGATTTCGATGTTCGTCGTGAGCTTGAGTTGCTCTTGGGGTTTGGAATGAACAGAATGAACACAAGGCACATTCTCTTGTTCCCTTCGCCAACGCACTTGTCTACTATGAACAAGTTTGAACCCAACAAATTTCTGTGATATGACAACGATCTGCTTTTACAACACTCTACGCTACGCAACAGTTCACTTCTCGACTCAACCTTACTATCAACAGCTCGATCGGAAAAACTCAAACTTTCGCCAACTGAATCTTACACCGCTTTACTACATCTGCAGGCTCCATCTCGCAGATTTACAGTCATCTTTCCACATTGAAAACGTTGTACTAGCACTCAGCCGCACACAGGGCCAAGCCTGGGCTACCTTTGACTCACAAGCGATGTCATACAAACCAAATCCATTCCTCCAATCTATCACATTTCCCATCTCCTTCCTCTACTACTTTACCAGACTCACCATCCGAAGAATTTGCCGTCCATTCCCTCTCCTCACAACCATGGCGGACCAAAACCCCAAGGCGCCCATCATCACCACGCCCCGGCTCCACCTCCGCGAAGCCCGCGAAAGCGACCTCGACGCCTTTCACGAAATGTTCTCCGACGAGGAAGTCATGAAATACTGGTCCGCCCTCTCCCCTTCTACCTCTTTCATCGCCCAGCCGCTGACCTCACCCCAACAACCCCAGGTCCACAAACCCGCACACCACCCTCCTCCAAACCCAGACCTACCTCGCCTCCATGCTCGCCTCCCCCACAAACGGCACCCTCGACTTCGTCCTCTGCCTCTCCTCCCCCTCCTGCCCCCCCACCGTCATCGGCAAACTCGGCATCTGGTCCCCCACCACCTCCGAGCTCGGCCTCATGCTGCACCGCTCCCACTGGCGCCACGGCTACATGGCCGAAGCCCTGCGCGCGTTGCTAGAGCACCTGTGGCGGGAAACGGAAGTGGGCGAGGTGACGGCGGATGTGGATCCGAGGAATGAGGCGTGTGTGGGGCTGCTGGGGAAGATGGGGTTTTCGGAGACGGGGAGGGAGGAGCGGACGTTTGAGGTGGGGGGGAGGTGGTGTGGCAGTGTTTATTTTAGGGTTGAGAGGCCGGGGGGTGAGGGTGGGGGAGGGGAAGGAGCGAATGGATAAAGGGGCTGAGGTTGGGGGTCGGCACGATTGGTTGGTAGGGAGTTGAGGACGAGAGGATTCTAGATGACTGGCTTAGCCCAACGAACCCTGACGATGCATCCCTTTATCATCTCTTCCCGTATTTTACAGCCCCACTCGCAATATACACATCCTACTCTTCCCGCACCCTTCAAATCCCCACCCCAACTCCATCCAAATCAATCCAATACCGCCTCCACAAACCTCTTCTCCAACCTCCCTACCTCCCTCTTAAACCCCTCCACCTCCTCCCAACAATCCAACGGTCTCCGATCCCTTTCCCTCAAACACTTCACCAGCTTCCCCTTCGCCCTCTCCACCCCCTCATCCCCCACCACCTCCTCTTTCGGCTTCCTCTTCTCCAGTTTCCGCTTCAGCGCCTCAATCTCTTTCTGCACCGTCTGCCTACCCAGATCGCTGCTGTCCTTGCTGTCTCTGCTGAAGGCGGATTGGAAACCGCCAGAACCGGTGGCGAAGTTTGATTGGTCGAGGGAGCGGGCTTGGGAGGAGGGGTCGGTGGAGTCGGGGTCAGAGGGGGCGGAGGGGTCTTGTGAGAGGCGGTCGGAGAGCTCTTTTAGCTGGCGCGTGTGCTCGGCTTCGAGGCGTTTGAGTTCGGCGGTGACGCGGGATTGGATGTGGAGTTCGAGGTCGTGAGCGCGAGTGCTGTCAGTCTGGCGGGCAGTTAGATTTGGGACAGCTGTGTTACTGTTGGGAGGGCGGTACTTCGGGGCTGGCTTGGAGGGCATCAACGAGGTCTTGCGAAAACCGGACGGGGGTTTCGCTGCGTGGCTGTTAGTGGGAGAGGGTGAATTGACGTTGGGATAAGTACCTGGCAAAGACGTGTTGGGTGCTTGAGGGAGGAGGTTTCGAGGAACCCTGACCCATCTCTGAAAGTTGGAGGTTTGAGGAGAGCGATTGCTCGGGCTGGGCGCTAAAGTATTATAGGATGCAGAGTGAGTTGGATGAGTCTCACAGGGATAAGTGAGGATTTTGTATGGGGAAACTGAGCAATGCGGGCCGAGACTGGGGTGATAAGTGAGGAATTTGCTCCGATAGGGCTGATATTAACGGGCCGAATCCTTGGGCTCTGGTTACCACAAAAAATTGTATCCTATCCGAGGGATGCTGTGCTGGTTCTCTTCCGATGCAAGTGACCCTGTATTGGATCATACTTGCATACCTTACTGTACGCGACTATCAAGACTTACATGTACCTGCTACCAAGGGTCGACATAACGATATATAATTCAGACCATCGGTCGCATGCCCCATCCAGCTGCAATCACTCCCCCCTTCTATCGCTGCTCTTGTATCAAGTGCGGGTCGGCGTACTTGCTGAATAACTCTGACCTCTTCTCTCATCCTGTGTACCCTCGCGCCCATGCTAAGGTACTCCCATTATTACTCGGAGTATCTTGGTCAAGAAGCTTCGAATAGTTCCTTCTCTGTCTGATTTAATCTTATCCCTATTAAATTTTCGCTACCAACAGTGCAATGGCTGGATTAAAGAACTCCAGCCCTGATAGAGATTCCCCTTCTCTGACCGGAAAGGTCATTCTGGTAAGAGGAGGTTTGTTCTAGATCCCCCCAATCCTCGTTCCAGTCAGCTGATTACCTTTAGCTACCGCAGGTCTTGGAATTGTATCCTTGTGAAACACAGCCCAGCTCGTATTTACTTTAGTGGACGAAATGCGAAGCGCGCTGAGGCGGTCATTGAAGAGACCAAAAAGGTAATTCCTGACGCGGCTATTACCTTCATCCAATGCGACCTTGCATCTCTCGAGTCTGTCAAAGCGAGCATCTAGAAGTTCAGGCACGATCGTCTCGACGTCCTCATATGTAGTGCAGGTATAACGGCACAACCTCTTGGACTCAGCAAAGATGGGTAAGAAGTCCAAAATGCTACCAACCACCTGGGCCACGCCACGCTGGTCAAACAGCTCTTACCTATCATGCTAACGACAGCAGAGTAACCCGAGGCTGATGTACGCACCATCTTTCTCTCGTCTGTGGGCTGGCGCTTCCGTCCAAACGGTGGAATCCAATTCTTGGGGCTTAATACTGCAGGATTTTGGTATTCTGGGCCCCTGGCGACGCTATGGACAAATTAAATTGGCCAACATTGTTTACACAACGGAATTAGCACATCGATTCCCAAACATTACGACTGTATCAGTCCATCCGGGTGTCGTCAAACCGGACCTAGTCGGAAATCTCGGACTTGTTGACAAAGCTTTCGTATACGCAGGAAATTTTGGGAACGTAATCGCCCCGCAAGAAGACGTGCTAAGCCAATTATGGGCAGCTACAGGATCAAAGAAGGGAACTATCGAGAATGGTGCCGTTTACATGCCAGTAGGGATTCAGAGCAATTCTAAGCTAGAAAGCACCGCGAAGGATCACAAACTGGCGACGGAGCTGTGGGAATGGACGGAAGAGAGCGCTGGGAGGGCATTGAACGTAATGATAGCGACGTGAAAGCATCATACGAGCATATCAGATGTCGTCCTGCGGCGAAACGTCGAAGTTAAGGAAGAATTAATCTACAAGCGCATCAGTAGTGGTAGGGCGATATGAAACTGTACTCCCGGACTTCTATTACTCGTAGCAGATCGAAAACCTCCACCAGTTCTACTTTCAATATGAATGAATAAATAAGATTCATAAATCCTGAGTACTTAATCTGCAACGACTGTACGTGTTTTTCAAGTGACGATTTGGTTAGTGCTTCAACCCAGATTGTTCCACCCCCATAACTCCAGATTGACATCTACTTCCTTCCCCGCATTTCGGTAACCACCGAAGCACCCGACATCATTGGACTGTCGTAGCCTCTGGTGCTCTACTGTCCTCGGAAAGCTTCTCCTTCGACTGTTACCGTACATTAGTACGACTCTACGTACCTTGATAGCTGCAGGCAATCTCCTAGGCGGTTCCAGCAATTCGACTCCATCTCGTGTGATCTCCAAGGCTTTATCTGATTGCGCCTCCTCTCCAGTCTGCCCCCGCCAACCTTGGTCTCACTCGAAGAAATCAGCAGCATTGGCGCCTTTCACTTCCCACAGATCACCTACACTCGACACTCCCTCTCCAAAGTCGTTGTCCTACCCCTCCTCGGACTTCAAGATCTCGACCAAATTGTCCCACCGATCCCGCTTCTCCGCTACACACCTCATCTCTTTCACTGTCCTTCTCGTTGTTTTAGCGGTCCAATTCCTCCAGCCTTCGCCCTCGATACACGGTTGGCACAGCAGGTCTAGAGGCCCACAGCAAAGCCCCCCTGCTTTCTGCGAGAACTCCGACATCTTCTCCCAACCCCCACCGATCTCTCGGCCGCATAAGATGTCTTTAATAGAAGAGGCTAAGAAGGTGGCTGCAGAGTTCGAGTATCCTGGAGCAGAGGTCAACAAGGGAGTCAGAGAGTTCATTAGGCAAATGGGTGAGTACTGGCTTGGCTTCTGGCTCCAACAACATGTGCTAATTTCAATTGCTGTCCAGATGAGGGTCTGCAAAAATCTGGCACATCCATGAGCCAGATACCAACATATGTCACATCAGTACCCAATGGCACTGAAAAGGTATGTGTCGAGCAACATCCAATGTAGCCATATTACTTATCGTTATAGTAGGGCCTCTACCTAGCAGTCGACCTGGGGGGTACGAATTTTAGGGTCTGCTCTATACAATTAAATGGCGACACAACGTTCTCCCTAACTCAGTCGAAAGTCGCCATACCTCGGGAATTGATGGTTGCCAAGACCTCCAAAGAGCTCTTTTCCTTCTTGGCTAAGCAAATCGAGATATTCCTCAAGACTCACCACAATGACCACTTTGAAGAACATGTCCGAAGGAGGAAAACGATGAGCGAGCCTTCAGGCTACAGAGATGAGAAATTTTTCAGGCTAGGGTTTACATTCAGCTTTCCTGTTCAACAAATTGGGATAAATAGAGGGACCCTCATCCGCTGGACAAAAGGCTTTGACATAGATGAAGCTATAGGACAAGACGTTTGTGAACTTCTCCAGCAAGAGATTGACGCACTCCACCTTCCTGTCACAGTCGCAGCTTTAGTGAACGACACAGTCGGTACTCTGATGGCCCGTTCATACACTTCTCCCGGCAAAACGGGGACCCTCCTCGGCGGCATCTTTGGCACCGGTACCAATGGCGCCTATGTGGAGAAGCTCTCCAAAATCTCCAAAATGCCCACCGACACTACCTACGACACTTCAACGGGTGACATGATTGTAAATACAGAATGGGGATCATTCGATAACCAGATGAACGTACTCCCTGATACTCCTTACGATAAAGACCTTGACAAAGAAAGCGTAAACCCAGGCATTCAAATGTTCGAGAAACGTGTGTCAGGAATGTTCCTTGGTGAAGTTCTTCGCCGTGCCATCTTGCACTTGACACAACAAAAGCATGTGCAGCTCTTCAAAGACGAGAATTCAGCTACAAATGACGTTCACAGCACCACCACAATCGCAGAAGACTCTTCCCTCTACAAGCAATGGGGTATCGACACCTCCTTTCTTAGCATCGCGCACCACGACCACTCCCCTGGCTTCAAAATCACCCGCCAAGCCCTCGACCGGGACCTCGGCGTCAGCGCCGCGTCAGCTGAAGATGCGGAAGCTGTCAAGATCCTTGTCGCCGCCATCGGAAAACGCTCTGCTCGTCTCTCCGCCGTTGCCATCGGCGCGGTTGTGCTCAACAGCGAGAACTTATCGAAAACAGACGACGTCGTGGACATAGGCGTTGACGGCAGTCTAGTGGAGTATTATCCTGGGTTTGAGGACTATATGAGGGAGGCATTTAGGGAGATTGACGGGATTGGACAGAAGGGCGAAGAGAGGATCAGGATTGGGATCGCGAAGGATGGAAGTGGGGTGGGTGCGGCGCTGATTGCGCTTGTGGCCGGAAGGGAAGGAGCGGTTGCGCCGACAAAGAAATGATGGAGCGACGGATGAACAGGTACATACTGCGACCTTGGGCGGCGCTCGTCTTGGAGTATTCAGTTGTATATCTTAGGAAACACTCTGTATAAGAAAATGATCCGTCATCGCCCCAGGAGCAGCTACTGCAAAGCGATCAGCTTCAGGGAAGCCAGGACTATCAGCCGGATAGTTCCGGTCTGTACAGCAATTTCATGCATTTTTATTTCGAGTTTCTGTCATCGGTTACGCAATTTTGCCAATTCCCTAACGACTTTTCAACTTTTACACCTCCCATTACACGCAAACAGAGCGCAAAAAGAGTCCCCCCCACCACGCAAGAAATCAACACAGCGCCGGCGAGCACCAACCCCAAATGGACTTCCTCCAACAGCACCGAACCAGCGCCCCCCCCCCGGTGCATCAGGTGTTCCGGCACTAAGAGGTCGGATGCCGAGTGTGTCGCCTGCGCTGGTGTCGCTGGAGATGGAGATGGGGGACGGGATCTTTGGGGAGGAGGGTGGGATGTTGGAGGGGGGTGTGGGCTAGCACGAGGAGGAGGAGGAGGATGGCGAGGGGGGAGGGGGGAGGGAGGAGGGGAAGGAAGGAGTTGAGCGAAATGTGAGGCAGCATGCGAATGCCCTTGGGCAGGGTATTGGGGGTGGCGGTGGGTTCTGAGACCACGTAGAGGCGGGGAGTGGGGGGTGGTGAGTTTGATGATTTTGGTTGAAGTAATTGGGGCAGGGGGTGCTAATGTGAGATGTGAGGTGAGGTTTTAATGGTATGGTGGGCAAAGCTACCGGGGGTGAAGAGATGCGTTTTGGTAAAGATGTGGTGATGGGTTTCGGACTTTGAGTTCCGTGGGTGCGAGTGTGGTGAGGTGATCTCCCCCCCCCTTCTCCATCTCTCCCTCGCTGTATACTAACTCGCGGCCCCTGTTCCAGGCATCGCAGCCAACGCTGCAAAATTCTGCAGCGCAAACAGGGATAGCACCCCCTGGTGCAAATACGACGGACAGCGCGATTGCGACGGTTTACGAGGACGGGAACTGGAAAGGCCTGTCTTCATCGGGTGTAGTTGGGTTTGAGTAGCTCAAGATCTCCTGGTACTGGTTTTCGAACTCGTCGCTAGTCCTTGTTGCTTTGAACTTGTCGTTGTACTATGTGGCGCCAAGGGCACCTTCTTTGGCAGCTCTGGCAATCCAACACCTTTGATGGATAGTCCAGGTGTCAATGGAAGCTCTCCAACCAAACTTTTTCTGGATTAATTGCCTGATCGCCTCAGCCGATCGATGAAACCCAAAGCGGGCTTCAAACTGCCTTGCAATGTTATCGAAATTCACTTCCCCGTCAGGGGCCGCGTCTATTACCCACTCGCATTGTTCTGTGCTCCGTTTGAGTGAGTTAGGCGAGGCGCGTCTCTCCTGGCTTCCATTGCACTCCTGAGAGGCTGATCTGGATTGGGAGATTTTTTGATTCTTTTCGTCTGCGGTTCCTGCAATACTGGGTCCTTGACTTCTGCGTGTCATTTTCGTGTTTCAGGTGCCACTTCGCTTGGTGCCGCAGACGTTGAAGTTCCTTCAGCGGCTATTGGCGACTTCAACTGTCGTTCAAGATTGAAAAGTTCAAGCTGCTGGGCACGGAGCTTGGATGAGGACAAGTGAAGCAATAACCCCTTGTCTCGCCCACAGAAGTAGATACCATTTTTATCGAAGATGAGGTATTCATCCTCATCCCTGAGCTGAGGCGTACGCCACATCTTCCATGACCAATATGAATGCTCAGGTCGGAATAGCATGCCCTTGCCGGAAGGGTTGAAGACTTCGGGCGGTACAAGGCATCCATACCACTGGAACTTGTCGTCTTCCACGCAGTCATGGATGTTGAGCCTACTTTGATCCGGAGGCCGCCACGGAGATCTTTGGTGGGTGAACCACGACGGGGGTCTAGCCTGTGATAGGATGGATCGGCGGCAAAGCAAAGGGGGTTTGGTACTCGAGGCAGCTGCATGAGTATCTAGCGTGGCGCTGCTTGACTGTGTCGACAATCCCGACGATCATGTTAATGGCGGAGTTATTGTCTGGAGCACTTGAAGCGATCTTCTTCCAAGTCCTAGTAATCTTCACGTCTCGCTGGCTTTTTGTACATCGCTTTCTAGACTCTCCCGGCGAGCATCCTCATGCAATATCAAATTTTCTGCAGGCGTTTCGGATCGTATCCCACCCCCCTTCTCCATATCCCCAATTCCACTCCCCCTCCCCCTCCCTCTCCTTACCGCCAAATAATCCCCAACTCCAACCCTCCTCCTCACAACCCTCGCGGCCCCAGGCCTCAACCGCCGATAATACCCCTCCACGACCTCCTTCTCAACCACAAAACCTCTCCTCAGATACCACCCTAGCGCCTCCTCGTTGGCCTCCCACACATGCGCGTAGATCTCCGTGACATTTTTGTGGTGCTGTATGATGGTAGCAATAATGGTGTTAAGGAGGTGCGTTGCAATGCCCAGACCACGGTATGGTGAGAGCACGCCGAGGGTTTGAATGTAGAGATGTTGTTCGGTTTCGTTGGGTGACGGGACGGGTTCAAGGCGGCATTGGATGCCGGCGACGACTATGGGTGATGGGGGTTCTGGTGTGGTTTTGGGGGGACTTGAAGAATCGGCAGTTGAGGGTTGAGGCGATGATGAGCGTTTCCGCTTCCCGGGACGCGGCTTTTCACGCCATAAGGCTACGTGGGAGAGAGATGAGGATGTTGGGTCGGAGATTGATTCTTTGTAGAATTTGTCGGAGTAGCGGATGGGTAGGAGGAGGGTGGTTACGCGGCGGAAGGAGGGGAGAGTTGCTGGGGTGGTGGGTTTGATAGTGATATTCGGGGATAGAGGATTTCTTGAAAGCTCGGTAGAGTCCTCATCATAAGCAGTTTGGTCGGGTTGTGGAGCTTTGACAGGAGAGGGATTTAAGGCGTAATCGGAAAATGATGAGTGACTTCTAGGAGGTTTGGGAAATGGAGAGGTCGGTGCAGCTTTGGTGAGAAGAGAGGTATCCATAGTATGCAGCACTGTGGGCGCTTAGTATGGATCTCTCGGATTGCCTACCACCTACTTAGAACATAAAAAGTTAAAAACGTACAACTCAACTTGAAGAAGCTAAAGCATCATCCTAATCTTATCTTATCGTGGGAAGATCTACGAGCACAGTGTTAATGCGGGAACCTATCATTGGTGACCGTGTAATCTAATCTAATCTGTTGTTTGATGAACTGATCGTACTTGCAGATGGAACATAGTAGGATCTTTGAAAGATCTACGTCCGCCTCTCGTATATCGATAACAAATACATCAAAGGAGTTTGTCCGAATGATCTCAATCCTAAGAAGTGGAGTTTGTATAATACGACTTTCAACGATAGAGAAGTTGCGACGCTGACAATAGATCCAACGTTGAGTGTTACTCAGGTCCCACAACAGCAAGCAGGTCAACAGCCAGCAGCAGAACAATCAATAACTAGCATTATATGGACAACACTAACCAGCAATATATGTCTCAATAGCAGCTTCGGTTGCCAGCAAGACAATGTCAATAGCCCACTATATGTATATATGAATAACACGCGATACATGCACTGATAGCTAACAACAATAATATCAACGAGCCATGCTATTGTCTTGCATGGATCTAATACTGTCCTCAATGGCGTACTATATAGCCATGTAAACACTTCCTCTCTTCTTAAGTTCTCCATTGTCCCCTGCGACTATTTCATATTCCCATCGTTCATAGCAAGAAGTTTCCTTTCGCCAAACATTTCGTATCCACATATATTCTCCTCTCTTCCGTTATAAAGAAGGGCGGTACCTCAAGAACAAAATGGACAACAAGGAGACCTCGACTACCGGGCTGGCCCCGCAGAAAGCTGACAGTGCGTCGAGGGAAAAGACGATGACTGCGATAGTGGGTATTCCAAGACACTCCATGGCTGTGCCTTGTCGCTATACTGACATAGAACTTAGGCGACGGAGATCTTCGAAGACCTTTTGTTTAACATAATTAGCGACGTCGTCATGGCAGCACACAAGGAGGAGAAGATGGCGCGTATGGAGACTGCAGAGATCTTGGCTTTTAAAGCTAGCAAAGAGCAGCTGAACGACGACAAGAAGAATATTGACGAGTCTGACGAGATGCCACAGCCCACAGCAACTGACTCGGAGAGTGGAAAGCTATTAATTAAAGGGAATCCCCTCAAAACCATTAAAGAAAACCTCTGCCCTCGCTGCCATCTCCCCTCTCGGGACCCTTTGGTCAACGATGAAACCCAAGAAAAACGATACTGCGTGAAATCGACGTACACCTCTTTACCAGGCCACGACATATACGGTCGATCTCTCACCAAAGCTCCATCTAAAAATCCTCGAAAGGCATCTAAGGCCAGCCTCACTGATATTCAGCAACCGAAAGCAATGTCTCTCCCACCAGTACCCAACTCCGAATGCCCCAATTGCTCACAAAAGCTTACGGTGAGCCAAATGGCGAGGCATTTAGACAGATGCATGAGGTCCTCAAATCGGCAGGGAGGTCAGAGCGCAAGAACGAGGGGTGGAGACAAGTCGAAAAGTCCTGCAGCGACGACCACCAACCCGGTGAAAGCCAGCAAGAGGGTGCCTAGTAGCTCCAAGAAGGCCGCTCCAAAGAAGACAGCGGCCGCGGATACGAAATCAATTAAGAACGCGGCCAGTGCAGGCAAGGGCCTTAAGGGAGGGGCACCTGAGGGCACGAGGAGGAAGGAGATGGAGGAGGACCAGGACGACGAAGAGTATGAAGAGCCTGGACCTCGGGCGAAGAGAAGTAGGAAGCTGGTGCAAAAGAAGGATCTCGGCTGACATAAGACGGCGTGCGTCATCACTTCATATGAGAGCAAGTAGCGGGAGGATCTATCGAAATAATCTAGATCCGCTCTCAAGGGAATGTTACAAATGTACTCACCGGGTCTCTACCCCGGCCAGAACTCGGACTTCGTTTGGCCAAAATGGCTATGGGGAGTCTTGAGCATAGGAAAGAGTAATGATACCTTAGATTTGGGGAGTTTTGTTTGCAGAATCCGCAGGTCTCCATATATAGGCTTCATGCTTATGCATGGAAGGTTTGATCAGCGTCTGAAGTTTTCTATCAGTACTCTTCGTTACTAGGCTAGATAAGTACTCGGAAATACACCTCTCCCGTATTGATCAACAAATTCACGGGCGACTGGTTTTGACAGGTTATGAGCCCGGTTGTTTCGAATGAGATATAGGCCCAAGATTCGGCCTTTGATTTAACGGTGTCGATAGATCAATCCACACAAACGGGGGGTCGTGACCCTCGTTCACTACAAACTTCACAATCTCATTCTCATCACTTATATTAGTGATATGCCGATACTTTTACCAACACATCTGATAACTATACTATATATTTCTTACCTTGACAAACAATTCTGATTGCTTCCAACTACCATCATCAAGTATCACCACGCGATTCCTCCATCAATCAGATCCAGAACGGCTCGCATAACCCATACGAACAAAACCAATATTGCTCTTCGTAGGTAGATCGCTAGAGTGTTTGATATCCAGTTTATATCTTCGCAAACCGGATCAAGCTCAGCCTAGTCTTAGGATACACTGCTACAGATCCCTTAGAGCACCATAATGTCGGCAGAGAAACGCCAAGAGAGCCGTCCTTGTCCTCATTTCTTAAGCTTGCCTCGGGAGCTACGAGATCACATTTACCGCGAGCTTCTCCTGGAGGATTTAGTGTGGGACGAACCGCAAGACAGATATAACCTCCAGCCTGCCATCCTGCGCGTCAACAAGCAGGTCAATGAGGAGGCTTCTCGTATATTGTATGACGAGAATTGCTGGGTCTTGTTCAAGATAGACTGCAACAAGGACTATGTCGACATATTGAAGAAGGACCACTGCCGTTCAGTGTCGTCAAACTCTCTCGAGGTGTTCCCGCAACAGGCTTTTTTAAAAGTCGAAGTGAGAGAATTGTGGTTCGTTAGGGAGCCGGTAAATTATTTCTTGACAACAGTTAAAGGTTTGCGAGGGACTTGCAAGAACTTCACATCCGCCTTATCGTTTCATCCGCTCGACATAAAGTTATATTTCAACCTTTCAAGGAAACGGCGAGAAATGCTGCTGGATTCTGCTTTAGATGCGTTCCATGAAGCACGTGGGATCCACCACGCAGCTGTATTCGGCACCGAACCAGTCTCAAAAGGAAACGAGCTTGCAGGATTTATGATGACCAGAATCAAGAATCTTGACGAGCTTTCCATTAGAGCCAATGTGTATGAAACTCGTGGTAAGCAGATGCTTGAGGCGAATAATATTCGTGAAGCTTTGCACGAATATATCTTGGGGCGCAGATACGCAGAATGGGTAGGGCATTATTTTGAGCTAATCCTCGAAGATGAAATGATTCAATTCGTTGGTGGAAGTTCATGGTCTCCGTTCATGCAAGCATCGGAATTTAGCTATGCTACTATCTTATGTCTGATAAAGTCTGGTCGAACAGCAGAGGCTATCATGACGCTCGAAGGTCACAGCCATTCGGATTCCAGGAAATCGAAGAAACATTTCCTACGAGGTATTGCCTTCATATGTGACGGGATCAGAATCGAGGCTATCTACGAATTCATCTTGGCTTTGCGATGGAGCGGTCGAGCCGGAGGTACGAAAGTCGAGATCGACGCCCTGGAAGCACATTTAGAAGAAGACCCAAACCCCCAAATGAACATCATATTCTATTACAGGGGTATTCAGGAAATTTTCCAGCGCCAGTCTTCCATCGTGGCTGGTCAGCAGGGTTCTGCCAAAATAGGAGGGATCAACTTCTTGACCCTCTTCGTCAGTCACGCATGGCATGAGCTTCGAGAGGCCGAGGCTGTAAGGGTGTCATAAGTCCTCGCTGCTCAACATGCCTCGCTATTTGAGGCCTCAACGCTCAAACCTGTATTTTGGCCAACGATCTTGACCCTTCGGTTCCTGACCCGTCTTCGTTGTCGGTATCTGGAAACGTGTGGCTGACACTCGATGACCAGATGGCAATGTTATGGTTTCCATGGTATCAAGGCCTGGAACAGCGGGCATGTTGTGCAGGTCCCAAGACGCCATATCTTGTGTTTGTGAATGGAATTTAATGGTATAAGCTGGTACACACCCTTTCTTAGTTCTACGAGTATACGAAGGTATCAAATCTTCATATAATTTCTAAAACAAGTCAGCTCTGAGGTGTTCGATGTTAGAAAATGTGATATTACTTAGTCACTTCCCTTCGGTACGCTATACCGCTTGATTAACCACACAAGTAAACACGAGCATTTTGTGTGCAGGTGAGAGCGCATCCGACTTGGCATGGTTGCGTCACCGTTTCGCCAGGTCTTCTCACACTTTCCTCTTAGCACCTGAAAAGCATAATTGACTTGACGGTATTGATCAGTAACTCCCAGAGCTATGTAAGCATGGCTCTTAACATCTTCTCCAGGCTCCTCGCCTCGTCCGCACAAAATTCGATATCATTCTCCCTCCCCATCTGGTGAATGAGTAGAAGCAAAGGCCGCGATTTCGAATCATGAAGGCGCTCCATATCTGTCTTCCACGACCCATCTTCAAGGAAGAATTCGCCCCTCGCTTACCACGACTCCCACCACTACTAAGGTAGGAGACCCAGAGAACTGACCATCTCCGCGATGATATCATCTTTGTCAGGCATGAAACCCTCGAAGAGTGGCCGCTCGCTAAGAATCTTGTAAAGGGTGCAACCCAGAGACCACACGTCGGCTGGCTTTCCGATTAAGTCCTTCGCAAAGGTAGTTTCGGGAGGTAGGAATAAGAAAGGAGTCTGGAGCTCCTCTCGGGTTTCAGTATGGCTAAGCCAAGCCTCGCCAAAGTCAGATATCGTGATGCGCGGATCGCTAATCCCGTCGCTAGGGGTTACTAATTGGGTAGGCATCACGGAATAGGAGGGGACCTTAGGACCAGTGGGAATACCGTCCGTTCTTTCTATAATGGTTTTTTGAGGTTCCCCGAAGCGTTGATAGATCTCCCCGATGGATAAGGAGTCTATGGGCGGCAAGTGGAAAAGTACTGTATGTTCCTGACATGTAGATCTCATCGATACCTTAGCGTAAGCTTTGGCAGAATCTATTGGCGTCACTCACCACCATGCACCACATCACAGGAATGAATGTCTTGCAATTCCAATACGGCTTGTGTGGCGACTGCTCGCGCAATTCCTATGGGGAACATCCAATTCGTGCTTGCCTCTTTTGAAGCTGCTACATTGCATCTAGCAGGTTCGCTCACTAAACACAAATGACGGCCGTTTGGACCGTCGATGCAGAACTCATCGAGTATGGGACTGACATAGCTTTTTCCCGTATGATTTGGTTGGGAATTACTTAGATGTCGGAGGATTCGGGTTTCTGAACTAGTATTCGAAGCATCTGCTACAATGATTTTCACCGCGACGTAGCGATTCATATGCTGATCTTTCGCAAGCCAAACAGTAGAGTAAGTACGAAATCCAGGTTTATGCACAATCCGATATCGGCCATCTGAATACTCATCTTGGAGATATATCGGATGGTAGCCTCCCACATGGTGTTACTCAAAGTCTTCCACATCCTCCTGCCACTGGTATGTCAAGCCACCTGGCGATCTTTGCCCGATGGGAGCGGCCAATGACGAACAAGACATCACGAAATTTGAGAAAGCTTGAAATGGACGAGGGATCTACCACGAGATTTCAGACAGGGCTCCGCCTTCTGTGCATCATAGGAGGACTCACAGTTTGCAACCCAAGATACGGACAGCAGCTAAATAAGTGTGCCCGCGTACAGCCACGCCATCTTCTACGAATAGGCGCTGCGAAAAGGTCTTGCATGCCTCACCCCACGGCGCCTGGCCAGCACACAGCTGTGAGGCCTTAGTCTACGATGTCCGCAGGATATGTAGTGGACAATGTGTTGGCCTAGCGTGGAAGATGAGCACATGCGTGCCAACATAATCGAATGATTGAAGTTGTTCAATTAGATACGGCGCCTCGGCAGACTTCCACTTTACAGCCGCGCAAGTAGGCGCCAGAGGCGCCGCTGTCCATCTCCTAGTTGGAGTCTTGTTTGTTTCTACCCTCCTCATTTCTTGAACGAACACGAAATCGCCACTTATTCTTCCCTTGAAATTGGCTAACACAGCATTAAAGTCGCACTTCTGAAGTAGCTTTCATATTGTCATTCTCGCAATTCCGCAATGGAGCCTAGCATGAAAATTTTGGGACGCATAGCATACCATTTCAGTCTCATCCAGCCAGTCATACCGACTTATCTACATCTGATAGTTTCTGCTCTTCTTCCTATCTATGCTGGTGCTCATGCCTCGCTATCGCGTCCCTCATCGGCCGCGAAACCTTCCAGGCGCGGGGAACATGTAGAAGACGACGGCGGAGATGATGAAACCGAAGAAAGCCAACAAAAGATGGAGGGGCTCTCGCCCGGGGATGCCATCATGTTTCCTCTCCTTGCTGGATGTACTCTTACTGGGCTCTACTTCATCATCAAATGGCTGCAGGACCCGGCTCTACTCAATAAGATACTGAATTGGTATTTCTCCGTTTTTGGTGTTCTTTCTGTAGCTAGGCTGCTCACTGATGGTATGGGAGTTTCACATTCGTACGTATTCCCCGATAGGTATATGTGGGATGGTCGAATGTGGGAGGTGCAACCGCAACTGAGGAAAGTAGAGAGCATGCCTGACAGATCAGCTCAAATCTCGAGTCCTCTTCCAGGACTGCTTTCAAGGTTGCCGCTACCAGCGAGATTGTATCATATTTTCTGGACGCTACGAGATTTCCCATCTCAGAAAATAAATATCCGTGTCTACCTTCGTAAACAAGGCTACTCGCGCTTCCGCCTCGGCCCACAAGGGGCTTTCGGTCTCAGTATCGCTTGCGCCGTTGTTCTTTACTACAATCTCGTCGAAAAGACATGGTGGCTGACCAATATCTTGGGTTTTGGCTTCGCATACAGTACTCTTCAACTCATGTCCCCCACCACGTTTTGGACCGGCACACTGATTCTAAGCTCTTTGTTCTTCTACGACATTTACTTCGTTTTTTTCACTCCATTGATGGTTACGGTAGCTACAAAACTCGAGATTCCGGCAAAACTGCTGTTTCCGAGACCGCCAGGGCCGGATGAGGATCCGGGGAAGCAGGCGTTGTCGATGCTAGGCCTTGGAGATGTGGTTTTGCCGGGCATTATGATTGGGTTGGCTTTAAGGTTCGATCTCTACCTGTTCTACTTGCGAAAACAGAAGCGCAAATCTGCATCGAAAGGCACTGGTAAGCTCGCAGAGCTTGATATAGCCGATTTGCCAGGATCCGAGATTATTAAATCCAAATGGCAGCCCGCTACAGGTAGCTGGGGCGAGCGGTTCTGGGTCGGTCAACTAAAGAGCAATACCCAAACACAGCAGCACGGCGGTGGCTTTCCAAAGACGTACTTCAATTCCAGTCTCGTCGGCTATGTCATAGGCATGCTATGCACACTTAGCGTCATGCACGTTTACGGCCACGCTCAGCCCGCTCTTCTCTACCTTGTTCCTGGCGTATTGGGTTCGTTGTGGGGTACATCTTTCATCAGGGGCGATTTGAAGACGATGTGGGAATTCTCGGAGGCCGAAGATGAGGAGTCGGCGGAGGACAAAAAGGAAAAAGAGGAGAAGAGGGGTAGTCCCTTGTCACTTCCTAAGAAACAGAAGACTCTCGATAACATAGTCGAAGAAGGTAAAGAAGGCAACGGAAGCACAAGAGCAAATGAGACTAAAAACAAGGGAGAGGAGAAGAAACGTAAAGAGAGTCCCTCGCACCGCAATTGCACAAACGAGCTCTTCTCGTTCTCCATCGCCCTTCCCCAAACTTCCTTTAAGGAAAAGCCACTTGAAAACCCAGAAGCCTCCGTAGACCAATCTTCTCCCCAACCAGAAAAGGGCAACAAAACATCCATCCCCAAGTCGCCATCGCTAGAACACGAGCTCCGGCAGGCTTCTGAGAGTATACTGGATGAGGACAGCGAGGCCAGCAGTGGGGAGTTGAGACGAAGGGGAGTGGCTGGTGAGGGGCCGGGCCGGGCGGAGAAGAGGAGGAAGGTGTGAGTAGTAACTTATGGTAGAGGTGTTTCGTAAAGTAAAGTCAGTTGGAAACACGGGGCTGCAATATTCATACGGCGTGTACGGAGGTAGGAGGATTTTCAATAGATCCGCAGGAAACATGGCGGTGTGTGGGGAGCCTGGAAAAGCTGTAGTGCTGGGAACGAGATTGGGCTCTGGGGTTTTCTCATGTAATTGAATAAATGAGGGAAGGTAAAATGTTCAAATATAATTGGACGAGTCCAAGTTGCACGTCAAGGCAGGAATAGCATTAGAAGGTGATATACCTCACACTTGAAATGCTTTAGCTATATTGTAGAGAGCGATGCGACCACTGTCCCCTGAGCTATGCTAAGAATCCGAGTCCCAATTATCCAATCATGAGCATGCGTGCCACCACAACGCTTTCGGTGAGGACCCTGGGACTTGTGGCCTCTGTGATAGAAGTCCTTACCACTTACTAAGAGCTCCAGTCAACGCTCTCAAGATGCGATAGCCGGCCATCCCTCTTACACTGTATCGAAGTGGTGCTGAGGCCTCCCTACCATGCAATGTGAGCGAGCGTTCGGTACGAGTCCAGAAGCTGTACCAGGACTGCAGGGAGTATAGAGTTTATTAACATTCTCTCATGTCTTAATCGATTTGAGCGGAGGCATGCCCAACTTCTCCATTTTGATCCTGACACGCTCTTCTGTCTCAGCCTTTATTCTTGCTTTCTCAGACATCTCCTCGTTACTCCCAGACTGCTTCTTCGGCGCCCCACCGCGATTAGACAGCACCTCGCTCCAATCCTTCCACCTCTCCTGCGCCATCTCTACTAGTTGCCTTATGTCTTTTACCCCCACCCCAAACCCTCCAGTCTTTTCAATAGCCACGACATCCCATACCAGGTTCTGTATTTGTTTTTGAACGACGATAGTAATTGTCTCCTCGCAAATGCTCTCCTCAAACGCGTCTGGATCTGCTAATATCCACTTCGCTCCCGCCTTGCCAACTGCGAATACAGCGAAGGACGCCGCAACCGGCACTCTACTCAGGGTCAGCGGCTTTGACATAGAAGCGTCATCGTCGCACAGAACCATATCCTTATCGGCATCCCACCACGCCTTCGGCAATCGAACATCTTGCACCGCTGCGAGCATAGCGCCCCATGCAGCATCGAAAGGGTTTCCATCAAGGGAGATGAAGAGAATATCGATGTAAAGGGTCCAGAAAGCTTTAACAGACGACTTTGTATCCTCCTCATCGACATCGTCTTCCTCCATCTTGTCTGGGGGATTTATCTTTGGCGGATGGTACCAAATCCTCAATTCGTCCAGATCCACTAACCGCGAGGTATGCATCAGTGTCAACAGCCTCTGGCTCAATGTCTGCGCCAAGGTTGAAGGCGGGCCACCAGGCATATGCGCCGGCGAGCACCCAGTCGCAAGCTCCAGATTCGGCACCAGTAGATTTAGACTAGCCATTTCGGCGCTGTCCTCCCTCAACTTCCTCCTCTTAGTTGCATGCTTGTCCCCCTCGTTCCCATTCGTAGACTCCTGGACCGATCGCCGTGGGGGCTGATAACCTGCGACATCTTTCGCGAGTAGTATCTCAGCACGAACACCACATACAGCAGCGGTATCACCAATGCGGACGACCGCGCTGCCATTGGCGTGGGTAAGAGAGCCAGTGTGTACGGTCGGCCGACGCGATTGTGAGGGCATGCGATGAGAGGGACGGGTCGGGCCTGCAGGAGACGTGAGGTGGGCGTGGAGGAAGGCGTGAGGGGAGAGTTTGGCGAAAGTAAGGGCGGGGAAAGAGAGGGGTTGGGGGGTAGTAGATGCGGTCGCCGATGGATTTATGGCCATGTTGACAATGCAAGATTGAATCACTGTAGAGCGACGGGTGAAGCCTTCTTCAGTCCTGTTAATGGTATGGACAAAGGATAGTTAAATCAAGTGGAAGTTTGATGCACGCTTATGGATAGCCGCGATTCTGATAGGGCTCGGCGAACTGGGTTTGCAGTAGAAAAGTTTTGCATCAGCATCAGCAAACTAGCATGGCCACAAATGTAGCAATCGACACCACTATGGTCAGTCAAGTCCGTCGTAGTCCCAATTCAGATACTAGCTGACAACTCGCAGGGCTCCATGGTGGTAGAGCTATACAACGACCATGCACCCAAGGTAAATTCTCCTTCTCTATTTAGCTCTACGATTCGTTTTGATTGTTTTCCAGACATGCAAAAACTTTGTTGAGCTCGCCCGCCGCGGTTACTATAACAATGTTCTCTTCCACCGCATAATCCCCAACTTCATGCTCCAGACCGGCGACCCTACAGGCACCGGACGGGGTGGAACATCCATCTACGGCGAGAAATTCGAAGACGAGATCGACCCTTCTCTTAAACACACTGGTGCAGGTATTTTGAGCATGGCGAATAGTGGACCAAATACCAACGGTAGTCAGTTCTTGTTCGTGATGTCCGTCTGGTATTGAATGGCTCGCGGCACTGATATAGTAATAGTATTACCCTCGCGCCGACGCCATGGCTGGATGGGAAGCACACGATTTTCGGGAGGGTGAAGAGTGGGTTGAGGGTTGTGCAAAGAATGGGGCTGGTGAAGACGGGAGCGGAGGATAGACCAGTAGATCAAGTGAAGATATTGAAGGCGAGGGTTGTTGAAGAAGGGCAAGAAGATGTCTGAGTTATGCGCCTATCATTTTGGCATATGTCTCGGCGAAACTACTCGTGGAATAGAGGGGGAAATGCATGGGGACACTAATGGCTGGATTGGACTTGAACTTAGTCCATTGAGAGGGGATTGCAACGGTACGACACGGTATGGCGTACAAAATCCATGGAGGATTCACCATTGCCAATATCCGTCAGTCAACCAATGAACAGGGGTCCAACTGCCACGCATGTGTCATTCTGGCTGTTTTCCCGTTTATAGGAGAGGTAAGTAGTAAATGTCATATTTAACGCTTTTTCCCACTAACGAGTAGCCCAGTAAGTTCATTAGCAAAGTACAAGCAATGGCATTGGAACGGAACTGCTCTGCTATGTTGGGACAGTCGATATATGTAGCAAAGCAGGCTTTGTCTTATTGGGCTTTTGAAAGCAATGGTATGCGTGGGCAGCATTTGTCCATTGTGTCTTTAATAAAGCCGAAATTAGAACGATCGGATTGCTCTAGATAGTACGGTGCACTTGCGGTGTTCGTTCATTTTTCTTGGAAACTATCCGTACCTCAGTCGTTGTTCCAGCATCGAACGTATTATTCATCTAAACATACAAGAAGAAAATCAAGACTTCGCCTGTAAGGTTCTTTCCATTTTCGAGCTCTTAGGCGAAAATTTTCAAGCAGTCTTTGCGGTGTTTCTGTACCATCACAAAACGAACCGCGTCTTTCAGGCAAAATCCAGAGCAGCAGATACAGGATGGCATTGGTCATTCTCACACATTCATACCCTGAAAGCCAATGAAGGCTCAGGAAGCATTTATCTTCTCAACATAGTAGGCATGAGATAGTATGTGAATGTGGTTGTAGTGAAGTCCGTGCAACATCGAAAATCTAAACTTGTACTTGACTTGACTTAGTCACCCGGCTCCACTAGGCACCAGAGGTACCTTACCTAACCGAGATTTTTTGTTCACTACCTACATCCGTACTGTCCAAACGTTTCCTCAAAAACCATGGAGTCAATTAGCGAAACAATATGGGATGTGGTGCTTTCGGGCACTGGAATCTCACAATCTCTTCTAGCACTGTAAGGCTCTCTGGCCAGCTTCAGAGACAAAGCGTAGAAGCTAGACGTTTCTGACTGACGTAGCAATGAGAAAGCGCCCTTTCAAGGTCTGGGAAGAAAGTGTTGCATGTCGACAAAAACGACTACTACGGAGGCGCAGAAGCAGCTCTTAGCTTACAAGAGATAGAGGCATGGGTTGACTCCGTTAGACTTGGTAAAGTTGGCATTGTATCTTAATTTGCATCTAGCTAACAGCCTCAAAGCATCGCTCCCGTCAGCTTCGCACTCTTCGCCTTTCACGAATGCTACGATCTCACACAAGCCTGACCCTGGCTCTGAGTCCAGATTAGGTTTCTCTCGCGCATATAGCTTATCGCTATCGCCGCAACTGATCTACACTCGCTCAAACCTACTACCGGCACTTATCTCTTCAAAGGTCTACCAACAATTGGAATTTCTTGCTGTCGGTAGTTGGTGGATATACGATGGACATTCTGGAAAGGGAATTGGGCAGGATGATAACGTGTCTGGTTCAAACTCAGCGGATCCTCCAAGCAGACTACAACGAATCCCAGGAGGTCGGGAGGATGTGTTTGGAGATACTAGCATTGATCTCAGATCTACAAGAGCGCTGATGAGATTCCTTAAGCTGGCTGCAGACGTCGAATCCCATCCAGCAATATTGGAGCAATGGGGGGAAAAGCCTTTTCCAGAGTTCTTGACAGCTCATGTTAAGATACCAACGCCATTACAACCGCCACTATTAGCTTTGACTTCGTCTCCGGACCAACCAGCAGTGACGACGACATCATATGCCCTTCCTCGGATACACAGACATCTTACTTCGATAGGAGTGTTTGGACCGGGCTTTGGCTCAGTCATGCCGAGGTGGGGCGGGCTAGCCGAAGTAGCCCAAGTGGCTTGTCGTGCTCTAGCTGTTGGTGGCGGCGTTTATGTGCTTAACAATGGAGTCGAGAGTATCAGAGACACACGTCAACAATTTTTGGATAACGAAACATCAAGTCCTGACGACACGGCGCCTCCCTTACGAGTACGCCTTGATGACGGAGAGGAGATCTGGACTCATTGGATCGTGGGTAATCTTTGTGATTTGCCTTCGGAGCATCGATCATCCCCGGATCACACATCTGTACAGACAGCCCATATCATAAGCATTGTGTCGTCGCCACTTTCCTCCCTATTCCCCCTTCCAAGTGAAGGATCGCCTCCACCCGCTGGTGCCCTGGTCGTCTATCCCACTGCATCTCTTAGTGCTGACAAACGGCCGCCGGTATATCTCATGGTGCACTCGAGTGATACGGGGGAATGTCCCGCCGGCCAATGTGAGTCTCAACTAATTTCTTTGACCATACTTGCTGCCTGCCAGGTTTTTGCATTCATGATGATCCAACGACGAATACTTATCTACATTGTCTGCAATATCCATTGAAGATAACATACCTCTGACAGTCTGATATGTGCACCTTCCGCCTTAATTCTTTTCCGCGCTCGCTATCAGTTTAAAGGACCTAACTAACGACCGAAATCGAATGACCCAGGTGTTATTTATGCGTCAATCAGCCACACGCCCCCAGCAAAAGCTTTTCCCTTACTCAATATGGCCGTCAAAAACCTCCTTTCAGTTGTGGTCGAAGACCCTAAACCAGATTTCCTCTGGGGCGCTCACTATACCCAGGAACACGCAATCTCAGAACATCCGAGTAAAGATATGATAAGCGATCTGGACGATCTAGCAAGTAGTACTTTGCCCAATAGGATCCTGCAGCTACCAGATCTTCCACCTGGTTTGGTATTGGAAGACGACCTGCTTCGAACTGTAAGGGATGCGTGGGAGAAGATCACTGGTGGGGATGGGGAATTCATGCAATTTGCGGAGCGACAAGGGCTCGGCGATGAGGATGAGGACTTGTAGTTGACGGCCAAGAACTACGGACGTATGAGCTATGAGTTATGGAGTCATGTGTTCGGGCTGTGTATGCTAATTCCTACAGTTAACGCATAGTGTGAAGAACGATTGAACGGTCGATTGGAGCTTGAGAAGACGGATGATATCGTGTCATCATGTCCACGCTTGTTTGCATACCCTCAATACAAACGACACATGCCTATTGGCGTAGTAATTTATCGTCCAGACGGGTTATGATCGTAAGTCCGTCAGGTGCTGCTATAAGAGAAGTGATTAGTACATTAGACCAAATCATCATTATTAACAACAACCTAGAAACCTTGGCCAGTTCACACCTTTCTCATATCTCATATCTAAACCTACATTCGGCTGTTATATAGTCATAGTCTCTAATCTCTCAATATGTTAAGTCATTTTCAATTAATTTGAAAAATTGACAACTTCTTACAGCAAAATCTCGACACAGCCCTGAAGCATGCTAGAGATCAGGGGATCGGGCACATGCAGCCAACCCTAGATACTTTACAGGTGTAGAACCGTGGCTACTTTTGGTTGCGGAGTTTATCCCGTTTGAGCGCTTCTGAAGCTCCTGAATCACGCTTTGATTTATCGTTTATCTTGTCGCTGGGGTTTGATGCTGGCCATTGAGCTGTATTTGATCCTGCAATAGTGGATTGTCTGAGCCATCCAGAATGCTCATCGACGACGTGAAGACAGGCAAAGATAATATTGAGGTGGTATTTGTCGCGTGTTCGGTGATAGTAGCTGGCCAAGGGTCGCTTGGTTTGGGTGCCGGGCGTTGCCTAATGAAGATATCTGATCTCAGACTGCTTGCCATTGGTATAGCTGGTATATACAAGATGAAGAGACGAGAATCTGTTTGTGAATAGCAAGGTTCAGACCTCTCGATGCGGTTTTGCGTTCAGGTTCTGTTGGTTCCGAAAACGTACGAGTGTACTCTGCCGCAAGGTTAACAAAGAATCTTGCTTGAGACCAAGGGTAGCAACGTCTGTGTCATGGAAAATATGAAAGCATTTGATGCAATTCGGCTGGTGTCTGTCTAGCCATCACCCGTCTACTCTTTGTGTGCTTCTTTGCGGCCAGTAGTGCGTCCCAGTGGTGCAAAAGCACCTATTTACCTCTTTTGATTTTTACCTTTCCATTCTCAGCCTGAGAAAAAAGCCTCTTCTGTACTCTCGAAACTTTCTACAGCTGAGGTTGCAATTTTTTTTTATCATGCCTACTGATCTTCGTAACCCACGCCATTTCCCTCCCTTTAGAGCCTGTCCTGACGAGAATGACATGGACCTCGACTACTACCACTCCGTGGGCGGATATATGTATCATCCGACGCGCCACTGGTGCCTATTGGCCGAAATTACACACGTCAACCACTTTTTGCGGCTGCGTCTTCTGGTCAAGGACCATAGTGGTGGGACGTTTCCAATTGCGTTCTACCTTGAAGATGGGACTCCAGACTTAAGCAAGTATCGAGTGGGCGATACCGTCGCCATTTTGTACGCACATCAACATGGTTTTCTGGACATGACGGTGGGTATTAGGCAGGAGGAGAGCAGTACCTGTCAAGTAAGTATCAAGGCCATAGAGTCTTGGGCGTGTACTGAATTATAAGGTAGTACGCCTCCCTCTAGCCGGTCTACTCGCATTGAGTGACCGCGTCAAGGCGCAGGCGGTATTGGTGGATGGTAAGAGGGCATGCCATGCTTGCGGGAAGCGTGAGAATAGGATATCAAAGTGTGGCAGATGCGGCTTCTTCTGGTATTGTGGAGAGGTATGTCATTACTCACCGCGGAAGGCGATTTATTTTTAACGGTTCTATCGCAGGCTTGTCAGCAGACTGGCTGGAAGGAAAGGGGGCATAAGGAAGATTGCAAGGTGTTGAGGGAGTGCAAGGGATTCTTCGAGCGAGATTGGACCAGGTTCGATGGCTTCTTCAGGTTTCCTTTGTAGCTCAGTGCTCTCCTAGTGTACTGCGAGGGAGATTGTTGAAGACACCCTCCAACGATCATAGTACTTCCAACTCCACCAATACACGACGTAGAAGTACAAGCAAGGTAAGGTCTGATCGCCAGGCACTCTCAAAGCGTGGAGGGATAGTTCATTCAAAAGCTGTGGTTTGATTCACAATTGTCGGCCTTTGCCTTCGAATGATACTCAGACAAATAGACTTCTGTGCAGGAGAGTCGTTGCACATATCTTTGGGACCGGTCATCGAACCCTGCGTGTCTTAAGAGAGTTCAAGCGAAGCGACAATATTGCTACCTTTCCTTGACTTAAGTGATCGTATCCTGGTAAGGACTTCTTGATTGCCCTTTGAAGGCTTTTCTTTCGAGGCCTTTTCTCTCACTGATGTTTTCCGTCTCGAGTTTTTCGGCCAACGTCTGATTACCACTATCAGTCTTAGCTATTCCCTATACTTTGTAGGTCATTCTTACCATCGGAAAACAAGCCATCACTGCGGCTACACCAATAGCGATGCCGGCCTTTCTACCTACTGTCCGACCTGCGAAAAGTCTTCAGCGTCGGACCTTCTATGACGGTGCTTCAGCCAAGATCTTACCGGTGGCGAAGGAAGTGGACGGGAATTCCCCCATGTAGGATTTGTTGAAGTTGTTGGAGTGTCCGATGCATTATTGCTTTTAGTACTCGGAATAGATTCTAAGCGTGTCGGATTCGCTACTAAAGTCATGCTTGAAATGATCGTCGGTATTGTTAGCCATCTAAGAGTCGTATCGATGCCGGATGTGCTGTCTGGAGTGGACGATGTGAACTCCTCTGCATACATAATTAGAGAGCGCAATCACAGAATTAGCTCATGGTCTACAATCTGAATCGGAGAGAAGTTGAGACGGTGTTGTTCAGCTGGACCTATTGAGTGAGGGAAAACGGAGGATTCATGTGGGACTTTATCTACGGCACCGCTTCTGGAGTTGTGGGCCGTAATGCTGTGAGGGACACCATAGAAGTATTGGGAGAAAACCTCCGGGGCTCGTAGGTTTTGGGAGCATTGTGATCCTTGACAGAATGATGTCTAAATCATTACATCCACATCATTGCCATTGCTGGAAAAAGACCGCCGAAGTAGAGAAAGAATGAATATGAGTTTTCAACCGGCTTGATAAGGAAGGTGACCCCGGCGCAGGATCCGTCTTCCGGGCCCATCAGATTTTTTTCCTCCATCAGAAGCGTAGAAAGTGATCAAAGTAAGTCAGCTGGAGAAGGCGGCCATTGAATACATGGACAGAAGGATGCCCAAGCCTTGATCCGGTGGATCTGTAAGTAATTCGAACTGGACTAGCTATGTAATAAAACGAACATACCGTCACCGCCTTATGCCTTGAACCCAACCAATGCAAATAGCTGACAATCTACGACACCCTGGCTCCATTACCGGGAACGTGTCTGATCATTTCTTCTCTGATATCAGCCTGAGTCGGCCCACGATTTCTTTCTCTATTTGCACCGCTGCCCGAGATGTATTGCATTGGAGATCTGACCCGAGGGGCCCGGAGTAGATTGTGATATCAAGCGGCTGTTTTACCTGACAACATAACCTAAATTGTGGCGCCTTGCACGGTACGAGTAATCTACTGAAATGCAAATGTATGATTTCTGTAGTTTAACATGTATGCGTTCGAGCTGGATTGTGTCAACCTGGAATCCGTAGTATGACGGCGATTTGCGAGCAATTGGTAGGCTGTAGCCGTTGATTTAGGCCATGGTTACATTTCTGGATATCTCAATAGTATGATTTACACATTATTGAGGAGTGGCAAACCACGGCTCTTTTCTTCTTCAGTTTCAGCCCAAACACTTTGCCTGAGGCATATGCGCGCCTCGAGGCGACAGGACACCAGCCTGGCATGTTTTGCGGTACAGGTTGAATCGAGTGGGACCCCGTTTATCTGGTAGATTTTGATGGATGATGAAGACCGGTGATCGCAGGATAGAGGACAGAGTATTAAGATACGAAGGTAACTTACAAGAGGATTAATGAGGTTATGAGTAGTGATTTATCGAAGTGTTAATATAACGGAGACTTGTGAATGATGGAGCGGCAGAACGATCTTTACCGGAACTTATCTTTGAAGACATTTCTTTAACTTTCCACAACTCGGAAACACTAGGACATCAGGGCTAATACAAGGATGTACTTGGCCACACGTTAGACCATTTCAATAAAATAGAGAAAAGTGTGGCTTTGGGATTGTGGTTCCGCACAAAGAAATGCAATAGTGTGGCCACATGGAAAGCAAGATTAGCCTACATTTTGCCGGCGGCGACAAACTTATGCCCATCATAATATTTCAGCAAAAGTAGCATTGACTCCTTTGGTGCGGCAATACGGCACATTCGGGAGGCTCTCTCTGAAGTCGGCATCAAAATGATTTCCAGAAATAATTGTTAGGTTTGACTTTTGATTTCACGCTTTAGACGGCCGATTCTTCATGCAACCGCAAGCATTGCCGACTTATCGTCCTTGATGTTTACCCATCAATTTCAGTGGTGACTATGTACCCAATGATCACTTCCTAATATTTCCCACTCATCTTGACTAGCCCTGCCTTTTCATTTTCGGTCTTGTTCTTGCGGGCCCATTCAGGAGCCTCGTCTTTGCCTCCCTCTTCTTCCTTATCTCCCTCTTCCTTTGTCTGATGTACAGTCTGCGGGTTGTGCTCTGCGGGCGAATAGATGGTGTAAAGAATCTACGGGCTCTCGTTAACAGCCATTAATGTATGTACTTGCTGATCCCAGATTGAAGGGTGTGCTGTGTTAAAGACCAAGATGTGCTTAGAAGGATTTACTAACCAAAGGAGTCGGGCCTGTGTTGACGAACTGGTGCTGGGTTCCAGCAGGTACCACCATCAAGTCCCCAGCTTTGACATCTTGATCCTTTCCAGCAATAGTTGCTTTGCCAATGCCAGAAGTAAAGGTGAGAGCTTGATCAACAGTGTGAACCTAGAAGATCGAGAGATAGGTCAGGAATCTTCCAAAAAGGCATACAGCTTCAAATGCAGCATGTTCCCCTGAACCGGAAGTTTAGGCGACCAACCTCGTCACCGATATCTCCTCCCACCGGCACAGTCATTAGGACCACTTGAGAGTACAAGCCAGTCCAAAGGACTCTCCGAAATTCACCAGATTTTGAGGGCAGCGCAGCGGTCATATTAGGAAAGTAGGCCATCTCATGTTTTGGAGGTCCGGACGACATCTTGGGGTCCTTTGCACGGAGGATTGCTGAACAAGAAAGAAGTCTACTTTTGGGAGCTGAGGTGATAAACCTAAAGGCTGTAGGAAGTAGACGATTAGAAGCTCTTGTGGCGATCATTGACATGAAGCGAATCAATTGTCGAAAGTGAAATGAACTGAAGTTATTGAAAGACTTTGAAGCTCCATATGAGAATGACGTCCATGACTGCTAGCTCAATTGGACTCTAGCACCCTGACGTCATCCGACCTCGCGTGTTCTTAGGTACTATGTACAGCACTTTACTTTAATCATGGTGCCCAATCTTTTCTAGAAACCACCTCTCCTCCTGCAAATGACAACATATGAGTCTCTTGTACTTCACCAACTGATATGGTGTAATAAGGTACTCAAAGAGCTCATGCATACAGATAGTAGCGCGGCGCTTGTGTATCTATCCCGGAATGCGGCAATCCTAGATACTATTCTTAGAATTTGAGAACCCCATTGACCTAACGGTACATGCACGAATATCGATTCGAATTTGGCACCACTGCAGTTCTTAACATCGTTCACGGATCAGTCAATTAAATCTACTCGTAGCAAGCTCACGTAGATTGACCGTTGCAGGCACGGAGGAGCCGGCTTCTGGTGGATTTCTTTTCGCTCAGAAAAGTCCCATCGTTAGGTTTTCACAACTAACTGTTGTGTTCTCGCATTTTTCAGAACATGAAGAGGGTTTTATTATTGATATAGCACTTAACGATGGTCTAAATATGCAGATAGACAAGCCTCCAAGCTATCATGGCAGGACCGCGAGTTTCGAAAGCCCATGGTCATATACCAACAGTGTTCTACGGTTTTTCGCAGGATTCCTGCGATGCAGTCTGCGTGATTGTAAACGTGGCAATTGGGTGACCTTGCTAGCTATCCTGCGACATTCAAGGGCTAGTGCTACCGGAAAGGCCGTTATAGCAGTGTCCTGACATGTTGTTATGAAGATGCTTAGAAAATATATCGGTTGTACTACTACCTTAAACTCCGTCTCGACGGTATGAGGCGCAAGAGGTTGCTGTATTCACCGTATCCTGCTTTCTGATTTCATTAAAAGAAATGTCATCGAATATCATTATTTCTATTACTCTAGTTCATGAGCGAGTGTATTCGCATCAGGGCTTCGTTCACGGTCGTCATGTTGAATATGTCACATCTTCGTCGGTGATAGGGGTGTAGTAGGAAGGCGAGCTTTGTCACAGGCATATCTTCCCAGCCAGCAAATAGTCTTTTTCTTTGAAACAGTCTACTAGCAGTGTTTTTAGTTTCCAATATTCATCGGCCAACGTATCTGTCCTTCACGATTGAGTTCAGCATTACAACTTTACACTTTACAAAGCCCGAACAATGGCTCGATCAAGTATGCTTTTTCTAGTAGTACTCCTTTGAGCTCCCACTATCGCCTGTGCAGACAGTCCAAAAGCTGTTGGCAGGGACTTCACTAAGATAGTTTTGGCGGTCTCAGGTGAGACAAGCTACGAAAGATAGGGCAACGCAATCCTACTATGTCAAGTATCCAAGGGCGCGGCATTATCAACGCAGGACTTGAAGAGGCGCAATCATTTACGTCGTCCATATTGGTCTTGGGACGCCCCAACGAATAGCTGTAGCAATCGATGCGGGCAGTATTGACCTGTAGGTATATTTAAAATCCTCTAAGCTGTGTATCGCGCGACATGATCCCTGTCACCGTTACGGAGCTTGTGAGCTTGATGCTCTCCCACAATTTGTAGTCTGAAGAATTGAAATCTGACTTTGACTGATATTGTCTAAGTTGTCCCTTCACAAGTCGTCCACCTGAGTTGTATAAAGACAGCACTTCCGGTCATGGAACAAACCCAGTTGGATTTGGAACCGCATGTGATGACAATTCATCGTACATCAGCTAGCTCATGCAAGAAATTTTTGACGATTGGAACTGGTGCAATTCGAAACTTAGCATTGACTTCGGTATTTTCCCATCCCCGCCAACTAAGGAATTGGATTCGAAACAGGCGAACTCGCTTCTCACATGTTAGGGATCCTCTGTATCCTAGTATCCTCCGTCGTATGGAGGAATTGTCCTTGTATAAATACAAAATTACAGTCTCTGGCTTCGTGGTCGGGACGATGCCATAGGTTCTACACTTTTTAGAGGAGTAGACGCAGCCAAATATGATGGACCTGTGGTGGGACTGCCCCTTCGTCTTATTGGGGGGGAAACATCATTCACGGCCTTCAACGCTCAACTCACGAGAGTAGCTCTGATGAATCATGAGGGTCGTTCGAGTGTGGATGTCTCCCCGATCGCATGGGACGTTATCCCCGGGTTTCCTGAATTGCCGGACTCTGGCGCTACATAATCAATCTTGCCTAAAGAAATCGCTCGACTGGTCATCAACTACGTCGAACGAACTGATATATCTCTACCTGATGATCCCAATGGTCCATTTGTCCTAGTTCCTTGCAATCTCAAGCACCGAAACTTGAATGTCACTTTCGACTTTGGCGGATAGCACGGTCCTAAGATTTCAGTTCCCATCACACGAGTTCGTCCGCCGTCACCGTCACCAACACGACCCCGGCCACCACAGAGGCCACCAGTGTGTGTTCGAGATTGTCAGCTGGGACTGTGATGCGGTGATTCTAGAGAACACTTTCCTGAGATCCACATACCTCGTTTACGATCTCGAGAACAAGAGAAATTCCCATGGCACATTCGAAAAACACGGATACTTCGAGTATCCAACCCGATCACTACGACATCATTCCTGGCCTGTCAACCGTCCTTGAGCCGTTACCGACGCCGACGACTACGCAAGTGGCCAGCATAACCACGCCTACGACTTTTTATTTCTCGGTTGAGGCTGTTAGCCTTCCGAGGTGCGTCGTGCATTCGGATCCGAGTGTGCATACGGATTATTTGGTGTATTTGACGCAGATACCTGCGTCGAGACCGTCGAGACCGGCACGACGGGATTTGTGATTTTGAAGCCGCAGAGTGCTTTCGGATGAATTTGGATTGGGATTTTGGCGGGGTCGCTCCGGTGTTCGATTGGAAATGATAGGCCTATCGAGTGCCACTTTGAGATGCATATTTGCTCATACGACATCCCTACCTCATACTGTTGAGGCAGTGATAGGCTTCCCATAGGGACGGGGTTTGATGTACATCATCTGATACTATATCCCTTGAAAACAGACTTTCATACACCATTGTCAATCCCTTTATATGCATCGATTTCCCTATCTTCCCTCTCCGTCTTCTCCCTCCAATCTATCTCCTCAGTCACTTCTTACATTAGAAGCCCAGTCGCGGAGTTCCTATCTTATCAAAAAACCACGCTTATTGGGTTGGAGAGGTGATGGGATAGGATGGGGAGGGCGCGCTGGATGACGAAGAATGTGGGGAGTTTTCGCATGTTGGGGGCGGGGAGGTGAGGTTGGGGTGGTGGGGGAGAGGCAGAGAGAGGGAGGGAAGTTAGTGGGAAATGAGGCGGTGGCTTCTGGGTGGTTGGTTGGATGTACATAGGGTTCACGGGGATGGAGGGTTTACGGCGATGGAGGGAGTGGAGAGGTGGGGAGGTGGGATGGTGGGGTGGAGAGGTGGAAAGATGGAAGAGGGGTGGAGAGGTGGAGGAGTGAGGAATATGAAGGATTATGAACGTGGAGGAGTGGAGATTTACTTTATGAAGTGAAGATTGATGAGGAGGGAGAATAGTGGAGAGGTGGGAATGAGGGGTAGAGAGGATGAGGAGAGGGCGACTGGAGAAGCCTTAGCTAGCTGAGTCCTTTCGCTCTGTTAACAGAAGGATGAAGGGATTGGAAAACAGAGTAGTGAAGAGCAGAGCAGTAAACAGCAAAGGGGGACGGGTGGGTAGGAAAGATGTAGAGTAGGACATGAGGAAGGATTGGCGTCGGATGTGGGATCCTCTCCACAGACATGTGTGAACATTGTTGGTGTTATGCGTAATATGCTGCGTGTATTTCTTTAAGGGGTCGGATTGAAATGCTGGGGAAAGTGCCAGGGCGACGATGTAATATCTCCCTCAGCGGTTTTACGACAAATGTCAGCATTCAGGGGACGGTTACGCTCAAGTTCTTGCGGTCAGCAAATGGTAGGAAGATGCTTCTTGCTATCGAACAAATACTGCGTTTAAAAAGTATAGAAATCGTATGAACGTGTGGCATGTAGTAGCCAGCGAGAGACATCATCTGTGACGGGCCAGTCGTGGAAAAGGGTTTCGTCAATCATGGACAATGCCAAAGCCGTGTGAGGAGCGAGGGGGCTTCGAAGCCAGGTGAAGTCGTGACTGCGTCATCATTGGGAGGTCGTCGTACGGAGCCAATGTGGGCAAGTAATTGATTAATCGTTACACGGCGTGGTATAAGCTCGTAGAAGCGCCGAGTGAAAAGCGGTTTGGGGACTTTGTAGTGCTGGAGATGAAGATCAAGTGGCTAGAGCGGGACGTGATCTGTCCGAATCGGGGGAAGGGATGAATAACGGGGCAGCGGTTGGATTTCCTGGCCGGGCGTAACGGCGGTGGTAACGGCGTTGATATATGCCAAATGCGAGCTGGCCGGCGATTACGATTCACTTGACCTTTTCATCCAGCACAATTCTTGCTTCTCTTAGATTGGGACTATCGTACTTTTGGGCCCGTCGGTCAAAGGAGTAAGATCAGCAGCTAAAAGGTCCTTCCCCACACGATCGATGCGCCAGTGGCATCCCGAGTTCTGCTTGTAAGTGTCTTGTAGCCCAGTAGAATGACCATGGGATTTGCTAGAATATATGTCAAGTCTCTTCAGCCGTGGCGAGGCCACGTTTGTGAATGTTTTGATAGCCCAAGCACGATCGATTGATAGTGACTGTTCCCATGACGGTAGCGAGATTTCCAAACGCGTAATGCTTTGGTATCGCCTCAAGTCTCCAGCGATTTCGGACGAACAAGACAGATTGTTGGTCGATAGGTCCACAGATAGATTTTGTACACGCGGGCATCTTTCCGAAAGGTGCCTGAGAGCATCTGCGCTAAGTGTGGATCTTTGCATCGTATTCGAAGGATTGAGACATTTTGACTCGTGCATAATGAGGGCTTGTAAAGTCGCACCTTGAGCGCTGACGGCTTGTAGGCTTGGTCTGTTGACTCCCAAGTTGGTAAAGGTAAGCTCTTGCAGGCCGGTGTGCAACATGAGGAAACGTTCGAGCTTTTCCTTGCCAAAGTATCCGGCATGCTGGGAGTGGAGAGTGCCTCCGCGGATTCGTAAAACTTTGAGATAGTAAATTTCGTAGGTACATAGCATAGAGTTAAAGAGGAACCCAAGGTTTGCGCAGTTCATGAGCTCTAAGGTCCCAAGCTTGGAGAAGTCGATGTGTTGCTGCAGAGCCGTGCAGTCTGGAGAAAAGTCGTAGGCTTTTAGAATGATTTCCATGGACATCGGGGTTTCAGTGGCAATGATGTTCTCTTTGGGTCTCGTACGGTGTGCTACCAGTCCAAATTGTCCAGAGCCTTCGAAGCTCAAATCCATGGACTGGATTTGGAACGATTTGGGTCCAAGGATTGCGAGGTCTGATTTTCCGAGGCACGCAGTTTCTTCAAGTCCTCTTTCCATATTCGTGGATGGAAACTCCAGGGAGTCATCAGTTGTCGAGCTTGAAATAAGTGATGAGGCGGGATTGCTCCGCGAAAGAAGGTAGGTAGCAATTTCCATTACGTTATGATGGTTGTCGATAGCGCTGGGGAGTTCGTCTTCGTCAACATCAAGCATCTTCCATCTGGAGCAAGACTTAGCACACTTGTCCTAGCTCGAGAATCTAAGCACAGCAGGGTTACCGGAGACGTTGAACATTGGAGAGTAATGGTAGAAGGTGGGCAAAAGCTCTTGTATTGAGATTCCCGCCGCTGGTTACTGATGAATCGGTTATAGGCCGCCTCGAGCCCCATATCAGAGTAACATCTCGGACAAGACGTCTATAGCTAGGCTGAAACGTGGAAAGGACATCGATGATATTTTCCATAGGGCGATTGTCTTTGCTGGAAAGGTCGAAGACGACAGAACGATACAGCCATGGTGTTGCTGCTATGTTTGCTTGTTTTGAGACTAGACAAAGCGCAGCAACATCGTGCTTTCCACCGTTGTAATATACCTATGACGGTTTTTGTCAGTGGAAGATCGATCAGCCAATGTAGATCACCCAGAAGTGCACTTTCCTCTTCACATATCGTATAAAGTACGTCAAAATTGATTGTGAAAGGCATTGCAGTCGCGATTTTGCAGTCCGTACCCAGATGGCAGTGTCAGACAAAGCTTGGACAAGCACATGTCACAATAGCAAGACTCAGAGGCTAGAGCGATATGTTGAGGGAGAATCTTAAGTTTCAAGATTGGCTTCCTCAGCGAATGGGAGTCTACTTCTTTCACAGCCCTGTAGAAGTATTTGAGATGCGCAGTCTTTAGAGATAACAGTTTTCATGGCTCACGCCATTGTTGGGATCTTCCAGTGAATCATTGATGCGGACAAGGATGGCACTGCATATTGCCTGATACCAGAATCCTTGATGCGGGCGATGTCGTATAGCTCCTAAGACCCTGAAAAGGTTTGCCCGGATCCTGCCACATCGCAAGTGTTCTTTCTGCCGCAATCCATGTACTAGTATTGCGATAATGGAAGTGCCATGGTCCTTCGCGTTTCTCGCATCATTGTCGATCTGCTGAGCCAGATAGTTGAGAAGAGAATTATTTGTCAAGTAGACATTGTTCTCATTCAGCGCGATTCGTAGATGCGAGTAAGGCCACAGCTGATGGCTGATAGGAGGCGGCAAGTCCCAGGCTTCACTCCGTTGAACTTTGGTACTACCCAAGACATGCACCTACCCGTTCTATACCAGACGCAGAGCCAATGACCTTACGAATGAAGGCATCCGGAAGGTAAGCTGCACCACGAGTTTCATATATGTGGACTGGTATATGACGCAAGCAACCAGCTTCAGAGGCTTGAGTACGATAAGCCTTGGGAGACACCTAATCGTGTAAAGAAACACCTCAATTCCAAATCTTTTGAGACGCTAATGCAAGATTTCAATTCAGGATTTATATTCGAGGATCGGTTCATGATCATATCATTTCATATGTCCTCCTAGTCATTCGAAACATAGTTCGGGGATGACGAGCTCGTTCGAACGATTAATGTTATTTATTTATAATTCATACGGACAATTGCATCCTGTTTCGCAAATCCTCCCAGGAGGAAGCCTGATGGGTGAGACACAGTCACACAGAGCTGATCGTACGGGATCCTGTAGTACAATTCTCTACGACGCTACACAAGCAAAGCACGCAAGGATGGCGATCGACATCAGCACAGGGATTGATTTGATTTGTATTAGAGTGAAAGTGGATATTCCGTATTGCATACGCGTAGGTACCTTATTTACGGGGTTTCCGCGCACACTGGGTTTCCGCGCACTCTAACCTAGAAAGGTTACTTTTAGACAGTATCGAGTCTAGCGTGCTAAAAAGGGCACTAAGATAATTAGTCATAGTTAGCGCGGAAACCCACTGCGCGCGGAAAACCCGTAAAAAGCCGGTGAAGCCATCCCAGCCAATCAGAACTCTCACATGATTAGACGCGTCATAGGCAAGAAAGAACCCGGCCGAGCCGGTGCTACAACCGACTGGAAGAAAACTCGCATCTTGCTTACAATGGCTCAGCGGAAGTAACTGATTGCCTTACTCAGCACACTCAGCACATCTTGCAGGTTCCCGCGGTCAAGTGGTAAGAAGCATCAACCTAGTCCTGGACCACAACGCAGTTAAGCCATGATACTCGCCATCAGATAGGCAATAGGACCCGCAGCCCGTGTCAGCCGTCAGCCTGCAACAAACATGCAGCTTCAACATGTGATTGACATGCGAGGTAGACAGCATATCCCCGGGGAAAATAAGGCAAGAGAATATCGATCTAAAACTTGCATCTTCCTGGAATGGGCAAATAAATCCATCACATTTACTCACAAAACGTTGGGATTCTAATAGTGGACCTACTCTGCTTGGTTGAGCTATGTGCTGTATGCTGAGAGTCATTAGAGTAGGCTTCGTCCGCCCGACAAAATTATAAAATAAACACCCAAATTGGTAAAGAGCGGCTGAATCACCACAGGAAAGAAGGAATGGAGCGCCTGAATACATGTATCGTTAATGTGGAGATGCGGCGGCATGGCGGCTGTGTGATTGTTTGAAGAAGTGAGTTGTCGAAACGGCCTACGCTTGGCTGTGCTAGAATGTGCTAGAATGACGTTTGTGCTTCCGACGATTTGGAATGATTGCGGCTGTTTACGTCTCTTGGTATCACCGGGGTAGTCCCAAAGGGCTCAGTAGAGTATTGATACAGTCGTATCCGTTGATGGCTTGCGGCGCAACGATCTCCGTTATGACTGGTCTAGAGCCACCGCTTGAACCTGATAATTGGGTATTTTGTTACTGCAGACTACGCCGATCTCTAGGATCTAGGAACCTTAAAGAGGTCTCTTTATAAGCTCATCTAGGATTGGGAAAGTCAGAGTTGTTCAGGTATTCGCGGGATTTGAAGCCCTTTCGTCCATCACATCAAGCCAGACAACAATGGCATCTGGAACTAAACTTTACTACATCAGCGCCGCAGTTGGCATCATCGACACGGCTGCTGTGTTATTGCGCTTTTCAGCGCGAAGGAAGAGCAAAGCAAAATTTGGGATCGACGACTTGTTTATTGCCGGCAGTCTTCTACCTCTGTATGGCATGATAGTCTCGAGTGTATTGCGTACGTAAATTTTTACCTGAGGCCCCTCGCTGCTTCACTGACTTCATATTCTTGCCGACAGTCATAGTCAAAGGAGGACTCGGAAGGCCTATGGCAACACTTACGCCCACAGAGATCTCTACCTTCCTTAAGGTAAGTCCTGTTCCGTCCTGCCAGCTGTGTTGAGTACATAATCAACTCAACTACGCAACAGATTCTCATGGCTACCATGACTACTTACTCCCTTACGATAACATGCGTAAAGATCTCGATACTTTTACTCTATCGCCGAATCTTCACCACGGCTCCCTTTAAGACAGTGTCGCTCATCGTTGGTATTGCGTGCGTGTTCTGGTTTGTCATTGAGGTCTTCATGAATATCTTTCAGTGTCGCCCCTTCGCAGCGGCTTTTGATCCAACGCTTCTTTTCACGGACCATTGCATTGATCTGCAATCATTCTATTCTAGCGTTACGATTGCGAATCTAGGCCTTGATGTTGTGGTCTTGTATTTGCCTTTATATATGGTGTGGAAATTGAAGCTTCCCACTAAACAGAAGCTGATGCTGTCGGGTATCTTTCTTCTCGGTGGCCTGTAAGTCATAACAACCCCGTAAACTGATATTTTCTGAAAAGCTACAGTTCTTGTGTGGCTGGAATTATGCGCGTTGTCTCGATGGGCATTCTCAGACAGGAGGACCTAACTGGTAATGCTTTTCCTTATTACTCTCTCATCATGCTCACAAAGCTCTAGAATCCTTGGTCAACGAATACGCTTGGAGCCAGATCGAGCCAGCTACCGCTATCCTCTGTGCGTGCGTTGTGACCTACCGACCTCTCTTTGTCAATCTGAATCTCAACCATAAGTTTTCGAAACTATCGAGCAGTTTGAGTCGCGGTAGGCGCGGCGGACCAAAGCATCATGACTGGACAGACATGGAGAATGCTCGGAACGTGCCGATGCAGTGGCCGGTGGCTCGAGATTTCCACGGCGACGAGTTAACCAGCCAGGGCAGCGACGACGAGCTACCTATCTTTGGCCGCTGCGAGCCTATCAATCTGAAACCCTTCGAGCTACCAGCAGCCAGCACGGCAGCAACAGACTCAGTCGATGTTCGACCACTACCCGTGAAGCCGAAATGATCCATCTATAGGGGAAGGACATTGATTGAGAATGCGCCTGGGAAGTCAGGATCGTTGAATGGTAGTAAATATTAGAGGGTTGGAAGGTTACGATTGGTTTGATTGGAGGGCATCCTGCAGGGCAGTGCGTTCCCTTTTCGCATGCTTTCTTCTACTTTCCTAAGCTACTGGTTGACAGTTCCTCGATTCGTTCTTGGCGCCTACTTCGTACCTATAGGTACATCACGTATTACAATTCTTCAACTTGACTTTTGGGAACCCGATCTACTGGCCTTCAACAACACATCAGGTGAATACTTATTGAATGTGCCTAAGATACCAGGTCTCCACACCCAACGAACGATCTAGAACCTCGAGCCTCGCGCCCAGACTATCCTATCGACATGACAGCATGGATGGACCGGCGCGCTCGCCATGCATCATAGCTACCGACTAGTCAGGACGGTAATGATAAAAACAAACTCCATTCCTTTGATCGCTCGAATATCGACGCCAATGAAGGACTCTGGCGAATGGCAGGTAACTATGTTCCCGTCCCACGCCCAAGCTTCCAGTAGTGCTTCGATAGGAACGATGTCTCAACGCCCAAAATTCCATCGTCATCTGGTCAATAGCCTCCTTCGAGCGTTGTGCGAGGAACAGACCAAGCGTTTTCTAGGATTCCCTGTCATCATGCTTTGGTCCTCTGGTGCTCTCAAGAAAGAACGGACACGGTACATGCCGACGATCGATAAGATTAGATGTTGCCTTATTGGTTACAGGCTGACTCAGAACTTTAATTGGCCGTACCACTGTGGCGCACTCTGAAGCACGCTAATCCCGTGCTGCACGTCCCGCCAAGGCGCCAGCAGTCAAAACTCGCTTACAATTGCGGAGGGTGGAAAGGCGTCAAAGAGGAATTGGTCTGTGCCGCTGTGCGATTTCCCAGTTTCCAGGCAAAAGCACTCGAGAATAGAGTACGGACAAACTAACGCGTTCAGCTAAATGCGCTACTAAGGCAAGAAGAGCGAATCAACACGCTTGTGTTACGCGAACCCTTATATGCCCTGCAATTGCTGATATGATCGACCTCGTGGCAGCCCGCCATACCGTCCAGCAGTTACTTCGTTACCTTGACCCCGGATTTCTACTGCAGAACGATACCTCACATGCAGGATCAACGACGCCAGAACATGCAGGTACAGCGCTCCACGTGCCATATAAAGTAGTTCAATAATACGAAATTGCGAACATCCACCGCCATTGTTGGGGTCCGAAAGCTGTGATTGGCATGTTCCAGAGGCGCGCAACTGACAAGTGACTTCTCGTCACCGGGGCATTGAGCTAACTGGCCCTGGAAGTAATGCCGATCATGAGCTTTGTGGTGATCCTAATAATCAGCTGCAGCATACCAACAGTAAAAGAAAGAGATTAAATGAAGCGTCTCGCTCGCGTTCTCTCCTTCCACTTCAACCGATTGCCTGTCCATCTGGACTTTTATATTGCCCCGCTCTCCGTTCAGAGAACTCTATCCAAGATGTATTCTTCCACACTTCTCCTTTCTTTACTTACTGCAGGCTCTACACTTGTGTCAGCCTTCCCTGCCAGTTCCGAGGCGGCTACTTCTCTCGATATCCTGACTGGCCGCGCAATCGGCTCAGCATGCTCAACTCCTGTATTTCGTTCCTGTCCGCTGCATTTTCAACGCTAGTATTGACCTCGAAACGCAGTACGGATCTGGGACCTGCAAGTCAACCTCTAGCTGCACCACGAATGGCTTCAACTTGGCTGGCTACTGCCCCAACGACCCAACTAGCGTGGAGTGCTGTGTTGAAAAGACATGTAGCACATCTACCGGCTCTGGTGTCTGCATGAATACCGCGGATACATGTGGTGGTCATTTTGTTTCTGGCGCTTGCCCCGGCCCAAGCACCGTGCAGGTAAGGCTCTTTGAACCTACTTTTTTGGTGAATTCACGCGTGACGTTCGAATAGTGCTGCGCCGCGGCAAAATGCTCCACATCCTCTGGCTCAGGTACTTGTCAAAACACTGGTACAGCATGCGGCGGCAAGTACATCGCCGGGTCTTGCCCAGGCCCTAGCAGTATCCAGGTAATTCGGTCTCCTCCTTCTAGAGACTCATGTCCATAACGATCCTAGTGCTGTGTCCCGCAAACGACGACGACAAAATGTTCCACCGCTGATGGCGCTGGTGTCTGTCAAAACACTGCCACTGCGTGCAATGGGGGTCACTATGTTGCCGGTGCTTGTCCAGGCCCAAGCAATATCGAGGTAGCCTTGTGCCCCATCAAGCCGACTCATCTGCCACTTTTCAAACCTTGAGCGCTTTGAGCTTCTTCACGTTCCCATACTAACGAACTTCGTAGTGTTGCGTAGCAGGATCCCCACCGCCGCCGCCACCGCCATCAGGTGAGCTCAAGGGTTGTGACATTTCGTCTGCGCCGTCAAGCAGTTTCTACAGCTGCGCCAAATCAGGTGGTCTCCAAAAGATTGTGGCCCGTGGCTACTCGCAGTCTTGTGGCTCGGTAAGTCTGAAACTCCTCCATGGCCACCAGAACATGCTCATCTGACTTCTTCTCAAGGGAGGTGCGGTTGACAACACCATGGTAACCGTCTACAAAGCCGCCAAAGCCGCCGGCATCCCCAGCTTCGACGCCTACATGTACCCCTGTAAACCCTCCCCACCCCAACTTCTCTTACCCACTCTCAATTTCCCTAACCCCCTAATAGGCACCGGCAGCTCCAACGGGGTCGCCTGCAAGCCTATCCAAACCCAGCTCAACGAATTCCTTGCCGCCATCGACTCCAACGCCATCTCCGTCAACTACCTCTGGTTCGACATCGAGCCCACCAGCACCGCGGGCGGCAACCCGTGTAACTCGTGGCAGCTGGGCGCGGCCGGTAACGAGGCGCTCGCGAAGCAGTGGGTTGCGGCGCTGAAGGCAAGCGGCAGGAAGTGGGGGATTTATGCTAATGCGTGGGTTGCCTCTTCTCTTGAGTCTTTTGGTTCCTTGAAGGGGTTTGAGCACGGTGATACTGATGTGGGAATCACCTACAGCGGACAATGGACGTCAATGTTTGCCAGCATCTCCACCGACATCGGCTCCGATCTGCCACTCTGGGCCGTCCAGGATGATTTCAAACCCGGGGTGACGACTACAACGAGGTTCATGGGGGGGTGGACCAAGGCGTTTGCAAAGCAGTACAATTTGGGTGAGTTTGTGTCCGAGATCGTTGGTTGGTTGGGGGTTGGTGAGAATATCGGTGAATGAGATGCTAACGTGTTTGGGGGGGGGTTAGGTGCGACGCTGTGTGGGGCTTCGGTTGACTTGGATTCCTTCAGTGCGTAAGAGGGTCCGGCGAGAACCGAGGGCGGGCGGTTGATGGATTGTGGGAATTAGGTTGGCGGTGCATAAACCTGATCGGGGGTGAGATGTGGATGCTTCCGGGTGCTACCGCAACATAATGGCGGAATGTATGTAGTGGCTATGTATACTAAGATATTATTGGAAACCAGGACAGATGAATCGCGAGGAAATTGTCCATTCTCCACGATTCCGGAGATGTTAGACAAAAGCAACCCTCTCATCAAGCACGCATCCCCTCTCCCCACCACCAACACTGCCCCGATAACAACCGGCCCACCCCCATCTATCTCACACGCGCATCCATCGAGTGAGTTTTTCTTGAAAGCTGAAGGTGCAATCGCACCAGGAGCGTCTAAACCTGTAGGCGAGACGCCATCAGGTTGTGGTGGGTTAAAACGTGATGATTGCTGATAGAAAATACTGATAAAAGATGCTTTGATTTTTAAACCGTCAAGTGTGAAGGATGAGTGGAGGGAGGGATGAGGTAAGGTGGAGGAGGTTCGATGATGTATCAAGCAATTTTATCCCCAATCCAAGAAACTGCACTAGATCAGGGGGGAACAGAAGGGAAAAGGTTGCGTGTGTTGTTGGTGTTGATGCTCGAGAGGCTTAGCTGAGTTTGGAGGAGTGCCGAATACCCGCCGCCCCACGAAGAACACTCGCCGCCCACGGAGCTGCTTTTCCCCGAGCAACCGCCGTCCACGGAGCCGCCGTCCTCGAGAAGCCGCCGGCCACGAAGACTGGGCTCACTGATCAAAAACGTCGCGCAACGACTTAAGTTGATTTGGGTGCAGTGATGGGTTAACCGAGGGAACCCGTTTGGCAAATATATATACTAATAATAGTTAGTGTAAGAGATGGGGTAAATGGGAGGGGGGCAAAAAGGATAGGGGTGATTCGAAGCGTGAAGCGAATTTCCCTACAGTACTACCAGAATGACTACCATAACTTTCTATCAGCCTTCCTACCCACCCTTTCTACCCACCTCCCTACCTACCGCGCTATTCACCTTCCTCTATGCGTCAAAATACGCGTCAGTCAGGTTCGTAACACGCGTCGAGCAGTGATCAAATCAGTGCTTCTAAAAGTGCTCCAAAAGCAGAGATTACCATCTCCCCTATTTCCAACAAGAAGAGCTGCTGCTTGGTTATGGTATTGAAGGTCTTGCAGGTCGCTGGGAAAGTCGCTAGCATAAGTCGCTAGGGCAGGGGATGTCGGCAGGGGAGGTCGCTTATTCGCTGAAGTCGCTAGAACTCGGAGATGTCGCTAGTTCATCGCTAAGACTCGAAGAAATCGCGTACTGCGCTAAAGGATGCCGCCAAAGGGGCAAAGTAGACTAAAGGTAGTTGTGATGTCAAAAAGTATAATGTCAACACAGCAATCGCGCATCGCAGCAGCGACTCTGTGTTTTCATATTTGAACATCGTGGGATGAAAGGCAAAATTCATCAACCAGCCTATGTGGTTACGAATTCGGACTTTCCCATCTCGGCACAATGCAGGGGCGGATCTCTAACGCGGGATACTCGACCTTTGACACCCGTGAAACATTGACTGTTTTGGGCGACTTCAGAGATTTGACACTATAGTGCTGAGATGTAGGTCAAGCTTCTCGTGTTCTATAGGGTAATTCTTCTTGTCAGTTTCAAGACTGTACTTTAGTACGGACCCCACACCTCGCTTAGAGGAAAGTATTGCCTGAGCCGCACTCGAAACATTCCGCTATTTACCATGTTCATGTTTCAAGTCCGATGGTGGGGCGGCACAGCACGGGCATTTCGTTATTTTCACTTTGCTAAATCGTTATCAGGTGTCGGGTTTGAGAATTGCATGCTTCTGGCTTCAAGTGGTTATTCGATGACCTGCTTTTCGTATATTCATTATAATTACCACCATTTGCGAAGTTTCGGTAAAGATTCGCCAAAGGTTTATCTTACGTTCGTTTGCCAAAAAGGGCCTTGTTCTTCGTTATGCTTGCATCTGATCTTTCCGTATCTGTATTCCTGTCTTTCTCATTGGTAACATAAGTAGCTCTGGTGGTGTACTTGTGCGAGAGAGTCGAAACTTGCAGGGCACGTGACTAGCATACCTGGACCGTAAGAGGGTGGCCTAGATGGTCGGAGCAATGTTACGGGTATCTTCAATGAAGCTGATTCTTACGTCAACACTCGGGAGCTATCTACTGCCTTTCATACTATGATCTACAGATGTGACCCGCTGCTTGGCCTCACGTTTCCAATCCAACGAGCCATCATCTTGCGCAAGACTCGTTCATTGGGCGATGGAGCTGTTTACTTCCACTTCTGCCATAGCTGCATACGTCCGTCATGCCCCCCCACGCAGAAATGCTACACGGGAGGCTCCGTCCATAAGGGGTACAACTACATTGGGCGGGTCAATGGCGTTTCGAGCTAACCAAAACCGAAGCGAGGGTTTCCCATATAAGTCCTCTCAACCACAACATTCCACCTCACGCTCTCTAGCAAAGAAACAACCCTCGTCCTCCTCTCTCATTCCAACACGATCATTCCCACAAAACCACTACGGAACCAACTACAAACCCCTCGAACCCCCAAATCTCTAATCCAACACCACCACCACCACCACCACCACACAAACAAAAACAATGCACCCCACCCACCTTCTCCTCCCCCTCATCCTCCTCCAGCCCCTCACCCTCGCCATCCCCCTCCCCGCGCCCCAATCCTTCAACCCCGCCCAAATCACCGGCCTCCTCTCCAGCATCTTCGGCAGCATCGGCCCCATCATCAGCTCCGCCGGGGGCATTGCAAAATCCGCTGGTGCCGGCAACGGTGGCACCAGCAATGGTGCTAGCGCGAATACGCAGACGGGTGGGGGCGGGCAGGGGGGCGCGGGGTTGGCTGGTGGGTTGGGGGGCTTGATTCCTGGGGTGGGTTAAGGGGGACGACGGAGGATAGGGAAGGGAAAGGGAAAGGGGAAGCAGAAGCGGAAAGGGTGGGGGAGTAAGGTATTGAGGCACTCCTGGTAGTGTTGTGGGGTGTAAGGATTATGGTGAGGATGAAAACTGAACCCGGTAGTAATATATCTCCAGTTCCTTGGGTTTCAATGTGTATATCTATCCAGACACATCCATCACATCTACCTTTGATCCATCATATCCAACCCCCAACCCAGCACCACCCCGGCTCATCTAGATCTCCCTCTAGCCCCATCGAAGCCCCCCCACCCCCAGTCCACCACCATGGAAACCACGGAATCACCTCTACTGTAGACTCGTCTTCAGCTCCGCTAAGAAATCCTCCAGTGCCTTCCTCCCTCCATCCCACCACGATCAAGAACGCCGCAACTGAAGCATTCTGTCACCTTGGTGTCGCATGTGCCCCATGCCGAACTCCCTGCCTTCACGCACCAGGCCTTAATTTCATTCTCACTACGACGGGCTCTTTCTGGATGATAACGTAAGTCTTGAGCTTAGTCCAATCTAACGGCGGGCCTTCGGACTGGACATCAAAAGCCCAGAGAAATCTCGCCATGAAAATGCGCATTTCCGCCCACGCTAGGTGACGACCCATGCAATTGGCCCAGCCAATGCTGAATGGATAGCTGGCTTCGAGTTGATCGTTGACGTGGTCTGATGGTCGACCTTGGTTGATAGGTAGCCAGCGCTCGGGAATGAAGGCGTTAGGGCGGTGGAAGTAGCGCGGGCTGCGGCTTACAATCCAGGGACGGACGGAGATTGTGGTCTATGAGTGATGTCAGTGAGCATTAGCGACATTCCACCTCGCTGTGGTCACGGTTCTGACAGTGGTGTCAGGTCCTGTCATGTCATGACTTACAAACTCTGGAACAAAAACATTGCAAACTGTATCCCCGCCCTTCCCTACAACACGGGGGAGGCCTCCTGGGACAGGATTGCAAAGCCGTAATCCTTCATTTATAGTAGCGTTGAGATAAGGAAGGTCTTTGGTCGCAGCGATTACAATGTCCTCCTCTTTGTTAAATCTGGCACGAATCTCGGCTGTGACCTTCCGAAGAGGCTCTGGGTTCTGTATCAGATAAGTCATCAGTCCGGCTAGCGTGGTTGCGGTCGTCTCCGAGCCGGCCACCATGAGAATTGCAGCGTTGGACTGGATCTCCTCAACACTCATGTTTCTGTAATCCTGATTGTCTTTCATGATTGGAGTTATGAAATCCGGACGATCCGTCTCCATATTAAGGCGCCTATTGATTCGCTTGTTCGCAAACTCTGTGTGTCGTTTTTGCATTTCGATGATGCTTTTGGGAAGTAGTGCAAAGAACAAGTATTCAACTGATGGATAGAAACGGGTGGCTGCTGCAAAGACCATCCCTTTCAAGAAGTTGTGGAGCGTTTTGACCCAATCGTGATATTGACTATCTTGCAGGCAGTTGAAAGACTCTCCGAATCCAAGATCACCGATTATGTCGATGGTGAAGAAGTTCAGCCAGTCGAGCATGTTGATTACCACACCACTCTCCTCTGCGTCACTGGTTGTGGCCATGGCCCGGAATCTGGTCATTACCAGATGCATGTACGACTCAATGACCGGCTCTTGGCCTTGTAAGGCTCTCTCGGTGAATGAGTTGGTCAGCATTTTGCGCATGCGAGAATGATCAGGAGGATTCGTTGCGGTGACGATGTTCTGGGGCATTCCTTGGGGAGCTACACAATGGTATCTTAGATCTGAGTCCACAAATTGGTTCTATGAACCAACTTAGCTACCTTTGTACCATGTTTCGCTCTTGGTGAAATTATTGTGGCCCTGACGGTGCACGTAGATCTCCTGCCAAGCATCTTTGGTTGCAAAGGAGAGTTCATCCGGTGCCATTCGAACGATGTCGCCGTACTGCTCATGGATACTCGTCATGTCGTCGAGCAGTCCCCCTCCGAGGAGGGACACCACGTATGATAAACGACTCATGGTCCATGTTTTGGGGCCAGGGAATTTGGAGAGTGGGTGAAAGTAAAGATTGCGAATGCTCGTGTACAACGGGTACTGCATCCACAAACACTTAGCAACATCCATCTTCCATGGAATTTTAATTGAGCCGGGCTCACTAGACACGTACTGCAAACAATATAACCGCCGCAGTGAAAAAAAGACGCGCAGTAAGACCTATGGTCCCCTCGCTGCCTTGCAGGCCCATGGACGTGGTTGTATTCAGCGACATAATTTTGTAGTTGGGCACTTGCACAGCTAGCAGGTCGGATAGCACATAGAATGGACTGAGAATGGTGATGAAGTGTAAACCTGATGATTGCGTAAAGGTGTGTATTCTAAGTAGGAAGCTATCTAGGTTTTCTGCCGCAATTGACGCAAGCCCCAACCAGGCTAGCGGGCAATGCAACAATGTTCCTACTTTCGGATTGGTTTTTGTAAGCGGCCTAATTTTAGACCGAGTCCCGAAAGTAAATAAACAAACAACTATCCGTACCCCGCACTTTCGCTCATTAAGCGAAGAATGAGCGAAAGTGCGGGGTACGAATACTATTAATTCTATCTCATTACACATTTTTTTAGGTAGCCACTACAGAAACACCACCTAACACTGCTGACACACCACAGTCGTTGAGTGATTTAGTTTATATTAGGTTCGATTCCTAACAGCGCTGGTACAATGATGTTGTGATTATCTTTTCTCTTTACCACCCCCCTGCACTAAGCCTAATAGGGTAATTTCCAGGATCCACCGCGTTTGTTGTTTACATCCCCGCCGCCGTCGCCATCCTCCTCCTCCTTCACCACCCACCTTCTGCATTTGCGTTCACCTCAAGGCTGCCGTGTGCGCATAAGATACAGGAGCGACTGTACGATAGAGCCGGCGGTGGAGTGTTGAAGCTGAAGGATATACATCGTCACTGGTGATGCACAAAGCCGCCTCGGGCGGCGGCAGCGAGGTGGACGAGGAGATGCCTGAGGAGACACTGCAAAGAGTCAAATTGGCGATGTTTCGACCTTCTGCATAAGCAGTTTTCAGATGTAATTTAGAGAAATAAAAGTCGGTTCTGAGCATGCAAAAGATATGTTTCAGGTTTGGATTTGCATTGGGAGATCGGCGAGAAAATACATTGAATTTCGTGGTAGACAGGCGCAAAACTATGTATATCCCATGGCCTTCCTTTGATCTTGTTGGTTGTTTGTTTACGGGGTCACTGAACCCTGGAAATTAGGCTTAGTGCAGGGTTATTCTGGCCGTCTACGATTATATTTGATGATGCTCTTGAAAATTTCCGCGATTCTGCTGGCAAACCTCGCGGGGTGCCTCCATCGACAAAATGTTCGGCAGCTAACTTTTTGGTCGATGGCAGAACCTGGAAAAGTCGGCTCGATTCAGCTAATAATCAGCTAACAAGTGGCTAATCAGCTAAATTTCAGCTAAATCCGGCTAAAAACCTTGAAGTCAGCTAACTCAGCTAATTCAGCTAAAATATTTATCTACATGCTCGCCTATCTACATGATCATCACTCTACTCATCACCCTACTCGCCATTCTACATGCTCACCACTCTACTCGCCATCCTACATGCTCATCACCCTACATGCTCATCATTCTACTCGTCATCCTACATGCTCATCATTCTACTCGTCATCCTACATGCTCACCATCCTACTCGCCATCCTACATGCTCACCATCCTACTCGCCATTCTACATGCTCACCATCCTACTCGTCACCCTACATGCTCACCACCCTACTCATCATTCTACATGCTCGCCTACCTACATGTTCAGCTACCAAACTCCTCATCAAACGCCCTACCGAATTCCCTACCAAATTCCCTACCAAACGCCCTACCAAACTTCCTACATGCTTCAAATTATGAACGCATAACACGAGTCAAACAGTGCTTCAAACAATGCTTTCTACATGGCTTGGAAACAGTACTGTTACCCCCGTGGTTAGTAATCTTCGCTCTCAGTCGAAGGTCGACGCTAGGAAATTCAGGGGATTCAGGGTTTTTACTTCTTCCCACTTCTTTCTTTCATAGTTCCTACTTTCTATTTCGTACGGAATAATGCTAATTAGCTCAATAGAACGCACCCTTCATGGCTCGATATCAAACTTTCGACCAAACGCTCTACCAAATTCCCTACATGCTTCAAAATACGCGTTGAACGGACGCATAACACGCGTCAAACAGTGCTTCAAACAATGCTTTCTACTGAGCTTTCTACTGAGCTTCCGACCGAGCTTTCTACTGAGCTTTCTACTGAGCTTCCGACCGAGCTTCCTACTGAGCTTCCTACCAAACGCTCTATCAAACACCCTACATGCTTCAAAATACGCGTCGATCGAGCGCACAAGACGGGTCAAACAGTGCTTCAAACAATGCTTTCTACATGGCTCCCTACATGACTCCCTACCAAGCTTCGAATTGCTTCGCAATCAAGAATCAAATTTGATTCCTACCGAGCATCAAATATGGCCCTACCGTGAACTCTACATGACTCTCTATCGAACATTCTACATGACTCCCTACCGAACATTCTACATGGCTCCCTACCGAACATTCTACATGACTCCCTACCGAACATTCTACATGACTCCCTACCGAACATTCTACATGGCTCCCTACCGAACGTTCTACATGGCTCCCTACCGAACATTCTACATGGCTCCCTACCGAACATTCTACATGACTCCCTACCGAACATTCTACATGGCTCCCTACCGAACGTTCTACATGGCTCTCTACCGAACATTCTACATGGCTCCCTACCGAACATTCTACATGGCTCCCTACCGAACGTTCTACATGGCTCCCTACCGAACATTCTACATGGCTCCCTACCGAACATTCTACATGACTTCCTACCGAACATCCTACATGACTCCCTACCGAACAGCCTCCATGATTCCTTTCATGGCTCCCTTCATGACTCCCTACCCCATTAGTTTACCCATTAACTTCCCCATTGACTTCCCCATTGACTTCCCCATTGACTTCCCCATTGACTTTCCCAGCGCGTATATTAAACTGTGTAAAATGTAAATAGCTATTATTTAGTTAGTCAAATTAATCATTAATTAATCTATTATACGGGCGCAATAATTATTCAATCATTAATTCAATATTTGATTGCTAATAAACAAAATGCGCAAATGTTGAAGAAGTTGACAAAAGAGATAAAATCGATATTAGCTGAGCGCACAGCTAAGCCAGCTAAGTGACAGCTAATAACCAGCTAATAGCCAGCTAATAGCTGAGAGAATCAGCTAATTTCCGGCAAAAACCAGCTAATATCAACTTTTTCCGTCCCACGATTTTGTCGATGTCTCTACAATCTCCAAGCGGTGAGGCATTGCTGGAGCGAGGAATATGCGCCGGCTTCTCATATTACGACGGCACGAGCGTCTCAGAATGGCAGTCGTGGGCCGCAGCGAAAGGACGGCTGACGTATCGACGTACCAAATGTTACTGTTTGAATATGACTGAACTAGAAGGTTTTGCAGCATATGTAGAATGTGTGTTTGGTATTGTTCTATGAAGGTTCGAAGCTTCGGTTAACTACGGCAGTGCGTCATGTGACCTCGATAGGTTCGAGCATAACTCTCGTTTCAACAGTTACCGACCGCGAGGGTATGGCGAGATGAGTTGTTAACAATCTTTAAGCAGATCATAGACTTTAAATACGGGTTTAGATTATAGCGAGAATCGATTTGAAGTTGAAGTTTCGTTCAAAGGTTTTAGCGTATGCAGAAAGCTTGCATTTTCTTGACATCGCATTTGTCGCGCACCCCGTCGATTGTCGAATCAACGAAACCTCGATAATTTGAAAAGATTGAACATGAACAGATTTAGTAACTTTTAAGCAATCAAGTTGTTCCAAAAATTTCATAAACGAAGCAATTTTGATGAAGATATTGATCAAAATCTATAGCGAGGTAACGCGAGGTATCAAAAATGAAAATCACGCTAAAAAATGAGACTTGAATTCCAGTAACGATTTATATACGCGCTAGTAATTGCGGTATTAAGTCGATTTAAACAAAGAAAATCGAACAGTAGAATAAGACGGACGATGCTGTACATTCAGATTGTCTACTTTTTTTCTTTATTTAAAATATAATTTGATGAATTTGAAGGAAGAGTCCCTGGGGCCTGAAGGGCGCGACAAATGCGACGCCAAGAAAATGCAAGGTTTCTGCATACGCTAATTGAAATTTGACCTCGAAGATAATGCAGAATATGTACGCAAAACTCCTTTGTCTCTTCGAGCATTCAAGGCGAACGATACGCCCAGGTCCTGTTCTTGAATGCTAAAAGATGCAGTCTTAGGCTTCACCTGAATTTCAGTTTTGCATGTTCTTGGGCATCTTTCGAAACAAATTTTCTTTGACTCCATCTATCCATCTTATCGCAAGCCGCATCCCAATCAGTGGTCCATTCCGGATAGAACGGTGCATAGCCCAGGAGGCCTCCAATCCACCTACCAACAACGACTCCGAGACAGTAGCCTAAAAAGGCCCTGAACGGTACCCATCTTGACAGCGAGAGGTACGTACTCGAGGCATCGAACATCTAAGAAGAATAGGTCTAATGCATTAGCTTCGTGAGCTGCGACAAATAGGATTAGACGTTGAATTAGAAGTTACCAATGTCTGCATACCGAGAGCACCTGTACAACGTCCAGCTTTTGTCCCCGCTGAAAGACATCTTCCTGGTATCCATACCAATTCTCAAAGAATCCCAGATCCATCGCTAGCCCTCCTTCCCCATCGCCGCCAGATATCTGAAACGTTACTTCATCAAGCCCTATGCCTGGTGTGTTGTACATGACATGACGTGTCCCAGGTCTAATAACCACTTCTCCGTCCTCTGGCGTGCAGTGTCGTGGGATATCATTGAAGTCAATTGTCAGCGCTCCTTTCAAGACTTTGAAGGATTCCCACTGCGAAGTGTGAAAGTGTGGGGGAGGCTTCCGGCCCGTCTCGGTCAGTTGCTTGTAGATGCCAAGGTCAGGGCGCATGGTGACTTCAAAGAGGAATTCGCGGCCGGGCGGACATGGCAAGACATCGACAACAATGGCACCGTCGAATCTGCGATTCGGTCAGTCAGCGTCATACAGGTGGCCATGAAGAGCAAATTGCGTACTTGCTGATCGGGTTTTGTCCTGCTGTGAAGGTCTGGGGCTTTGCTGGCGCCATTGGGAGCAAGCCCTAGCAATGGGCAACGAACATGGTGCTGATGACGGGCCAGCACAGGATTTATTATTCTTCTCAGCCGCGGGAAGGGCTGTACGCCGGGATCGTTGAGAACATGGATTGTGACCGAGGTGCTCGTGTCACTTGATTACCTTGGCCACTACCGTACGGAGTAGTGATCAGCTTGATCATGATGTGTCTTAGCATGGATTCCCTTGAATACTTAATGATGGGTCTCCCCCACACTTGGAGCAGCGTGCGAGACTGACGCCTAAAGTCTTGATTTGCGCTAGTACTCAATACCACATACAGTAGAGCTCGGGGTCAGCCCCATGAAATTGCCCCTGGAAGCTCACCATAGATGGCCCTGGAAAGCCCTCAAAGGCACCCTCAAATAGTTCTACATAGAGCCAGTGTGGTAAGCGCTGAAGCTCTGGGTCACTTTCAGGGGCTGCCTGACCCAGAACTAGGCCGCTATATGTACAGCTTTCATATATGTACAGCTTTCATATATGTACATACCGCTCATTTAGGAATTTGCAGTATCGGAACTCTTACAGCTGCGAGAATGGCCTAGGTAAATTGATGTAGAAGCACGCAGATATGTAGGGCACTCAGGGCGAATGTAGATGTTCAAATATAATGGCTCCCCATCGCCAAAGTGGAGTCCCCATTGCAGATCCTCCTCGTAGAGATCCTCGATGGGCCAATCGTGATAGGAATAATCCTGTAAGACGGATAGTCATAGGAGAACTAGCTCGTCAACCTAGCATTGCAAGTCCATTGCCTCGACGAGCAAAACCGAGGCATGTAAGACCTACTCCAAGATCCAAGCCAATATCACCACCACCAAACAACCCCCCGGTTCTCCGTTCGCCCCAACTACTTTCCATCCCGCCCACAATTTGAAGTTTGCGATTTTCTCTGAGTGCCACGGATCTCATGGCTGACCCTTACCCCAGGACCCTCTCTGATAAAAAGCTGAAGACTGATTACCTCATGTATGAAGTCATAAATACAAGCTCTGGTGACCGGGAAGTTCACAACAGAGGTCGCTCCATCAGCTCTGCCTCAATCACACTCTCCGCACCCTCGCTTACAGGCCAGATATTGGTAATTCTGAAACCGGCCGACTCCAACAAGTTATGCCACTGCGTTCTCGTTCGTTCCATGCCGGTCAACTGCGTCATCATCGCTATATCCATACCAGCAACAAAGAAATGTGCCTTGGTCTCTGGCACTACCATGTCGACAACCAAAATTTTGGAGTAACCTTTCTCCATCGCTGACGCCTGGTTGATGAGGAGTCTTCTACAATGCTCATCGTCCCAATCGTGAAGGATGCAACGGAGGAAATAGGCTCGCGCGCCTGTTCATCAGCTGAATGATAAAACGAGACCATGGAGGAGCTCACCTTGGATGGGTTGAGGGGTGAAGAAGTCATAGGCAATTAGCTCGATGCCATTATGGTCATCAACATCAGCAACCACTTCAGGCAAATCTTCGAGAATAAGACGTCCCTGGTTGGCGCCAATACGATCTTTGACATCTCGCAGGTCATGACCCTTGCCTCCGGCGATATCCACGAGGAATACAGCCTCTGTACCATCCTTCAGATCTTTCACGAGCCGTTTCTTGAGGGGGTAAACATCTACCCAGCACCCTCGCCCTTCTTGCTGACCCTCCATGAAGATGTTGAAGGATTGCCCTCGTACAGGGTTCTTTTTGAAATAATCCCATTGTATCATTCCGAATTTTCCCCCGAAGGGTCCTGTGGCTGGGTCCGTTGGGACTCGGTACCCATTCCTGATGAGATATCTGGGGAGGCTGGCCCAGACTGGCAAGCCTTCCTCGGCACTGCATAACACATTCAGCCAACTGTAGACATGGCTAAGAAAGCGACTTCTCACAAGTGTATCAGGCCATGATATATCTTTGGAATCGTCAGTGCTCTGGTGACAGCAGTAGCACCGTATGTCTGCGGACCCTTTTCATCGACAATTCCGGCCGCTGTGAGGACTCTCATTAGACGTACTACAAGTACCATCAGTATCAATATACTGATTAAGCGGGTGTGGGTAACGGAATACTTACCTATGAGTAACTCTTCAGCACCTGTCATCGTGGCGAGCTCTGCAGCTGTGGTTGGAGAGTCTGCCGTAGCCAACGCATTGAACCAACCTCCTTCTATTGCAATTCGTGCTACAGGCATGTGCTGTGCCTGCCGATCGTATCTAAAATCAGCGTCCTTAGATCTTCAGGTATTGAATGAGAACTCGTTCCAAACAGACCTGGAATATGATTTTTCGAACAGCATCGACAGGGGCGTCCATGGCTCCAGTGAGCTGGTATGCAGCCCGCTGCACCCGTTTCCTAGCGTTATCATTTTGAAAGATATCGGGCGGCAGTTCCTTGACAGCTTCAATTATCTCCTTGACAAGGCTATCAACATATGGGTTGGGGGAGAAAGGTATGTTTTTGCCGACCGTATCGGGTACTGATGCCCGTCGGCTGGGAGGATGTCGCGCAGTCATTCTAGCTGTCATTCACATCGCTGTGAAAAAAATACAGATTAGGCCACAGCATGGCGTTGCGTACTCGTGCGGTGGGAAGCATAGATCTTGGGCCAATTTCAGCATGATTTGCGATCAGCTAGTTTCAGAGACTATCTCGATGGCTTTTTTCAACGACTGGATCAAGGAAGGGATTCTTTCGCCGACGATGGAAAGTGAAGATGTCAAGACAAAGTCGAAAGGGACTCCCCGGAGGCAAGATGCTATGGGCTGCATCTCGCTACCTCCCATGTTGAGGAACCAGGTCATTGCGATCTACTGGCGGGCAAGCATCCTCAGGATTTGCCTCATTCTGGGCCACTGATCGTACGGGACCTTGGTAGAGCATAATTCGGTATTACCGTATAATCCTCAGCGCCGCATGTAGCGGGCATCCAACGGACTCGACCCCAATCGGGCACCTCCGCTTCACGTTATCGCAACAAAAGCGCCCAACCCTCCATGGTACACTAAGGTACCAATGGCTCGCCCTGGAGCACGGCTGTATACCAACAGCTACTTGAATTGCAGAAAGCCACCTGCAGCTCAAGGCGTACAGCACTGTCCGACACCGCTGGTCTCGGAGCGTGCGAGTTGCTACGTTACATACGTATCAGTGGATGCTGTACGAGTGTTCAGCGCGCGGGGCTACCGGATACTTGCATAGAGTGGGCCGTGGCGTTTGCGCCATCTTGTAAAAATGGAGAGGCTTTCAAGGTATCCCTACACTATGAGTCCCACACGCATTGGTTTTATCAGGCCCATGGCGGGCAACTTGCTTTCAGCTACATCCTCGCTGTAACATCCACCCCCCAATAATTCAAATGATAACATAAGATGTGGTTGGTTGGCACATTGAACCATCCCTATACTTTTGAAAGCAAGAATCCATCGTTTTGCAGGGTCTGAAAAATCTGACCGGGATCATATTTCAGCGACGCAGCCTTCAGCTTCGCAATATTGTCCGCGCCGTAGAAGGCAATTGGGTTTTGGTCTCTCGAACAATCGTTCATGTACAAGAATGGGATGTACGAACCCCTTTGCTTTCCGAGTTCCTTCCACTTCTCGGTCGTGGCGATGGGTGCTGCCCGAACGGTATCGTCATTGTTTGCGCCTTCCCAATCCACGAGAGTCGTCCACCCTGCATACGTATGTTAGCCGCAGTACATCAAGTTTCGATCAGAAATATAGTGATGTTCACATTGGTGGTCAAATTGAGGTAGCCCCATTGGATTCCCACCTCTAGCAATGCCTGCTGCAGCCATATTAGACGTAACGGGCTGGAGTGTGAAAGTCATGTTTGCTCCAGTGGCGGCCCGAGCGGAAACTGCCTGTCCTCGCCAGAACGTATAAACGTCCTTATAGAGTGTTGCATCGATCTTGGTGGCCGTGGCGCGATAATCGTGACTTCGGGATTGTCATTGCCCAAGATCAAAAGTTGAGATAGGGGAGATCTTACCGTGCAGGGAGATTCGAGAATGTGGCTCCTAAAATGTGAGTGAGGGTGTTGACAGTGCCATTCGTTGGGGGTACAGCAACAAATGCGGGTGACAGCTTGTAGAATGGAGCAAACGCTGCCGGCTCGTCGGCAAGTGCGGAATATATCAACCCTACGGTGGTAGTCTCGAGTCCGATAACAAGAGCTACTGTTGACTTCAAGTCCGATGCACCGTTCTCTTGCCATTGTGCAAAAGCATCGATTACGGCGGGGACTTGATCGGTCGTATATACCGACACCTGGTACCAGACACTACTCACTGGGATTGTGTAGAGGTCAAATCGTGTACGATTCCTGTGACGTCTTAGATTCGCAAGCCTATGACGGTAAAGCGCACAGAGAGTTACCGAAGTTTGACCCTCCCCCTTTCAGAGCGAAAAAAAGATCACTGTTCTGTTGCGCGTTTGCATCTGTGATCGTGCCATCTGCCAAGACAACCTGCCATAGGATTTAGCAATTTCCAAGTTCGACCGTTGGCGTATTTAGTACCTCAAAGTTCTTGGCATTATCGGCAGCCAGACCGTACTCCCCCGAAAAGTGGAAGAACCCACCTGGGAGGTTACTGATTAGCACTCCGCAGAACAATCAACTGGGTAAGCTCGAACCTCCGAGTATGAGTCCTGCGACGCCCACATGTGGAATGCGGCCTCCAATAACGCTCACGCCGTACGGGTCTAAGGCGTCGTAGACGTTGCCCCATCGAAGACCGGGTCCCAAGCTCACGAAAGATTTATCCGGACTAATGCTGAACTGGTTGATCCTCTGCAAATCAATGAGGATACCTGTATTGTCGATACTGGAGAAGCCAGGATTCGGAGAGTGACCGCCGCTACGGACAGAGAATTTTGCTTGGCAAAAGCTGACAATACGCAGGGCCTTGGATACCTCTGAAGTCGATGCTGGAAGCAACACGCATGATGGAGTTTCCCAGCATGATTCAGACCTTGATCACCGTGGTCAGCATGACAATTCGGAAGTTTGAAGCATCAAGGGCGACGGACCAGTTTGAATCGACCTTGGTCTGGTTAACAGGTGTTATCTCTACAGATTCAGCTTCCAGAGCTGCTTGGGCTACTAAGCATGCGAGCCCAACCGCGTTGTACGTAGTTTTGCCATTGCCATCACGGGCGGCCCGAAGTTTGCTTACCAGAGCTTGCGCCGGAGACGAAGCAAGCTGAAGGGATTGGATAAACGCTTCGATGTTTGCTTGGGTCTGCATAGTAGCTCGGGCGTGTATGTCAATGTGATGAGCAGGAGAAGATGCGGGGAAGGTAACGCCAACGCATAGTAGATGAACAATTATGGAAAGGGAAGCCAACATTGCAAGGTAGAACAAGGGTGAATGGCACAGGCGAGGAATGACATGTATTTGTTCCAGAGGCCCCCCCCCCGGCTGGGTTCCAACCTAGGCGAACGCTGTAATGAGTTGCATATTTAACGAATACGGTTTTTGCTCTACACCGTAAGGCCGATCGAAACCTACTTGAATGACTGCGCATACATGCTATGCATGGCAACGCAGATGTACGTGACTTGTTGACGCCCCAATCTCAATTGGTGAGGATTACCAGACCTAGACAGAGTCTCAATTTAGTTCCAAGGGTAGAAACCTTGCCTCTGACAGATTCACACCGCAAGGCTTGGCCTTTTCCGTTCATAGGGATCGAAAAGAATAGGATCTGGTAGCTCCATCATTATCATAGGTCACTTAATGTAGACAAAGGCTGATGCGGAAGCTTTGCGGAAGTCTTGTAAAAGACGGAACGCTGACGTCCTAGTGCTCGCACTATCTTCACAGTATCAGTCGTAGATGTCAGATAGATTTAGTTTATCAGATCAATACCTTTTCTTAGCATCCGTGCTGACTTATCCCGATCTCATAGATATGAGGCAGTTGTGACAGGCTCCAGACGTTTCCTTCATTGAATCGATACGATGGGGCATCTCGACTCAGACGTTTCTCAGACTTTCGACGCCGGCGGGTCATACATGTCGGTTCCTTGGTGGGTGCCATTCGGTCGTACTTTGTCGAGACTTGTTGGGATTTCAGTCGGGCAATGGTTAGGAGGGATGCTAGGATACGCCCCATTCTATGGGAAATGGACGAACCGACTGGGAAAAGGCATACGAGAAAGTGAAGACATCATATTTTCAGAAAAGATTCGCAGCTCGTGCGAAGATAGAGTGGTACTCGAAGGCAAAGTTCCAGATTAATATCTGATAATAAGCAGGCTTTGCGAGGCATTCAACATTTGAGCAAAGAGCAAGTTCCAGATAACGTATAATAGAAGCTATTCTAAGAAGCTCATCGCGACAAGTTTTTCAAATGGTAATACTGTTTGGAAACGGCCAAGGCACACTGAGCTTATAACGCACTGTAGTGCAACGACTACTGCAATTATTATTTAGGCAGCAGCAGCTGAATACAGGTGAGGACCAGAACATGAATAGAGAATCTCTCTGCACACGTTTAATCCACCTACCTGCGTGATTTTGTTAAGTATCATAGATAAGAGCATGTCTGCTACTTGCGACCAGATATGGTCATGGCTCATGGATTTTCGGGCCTAGAGGGCACAATTGAACCTCGAAACAATCAAAGTTTGTTCATCCGTAAGACTGACGTCTCGACCGTTCTCAAGTGCAGTCTCAACTATTCAAAGGTCACTAGGAGCGCAGTGTTCTCACGGCTGATACCAGCCCACTCGATACTCTTCCCCCACAGCTTCTGCTGTGTCTCCTCCTCCATACTGTCTGGAGAGCTGGCGTCCTGGTTGAGAAGGGTAAAGTAGCCGCGATCTTTCGGATGAGCGTTATTCGTTGCGAGGCTAATAACATCCGCGCCGGCTTCAGCTACGGTACGCATTGTAGGATCCTTAAAGCGAAGAATGAAACGTAGTGGTTGGATGACTAGCCACGACAAGTAGACGAGCATTCGAGGGGTATTGGTACGCAGCGCTCGTGAGTCGCTAAGGTTGCCTGGGTTGATAGCAACGGCTGTGATGTTCCCCATCTTTGGATCCTTTTACTAATCAGCTACGCGCCTGGCGAACCCCCATGGAATGTTGGCAATTGATCCATACCTTTTCCAAGTACCGGTTCAAAGCATACATCCACATGACCACCGCCAGCTTCGAAACAGCATATCTCTGAAAGCCACGCCCGAAATTGTCGGACGGTTCATCCACAGCTGGATTCACTAGCAGGTCCAAGTCATTAGGGATTTTGGGCGGATACTTCTCGAGGCCATTTTTGCCGGGGAAGTGGGCATCGCTGGAGAACAGCACCACCCGGCCGCCATGCGAGCCAAAGCTGCCGAGGAGTCGTAGGACTAGTGCCGTGTGGGAGATATGATTGACTTGGAAAGTCCTCGTAACCATCTCCAGTAATCTTTGCAGCGTCAACTAGGTTCCAGTAGTAGGCGTTACAGATGATGCTAGCGAGAGGTGGGATCTTGCCCTCAGCGACTTCAGTGATAATTGTGCTCGCAAAAGTGTGCACGTCGGAGAGATTGGCAAGGTCGAGCTCATAAATCGAGGCTTTGGCGTCGGGGAATTGCGCCAGTGTCTTGCGTAGCTTCTTGGTGTGGGCGTCGGCATCTGATGCGTTTCGAACTGTCAATATGGCGCCGTACCCAGGATAGTTGGCCAGAAGATATTGGACGGCCGGGATAGCAAGCGATCCATTAGGAGTACTCCCGGGCCCGTGCACGTTCCGGTCCCGTGCACACCCTAAACCCGATTAGTAACCAATACTATTTTTATTATTATTCAACCACCATTCATAGAATCAAATTGCAATTAATATAGAG